>Ga0210064_1001008_pt1 | contig 12657 bp, 13 predicted proteins | sample Muzzi_CordC_D2_FD_185531 | JGI IMG/M metagenome (GOLD analysis project Ga0210064, IMG submission 185531) | Wetland microbial communities from San Francisco Bay, California, USA, that impact long-term carbon sequestration - Muzzi_CordC_D2 (SPAdes) | ecosystem: Environmental > Aquatic > Marine >...
TTGCAATGAGTTCAATCGGTATCAATTTTGTCATTTTGAATTGTCCTTCCCTTTTATGCCTAATGGCTTAAGGGTTTTATTTTTTGACATGATATTACTCGGGTGAAATAGCAATTTCTCCATTTTGGAGTTTCTCGACAAAAACCAGGTCTGCAGGCGCAAAATCAAACTCACCAAGCTGTTCCAACGATATCCATTTAAAATCATCGTGATCTTTAGGATCGATTTCCCCATCTTCCCAATACGTCCGATAGGCCAAAAGCTCGATAGAGATGTGATCATAGTGATCCCTAAATCGAGCGTTTTAAATTGTGTCATTGTGTGTTTAAAAAATAATAAATCATTCTTTCGAAAGGTTCTGACATTGTACCATAAGACATATTTCGATTCATTGAATAAAGATCGTTTCAAGAAAAAAACAACACAATTTTAAACCCTTCGGGAAAGCCGATGATACCCTATCTCCTTTGTTATCAAGAGCTCGCAGTAAACGACTACGGCTTCGCCCATGATGCCTTGGATCTCGGGCCTCCTCGACTTTCGCTAAATTGAGGTAAAAAATACTCGAATCCTAAATATTCACCGACGGATACATCAATATCAAATTCTTCTTTCATTTCCCGTTTTAAACATTGCTCCGGGGTTTCATTAATTTCGATTTTGCCTCCGGGGAATTCCCATTTGTTTGCCAGTCGATCAATGGGCCCTCTTTTGGCGATGATGATCTTGTTATCTTTTACCAGTATCGCAGCGGTAACTTTGACGATATCTGAAAGGTTTGAATTGTTCATTTCAATTATTTATATTTTATTCACCGCCCGCTTCGCTCAAGACACAGAGGGCGCAGAGAATAATAATTTTTCCATGCCGTTGAGAGGACGGCAATGGAAAAGCACTAAGCAGCTTACGCTGCGGAAACGATAAAAGGTATCAATTCTTTGGTTGCAAGGTGCCAATACGGACATTTTATTACCCGAAGGGTTGAGTCGTTTTGCTTTTCGGCGTCCTTGCCCTGTGGAATGCGGAGCCTATTCCTCCGGGGTCAGCGAAAAGCAAAAAAACCAAAAGCTCTGCGTCCTCTGTGCCTCTGCGGTAAATAAATTTTTATAAAGACCCTTTTAGGGTCAACATCATGCCACCCTTTTTAGGGGTGGTTATTGACTCAAACATGATTAGGTCGAAAAACAATAAAACCCCACCTCTATCCGAGAAATGGGGTCTTTTTATCCATCGCACTTCCTTTATTTGTTTTAGCGATTAAAAGAATTTTTTGAGAACTATGGCCACTTTACACCCATAAATGTATTTGTCAAGGAATGACCACTGGGGTCGGAGGTCTTCCGAAACCACTTAAATTATAAGTTTATTCACAATATCTGCCGGACCCATCTATTCTCCTAATATTTTGTATCAACAAGATACCCATTTATAGCAGAACATGGGTATCCGTATTTATCTTTGTGTGGGTTCAAACGCGTATTCATTTTTTTACGATTAAATTTTTTACCGCAATATGAACATTCAATAACATTTGCTCTGAGTCCGAATTCCCTTGAGAACTCCATTATTTCAGACTTGTCAATCAACCGGTTCCATCCTTTTCCAGTTTTCCGGAACCCACAATCGCCATCGGGTTATAAGCCTGCTGTTGTTTAATGTTGAATCAAGCTTGGCATTTCCTGCTGTAAGCCTTTTGCGGCATTGTTCAATTATCTTTGTTTTTTTAGAGGGTACTTTTTCAAGTAAAAAACCGAGACGCTTGAATACAGCTCCATTACCCAGGCGGTCAGCGTATTCAATCAGTAAATCCGGATTATTATTTTCAGAACGCAAATAATTGATAAACATATCTTTAACGGAACGAATACCACCGCCCAAAACAGGGTCTACCAGCATATCAAGTATGGTTCGCGTTGGGTCAGAAACAGATATTTTTACCTGCCCCCTCCATACAGGGTTGAGGCCAAACATGGCTTTTTCAGAAATCGTTCGCAACATAAACGCAGTGCCTTTAATATCAGGTCTGCGATCCCTCGGCTTTTGAACTGTCATTACCATAACAGTGCTGAAAATTTGCTCTGTTAGATCAAAATATTCAGCAGCGCTCCAGCCTCCGATATAGCAAGGCGAAAAAAGACGGTCGGCAATCAGCCATGGATCTTCAAGCGGTATATCAGCCGTTCGGGATTCCAACGGCACGGATACATAAAGCCCCCGACGAATCCGGGACATCCATCCCTTTTTTGACCATCTGGAAAGCATTTTGGCCGCATCCGTGGAGGTAACATTTAATATCCTTGCCGCTTCACCAACAGATACCGTGCCTTTTGTGCCGCGAATAATCGCAGCCATTCTCTCCCGGTCGGTTTTTCCGATTCCTGTTAACGCTTTCATGGTATATCCATAACGACGTTATTCATTTAATATGTGAATAATTACATATATTATATACTATTATTGCCCGTCAAGATATATTTTGAGCGTCATTGAGAATCTCGGGGACGTTCTTAACATATTAAGTTTTCCCCACTTAATTAAAATAAAAAATCCTGTTCATCCTGTATGATAACCATAAAACCCCACCTCTATATGAGAAATGGGGTCTTTATATCCATCGCACATCCTTTATATTTTTAAGCGATTAAAAGAAATTTTCGAAATCTATGGTCAATTTACACCCATGAGTCTATTTGTCAAGGAATGATAGCAGGGGTCAGGGCTCGGGGACCAGCTTTCTTTCATCCTTTCGAATTTTCGTGTTTTTGTGATTATTTACATCCTGAACATCGAGTTAATCTTGTTGGAACACCCATGTCGGTATTTGTCACTATCGATGTGAATAATTAATAACCTTGCATATAATCAAAAACAGTATTATCATTCTATAACACATCATTTATACTCTAAATTTTAAGGAGTCACTATGAAATATAAAATTGTTCTCAATAAAACAGACGAAGGCTACAGTGTTTCCTGCCCAGGTCTGCCGGGATGCTGGTCGCAGGGTAAAACTGAAGCTGAAGCAATCGATAATATCAAGGATGCCATACAAGAGTACTTGGCTGCTGTATACGCCTTTGTTAAAGATTCAAACGTTCGAGAAGTTGAAATAGCCATTTAATCATGCCGAAAATTCCCGGAGTCAATCATCTTCGAGCCGTTAGGGCACTGGAAAGAGCAGGTTTCCGCATTCTTCGAGATGGAAAAAAGCATATTGTCATGTCTGACGGCACTAGATTCCTCACAATCCCTCGCAATAATCCCGTTAACGCTTTTACCATGGGCGGTATTGTCCGGGACGCCGGACTTACTGTTGATGAGTTCAAGAAGTTATTATAACAATCTAAACTGGCACTTTTATTCGTACAATCTGAGGGACGCTTATTAGTTTATGAGTTTATTCACAATATCTGCATTTTGAGATCGTTGCTGAATAGCAATTACTCCATTAAAAAGTGACTAAAGTTTATCCCGTCTGCCCAATGAAACCAATTATCTGTTTCATCGGGGTGAAATGCCTGCCCTGTGAAATGCGTAGCATATTTCTCTGGGGCGAAGCCCATTCCTCTGGGACAATGCATATTTCATCGGGGCGAAGCCTATTTCTCTGGGGTAATCTAAAGTTAAAACCAAAAATCAGGGACCTGGGACTTGGGGTCAGAAGTCAGGGGTCAGGGGCCAGGGATCAGGTGTCTGGGACCTGGGCTCCCCGATAAATCGGGATTTCCGCTTCGCTCCAACAGGGGTCAGGGCCTACCAGGTATCTGAGTTCAGGTTTCAGGTGTTAGTTTTTCTTTCGAATTTTCGTGTTTGCCATCAGCTTTGAACCATTCTATGGTTTTCTTGCCAGTGTATACCGTTTTTGCGGATCACGTGGGCCTGTGCCGATTTCAATAACCAACCCCTTATCGATAAGGCCAATCATGCGCGTGCGGGTAGCCCGGGCTGAACGCCCTATCAAATCTGCTATTTTTTTTGTCGATAGCTTGGGTCAGCATGCCCGTCAGCTCTATGTGGTCTTGAATGAAGCTTCTATCTTTGCCGTCAAAACGTCCTGCCTGAATCCATGCATCTGGGAACTGCTTGAGACGATCTTTACCAAATAGCAGGAAACCGCCGATCGTTGGGCAGAGCCTGTCCTGATATGTTGTGACAAAACGCAGTGTCTCAAAATCCCGACGTTTTAACTTGCGTACAGATGCAAAACACTCTGAAGCAGCTCGGAAGTCAATAACTTCAGAGTTTAATTCGACCATTGGCAGTTCATCGAAAGACTCATTACGGGCCATTCGCCGCAGTTCATCCAGCATGGCACGATCAGCAACTCGGTTGGTTGACCCGACACGGACAAATGCTCCCTTTTCCGGACCAAGCTTGCGCAAAAAATAGGGCCGGTTAAATCCAGGATGTATCCGAACACATAGAATGTAAGTTTTACGCCAAGGAAAAACTTCGATATCCGGAACCACTTGTGGTGAAATGCTGTCTGCAATAAGATTGGCAAGCCTTTCCTCTTCATCCAAAGGATTAGTGACGCCTCGGACAGCTCGCGTGGTGTCCTCTACTCCGATTAGCAATACACCACCTGCGGTATTAGCGAAAGCAGCTATTGTGCGCAAAATTTTGTTCGGAGATGATAGATCTCTTTTAAATTCAAGTGTCTTTCCTTCTTGCCGCTTTATGTATTCTATTATCTCCATACTTTGAACTCTACTCTGAAGTTTCTTTCTTGTCAACGCGTCAGAGTTCAGAATTAACGTGACCTTAGGGTACGCCCTTCAAAAGCGTGCTTTGCTTCTCCTTCGCTCTGAAAAGCGCTTTTTCATATGATTGATATGCTCACTCTTTGCACATTCTTTTAAGATTAAAATTAGGACTGAATAGCAATTCCTCCATTTTGGAGTTTTTCAACAAATAATAGGTCTGCAGGCGCAAAATCAAACTCGGCCCCGATGTCGGGATTTCCGCTACGCTCCAACAATCTGTTCCACCGATATCCACTTAAATTCATCGTGGTCTTAAAATACAGGGTCCAAGGATTCAAGGGGTCAAGGGGTCGAGTGTCAGCTATCAGGTGTCTGGGACCTGGACTCAGGGGTCAGCCGTAAAAACCCAACCCTTAATTTCTCTTGGCGTAAGCTTTTTGCCTCTCTTTGACCGTAAACCCGATTTTTTTCACCTTTTTATCAGGTGGTGCCATAAGCTGACGAATCGCCTCGAAGACTACTTTGAACTGCTCATCATATTTCCTTTCAAGTTCAGTCAGCTTGCGATCGAGGTCTTTATGGGTGGCCAACATTTCCCTTATCCTGACAAATGAGCGCATAATCTCAATATTGACCTGCACCGCTCGTTTGCTTCGCAAGACACTTGACAGCATGGCAACTCCTTGCTCAGTAAAAGCATATGGCTTCGCCCTTCGCATACCTCCCCAACTTGAAATCACAAATTGTGATTTCAAGTTCTCAAATTCTCCATCATTCAACTGAAACATAAAATCTTCTGGAAATCTCTTTATGTTTCGTTTTACCGCTTGAACAAGAACCCGAGACTCAACGCCATAAAGCTCAGCTAAATGCGTACTCAACATAATTTTTTGGCCGCGAACTAAAAAAATCAATTTTTCGATCTTTTCTATAGGTGTTAAATCCCTTTTTTTAGCCATACCAGTTCATTTCTCCATTCGAACAAAACATCATTTTCTCAATACGCTCGATATCCCCTTTTAAACAGACTGTGCGAATTTTAAATCCTTATTATCTCGTTAATTCTGTTGGTATCAAAATTAGAGCCCTAATAAACTCTGGAGTCGTTTTACCGCTTTTTGGTGCTTACTGCTATCCATCTGTCCAAGGTTGATCATTTTCCATTTTACGGCAGGTAAATCAGGAATATGTTTGATGTCGAGCAAATCCCATTGGGGGTTTTTCTGTTTTACAGAAAGAATGAAACGCCGTTCATTAGCGGTCAAATTCTCCTTTATTAACTCCACAAGAGACGTACGAGTCTGAATCAGATCTTTCAGGCTAATCTCTTCCGTGGACATTCCCTGAAACTCATTTTCGTAAGTCCGAGATATGTCAATAAAATTTGGATCCAATAATTCCACTATTGGTCTGGAGTGGCTTATAAGATATACGATGAATGCCTTGCGGATTTCATCGGTAAGCCCTTCGTCTTCCAACAACAGCTTTATATCGAACAAATCACGGGGATGTTGGCGATCCAGCGCAGCGCAGATTTTGCCAGCATAAATGTCTGCAAATGATAATGTGTTGGCAATTACCGATTGTTCGAACAGGATTTCGGCCTTCTCACATAATACTCGCTTTTCACTTGGGAAAACAGTCCCACGTATGACCAGGTTTGGTTCTATCTTAACGGAGACATTTCCTTTTTTAATCAGTAGCGCAACTGTATTTTGGCTGTCAGCCAAATATTTTTTTTCGATTTGCAACTTGGTAAATCTTTGCAGTATAAGTTCGACCGCTTTTTCTAAAACCGTCGATATTTCCGCAATCGTTTTTTCTCGATCATTGATGGAGAGATATACCAGATCAATATCAACCGACAGCCGTGGCAGATCCCTGATAAAAAAGTTGATTGCCGTTCCGCCTTTTATTGCAAAGATGTTGTCTTTTGAAAAGAAGGGGAGAAGCTGAAGAAGAAGCTCGGCCTGTTTGAAAAAACGTGTATCTTTCAAACCAGGTTCTCCTTTGGCACAGTGATAAGATATTTCTTATCCAAAGCACCATTGACTGCAACTACCCTTTTCCCTTTTCCAGTGTCGATTCTGTTCATATCAAGGTTTTTAAACCAAGGCAGGTCGAGTTTATCGGCTATATATAAAAACAGACGCTTCACCTTTATCTGTCTGCAATTTTCAAGCAATGTCTGAACTATTTTAGGACGCAGGCTCATCAAACTTTCCATGATTTTTATTGCTTCATCAAAACCTTGATCAGAAGGAACGTAGTAGAGCATTTCCATTGCCGCCCGCTCAGGGGCTGATATCTTTACAGTTAATTCTTTATGCGTGTAACTCGAAAAGCTTGCAGTCAGAGTGTGTGGAAATAAATTCGTCGCTTTAAAGTGTATATCAACTCCCCAATCATATTGAAGAAACCATTTTGGCGGACGCGTTCCACTGGGTGCGTACAAAAAGCATTTTTCCAAACCTATCCGGCCGTAATGGGAAAATCCTTTCAACTCAAGCGCTGTACGACCGCCAACATGCACTGGCAATTTAAGCTGTTGTTGCAAGGCATATAATCCGCCAAACCAATCCACGCGATCGCCCGCCATCTTGAATGCGCCGGTGCCGATGGAATCCAGCCAGCCGTTTCGGCGATAACTTTTTATTAGATCGTGATAATAGCCGAGTTGGGATAGATAAGTCTGGGCATAAATAGCTCCGCGTTGCCATTGTGTTAGCAGTTGGTTTAAATTACTTTTGGTTTTGGTATTCATGATACCAAATTAGATAAAAATGTAAACTTTGTCAAGCGATAGTTTAAATAATTATGAATCCAGGTATTTTAAATGCCAAAATATTATAGAATTTAAACTAAAACTAAAGGTGCTTCCAGGTATATAGTTTCCCCGCTTTTAGAGGGCCTGCCAGGAATCTCGGGGACGTTCTTAACATATTAAGTTTTCCCCAATTAATTGGAATAAAATACTTCCGGGTCTCATTAGTTTATAAGTTTATTCATAATATCTGAATGCTTAAGACTTTGACTGAATGGCAATTTCTCCAAAATAAGTGACTAAAATGATCTAAAGTTGAAATTAGATTCCAGGGACCTGGGCTCGGGTGCCCCCGGTTAAATTCGCCCTGCTCCTTTTCTGCGAAAAATTTAACGGGGCAAGCAGTTTTTTTCCTACTTTCTATCTTTTGTGTTTTCGTGATTACATTCATCCTTATTGTCGTGCCTGCCGGTACCGCCATACTCGCCCGAAAGAAAATCAACCTCTACAGTACCTTCTTTACCTTCTATTTTACGGTTGAAAACAAACGGCTGCTCTCCTTCCTCATATCCTTTCTCTAGAAGTAACTTTCGAATGGTCTTGTATCCCTCATCTTTAAGACTCCTGTGATCGAGAGCCAGATCCACATCCATACTACCGACATGCGGTGTTTTTTTATTACCCAAAAGAAGATCCGGAACCCATCCCCCGACAACGACAATGTGGTCTCGATATTCTCCAAGCAAGTGGGTCAACTCAATTAATACTGAACGAGCCGCTTCAACAGCTTAAGCGGTATAGTCTTTTTTAGTTACCATTTTGGTCTGATTGTTTGTTTAAAGAGTGCCTTGGCAGCTTCTTCACCTCTTCCGCGAAAGCCCATAAGATCTAGATAAATTTGGATTGGCGAAGCGATCTTTACGCCACCAATCTCAAGGACACCATAAAAAACTCCCTCATCATAAGGTGATAGTATGCTTACATTCGCACCGCTTTGAACTTCTTTAAAATTCATTAGCTCGACAACATCTTCTTCTGTCTCATCAATATAGATAAAGACCCTTTGATATCTTACAGCCGGAGCGAGTCGCGCCGCACCGGAAAATCCGGTTAAAGCATATTTCAGTTTTCTTTGACGGCAAACTTCAGCGATGCTCACTTCTATTTCAGGAACACTATTGAGTGAATATAAATTGCAAATGCCACTTTTTCGATACGTATAATTTTCAGTCCATTCGTTTAAAAGCTGTTCAGGAGCAACTAATGAAAAACCGCTTCGATACGTTTGTATCCACTCACGGTCATTAAGCAGTTTCTTAACGTTTGCCACCTGTCCTATGCTGACACCAGCTTCATCCGCCAACGCCTTCATTTTCCAAATTTTTTCAGGTTTGCTCAGAAGAACCCTCAAAACTCTTTCAGCCTTCGGTGAATACAGCGAGCGCAAATCTCGCTTTTTAGCCAACACATTGGAATTACCTGTCTGCTCGATGAATACCTGCTCGAAACACAAACGGCAATTGCCAGAAAGATCCGCATAACCTATTCCTTCTTTTATACAGATTTCAGATGCCTTTGGAGAAATGTACGGTGCCACAAAGACTCCATAAGCTCTTGGGAAAACCGTCTGATATCTTAAAAGCTGATTCACGGCTTCACGTGCACGACGTGGCTGGCCGTTGCTTTTAATCTCGACCAACAATTCCTTTTCAATATCCTCCAGTGATAGTTTTACCAACAAATCAGGCCTGTGATCTCCAATCCCAGGTCCTTTTCGGATATTGTTGATCCTTAGAAAGGGAACTTTTGACAGACATGCTAACAACGCATTTTCGGCGCTTTTTTCAAGTGTTTCACCGGATATTTTCATTATAAAAGCTCCTTTCAGCATTTGCTGAAAAGCAGTATACAGTGAAAATAATTCTTGGTCAAGTTATTTTCATTCAAAGCTCAATTTTCAGCGTTAGCTGAAACAAGCTTTATGAGTGAAAATGTTAAGCCGATTGGGGGGCAACCCCGTAAAAGCAATTTACGGATATTTTTCGCAATAAATATTCGAAAGGGTCCGATATTTAAAGACAGCGTCTATTTTTCCCCAGCACTCTCCTCTGTCTTTTTGAACCGCTCCAGTTGCTGCTGCTGGGCTTTATTGATAGTCTTTTTCATCTTGTCCATTCGATCGAGGTTTTTCTTTCCGGCAAGCTCCTTAACCGTATCATCCACCTTCTCGCGAGTATCTGTCCCTTCACAGCCCGCAATGGCCAAAAAGGCGAATAAAACAAGAACCGGCGTCAAATGTTTGCACGCTTTTGCTATCCAGGTCATGGCGTTCTCCTTATTAGTTGGAGAAAAGGGGTCGAGTGTTTGACTCATTTTTTCTCGGTGGCCTTACTTTTTTTTCCCTCTCCTTTTTTCTCCTTGCTTCCTTTCTTTCCGCGAACATTCTTGGCAGTCTTCGCCGAAGTCGCCTCACGGGCGCTCTTTTTCGCAGCCAGCTTTTTTGCTTTTGCTTGAGCTCTATCAGCATTTAACTTCTCTTGGGCGGCAATGCTTGCCAGCTGGTAATTCGCCTGCCGGATCTGGCCCTTCATTTTTCTGATCAAAACGTCTTTTTGAATGACAGCACTATCCAAACCTTTGTCTTTGAGAAAGGCCCGCCGGACCGCGATTTTGCCCTCGACGAGTTCCTTCTTGTTTTCCGCATAAATCTTCTGTTTGAGGCCCATTCAGTTCTCCTTTCCATTTCAAAATAAAATTTATTAAACATCTCCCTTGGAATCTCGGGGACGTTCTTAACATATTAACTTTTCCCCGCCTAATTGAAATAAGAAATTCTGATCAACCACTCTTCTCCAAAACATAACTCATCCAAGTGCACCAGGGGGCAGGGTTTTTATTTTGTCATCACTTCTTTTATTTTAGCATGTTACATATTATCTCCGGCTTTTCGAACGTACGTCTTGACTTTGTCCACATACCCGTGGACATCGCATTTGCGCTCCAATCCCGAGGCCATCATACAGCGAACCTTGCCGTAAATCGGTCTTTGGGGCCATGCGCGATCGTGCACCCCGTAAATCCACGCCACTCCAGCATAAGAATTCGGATCTCGGCCATCCAGAAAATACTTGTTATTGATGGCCAAAGTGTTACGAAATGCCAGTTCCGGTGACGATGACCATTCCAATATTTTTTTCCCCCAATACATGCGCATGTAGTTGTGCATGAATCCGGTATATTTCATCTCCTTCATGGCGGCATTCCAATAGGGATCGTGAGTCTTAGCCTCTTCCAAGTGTCTGAGGGTATAGGTGTAAGGTCGGCGGTCCTTTCGGTGGTCGACCAGGGTCTTCCGTGCCCAATTGGGAAGGCAATCGAAATTATCATAGTCCCGATTGTAGTAAACGAAGTTGGCAGCCAGTTCCCTCCGCACGATTAATTCTTCCAAAAACGCCGCCTTGGCCGAATCCAGACGATGATCCGCTTTGTTGATCCTAAGCGCCAGATAGAGTGGAGAGATCTGACCGAAATGCAAATACATGCTCATGTGCGAGATGTCGTCGGTCTGAGGCTGGTTGTGATTTTTTTCATAGTTTTTCAATCGCGACCGGATAAAATTGTCGAAGATTTTTTTGGCCCGGGAAGTTCCCCCTTTAAAAAAGCGGGTCACGGCAGGAACGCTGCCATCAATGTTCAACGATGCTAAAATATCCGCCGGCCGTTTCAAATCAAGACCATCAAGGGAAATGTTCACAGTGGAATGTTGAATCTTGAGCGGCTTCATTTCGATCAGATAATCATCAAGATGCTTTTGTATCTTGGGCCGAATGGTTCGGGCGGCATATTCGGCTTTCGAGGAGACCGTTTCCAGAGGAACGATCACATCGGATTCCACCTGAACGACACGGCAAGCAGACTTTCGGGCAACCTTATCCCTCCATAATCTTTGATGCTTAAGGTAACCGCAATCGCAGACGATCATCGCGGCATTTTGCCCCAATTCCAACGCCACATCCGGCGGAGATCCCCGGCGAACCACCATGTGGATGCCGCGCTTTGCAAGCAAAGTTTGAGTTTCTGTTAAACCCTCCAACATAAACGTATAGTGGCGCAAGTTTGCCTCCGGATAATCGTCCATAAGGCCAAATGCCACCACAACGCCCAGGCCGAGGTCATTGGCCTGTTGCGCCGCATATTCCAGTGCATGATTGTATTCCGCCCGCTGGGACTGCTGCATCCAGTACAGAACGTAATCTGCATCGAGACGAATATCAAAATCGTTCAATTGCTGAATGCGGGTGTCTTGAATGTTGTGATAATAGATCATCTGTTAAAAAGTGACTAAAGTATACCCCGTGAAATGCTTGCCCGGTTAAATCCGCTACGCTCGTCTTCTCCGAAGAATTTAACGGGGCAAGCAAGGGGTCGAGTGTTTGTTTTCTAATGATCTTATCAAAGCTTTGAGCATCCTTTCTGCTTCCCATACCCCTTATTCCATCTACCTGATAGCCGTTGCCCGATTCTCGATATTGGATAACGGTTTATTCCGTGTCCGGCCATACGAGGTCATAACTGACGCTGCGGCCTCTGCCCGGATTCTGCCGCAACACCTGCCTTTCGACCAGGGCGGATATTTCCCTAAAAGCGGTTGCCCGGCTGACCTTTGCCATGGACACATATTTCCGGGTCGTCAGACCGCCTTCAAAACCGTCGGGGCCGGCATCCAACAACCGGTTGACAACCTTTCGCTGGCGCTCATTCAACAAGGTCTGTCCGTGCCGTTGCCAGAAACGGGCCTTTGTCAGAACAGTGGATATCAATGTTTCCGAATGCTCGATCGCTCGTTCATAACACTTCAGAAACCACACCAGCCATCCGGTAATATCACCGTCTCCTTTCTGGCATCGCTCCAGCACCTGGTAATAACCATCCCTTTCGGCCATAGTCTGTGTCGATAGGCTGTAAAACCGAGACCCGAGCTTTTCATCCTGGGCTAACGCCATATCGGTCAGGGCCCTGGCTATCCGGCCGTTGCCATCTTCAAACGGATGGATGGTGATAAACCTGAAGTGGGCGATTGCGGCCCTAAGCAGCCCTTCGATATGGTTCGAGCCCTTTTCCCACCAGCGGAGGAAATCTCCGATCTCTTTTTCCACGCGTTCAGCAGGAGGTGCTTCAAAGTGAACT
>Ga0210064_1001009_pt1 | contig 12656 bp, 9 predicted proteins | sample Muzzi_CordC_D2_FD_185531 | JGI IMG/M metagenome (GOLD analysis project Ga0210064, IMG submission 185531) | Wetland microbial communities from San Francisco Bay, California, USA, that impact long-term carbon sequestration - Muzzi_CordC_D2 (SPAdes) | ecosystem: Environmental > Aquatic > Marine >...
CCGCCGGCCGCGAGAACCGCCCCGAGCAGGCTCCAGGCGCCCGTATGCCCGGGGTTCGCGCGCACCAGGCCCTCGAGCTCGCGCCGCGCCGCGATCGAGTCGCCGCGACGGTAGGAAGCGAGTGCGCTGCCGAAGCGCGCCGCGGAGTTCGACGGCTGCGCGAGAAGCGCGCTGCGAAATGCCGCCTCGGCCGCAGGGACATCGCCCGCGAGCAGCGCCGCGTTGCCGCGACGCGCCTCGCGCTCGGCGCGCGCTCGAAATGCCAACTCGAGGCCCGCCGCGTCGGCGAGCTGCTCGAGACCGTCCGCGTGCTCGCTGTCCCCGCCCTGCCGCCTCACCCGCGACTCGATCCACAACTGCAACGCGCCGAGGTCGGGATCCTCCGCCGCAGCGGCCGTCACCAGACGCAGCACGAGCCCGAGCGCGTCGTCCGCGCGCGACGACGCGCGCCCCAGCAGCGCACTGGTTTCGAGCAGCGGCAGGTCGTCGGTCAGCACGACCCCGGCTCCAACGACCGCGCGCACGTCCCGCGCCGAGGCCAGGCGACGCCCCAACAGCTCTTCGAAGTCCACGCCGCGCCGGGCGAGCAATTGCAGCACCGATTCGGGGAGCGCGGCGAACTGCGAGCGAGTGAGTTCGGGCAACTCTTCACCGCTGCCGACGACGATGACGTTCTCGTCGCCCCACCACACCCCGCCGTGGGGGAAGACTTCGAAGAAGGTGCGCAGGATCGCTTGCAGATGCGTCGCACCGATGCGCGTGATCGGCAGCCACTGGGCGGCGATGCCGCCCTCCCGCAGGTTGCGGCTCACCCGCTCGAAGTACTCGCGCGAGTACAGGCCCGTGGCTCCGAGCGACCACGGATGCAGCGTGTTGGCGACGACGACGTCGTAGTCCGCGGAGCCGGCGGCGAGAAAGGCGCGCCCGTCACCGCGTCGGATCCGAATGCGGGAGTCGCGACCCGAAGCGGGGTCGCGATTGTCGGGGGCGAAGAAGCCGGACGCCTCGATCACCGCCGGCACGAGCTCGACGCAGTCGATTCGCTCGAGCGGAAACAAGCTCGCGGTTCCCAGGGTGATCCCCGATCCCAGGCCGATTTCCAGCAGCGCGCGCGGCGCCGGATGGAGCACGAGCGGGAGGCTCGCCAGGATTTCCTCCGTGACCCGGGCGGACCCCGCGGTCGAAGCCTCCAGGTCGCCGTCGACGATCAAGTCGCGTTGCGCGGACGTGCGCACGACCGCCACGCTGGCCTGCCTGCCGTGGCGCGCGAACAGCACGCGCGCGTCGCCCAAGCCGGGGCGATCGCCCGCAGCCCGGAACGACACCAGCGCCAGGCCGAATGCGACGACGGCAAAGGTCCGGCTGCGAAGCGCGTCGGCACGCGCGAGAAAAGCGGCGCCCATGACGAAATTCAGCCCCGCGCAGGCCAGCAGCCCGCCCGCGGGCCCGAGGCTCGGCAGCAGCACGAACGGTGCCAGCAGCGCGCCCAACACCCCCCCGGCCGTATTCGCGGCACTCGTCGCACCGAAGTCCGCTCCCACCGCGTGTCGCTCGACGCACAGCCGCACGAAGAACGGGAAGGCTCCGCCCATGAAGAAAGCCGGCGGAAACGACCCGAGCGCGAGCCCGATCAATCCGCCGCGCGTCAGGCCGGCCGCGGGTTCGGTGAGCGCCGGGGAGTGCCACCAGGTTCCGAACACGATCGCGCCCGCGGCCGCGACTTCGACCCAGCCGAGATCCCGCTCCGGCGTCGAGGATGCGGCGGCCCGAGACGCCAGACACAGGTTGCCCGACGCGAGGCCCGCGAGGAACAGGAACAACACCGCTGCCCAGGCGTAGAGCGACGACCCCAGTGTCAGGGCCGCAACGCGCGCCGCGAGGACTTCGGTGCCCAGCGTCGCCACGCCCGCCAACCCGGCGGCGGCCACCACCCAGCCGCGAGGCGACGCGTTCGCCCGAGGCGGCCGCGACGCCTCGCCCGGACGCGGCGCCGACCGCGAACTCGGGAGCCTGCCGGCGACCGCCAGCGCGACCAGACCGATGCCTACGGCGGCCGCCGACGCAGACGCGATCGTCGCGAACAGGCCGAGCGTCGGAATGCCCGCGACTGCGGCGGCGATCCCCACCAACGCGCCGAGCGTGTTGCAGCCGACGATCAACCCCGCGCGGCCGGCCGGAGTCGCACGAACCCCGAGATCGGCGCGCAGCAGCGCCGGCAACGTGCCTCCGAGCAAGACCGTGACGGGGAAGATCAACCCGGCCGCGAGCACGAGCGCGAGCGAAGGCGCCGCCATCAGCGACGGAACCTCTGCGAGACCGCGAATCAAGCCCGTCGACAGCACTGCCAGCAGGCCGGCGGCGATTTCCAGAACCGCGTACAACCGCAACGGCGACGCGACCCGATCCGCAACCGGCCCGAACGCGCGTGAGCCCAGAGCGAGCCCGCCGAAGAACACGACGAGCACCAGCGAAATGGATTCGATCTGGCTGCCCGCCAACAAGGCGAGCTCGCGCGTCCAGACCACCTCGTAGAGCAGCGCGGGCGCACCCGAAAACAGCGCGAGCAGCAACGTCGTCACGGTCGGAGAATCTACCCCAGTCGGCGACGGCACCCGACTGCGCGCACCGCGCTATTCGCTGGCGGCACCGAACGTGTCCGAGTCTTCGATGACGCGATACCACTCCCAGCGCATCCCCTGCGGATCGCTGGTCCAGACCTTGTTCTGCGTGGCATAGCAGCAAGTCTGTGCGTCCTCGACCCGCTCCGCCATTCCCGCCGCCTTCAACCGATCGCTGGCCGCGTGCACGTCGCCGTCGTCGAACACCTCGACCCCGAGGTGGTTGAGCCGCTCGCTGGCCTCGGGGTTCTCGAACAGCACGAGCTTGAGCGGAGGCTCGTCGATGGCGAAGTTCGCATAGCCGGGCTTGCGCTTGTTCACCTCGGTATCGAAGAGCTTCGAGTAGTAGTCGATCGCCTCGTCGAGGTCCTTCACGTTGAGGGCGAGTTGCAACCGCATGGCGTGCCTCCTTGGATGTCGCCGGGAACTCGAGCGCCGGCGGGCTGCGACCACGTCGCCGCGGCCGCCCGAGCGATGGATACCGATTTCATATCTCCAAATATATAGAGATATAGAGACATGTCAAGCGGCGAGCGCGAACGCCGCCGACCCCCCCGGCTCAGCGTCGGAACTTCTCGTGGCAGGAAATGCAGCCGTCGGTCCACATCGCATTCGACGCATCCAGCACGGCCGGAAGATCCTCCGCATCGGCTGCCTGCGAAATCAGAGCGGCATTCTCGCTCACGCGACGCAGGAAGCCGCGGAAGATCCGACGCTGCTTCGAGCCGCCGAGCCGAAAGGCGTTCTCGAGGATCTCGTCGCCCGCGATGACCTCCGTCAGCGCCGAGACGTCGCGAGCGCGCAGATCGATCAGGTTGAAGTCCTTCATGGACAGGCCGCGGTTCATGTCCCGCCAGGCCGAGAGCAGGCTCGTCATGAACAGGACCGACGGCCGCAGCATGTTGCCGGGGTCGCGAAAACTCGCGTGACAGCCCAGGCAGGCGTTTCCGACCAGCCGCCGGGTCGCCGCCATCACCGCGCGACCGTCCTTCTTCTCCGCAGCCGCGAGGACGACGTCGGCCGCCGCCTCCTGCGCCTGCAGGAATCCGTCCCAGAGCGCATCCTGCTCGGGATCGAGATCCAACGTGGCGAGGTCGAGCTGGCGCATTCCGACCGCGCGCTGTTTCAGCGCCTGCACCGAGATCGCCACCTGCTCGAGATCGTCGAGGGCGACCGCTTCACCAATGCGATTGACATCACCGAGATTGTCGAGCATCAGCGGCACCAGCGGCCGGAGTTGCGACATCGCGGTTCCGGGAATCAGCGTCAATGCGGCCAGCAGGGCAAGCGCCCCGCAGCGGTCGCGCCGTCTTCGGAGGAGTTTCGTCGTCTTCATCGCCGAATTCTACCGCCTTCCGCAACCGCGCGGATGCGATGCCGAGGCGGAATTCGGCCGCGTCCGGGAGGACGCCCGCCCACCGCGGATCGATTTCCGATCGGGAGCACGGATCGGTCGCTAGAATGTATTATCTGACGGAGCGTCAGCTCGGCAGCGCGCCGTATGCTGCCATCGGAGAATCGCGATGTCGTTCGAGATCAATCGCCGCCTGGCTGCGCCGCGCCCGGCCCTGCCGACGGGCGCCGAGATCGACTCCGTCACCGCCGACATCATCCGCGGCGCCTTCGAGACCATCTGCTACGAGGTCGCGACCCACCTCGGACGCTCGGCGTCGTCGGCGATCATCAACCAGTCGAACGAGCGCAACGCGAGCATCATGGATGCCCACGGACGCCTCGCGGGACTGTCGGTGGGAATCCCGCAACTGCTGTTCATTTCGCCGCTGGCGGTGCGCTGGGGGCTCGAGTTCCGCATCGATGACGACTGGGGGCCCGGCGACGTCTTCGTGGGCAACGATCCGGACCACGGCGGCGGACACCTGCCCGACTACAACGTCTACGCACCGATCTTCGACGCCGACCGCGAGATCATCGCGATCCAGGCGCTCCAGGCCCACCAGGGCGATACCGGTGGCAAGGATCCGGGCGGCTTCTCGGTCGACGCGGTCGACATCTTCGCCGAGGGCATGGCGATTCCGGGCGTGAAGATCGTTCACCGCGGCCGCAAGCGGCGCGACGTCCTCGAGATGCTGACCCGCAACAACCGCTTGCCGTCGTTCGCGGGCGACATCGCCGCGATGATCTCGGGCGCACAGCTCGGCGCAACGCTGATCGGCGAGCTGGCGGATCAGCACGGAGCCGACAGCGTGCGCGCCGCGATCAATTTCAACATCGACCGGACCGAACGACGCTTCCGCGAGGAAGTCGCGAGCTGGCCCGACGGGAGTTACGAGGCCGACGTCTGGATCGACCACGACACCGTGGGCAACCGGGACGTGCACGTACACGTGAATTGCATCGTCGAAGCGGACCAGCTCACCATCGACATGACGGGGAGCGACGACCGGCCCGAGCTCATGAACGTGTGGAACACCTTCTCGAACAGCCGCGGTTACGCGATGGCGCAGCTCGCGTCGATGGTCGATCCGACCATCCCGAAGAACGAAGGCCTGTTCAACGCCGTCGAGCTGATCATCCCGGAGGGCTCGATTCTCCAGCCGCCGCCGAACAAGCCCGCCGCGCTCGGCGCGTTTCACCCCGCCGTGGAAATCGGCGAGGCGATCTGCATCGCACTCTCGCAGATCCTGCCCGAGCGCTCGTCGCCGCAGGTCTACAAGCTCGGCATGCCGAACGCCGTGATCGGATTCGATTCCGACGGGATGATGTGGATGGATCAGGGCGTCGACGTGCGCGCCTCCGACGCCTCGGCGACCCAGGGCGTCGACGGCTGGGGGTCGATGTGCAGCGGCCTGGGCAATCTGATCCTCGCGCAAGCCGAGGACGCCGAAAGCCGCTTCCCGGTACTGAACCTCGGCCGTGAAATGACGATCGACACCGGCGGTGCCGGCCGATGGCGCGGCCAACCCGGAACCCTCAACGTGAAGCAGGTGCTCGAGCCCGTCACCGCGGTCGCGTGGATGGTCTCGAGCCGACACCCGCTGCGCGGACTGCGCGGCGGCGACGATGCGGGGCCCTACAGCAATCGCTTCCTGGTCGGAACCGAGGACGAGTACGAGGTCGAAAACGCGGTCAACACCCAGCTGCCCGCGAACGCGGTGATCGCCTACCAGTACGGCGGTGGAGCGGGCTTCGAGAGCCCGTTGCTGCGCGACCCGGCGGCGGTGCGCGAGGACGTGCTCGACGAATACGTCAGCATCGAGGCCGCGCGCGATCGCTACGGCGTGGTGCTCAGCGGCTCGGTCGAAGCCGGCGACATCGCGATCGATCTCGCAGCCACCGAGGCGCTGCGAAGAGAACGCGCGGGCGACGACGGGGCGGCGCGATGACGTTCCGGGTCGGAGTCGACATCGGCGGCACCTTCACCGACTTCGCGCTGCTCGACGACGACGGAGTGACGCTCGAAAAGACGCTGAGCACGCCCGAGGACCGCTCGGTCGCGGTGATGGAGGGGCTCGCGAAGCTGGCCGCACGCCGCGGCCTCGAGCCGCGTGCGTTCCTCGAGCGCGTCGAGGCCATCGTCCACGGCACCACGATCGCGGACAACACACTGATCGAAATGAACGGTGCGGTGACGGGCCTGCTCACGACCGCGGGCTTCCGCGACGAGATCGAGCTGCGGCGCGGCTTCAAGGAGGACATCTGGGATGTTCGCCTCGAGCCGCCGATCCCGATCGTCCCGCGCCGGCGGCGCCTCACGGTTCCCGAACGGATCGGCTTCGACGGCCGCGTGATCGAAGAGCTCGACGAGGAAGCCGCGCGGCGCGCGATCCGCCGGCTGGCCGCGCACGGCGTCGAGTCGGTGGCGGTGTCGACGCTGTTCTCGTTCGTGAACCCGGTGCACGAAAGGCGTCTCGCCGAGCTGCTCCGTGAGGAACTCCCGGACGTCGAGATCTCGCTGTCGCACGAGGTGATGCCGAAGGCGCCGGAGTTCGAGCGCACCAGCACGACCGTGGTCAACGCCTATATCGCCCCGCGAGTCACGGGCTACCTCGACCGCCTCACCGAGCGGCTGCGCGAAGCCGGCTATCGCAACGAGCTGCTGGTGATGCAGAGCAGCGGCGGCGTGATGACGCGCGAGTATCTGCGCGACAGCCCCGTGCGCGTGCTCGCGTCCGGACCCGCGGGAGGCGTGATCGGCGGCGCGCACGTCGGCGTGGCGAAAGGAGCGCCGGACCTGCTGTGCGTCGACATGGGCGGCACGAGTTACGACGTTTCGGTCGTTCGCCACGGCAGCGCGCCGGCCGAGCCCGGTTGGAACTGGCACCACCGCGCGATGATCGGGCTGCCGATGGTCAGCGTCGAGACGCTCGGCGCCGGCGGCGGATCCATCTGCGCGGTCGAGCACGGCGTCCTCCGCGTCGGCCCCGAAAGCGCCGGCGCCGACCCCGGACCGATCTGCTATGGGCGCGGCGGCTCGCGGCCGACCGTCACCGATGCCAACCTCGTGCTCGGCCTGCTGTCCGACGAGTCGGACTTCGCGGGCGGCGCATTCCGGCTCACTCGTGACGGAGTCGATGCCGCCTTCGAGAAGTACGTCGCAGGCCCGATGGGTTACGGCGTCGAAGAAGCCGCTTTCGACTGCTGGCGCGTCGTGAACGCGAACATGACCCAGGCGGTGCGACGCCTCACCGCCGAGAAGGGAACCGACCCGCGCGAGCTGTGCATGCTCGCCTACGGCGGCAATGGGCCGGTGTTCGCCGCGATCCAGGCCCAGGAACTCGGCATCGGGCGCGTGCTGGTCCCGAAGGCGTCTCCGACCTTCTCGGCGCTCGGTGCGCTCGCGGCCAAGCCGTCGATCGACGAGGAGCGCTCGTATCTGGTGCCGTCGCGCGACGCCGACATCGACCGGCTGCGCGAACTCTGGGGCGAGCTCGACGAACGTGCCGAGCGCTTCCTGACTGCGGCCGGCTTCGACCGCTCCGAGATCACTGCGCGCTACCAGCTCAACCTGCGCTATCCGGGCCAGAACTGGGCACTCGCGATCGACGTTGCGGAAAACCGCGGCGGACGCGACCTCTCGTTCGCGAACGAGGGATTGCGCGATCGGGTGATCGAACGTTTCCATCGGCGGCACGAGGACGAATACGGCCACTCACGGCGCGGCGAGGCTCCCGAGATCACCGGCGTTCGGCTCGCGACCTTCGCCGAGATCCCCGAGCCGGTGTTCGGTTCGGGTGCAACCGCGGCGCGACGCGAGGCGACCCCCGCCCTGAAGAGACGCGCGAACCTGGGCCACGGCTTCGCGACGACGAACGTCTACGCCGGGCCCGGACTGGAGCCCGGCAACGTCGTGGTCGGCCCCGCGATCATCGAAGAGACCTTCACCACGGTCGTGGTCTATCCGGGTTGGGAAGCCGTACCGGACGACGCGGGCGACTACGTTCTGACTTCGCTGCACTGAAACCCGAAACTCGCGGTGCCGCGGTCTGCCGGATCCCATACCCTCGCGCGATGGATCTCGCCTCGGTCGACGAAGTGCTCCGAACCACACGATCGGTTCGCCGCCGCATCGACTTCGAGCGCCGGATCCCCCCCGCGCTGCTCGAGGAATGCATCGAGATCGCGACCCAGGCACCGACCGGGATCAGCGCGGAGAACTGGCGCTTCCTCGTGCTGACGGACGCCGAGCCGAAGGCCGCGGTCGCCGAACTCTATCGGCGTGCACTCGATCGCTACCAGACCGCGGGCGGCGTCACGGCGAAACCCGCCCAGCAGGCGCTGGCGGAGCGCTTGCACGAGATCCCCGCGTTGATCCTGGTGTGTGCCGTGGGCCGACCGCCGGCCGGGTCCGTCCCGATGCAGGTGGGCTTCTACGGCTCGATCCTGCCCGCGGCCTGGTCGCTGATGCTCGCCCTGCGCGCGCGCGGGCTCGGCTCGACCTGGACCTCGCTGCACCTGCTGTACGCCGATGAGACCGCGCAGCGACTCGGAATTCCGGACGGCGTGACCCAGACGGTGATGCTGCCGGTCGGCTACACCAAGGACGCGAAGCTGAACCCGGCGACCCGCAAGCCGCCCGGCGAAGTCACCTATTGGAACGCCTGGGGGAACACCCGGCTGCGCGACGCCGAGACGGGAGACTGACGCACTGCGGCCCGGCCGGGGCCGCGCTTCGGATCTCAGTTCGCAGCGGCACGTCGCGTCTTCGCGGCAAAGCGCCCGAGCAGCGAGCGCATCACCGAATCCTCCTGGATCCCGCCCACGGGCCAGCCCCCGAGCATGAAGGTCGGAACGCCGGTCACCTGCTCGGCACGCGCCGACAGGCTCACCCGCTCGAGCGCCGCGAGGCGCTCTTCGTCCCCCGCCGCATCGATTTCGAAGCCGAGATCACGCGCGAGCGACGCCAGGACCGCGGCATCCTCGATGCAGCGCCCCTCCTCGTGAATCGCCGAGTAGACGCGCTCGCGCCAGGCCGGCTCGCGCGCGGTGCCCGCAAACTCCAGCGCGAGCGCGTTCGCCGCGCGCGAGTCCACGAAATGGGTCGGCATGCGAATCGCGACCGAAAGCTCGCGCGCCACCCGCAGCACGTTCGCGCGCCGCCGCTCGTCGACGACCACGCCGCGCGGCCAGCCCGTGATGCGCGCCAGGTCGAGCGGCGTCCAGTCGAGCACGATGGCGAATTCCTCCAGGTCGTGCGCCATCCGCTCCATCACGCGGTGGGCGACGTAGCCGAGACTCGAAGCGAAGTCGTAGTAGACGCGAACGCGAAGGGGTGCGAGCACGCGCATAGCATGCCACAGGCCGACGCCTTCACACGCGCGGCGGGCTCGAGCGTGCGATCGGCACTACACTGCGGACCGCGTGGATCGCACGGAGAACCGAAAATGAGCGCCATCGACGTCTTCAACGGGGATGCCGACGGCATCTGCGCACTCGCCCAGCTGCGCAACGCCGAACCGACCGACAGCCTGCTGATCACCGGTGTGAAACGCGACATCGAACTGCTCGAGCGCGTCGAAGCGAATGCCGGAGACTTCGTAACGGTACTCGACGTCTCACTCGACAAGAATCGCGACGGGCTCGAGAAGCTGCTCGCGGCCGGCGCGAACGTCTTCTACGCCGACCACCACTTCGCGGGCGAGATTCCTGCAAGCCCCCACCTCGAGGCCCTCATCGACCCGTCCCCGGACGTCTGCACGAGCCTCTTGATCGACCGCCACCTCGGCGGAAGCTTCGGGCTATGGGCGGTGGCCGGAGCTTTCGGTGACAATCTCGACGCCAGCGCCCGAGCACGAGCGAAGTCCCTCGACATCTCGCCCGAGGAAATCGAACGACTCCGCGACCTCGGCAGCTACATCAACTACAACGGCTACGGCGCCTCGCTCGACGACCTCCACTTCCCGCCCGCCGACCTGTTCGAAAAGGTCCGCCGATTCGCGAGCCCACTCGAATTCATCGACAGCGACGCGGATACCTTCGGACGACTCGAATCCGGCTACCGCGACGACATGGCCGCAGCAGCCGCGTTGCAGCCGATTCGGGAATCGGAACACACCGCGATATTCATACTGCCCGACGAGCGCTGGGCCCGGCGAGTCAGCGGCGTCTTCAGCAATCAGCTGGCGAACGGCTCACCCGGACGCGGGCACGCGGTGCTGACCGAACGCGCAGACGACACCTACCTGGTGAGCGTGCGCGCTCCGCTCGACAACAAGACGGGCGCGGACGAGTTGTGCCGACGCTTTCCGACCGGGGGAGGGCGAAAAGCGGCGGCCGGCATCAACGCCCTCCCCTCCGACCGACTCGACGACTTCATCGACCAGTTCAGCGCCTTCTACGGCTCTTCGGCCTCCTGAACGCCATCGCCCCCACATCCGGAACGATTGCCCGGACCCGCAGCCGTCGGGGGGTCAGGAGAGCTCGTCGGGCTTGTCGTTTGCAACCGAGAGTTTCCACTCGGGCGGGCGCTTCTCGATGAACGAGACGATCCCCTCGCGTGCGTCCGGTCGACCGCTCAGCCAGGCGAACAGCCGATCTTCGCGGCGCTTCATATCCGCGACCGACAGCGTGATTCCGTCCCAGAGCAGGCGCTTGCTGATTGCAACGGACATGGGCGCGGCGTTCCGCGCCATGTCGTGAGCACGCTCGAGCGCGACGGGCAGCACTTCGTCGGTCGGCAGCGCCGCACTCGCGATGCCGATCGCGGCCGCCTCGCGGCCGAGGATCATCCGCCCGGAAAACAGCAGATCGGCCGCGTTCGACAGCCCCGCCACGCGCGCCACGATGGTGTGCGACGCGAGTTCCGGCAGGATGCCGCGTCGCACGAATGCGAACTGGATCTTCGCATCCTCGGCGACGAAGCGGATGTCGCACATCATCGGGTAGGTGATCCCGACGCCGATCGCGTGCCCGTTGATCGCGGCGATCACGGGCTTGTCGAGCTGCCACGGAAACAGCATCGACCTCGGCTCGCGTTCGGATTCCCGGCGCTCGACGAAATCACCGAAGGTATCGCCGCCGCCAGCGAGATCCGCGCCCGCGCAGAACGCCCGGCCCGCCCCGGTCAAGACCACCACGCGCACGCCGTCGTCGGAGTTGCAGACGCCGAGCGCGTGCGACAGCTCGAGAGCCATTCCGTCCGTCCAGGCATTCAGGCGATCCGGCCGGTTCAGCGTGAGGATCGCAACCGCGTCTTGCCGCTCGAAGCGGATCGCCTCGTACTCCAAGTCGTTCTCCTCACCGCCGTGCACGGGAGGCCGCCCGAAGCACTACTTCGACGGCGGCCCGGTCGGGATGTCCTTGAACGCGATGCCCTTGTCGGCCCGCGTCTCCGGCGGCAGCCCCAGCACTCGCTCCGCGATGATGTTCCGCAGCACTTCGTCGGTTCCGCCCGCGACCCGCAGGCCCGGAATGCCGAGGTAGCGCTCCTGCCACCCTCCTTCGTGGGCGGTGTGCTCGGAGTCGCTGAGCACTCCCGCCGCCCCCTGGAGCTCGATCGCGTAGGAGGCGATGTCCTGGATCAGCACGGCACCCACGAGCTTGCCGAGGCTGGCCTCGGGGCCCGGCGTCTTTCCCTGGGACAGCGCCGATACCGTGCGGTTGCCGGTGTACTGCACCGCCTTCGAGCGGACGTAGAACTCGGCGATCTTCTGCCGAACCCCCGAATCCTCGATCGCCGGCGCGCCGTCGAGCTCGACTTCTCGCGCGAGGCGCAGCAGATCCCCGATCCCGGCGCGACCGCCGCCGCTGCCGATCGACGCGCGCTCGTTCATCAGCGTGGTGATCGCGACCGCCCAGCCATTGCCGACTTCGGACAGGCGGTTCGCGTCCGGGATCCGGACGTCGTCGAAGAACACCTCGTTGAATCCGGTGCCGCCGTTGATCTGGACGATCGGTTTGATTTCGATCCCGGGCGAGTGCATGTCGACCACGAAGTAGGTGAGGCCCGCGTGCTTCGCCGCATTCGGATCCGAACGCACGACCAGGATCCCCCAGTCGCAGAACTGCGCACCGGTGGTCCAGATCTTCTGGCCGTTGACGATCCAATCGTCACCGTCTCGCACCGCGGTCGAACGCAGCCCCGCGAGGTCCGACCCGGCCGACGGCTCGCTGAACAGCTGGCACCAGATCTCCTCGCCCGACAGCAGCTTCGGGATCCAACGCTCCTTCTGCTCCGGAGTTCCGTGCGTCATGATGGTCGGTCCGCACATGCCGTGGCCGATGCCGAAGATGTTCGGAGGTGTGTTGAACTTCGACTCCTCCTGGCCCCAGATCACGCTCTGGATCGCGGTCGCACCGCGTCCGCCGTATTCCTTCGGCCAACGGATGCAGGCCCAGCCGGCGTCCGCCTTCTTCTTCTGCCAGGCCTTGGCGGCCCGCAGGGTCTCGTCGTCGACTCGCTCGCCGAGATCGACGCCGCCCCCGTCGTCGGGGCCGCGAAGCTTGGCGTTGGCTTCGAGCCAGGCGCGGACTTCGGCGCGAAAGGCGGCTTCTTCGGGGGTGTCGTTGAAATCCATGATCGATCCTCACTGCGTCCCGCGGACGCCTGGAAAATGAAACGTGCATGACGCCGCGATTCAG
>Ga0210064_1001011_pt1 | contig 12642 bp, 1 predicted proteins | sample Muzzi_CordC_D2_FD_185531 | JGI IMG/M metagenome (GOLD analysis project Ga0210064, IMG submission 185531) | Wetland microbial communities from San Francisco Bay, California, USA, that impact long-term carbon sequestration - Muzzi_CordC_D2 (SPAdes) | ecosystem: Environmental > Aquatic > Marine >...
GCACCCGAGCGGCTTTGCCCGCCGGCACATCCAGCAGAATGCCTTTGACCGGCAGCTCCGGCTTTCCCGCCTCACGGGTAAAGCCATGGATGTACCCGTCGATGCGCAGGCGTTCAAACTCGCGCTCACCGGCCAAAATGGTCTGCACCTCGAACTCCCCGGTGCGAAGCTCCAGGGTCAGCCCGTTTTCGTCGGAAGCCAGCACCTCCACCCCGCGGCTCAGCACGTGAGATCCTTTAGCCCCCCGGCCTTCCAGCTTCCAGGCCTCCAAGCCATCTAGTATCCCATCCCCGTCGCTGTCCGGATTGTAGGGGTCGGTGCCGCGCAGATACTCCTGCAGATTGGTCAACCCGTCACCGTCCGGATCCAGGTCGGCATCGTTTAAATTCGGGTCCAGTCCCAGGGCCACCTCCCAGTCGTCGGGCATGCCGTCACCGTCCCAGTCCACGCAAACCGGCCCGTGCAGGGTCTTTTTGCCGTGGATGTCGATGTCCTCCAGCCGGTAGTAGTAAAGCCGCCCGTCAACCACATCGGCATCAATAAAAATGTAGGCCCGGCCTTCGGTCATAAAGCCGGCCCCCGGAATCAGCTTGTCCGTCAGCCGTTCAAACGGCCCCTGGGGACTGCTCGAACGGTACAGGTGAAATCCTTTGTTATCGTTTTCGGCTGCCGTCTGCCAGGCGACGTTGACCGCCGCCCCTTCGCCCACGGCCGTAAAGCTGAGCAGATCCACCGCCGTGGCCATGCCGTAAAACTGCTCCGGCCCCACGCTGTAAAAGGTGGCCGGCGCATTCTGGTTGTTGTACCCGGTTTCGATCCAGCAGGCATCACGGGCCGTGCTGGAGATTCGGACTTCATCGAATATCCCGTCGGCCTCAAGTGTCGTGGGATTCCAAGGGGCTGCTCCAATAATCAGGTTGCTGTCATTGGTCCCCAGATTGTTGCTGCCGTTGGCGATGCTGTTGGCCTCACCGGAGTTGATATAGCCAATCAAATTATCATTGGTTTTCCAGGTAACCGCCAGATGTGTCCACTGGCCTGCTGATATGGTGCCGGATTTAAAGCTGTATCTGGTGTTCGAGCTATCCCAAAATTCCGGGTAGATTCCGCCGTCAACCGCCATCAAAAAGCCGTAGTACGGTAATGTACCTGTTTTTCCGACGATCTTCTGATCGGAGGTATCCGCCAGGTTAACCCATGCCTCCACAGTCAGTTCGGTGGTGATGTCCAGGCTGGCATCTTCCAGCACCTCGATATAATCAATGGTTCCGTCCAGATCCTGGCCGTCTGCAAACTTGCCGGTTGCTTCATTATTGCGCCGTTGACTGCCATCGTTGTTGTTCGCCGTTGAGTCTGCGTGCGTACCGGAGGTCTGCTCATCGGTCACATCCTCCTTCAGATGCCACACGCCGACATAATTGTTGCGCCACACCCCGGCCGGGTATTGGGTGGCGGCCGTCACCGCGTCATTGCCGTAGGCCAGGTAAATGACGGTATCATCGTTGTAATCCAGGGTGGGGATGCGCACCCAGGCCACCAGCAGATCGCCGGTTTCGTCATAGGCTTCGATCTCGTGGTCCAGCTGGTTGCCGCGCTCATCCTTGAAGATAATGCCATAGCCGTCGGCATCCACGTTGTCTTCGATTTCCTGAAAATCGGTGCCCGTCAGGGAGATGAGCACCGGAAAATCGGTCAGATCCGCCCCGCAGCTGGTGCCGATCTGGCCCTTGTCGATGGTGATCTGCTTGACATAAGAATAGTTCAGGCTCTCCTCGGAACCCACCGAATACGCCGTGGCCGGCGAGTTCTGGTTGCCGTACTCGGTTTCGATCCAGCACGCGCTGCGCACCGAATTGCTGACCCGGACCTCGTCCATATCGCCGATCAGGCCGGTGCCTTCACCCGCCCTGGCGCTCAAGTATTTGGTATCCGCGGTGGAGGTGATGGCGCCAGGCGTACCCCAGGAGCCAAAAGTCTGCGAAACAGCGTTTTTGTAGGCCTGTCCGGCATTAGTCGTGGTATTGAATGTGACGGCAATATAGACCCATGTATTATACGGATAGAACGTGCTCGGATCGATGCCGGATATAGAAAATCCATTTCCGCCGTTGACAACCAGATTGAGCGGCTGATTGAGACTAGCTCCGGTATCGTTGGAGTCTATATACCACCCATTTCCGTCCCACGCAGCACCCTTAAACCAGTTTAGGACTCTTTGCACATTCGACCAGCTGGTCGTTCGTCTCACCCAGAAGGAAACCGTCAAGTTGGCCGGCTGCAGGGTTGTGCTGTTGCCCAGGCTGATGTAGTCACTGGTGCCGTTGAAGTTCCTGGCGTCGGCCATTTGACCGGTCGTATTGTTAGTCCCGCTGTTGGTGCCGGTGTTGCCGTTCCCGGTGCTGTCGGCATAGTCGCTCAGATGCCAGACGGCCACATAGTTGCTATCCCACACCCCCGCCGGATTCTCTGTCGCACTCGTGACAGCGCTGTTGCCGTAATAGATGTAAATGGTGGTATCGGCATCATCGGCCAGCGCGGGGATGCGCACCCAGGCCACCAGCAGATCGTTGGTTTCATCATAGATTTCAATTTCATGGTCCAGCTGATTGCCGTCGGCATCCATGAAGATGATGTCAAAGCCGTCGGCATCCACATCGTCTTCGATGTCCTGAAAATCGCTGCCGGTGAGTTTGATCATGTAAGGGAAATCGGTCAGATCACCGCTGCAGCTGGCCCCGATCGAATCCTTGTCGATGATGACGCGCTTGCGAAAGGAATAGCCGACGCCGGTGCCGCCCACCGTGTGGGTGGTCTGGGTGGTGTCAATGCCGGCAATGCTGCCCGCAGTCAGCGTTATGTTGCTCGTTCCCAGATCCAGCGTCAGGGTGTCGCCGGCCGCCAGGCTGCTCAGATCCCCGACCAAAATGTAATTGACCGTGGTGCCGGCGGAAATGTTGAAGTTGGTATCAAAAGTGATTGTCGTCACCCCGCCATCAACGCTGCCGGCACCGCCGACCGTGGTGGTCTCGCCGGCATCCACCAGGCCGTCGTTGTCGGCGTCCACGACAATTTCAAGGTTGGCAAAATCGCCCTGCACAATGCCCGTGACCGACGACACCTGAAACTGCACCTGGTCCACAGTCACCGTACCCGCGGTGCTGTTGGCCAGCTGAAAGGCAAACAACTCCACATCCGTCTGGGAAGCGATCGAGCCGAGCCGGTCGGGCTCCTGGCCGGCGGCATGGTTGGCCAGGGCAAACTCGCCGGCCAGGCTGACTTCGGCATAGACCGTGTAGCTGTCGAGCAGCGCGGTGCCGGTGCTGTCATATAGCCGGAAGCAGTAATCGCCACCGCCGGTGGCATTGGCGGTAGCCTTAATGGAAAATTCGATCTCGGAAAATTCGTCCGCCGCCAGGGTGATGCTGCCGGTGGCGTTGCCGCTGTCTTTGAGCTCGCCGGCCTCAAAGGTGGTTTCCTCGTCGGTCAAACCCGCATCCACGTTGGTGGTGGCTTCGCCGTCGGTGATGTAGCTGGAGTCGGCAATTTGCCAGTGCCCGCTCGTGTCGGTGGGCACCGTGGCGTAAGTGCCCGATCCGCAGGTGGCGGTCTCGGCCACCTGCAGCTGGTAGGTGACCGCCCCGGAGCCGGCCGCGCCCTCGTTGGAAACTTCAAAACGCACCCGTTTGATCGTGTCCTTGGCCAGACCGGTCAGCTTGGTGTCCTGGTTGGCGGCCCAGGTGGCCCCCGTTTGAAGCGGCTCCTCACTGCCCAGACTCACACCGGGATCGGGAGAAGTATATTTTCTGACAACCAGATCATCAATGCGGTGTTCATTAGTAAACCCTCCGGTTCGCCCCCCCCAGCCAAAAAGGCTGCCGCTGGGTGTGTTCGCCGAACTGCTGCTGATCCGCTGGGTGCCGTCGTACCAGAACTGGTAATAGTAGGTCCCGCCGCTTTCGTAAAAAACGATCTCGACATCGTGCCACTGGGAATTGTCTATAGTGGTCGTACCCCAGGTAGAAAGCGGGGTGGTGCTGTTATAAAGCACCTGCAGTTGGTCACCCCATTCGTCAGCGGCAAACATATACCCGTTCACAACGGAATCTTCATAGGGCGGCGTGCTTGACGCTTCTTCATACAGCCAAACCGCATCCGCTCCGGAACCCCCGCCGGACCAGTGCCTCCACTGCGCCACAAACCCCCCGGTGGGGGATGAGCTGTATTCCAACTGCCCGGTACCACCGGATGATGGATTCAGGCGCACCCAATCGTTGGTCGCGTCATAAACCGCATTGCCCTTCAGTGTCCCGTCCGGCGTTGATTGCATGTCCTCATAGATAAACATCGTGTTTTTGGCATTGCTGGTCGTGCTCACCGCGCCATTGTCGTAGTACATGTAAATGGTGGTGTTGCTGGAGGCGGCAATCGAATCCACTTCCACCCAGAAGGTGGCCGAGGTGCTGTCGGTCTTGCTCTCCAGCCAGTAATCGAGCTCCGTGCCGGATGAATTGGTAAAGCGGATGTCGTCGAAGTCGGCCTGCATATCCGAGTCATAGGTTACATCGACCTGGACCTGGTAGTTTGTCAGTGTGTTGGAGTTGCCCGTATTATCAATGGTAATCGCTTTGCGCTTGTCCCAAGAGGCGTTCCACCAGCCGGTTACATCCGACTCGTAGCCGTCATCGTTGCGCCAGCGGTAGTGGATCTGGGTCAGGTCGGGAGCATTTGCGGCAACGCTCACCTCGGCGTAGACGGTATATGTACTGATAGTCGTTCCCGATGCGGCAGCCAAGCGGAAGCAGTAGTCCCCGCCATCCGTGGCATTGCTGGTGGCCTTGACGGCAAACTCGATTTCGCTGAATTCATCGGCGGCCAGGGTGATGCTGCCGGTGGTGTTGCCGCTATCTTTGAGTTCACCGTCCACAAAGGTGGTGGCCTCGTCGGTCAGGCCCGGATCCACGTTATCGGTGTCCTCGCCGTCGGTGATGTAGCTGGAGGCCGCAATCTGCCAGTGGCCGCTGGTGTCAGTTGGCACGGCGCTGTAGCTGCCCGAGCCGCAGGTATCAGTCTCTGCCGCCTGCAGCTCGTAGGTGACCGCCCCGGAGCCGGCCGTACCTTCGTTGGAAACTTCAAAGCGGATGCGCTTGATGGTGTCCTTGGCCAGCCCGGTCAGTTTGGTGTCTTCGTTTGCGGCCCAAGTGGCACCGGATCCGCCGGATGTGGGATTCAAAGCGATCTCGACCGCCGACCAGCGGTTGGCGGTGCTGGATTCGGTGGCGACATTAAGCGTAACCGAGTCTGAAGCGGTCGTTGACGTGAGCTCTCCGGTTGAAGTAACGTTGCTGCCGCCGACATAATCGACCGCTTCGCTAAAGCCAGAAGGCGTGGCAACATTGATATTGCCGTTGACGTTGATGGCGTAAACCACAAGGCCGCCTTCAGGGTTTGCCGGAGAGCCGGTAAGCACGATGGAGCCGGGGGTCGCGGAGTTTTCGCCTCCGCTCACGGCGCTGTAAAGTGCCAGGGACGCGCCGGTCTGGTCGTCGGAGCCTTCCGTCTGTACAACGTGTTCAAATGTAGCGGCGGTAATGATCGCGTTTGATGCGGTAGCGCCGCTGGCCGTAAGCGTGCAGTTCGTGCTGCTGGCGGAGCTGCCGATCGCTTCGTAAAATACGGTGATAGCACTGTTTCCGCCGACGCCGTAAGCCGCGCGCACCATGTTGCCGGTACAGCCCGAAGCGGTTGTGAAATAGGCGCCTAAGTTTTCATTGGAGACAACCAGCACGTTGACACGGTCGGTGCCGGCAGGCGCCGTATAGCTGATGGATGCATCCTGCTCCGGCGTGGCCCAGGAACCGACGATACTAACCGTACCTGCGCTACCCGACTCTCCCCCCTCATCATTGCGCCAGCGGTAGCGGATCTGGGTCAGGTCGGCACTGGTCGCATTTACCGTCACCGCGTCGCTGTATATGCCGCTGGTATAGGTGGTGGCCGAGACGGCCTTGAGGTCGATGGTCTCCGCGTAATCGTATTTGGTGTCCGTCCAGGTGGCGACGCCGCTGGTCGGGGTCTTGGTGGTTCCGCCTGAATCCGTGCTGGTCAGGGTGCCGTTGGCGGCCCCGTGGGTGACCGTGATCACGGCGGAGATCGTAATATTTTCGTTAAAATCGATATCGACGTTGTGGTTGGCATCCGTGGCACTGACCGTAATCGTACCGCTAAAATCGGTGTTGATCTGTGCTGTCGATGGCGGCTGGGTAGAGAAGATCAGCTGGGAGTGGACCACATTCATGGTCGAACCTGAGCCGTTGTCAACCGCGCTGGTGGTGCCCATCTGGGTGCCGCTGCCGGCGACGGTCAGGTCCGTATCGCCGTCCACCGACAGGATAAAGGTCTGACCGTCGGTTGATGTGGGTGAGGTTGAAAAGTAGGCATAGACGGTGTAGTCTTCTGAAGCGCCGTCCGCAACCGAGATACTCAAAGAGCTGAAGGTGATGGTGCCCGCGCCGACAGAGCCGGTGACATAATCGGCATCCGGACCGTATAACTGCCAGGTAATATCGCTAAACGTGCCGCTGCCGGAAGTATTTAACACGATCTGGCTGACGTCCAATGACTGCCCATCGGATGTGCCGCCGTCGGATATGGTAAAGTCAAAAACCGCCACCCTTTCGCCCGACGTGTCGGCAATCGAAGAAATGGCCACCGGTTCGCTAATGGTAGACGAGGCTGTGAGGTCCCCATCGGAATCAGAACCACCGGCAGGCTGCTGACTTCCCACACTATAGAACGTGGCAGGATCGTCCTGGTTGCTGTGTTCGGTTTCGATCCAGCAGGCAGACCGATTGGTATCGGAAATGCGAAGTTCGTCTATTTTGCCGTTAAAGAAATTTCCGGCAGGCGCACTTAGAACCCCCCCTATCGCCTGGGGCAGAGAAGCAGCGGATGCCGGCTGGGTGTAGGAATCTGAACCGTCGGATTGTCCATTTTGATAATAATATACGGTACTAGAACCATCATACACCACGGTGATATGGGTCCAGGCCGTCGCGGCCACCTGACTGTCGGATTTATGGTCATGCCAGGTGCCGTCATTTGTCGCCAGGACTATATTTCTGTCTTGAGCGCCCCACTCTCCCACATGCAGACTAATCGCCCCGCTAGTTTCATCGCTGCGGGACCAAATGGTAAAATGAGTGTCGGGACCCGGCGTAACATCCGGATTTACCCATGCCTCAATGGTAAAAACGCTTCTCCCATCAATGATGGTGCTGGTTCCAAGAGTTACATTGTCGTTGCCGCCGTCAAAATCAAAACTTCCGTCTATCTGACCTGCGACCTGGTCATTGGTATCCATGCCGGATGTTGTGCCGTTTTTGGCATTGGAGGTGCTGTCTTTTATGTCACCCGCTCCACTGTCGATGTCGGTTTCCTGTAAATGCTGGACCATGACATAATTACTATCCCAAACGCCGGTGGGATTCTGGGTGGTGACGCTTACAGCGTCATTGCCGTAGTAAAGATAGATGGTGGTGTTGTCGTCATAATCCAGCACCGGCACCCGCACCCAGGCCACCAGCTGGTTGCCGGACTCGTCATATAGCTCGATCTCGTGGTCCAGGATGCAGGGTGCCAATCCGGTCCCGCCGCAGGTGGCATCATCTTCGGCCTTGAAAATAATGTCATAGCCGTCGGTATCCACGTCGTCTTCCACATCTGTAAAATCTGTTCCAGTCAGCTTCACCATGACCGGAAAGTTGCTCACATTGGAAGTACAGGTTACCTCGGCCTGTTGAATGACAATGGATTTTTTGTAGGAAAAAGTGCCGGCACCGGTGACCGTGATCGTCGGGGTGTTGGTGTAGGTGTCCAGCCCCTTGACCCGCAGCTGGAGCGTATCGCCGTTGCTGACATCACCGCTGACAATCTGCAGCGAAAACTCGACTTCCACCTCGTCGCTGCCGGCAAAATCCAGCGACGTGCCCCCCGCCGCACCGTTGGCCTCGTCAAAGCCGGCATTGGTGGAAAGATAGGTGCCCGAACCTATCTGCTGGGTGGTGTCGGCCGCGTCGGTTACGTTGGCGGTGGCCTTAACCTTGACCACCGAAGAAGATCCGGTCACATCGTTCCAGCCGCCGCTGTTGAGGTTGTACTCCAGTTGCAGGGTCTTGTCGGCCTCGGCGCTGCCGGTGTCCTGCACCAGGAAGCGCAGCCGGAAGGTCTTGTCCACCATCTGGGTCCAGTTGGTGTTGGCGGCCGCCGTCCACGTGGCTGAGGTCTCATCGCCGTTGTCGTTGCGGCTACGGAAGCTCGCCTGGGTGAATTGGGGGCCTGAGGCAGGGGTGTAGTAGATTTTGACCTGGAAGTTGTCAACATTGGCCTCGTTATATTGCTCCGGCATAGTTACCGCAATTACAAAGCCGAAGTCTGAATCTTTAACATCTGAATCGGAAAACGTTTCACCCCACAGATCAGTTGCCCCGCCTTTGCTGATGTATGTGTCAGTACCAGCTATGGCGTCACCACTTGCCCGGTCGGTTGTTCCGATACTCCTATCGGCCTTGACCAAACGGCACCTTTGCACGGTAGTCGGATCGCCCTGCCACCAATCCCTGATTTCAAAACGGACCTCAATGCCGTCGATTGTCGCACCGGCCGGAATGTCACCATCCGTGAGGCCGAGATTGGTGCCTTTGAGGTAGTTGCTGTTACTGCTCCAGGCGTCGCTGTTTTCAACGTGCGAGCGTGAGTTATCGCTCGCGGTGATGTTACCCGGGTTCTCCCACGCCATAGTGCCATATGAATCATCGTTGGCCCCGGTCCCGACATTTATCCAGCCGGTATCAGCCGCTTTGGCTTCCGAAACTCCCAGCGGAAGGCCGAAAATCTGAGTTCCCCCGGCAAATATTAAACCGTAAACCAATGCAAGGGTAAAGACGATCTTCCAAATGTTTATGACAACACCCGACCTTGTTTTTTGGCGCCCCATTTTTCTATTCTGTTTATGTCGATCGTCATTGCAGACAAGGTAATTATTTTCGGCTGGCTTGGGGGATTTTTTTAAATTCAAGCCGACGAAAATCCGGAAATCAGAAGCTGCCTTGCCAAACGGCATTGAGGCACACTTCAAAAATTTGGATTGAACACGGTTTTTAAAATTTGATCTCATGGGCCTCTTATTTTCGAATAATTTAGGCGGTTAATTGCCGTTTAGGTTTTTTTCACGAACCGATCTGATTCACCGGTACAGAGACATGCAACATTCATGCAAAAATTTTTAAGTTCATAACTTATTCATATTACGGTGTTTTATAGCAACAGACATTATAAGGTTCCGGAAAATCTGACAAATTTCGTCGAATAAACTGACGCTAATTGTCCGTTTTTACGGTTCGTAAAGTCACAATACTGGCGCATGAAAGTATTGATATTATTATCGGCAGCTTGGAGGAAAAACTTGAGCGGCCAGACAGCTCTGGAACGCTATGCTTAAAGAGTGGCTTTCAGACCTCGAGGAACGAACCTTCGGATCTTGAGAAGCGACCTGGCGGCCTTGAGGGAAATAGGAGTAAGGTTAATGGAGAAAGGTCAAAGGGATAAGAAAATGGCGTTCGGCCTTCGGCGTAAGGCAGACGGTAAAAGGAAATAAGTGACTTCCTTCGGAATCGGTGGCCGAAATCACCGGAACAGGCAAATTTAACTCACAATGTTAAACTCGGAGGAGTTAATTTTTTCAAATATCTATGGAGAATTGATTCTAAAAGATATCCAGGCATGTTACGCTTTCTTGCATAAATCTGTTGCTGTTTGCCGTTGATTCCGATGAGGGCAATGTTCGCATCGTTACCGCATATAGTCCCGGTTTGGATGAGTGGGAAGAAGACCTAAAAACCAGGAGAAGGCCAAAATGAAATGCCCTGTTTGCGGCTCTAAAATGAAATCTATTTTTACCAATCTCCCGTTCAAGGTAGATGAAGCAGTTATCGTCATCTTTAAAGAACTTCCAGTCCTTCAATGTGAAAGCTGCAGTGAATACCTATTAGAAGACCATGTTCTGAAACGTGTGGAACAAATGCTGAATAAAGTCGATCAGGCAGCAGAGCTAGAAATTATTAGATATGCTGCTTAGACTTCCTTAAGAAACTGTCCTGCGGACATCTAAAAGCGCTTCGCTTGTTGAACACCTTTGCTTCTAAAATCAGATGTGAAATCCCGTTGTCAAGTCCATGCTGCTCTTGCGTATTATTGGGACCATGTCGATGAACTCGACAAAGATATGGCGAACCAATTAAAAAATGCCAAAAATCTGAAGAAGATTGCTCCAACCTCCCCGCCCAAATTTAGCGGGATCTTCAACCGGCTAAGCACTCGCATTCCTGCATCCCAGTCTCCCGGCATGCACGCTTCCCAGCCTATTTGCTCAGTCCTCAGCACTCACTATACTCAGTCCCGCCACTTCGTCTCCTCCTGCCTTTCACCTTTTTATTCCCCAGCCACAAGAGTCCGATCAGTGCCAATACTCCCATGATGGTGGTAAGCGGCCATTCGGTGCCGAAGAAGACAGTCTGTGCGGTTGAGACAAAGCAGCTGTTGCCGCCGCCAGCTCCCGTGTCCTGCCTCGCGGGGTCATCGGTTTGAGGTTGCGGTTCCAGAGTCGGACTGAGCACCGGGCTGCGGGGGCCCTCGTCGCCATCGGCGTCGAGGGCGGCCACCGCATAATAATAGGTGCTACTGCCGGTCAGGGCTGCTGTGCGCTGGCTGGCGATGCTGGTGTCCACAAATTCGGTTTTGCCCAGCATATCGGTATTGAGTTTAATGTAACCCTGGCCCGGCCGGGTGCTGCGATAGATGTTGTAGCCCGCCGGAGGCGGGCTGTTGCTGCTGTCGCTGGCGGCCTGCCAGTTCAATTCCACTTCGCCGTCAAGGCGCCACAGGCCCTGCAGTCCGTCGGGCCAGGTCGGCACAAAGTTGTCGATTGCCCCGCCGGCGTTGTTTTTGTAGTCGTAAGAGTGATCGCCCACCAGCAGCACGTATTGCGGCGCCGGCGGTGTCCAGTTGGCATAGGCATAGGCCAGAAAATCACGGATTGCTTCGGGCGTGGTCAGCCCGTAGCTGAACTCATCGAAAATATCGGCCACATCCACCACTTTGACGCGCAGCCCTTGAGCCTGTCGCAGGGTTACCAGATCACTTAGCCACGCATACTGATCGCCGCTGCCGTCCCAGCCCAGATCACGGTGGGTGATTAAAATGTAGTCGGCCCCGTTGTCCGTATCGCCCAGGTCGCCGGCCGCATCTTCGGTGATTGAAGCCGGTGTCTTGATCGCCGCATCGCTCAGCACCAGATACGTCCGCACATCGCCTGCGGCCGTCTGCGGTTTAAATTCCAGGCTGACGGGGCCGCTGCCGCTGGTCGTAAAGCCCGTCACCCGGCCCACATCGGCTGCATCGGTGATGTCAAAGGCAAAGTATCGGCTGCCGCTCAGATTCGACACCTCGAAGCGATAGGCCGGATCATGGGCGAATGTCAGGGCGTTGTCCACCGCCGCAAAATTGCGCGCATAGGCCACCTCGAGCCAGTCCAGCAGGATCGTGTCCTCCCCGCTGGTACAGGTCAACGTCACGGTGTTGTCACCGTCTATCAACGGCACATCCTCAATGGTCACCTGGTGATAGGCCACCCCGCTCCAGGTGTAGCTGCCGTAACCGGTGCCGTTGACGGCCACCGTGACGGCGTGATCCTGGTCAAAGCTGTCAAACATGGCGATGGTCACCGCGCCCTGGCCGACCGCCCCGGGCAGCGATACGGTCATGGAAACCGGGTCTCCGGCTCCGGGATAGGCCCAGCCGTCGCCAAGCACGTAGCTGCTGGAAAACCAGCGGTCGAGCCCATCGGCACCCGGTGCGCTGCGGCCGTAAATGGCATCGGTTTCCGAATGCACGGTGGCTTCAGCGTCGGTTGCCAACGGGCCTGCCGACGGCGCACCTGCCAGATCTGCCATGCGTTGGGGCGCTCCCTCACCGCCGGACAGGGTCAGCCAGTAGACATTGGCGTTGGTGTACTTGGCGTAGCGGCTGTCCACCGCCTGGCCGTAGAACAGGATGTAATCGGTGCCGTCCAGGGTATTGTCGCCATCCTGATCGTAAACATAGACGGCCACTTCCTCGCCCAGATGATAGAGCCGGATTTTACTCAGGTCCATAAGCGCCACATCCACGCCGGCAACGGTCAGGTCCGCGGCCGTCAGTTGGTAGATGCCGGCTTCCGAGAGCCGGATTTTGTAAGCCGGCGTCTCGGCGGACATAATGGGTTGCGGCGGCGCCCACAAAGAGCCCAGCAGCATCTGAATCGACGACAGAATCGAGGCAAACGGGCTGGTGAGGATCGGGGTGCCGATAAAGGCCATGTTCAGCGACGGCAGGGAAGCCTCCGCTATTCGGTTGTGATTTGTTAATGGTGCCTTCCAGGCCACCGGTTGCGGGCCGTTGTCTTCAGCCGCTTCGGCGTTGACGTAATCCACCCGCACCCGGATGCGGCTGTAAAGGGTCAGATCGCCGGTGGCCGGGTTAAAGGCCAGGGGATAAAATAAAATCTGCTGTTTGGCCTGGTCCCGGAAAACATAGCGCTTTCCGGCCTGG
>Ga0210064_1001012_pt1 | contig 12642 bp, 12 predicted proteins | sample Muzzi_CordC_D2_FD_185531 | JGI IMG/M metagenome (GOLD analysis project Ga0210064, IMG submission 185531) | Wetland microbial communities from San Francisco Bay, California, USA, that impact long-term carbon sequestration - Muzzi_CordC_D2 (SPAdes) | ecosystem: Environmental > Aquatic > Marine >...
ATTAAACCCGCCGAATGTCTGGGATGCGGATACGCCTTTGAAAAACGAAGACGTTTTACGCGTCCCAGCCGCTGCCCCATTTGCAAAAGCGAACATATCCACAATCCGATGTACCGAATTGGTTAGTGTCCATCCATAAATGGCCCTTTTTGCCCTGATCGGCGTTCTCTCTCGAGGCGTAGGCTCTACGAGCCGGAGGCCGCGGGTTTCCGGCTGTGGCGTACAGACGTACGCCTCACCGCAAACCCTTGTGCGGCATTGATCAGAACAAAAATTGCTCATTTCTGAATTGGAAACCCATTGTGTTCATTTTGAACTCATGGATGGACACTAACTAATATTTTGAAAGATGCTTTTCTCGAGACGACAAAAAAATATTTCTTGACAGTTTAAACTCTGTCTATTTCTTTTCCCATCTGAGTTTTGTATATGTGATAATACTTAAACACCTTTTTGATATAGCAGCGGGTCTCCTTGAAAGGGGGAACACCATTATAATTTCTAACATTTCTGCTTCCGGCATTGTATGCTGCCAAGGCCAGTTTGACATCTCCGTTAAATCGGTTCACCATCTGTTTAAAGTATTGGACGCCGCCTGTTATGTTTTGATGTGGGTTAAAAATATCTTCCACACCCAGAGATTGGGCTGTTCCGGGCATCAACTGCATAAGACCTTTCGCTCCTGTTTTGGAAGTTGCTTTGGTGTTGTACCCGGATTCCGCCATAATAATGGCTTTTATGAGGGCCGGATCAATCTGATAGTGACTGGCTGTTTGGATGATAAACATGTGGTATAAATGCTCTGCTTTTCTACCGCTGACAGACGGGAGACGTTGTTCCGTTTGGGACACGGGATGTATCTTGAATAACATTGGGGGATTCACGACCATTTGATTATTTCCATTAGAGACAAGAGCGACACCCATAATCATTACAGCAATAAACAGGGAACGCACAAGTTCTACGGCCAATATTTGAAAGATTGTATTTTTGTTCATTAGGGATTTCATTTTAATAATGTTTTCGAAAAGTGAACTTGTTACGATTATTATAAAAATAAATTGTTCAGAAACTTTTCAGACAATTTGGTATTATTCTTTGCAAAAACCATGCGCAATCGAACAAAAAAGAAATAAACACAGTATAATCAAATACATAAAGACATATATGGGTGATGAAAACCACAGAAATTTGAAATAGAAAAATGGTATTGTGAGCTAAATTACATAAAATTTATGTAAAGTTTTACATGCGCCAAACCGGTGAATATCGGGTGAGGGTATGGGGGTTATGACATTTTGGATGTTGTGGTGGCATTAATTTTTGTTTGTTAAATTTTTGAGCCGTTTATACATTAAAACGAAATTCTATGATATCGCCATCTTGAACCTCGTAAGTTTTCCCTTCCAGCCTAACATTCCCCACTTTCCTGGCTTCGGGATATGATCCGGCGGAGATAAGGTCATCGTAGGAAATTACCTCTGCACGGATAAACCCTTTTTGCATATCCGTATGGATGACGCCTGCCGCGTCAATGGCCGGGGTCTTTCTTTTTACGGTCCAAGCTTTTATCTCATCTTTTCCCAAGGTAAAAAAAGAGATAAGCCCGAGAAGTTTATATGACCGTTGGATCACTCTGTCCATGGCCGATGCGGTAATATTGAATTCAGACAAAAACTCTTCGGATTCTTCAGCAGACATCTGGGCAAGCTCTTGTTCAAGCTTACCCCTTATCACCATGCAATTTTCTCGGGTCGTCAAATTTGTGATCTCAGGAATACCGTCATCATCATCTTCGTTGTTAAACAGAACAAGCATTGGTTTTGCGGATAAAAAGGCATAACCTTTAAGGAGATGAGACGATGCAAGGTCGGGAAAATTTCTAAGTGGTGTTTCCGTTTCAAGGGTTTCGAGACATTGTCGAAGCAGCGAAAGTTCTTCGGGATCGGCTTTTTTGTCGCGTTTTTGGTCAAGTTCCATGTGTTCCAGTTTTTTTTCAACCACCATAAGATCGGTTAAGACCAACTCCTGATCGATGACTTGAAAATCCTGATAGGGTGTCGGTGCTTCAAATCCGTATCCACCGAAATTTCGCACCACCTGAATCAGGGCGTCACTATCCCTGACCTGGGTCCAGATGTTCTGATCTTTTTTTTGCCGCAGAACATCCGGTAGAAAGTATTCCACCTGGGCATAAATGGTTTTTGGGGGTTTATATATGTCACTGAGGACATCCAGACGTTTGTCCGGGACATGAATGGTGCCGATTCGGTTTTTAGCTTTATGGCTTTCGGGCAGAATATTATGTGTTAACGCTTCAAATACGGTTGATTTCCCGGATCTGGAAAGACCGATAATCCCGAGTTTCATTGAGTTTGCCTGTTTATTTGAAGTTATAGTGTTTCTTCACCGGCACCTTAATATCCCAAATACATGATAATCCTTTTGGGAATGTAACAAAATCCCCTTTTTCGAATGCCACTTGATCCCCGACTTCTGTTTCCACAACAACCTTGCCTTCAAGCAGAAAACATTCTTCAGTGCTGTCATAGTGCCAATCAAAGCGGGAAATTTCTTTTTCCCATATTGGCCAGGATAAAACACCTTTTGCCTCAAGATCTTTATTCGTGGGTTTCTTGATATCGATTTTCATATTCTGTTCCTTTTATGGCCTTTCTCAGAGTAACATTTCGTTTCATCCTGAGGTTTGCTGAAATTGTGACCGTGAGAAATTAATTGGTACATATTTTAGGGAACTGCTATAGAAGGATGTTCATAAATATGTTCCGATCTGCAAAATCCGTTGAAAATTATTGTTTAAAAGTATAGAGAAGCCTAAATTTTATGTCAAGCAGACCCTGCGGACCGGTTTCGCTATCCTGTAATAAAACTTGACGTATGCCATTGGAATTCACATTATTTAAAAATGTTACATAAAATGGAAAGATTATACAATAGATCCTATTTTTTTGATCAGGGGATTCATTTTGAATGTCAGCAATGTGGCGCCTGCTGTACCGGAGATCCGGGGATAATCTATGTCGATAGAGATGAAGTTCCGCGTATCGCCGAATACCTTTCAGTCGAGGTTTCACTTTTCATCGAAAAATATCTATATCCGTTTAGAGCCGGGTATAGTATTAAAGAACGTTCAGACGGGCGGTGTTTTTTTTATGATGACAGGTGTACCATTTATTCCGTGCGTCCCTATCAGTGTAAAACCTATCCGTTCTGGTTTGAGAATCTACGTTCTTTAAAAAAATGGAGACGTCTGTCCAGGGAATGCCCGGGGATCGGCTGCGGTCCATTATATTCAAAAGAAAAGATTCTGGAAATTGTTCAGTCAACAATGGATGCTGTAGTGAAAAGTTTTTTTGAGAAAAAAAATATCAGTTGAATATATGAAATAATATAGAGGTGATCAATGGGTGAAATTAAAAGCACGCTTGATCTGGTGATGGAAAAGACTCGGCATTTGACCCTGAGCCAGGAAGAAAAAAGGGTTCAAAAACGGATTGAAGTCAGCAAAAGGCTTCAAGGTTTACTTCAAAAATACCAAGACAACTTCTTGAAGAAGGAGAACCTGAAAAAAGAGATTGACAACTTGAAAACAGCATATGATTTGAAGGTTAATGAAACGCTGGCAGATTTGCTCTTAAACGGCCTTAAGTTAGATCGGGATAACGGATTGTTTCTTGAGCTTTTGAATGAATCTTTTGGATTGAACCTTTCCGGTCTTGAGGCGGTCTTTCAAAATTTCAAAGCGGCCGTAAAATTTGCTACTAAAGAAAGGGTTGATCAAATTAAAACGGATCTGTCCAAAAAACGATTTATTTCAGGTTCTGCTGTTGTTCCGAATCTTGAGAGTGACAGAGAGTGGCTGTTAATGCTCGATCATATCAAGGACGAATTTGATGAGATTCTGAACAAAGAAAAGATCGCCCTGATCAAAGAATTGTCGTTGGATCGAGATATCATAAAAAAGGGAGTCGGGTAGATGATTCGATGTGGTGAAATCAAAGTGCGGGGTTTTCATATTGATATTTTTTCGCATGTTAACAATGCACGCTATCTGGAGTTCATGGAAGAAGCAAGATGGGTGGTTATCGATAAATATATTGATTTAAAGAGGATGCAGACAAAGGGAATCATCTTTATTGTCGTTAATATCAATATTAACTATCGAAAACCTGCATCTATGGGGGATATACTTGAATTGTATCTCGGCCTTGCTAAGATTGGCGGAAAAAGCGCGGTATTTTATCAGGAGGTCCGGTTAAAAGGAAAGGATACCGTTGTGGCAGATGCTCAGGTGACGTTTGTATTTACTGATAAAATTACGGGCAAGGCAGTCAAAATTGATGATGAGTTAAAAAGGTTGATCGGGAAACTTAAAATCTAAACCCAAAATCAACCCAGTTGATCAATTAGACCTGCCACATCAATCCCAAGAGTTGAATCTGCCGAATTTCTTCTTATATTAAAATCATAAATTAAACCGTATTCAATCGCTCTGGAGTTTGTCTATGTCATTTGTTTCGGTCCCGGGATTAAAGGGCAAAATCTATGTCCCTGAAAAACAGCAGGGAAGTCTAAAAAAGCATCCTTGCAAGGAGTGTTATTTTTGTCAGTTTTGCAGTGACGACCGGTGCAGGGTGTGCCTGGGTCCCAAAAAATGTACCTGCAAGACCTCTTCCCAGAAATAAACGCCTTCTTTAGGTAGGTTTCGAGGTCTTTGAAAAACCTCCCTTTTTGCCCAATTTCTGCGTCAGGCTCAACTTTTAATCCTCGAAATACTCAATGTATTCCTGTGGTAAAAAATTTTCACCTTCCTTGAACTTGAACAAGAATGAATATTTTTTAAAGGTCTCGTTTCAATCATAACGCCGGATGCCTTCTATTTTTTTTACCGCTATCGTTTTGTTGAAAAACTAAAATCTTTTGGGTTTCGGCAGCCGGCTTTTGAGGTCGTGCTTTAATTTTAATGTTGTCTGTGCATTCAAAATCTTATTTCGTGATATATCCTTAATACGCTATATTCGATTCGAGCTGTTCGAGTTTTTCTTCAAATATGGTCTTTTGTTCTTCAAGGGCGATGGTGGATTGTTCAAGTTCTTCAAAGAGGTTGTCGATGGCTGACCGGCAGGTATGGATGGAACGAGAGAGCACTCCGATCTTTTCGCCATCACCGGCCTGTGAGGCTGTCAGTAAATCAGCATTGAGTTCATCGAGCTCATTTTCGTGTTTTTCGATACGGTTTTCAATGTTCAAAATCCGTTGTTCAATGGGCTTAAGGACCATGGATCGTTCAGCAACAAATTTGGATCGTAAACGCCTTTTTTCTTTTTTGGTCAACTTTAAGTTCGATTCTTTATGAGGGTCACCGCCATTCAGGTCGGTTTCCGAAACTTCTGTTTCATCCGACCATCCATATTTTTCCAGAAACCGCTGATAGCTCCCTTCGAAGACGTCAATACGATGGTTTTGAAATACGATAAGACGCTCGGCAAGTGCATGCAAGAACATTTCATTGTGCGTCACCATAATGACGGTACCTTCGAAACTGTCGATGGCGGCAAGCATCGCGTCACACGATTCCATATCCAGATGATTGGTGGGTTCATCAAGAAGCAAAAGATTCAAAGGTGTTACGAGAAGTTTGCCCAGGATTACCCGGCTTTTTTCTCCACCGGAAAGAACGCCGATTTTTTTTAACGCACTGTCGCCTTCAAACATCATTGCACCGCAAATATTTCTTGCCTGCTGGCGGTCGACATCCGGGTGCGAAAAAAGAATTTCTTCTTCTATGGTTCTTGATTCATCCAGGTTTTTTATATTGCTCTGTTCAAAATATCCGGGTTTAACTGCCGGGTGAAGAGTGATGTCACCCTTTCGGGGTTTGAGCGCCCCTGACATAAGCTTTAACAGTGTTGTTTTACCTTTGCCGTTTTTTCCGACAACGCAGATACGTTCCCGTGCCTTTGGTGAGAAATTAAAATTTCTGATCAGCTGTTTTTGGGGGTCATATGAAAAAGAAACATTTCGAATATTCATCACATGCTTTTTAGGAAACGGGCTTTCTCTAAAAGAAAAATCAAGTGTCTTTAGTCTTTCCAGCTTTTCTTTATTTTTCATTCTGGACAGTGTCTTGATACGCGATTGAACCAGATTTGCAAGCCTTGCCTTGGCTCGGAACCTGCTGATAAACTGTTTTATCTCCTTACGACGGCGCTCGTCGTTGAGACGGGTCTTTTCGTAAACCTCTTCGTCTTGGGCAAGTTGTGCATAATACTTTTCGGTATTTCCGGTCAACTTTCTGATCTTTCGACGATGGATGCCGAGGGAGTGTGAAATGACGTTGTCCATCAAGCTTCTGTCGTGGGTGATCAGCATCAACTCACGAGGCCAACGGTTCAGAAAACGTTCAACCCACCGGATGGATGTGATGTCAAGATAATTGGTCGGTTCATCCAAAAGCAAAAGATCCGGCTCAGAAACGAGTACTTTCGCAAGATTCAGGCGGACTTGGAATCCTCCTGAAAATTCGTCTGGATGTCGTTTAAAGTCCTCTTTGGAAAATCCGAGACCTGAGAGTATCTCTTCAACTTTCCAGTGCTGGTCTTTTTCGTCTTCTCGGAGTCCGGTCATTCCCTCTGCAAGTATATTGTCTTTTGTGAACTCGAGCTCCTGACGAACATAACCGATACGGTAATATTTTGGAATTATTATTGTTCCTGAATCTGGAGATACTTTGCCGGTTATGAGGCGAAAAAGAGTTGTCTTACCGTGTCCGTTGCGACCCAAAAGACCCATTTTTTCTTTAGGATTCAGCTTAAAGCTTACACTGTCAAAGAGCACTTCGCCATTATAGCTTTTTGTAAGATTTTCAACATGTATCATTTATTGTTATGCTATGCGTTTTCCTTTTAAAGAAAAATCCGCTTCTCTTTTTTATTTAGAAGCCATCTCAAAATAATCTTTTGGCCCAACCCGCCAGAGGCGGACAAGCCTCGGCGCTGTAGCTTCGTTTTAAATCCTCGACATACTTGAGTATGCCTGCGGGTTAAAACTCAGCACTGCCTTGATCTTGAACCAAAATCTTTATTTTGAGATGGCTTCTAGTTAAAGTGGACGAAAGAATGAATCATACTGAAATAGCTAATCATAATCCCCATTGGAAGTCAACTTTCCTGGATGTCATCAGTGCTGTCTCAATGGCTGGAGGTTCAATTATAAAATTTATAACCCCCCACAATTTCTTGACAAAAAAAAGTTGAAAAAGTAGTTTTATTCAATCTCGATGTCCACCATGAAATTGAGAACGATGATAAACCGTACTGTTCAAAAAGGTAACACTTTAGCCCTTTGAAAACCTTACCGCTTCAGGTATGATAAAAACATAACCAATATTCTACCGTGAAAATATTATGTTTAAAGGTTTGACGGCTGTAAAAATGAATATGCTGAAACGTTTGTTAAATTTACAAATATTTCCTTATATTGGAATCTTGATCGTAAAGATCATCTCATCAACTTACAGAATCAGAAATATTGACCCCATGATTGAAAGAAATATTCTGAAGAGAGGGTTCATTCCGATTTATGCTTCATGGCATCAGAGATTTTTCCCGGGGATAACCTTTTTTGCAAGCCGAAAGCCTATTTCAATCATGATCAGCCAGAGCAAAGACGGAGAACTAATTTCCAGGATTGTCAACGTCCTGGGATGGCATCCGGTGAGAGGTTCTTCATCAAAGGGGGGGCGTCAAGCACTTAGGAAAATTAAAAAACTGGTTCATGAAGGATACAAAGTCGGTCATATTGTGGACGGCCCTACCGGTCCTCTCGGGGTTGTTAAACCCGGGTTGCTTCTTATTGCCCAGGCTACGGGAATGCCGATTGTTCCCGTCATTACCTCTGCTGAAAAAAAATGGGTGTTTAACAGTTGGGACAGATTTATAGTTCCAAAGCCTTTTTCTCGTGTGATCATTCGGTTTTCAGATGAAATTTTCATTCCAAAAGAATTACAGCGATCTGATTTTGAAGAGAAACGGTCATCCATTGAAAACACCTTGAAAAAATTATATATTGAAACGGATGCCATATGGTCAAATCAGGAGGAAGTCTATCGATTGTTCAACACTTAAGATTACTCGTAATAGTAGTTAGGGCTTCTGGAAGAATATGGGAAATTCGATAGTTCTTTAAGGTTTAAACAGCGGGGTTCAACACACGGAAGTTTTTTATCATGGACGGTTTCCCGTTGGATGACTTTGGCCTTAATATCTATGTTCAGAAGTTTTGCGATTCTATTGACTTCATTTACAAACTGCTCGTTGTTATGGCTGTTTTCACCCTTCCATCCCCCTCTCTGGTGAACCCTTTGGTGAATCATCTCATGCAAAAGAACATCACGGGCCTTTCGTTTATTTAAATGCCGAAACTCCCATTTAAGATCGCTTGTTGGATAGACAGGGCGCATTAATGTTTTATGTAAAACGATAAGATTTTCATCTGGAGAATAATATCCAAGACTCCTGTCCTGGGGTGTCGCCCCCCAAATGATCTCACCGACGATGTTTTCTCCATAAAAAAAAGTATCGTTCAACTTTTTCCATTCATCAAAAACCCAGGCTCCAAAATTCCCAAAAGTCTTTATCGCTTTTATTTTCAATTCTGAAAACGTCATTTCTACTCAAGAATAAAGTCTGTGATATATAGATTTTCTTCCATCTCTCTGCCGATAGTGGATGACGGACACTCTCCATAATCATGTCCCGGCCAGACGATGGTTTGTTTCGGGAGTACGATCAGTTTTTTTTCGATAGAGTTAATGAGCGTGTTCAGTGAGCCGCCGATCAAATCAGTTCTTCCTGCTGCGCCGACAAAAAGGGTGTCACCGGTAAAGAGATTTTCACCCATCAGATAGCAGACAGAGCCCGGCGTATGTCCTGGTGTGTGGATAACTTCAATATTGAGCGTTCCCACTTCAAGTACGTCTCCGTCTTTCAACTTTATATCTGCAGGATCAGGCGGGGGCAGTCCCAACTCATGAGAAGATTTTTTCCGTACAGAAGGGTCGTTAAAAAAGCTGTCATCGGCTTCATGCATGCATACCGGGATGTTGAGAAGGTTTTTCAGTTTTGGGTTTCCCAAAACATGATCGGCATGACCATGGGTGTTCAAGATATATTTGACATGAAGGCTTTTTGTTTCGATCAAGGCCAGCAGTTTGTCTTCATCTCCGGCCGGATCAATGATAACTGCATCCAAGCTTTGGGGGCAGGCCACCAGATAGGTCAGGACCTGAAACGGTTCCACGGGGATCTGCTTTATTATTATTTTAATCAAGATCGGCTATTCTATAAATAGTTTTTGTCCTGGATATATCGTGCTGTTGGGCGTTAAAAGATTGATGCGCAGAAATCGTTTGAGGGGCATATTGTGAAGTTGTGCGATATCAAAAGGACTATCACCGCGTTTAACTTGATATACCTTTAGATCCCCGACCTCTATTTTTTCAGCTTTGTATCCGGGCATCTTTAAAACCTGGCCGATATGCAGTTGTGTTGTCTGCAGATCGTTTAAACTCTGGATCTTTTTGGTTGTTATGCCATATCGTTTGGCAATGTTCCAGAGTGAATCGCCTCTTTTTACAACATGGATGGATGGGAGCGTAAAATCTTTGGTGCGGTCTATTTTTGGTCTATATGGCATTGTACCCCTGAGAGGTATCTTGAGTTTTTTTCCTGCAACGATATAGCTCGATCTGTGTAGATTGTTTGCGCGCATAATTTTTCTGACGCTGGAACGGTATCTTCTGGCAATGGTGGAAAGACTTTCGCCGGGCCTTATCCGATGATAGACATAGGCAGGCTGAGGCGGGTGTGTCACCGGTATGTTATCCAGATTTGCCAGCAAAACTTCGCTTTTTCCCGGGGGAACCCTGAGCGGATATTCATCTTGAGGCAGTATACGGTAACGAAGTTCAGGATTAAGTTCTCTGAGCGTTTTTTCAGCAACACCGATTTCTTTGGCAACATTTTTAAGATGGATCTGTTTTGAAACCATTACATTCTCATATTCTAACGGCTCATCAACAGTAATGGCATCGAGCCCGTATTTTTTAGGATTGTTAATAATAAAAAGAGCAGCCATAAAGCGAGGAACGTATCTGGCGGTTTCTCGAGGAAGACGCTCATAAAGATCCCAGAAATTGTCAAGGTAGTTTATGTTCTGAGATCGAATGACCCTAAGAACCCGTCCTTCACCACAATTATAAGCTGCCAGGACAGTTGACCAGTCACCAAAAATTTGATGCAATTCTTTCAGATATTCAATGGCAGCCTTGGTTGATTTGATCGGATCGATCCTTTCATCGATGTATTTGTCACGTTTAAGACCAAATTTGTATCCGGTTGAGGGGATGAACTGCCAGGGTCCAAGGGCTCTGGCCCTTGAAAGCGCCTTGACTTTGAATCCGCTTTCAATTAGCGGAAGCCATGATAATTCAACCGGCATACCGGCTGCTTTGAGTTCTGAAACAATATATGGGCGATATTTTCCCGAACGTTTGTAGGCTTCGATGAAAAATTTTTTTTCACTGTATTTAGTAAAGTGATTGATTTCAAGCTGAACATGTTTGTTCATCACCAAAGGAATGGCATTGTGATTTCCGTTTACAACAATATTACGCGAAGCGTAGATTTCAAGAATGCGTTTTGAAATCAAAAAACGCAGATCTTCTTTTTGCTGTATGAGTTTAGGGATGTTGGTTGTATCGGTTTTTAAGATTAAAGCATATGCATTGTCCAGAGCTTCAAGAGCGTTTTCAAGCTCTCCTTTTTGCCAAAAAACCTGGGATGTTTGGCAAAAATCAAGCGCTTCATCAAGGACAGATTGTATCTTCTCCCCTGGGTCGGGATCGTCTGATTCAGGATTCTGATGATTTGTTTGATGGTTTAATTCTGATGATTTTACAGAGTCTTCTGGATCGATAGGACCCGCAAGCGAGGAATTTGGATCTTCAGTGTCTACTTTTTCGGATAATTCTGAAAGATCAAAGGCGTTTGTTGGTGATGATGTATCAGAAACGACCTTGTCGGGCGACGTCGCAGGATCAGGCGAACTTTCGTGGTCCGAAAAAAAGGCCTCTTCCGGTGATACGGGATTTTTATGAAGATTCTGTACGCATCCGCATACGAACAAAAACATGAAAACAAGCAGAATAATAACTCGTGATTTTATCAAATTAAATACCTCGATTCATAGCAGATGATTAAAAAGGTGAATCATCAGTTTTTAATGGCTCGATGTTCGATTACACAACATTTGGCGCTTTTGTCAAGGCTTTATCTCGCAAAAAAAGTGATAAAAGCTATGTTTTTAGGAGCTTAAGGTAATCTTTTCTGAATTCGCTTTTTGAAATTGATACAATTCTAATAATTTACTTGCTTTTACAGTAATATATGTTTTTATTATTTTTAAGCAAACTTTAAGCAAATAATATACCAGTATAAGCAATTAATATGCCAGGACAGAACGGATCGGGATGTATAAATAAAAACTTTGATAACAGATAGATAAGAAATTATGTGTAGATAATAAGTATTGCCTTCCAATTTTAATCGGCAATTTATTGACCACCTATAATGAGATGCGACAAAAAATTATCAGGATATCATATACGAAAAATAATAGTAAAAAGGATTAAAGAGGAGTATTTTAAATAAATTCGTTGATTATTTCTAATATTTCATTATAATTAGATTTAAAGGCCGATTTTCAGGCTTGATAAAAAATAAAAATACAAGTAAAAGAAACAGTTTTATGAGAGAACGGTTAGAGAATGTGTTGCCAGAGTAGCTCAGTTGGTAGAGCGCCTCACTTGTAATGAGGATGTCGCGGGTTCAACTCCTGTCTCTGGCTCCATATATAAATTATAATTCAGGTGGGGTTCCCGAGTGGTCAAAGGGAACAGACTGTAAATCTGTCGGCGAAGCCTTCGGAGGTTCAAATCCTCCCCCCACCACCAGCCTCAAAGAAGGTCGTATGTAGGAGATTTTGCTTTATTTAGCGGAATCGACAGGAACTGCATGGCTTCTTACATAACTCTTGCTACACATTTTGGGGAAACTTATTTTTTCAAAATCATCATTAAACAAAGAGGTTCTATACAGGGTATCATTTATGTTATATGAGCGGGAGTAGCTCAGTTGGTAGAGCTCTAGCCTTCCAAGCTGGATGTCGCGAGTTCGAGTCTCGTCTCCCGCTCCAGATTAGATATAGACTGCATTTACGGTTTTTCGGACAGCCTCAAGAAGATGATACAGGAGCGCCCACGTAGCTCAGTCGGTAGAGCGCTTCCTTGGTAAGGAAGAGGTTCACCGGTTCGATTCCGGTCGTGGGCTCCATTATCTTAGACAATAATAAAGGCGTATACTTGAATACTTTGAAGAGGAAGAATTTGTTTAAAGCCAAAGCACCTTGCTAAAAAATCAATACCAACAAGGCATGGGAGGATTTCGAAGATGGGTAAGGCAAAGTTTGAGAGGACCAAGCCGCATGTAAATGTCGGTACGATTGGTCATATCGATCACGGCAAGACGACTTTGACAGCGGCGATAACGAAGCATATGGGTC
>Ga0210064_1001014_pt1 | contig 12636 bp, 11 predicted proteins | sample Muzzi_CordC_D2_FD_185531 | JGI IMG/M metagenome (GOLD analysis project Ga0210064, IMG submission 185531) | Wetland microbial communities from San Francisco Bay, California, USA, that impact long-term carbon sequestration - Muzzi_CordC_D2 (SPAdes) | ecosystem: Environmental > Aquatic > Marine >...
TTACGGCCGAGGCCCACATGAAGCACATCGAGTTCCGCGAGGAGTCGCGCTATCCGGGTTTCTACTATCGTATGGACAAGAACTTCATCGATGAGGAAAACTGGAAGTGCTTCGTGAACTCCATCTACGACAAGGAGTCCAGGAAGTGGACCTGCTTCAAGCGCGCCCACACTGACCTGGTCGACAAGTCCAAGCTGTTCAAGTAAGTGCTGTTCGGGGACGGATATGAACTTCGCCCCCCATTCTTTGAAGTCCGGGTGCTTGGCAGTACCCGGACTTTTTCATTACGGGAACAGACCACGTTTTCAGCCCAACCTGTGCGCTGAATATGAATCAGTTTGTTGAGGTTCCCGAGATGCCTGATGAAAAGAAACTGTTAGCAGATTCCCCGATTCCGAACAGCCCCGTGATACCGAACCAGCTGTCCGGCGATGCGCTTATCCAGTTCCGTTGCCACAAGGGCATCGACTGCTTCAATGCCTGCTGCCGCAATATCGACATCATGCTGACGCCCTATGACATCATCCGGCTCAAGCAGCGTCTGGATATCACTTCGACGGAATTTTTGCGCGAGTACACCATGCCGTTCGAGTTCGCCAAGGACGGCGTGGCCGGGGTAAAGCTCAAGCCCGTCGAGGGCGGTATGGCCTGCCAGTTCATGAACGACGAGGGCTGCAGTGTGTACGAGGACCGGCCGACCGCGTGTCGCTACTATCCGGTCGGTCTGCTGTCGACGCGCCGCCAGGACGAGAATATCGACCGTGCTTCCTACGCCCTGGTTAAGGAGAATCACTGCCACGGTCACTTCGAGGACCACAAACTCACCATCGACGCATACCGCAAGGAACAGGGCCTGGAGGAATACGACGAGAAGGGCCGGCTCTGGCGCCAGCAGATCCTGAAGATGAAATCGGCCGGTCCCTGCATCGGCAGGATGTCACTGACCAGTCGCAAGTTCTTCTTCATGGCCAGCTACGATCTGGACCGCTTCCGGGAGTTCGTAAAGAGCGAGGGCTTCAATACCACTTATGACGTGGATGCCGAGACCATGGACCGGTTGCTGAGCGATGACCTCGCGCTGATGGAATTCGGTGACCGCATGATCCGTCAGATCATGTATGCGGAGAACACCATCCCAATGAAAGAGGATGCACTTGAAACCCACCTTGCGCGTCGGGGTAACAGACCTGCAAAAGATGATGTGAAGGCGGCCGGGGAGCGTCCCAGTATGGCTGCCTACGAAATGCCACAGGATGGCAATGAGAAAAAACACTGAATAAAGAGGCGGTTAAATCATAAGTAATAGCTTATCGTCACAATCATAAATATTTAATTTTATTTATGGTGATGAGCCGTTAGGATGTGCCTCCTGAATCAGTGACGAATTCAGGACGAATTGCACTGCACCACAGAATATGCAACTGACACAATCAAACAGGAGAGTCTAGCCATGGCAGTGAAAAGCTATAACGCCGGTGTTAAAGAATACCGCGAAACCTACTGGATGCCCGACTACACCCCGAAGGACACCGATATCCTGGCGTGCTTCAAGATCACTCCGCAGGCGGGTGTGCCGCGTGAAGAAGTCGCCGCCGCCGTGGCCGCCGAGTCCTCGACCGGTACCTGGACCACGGTGTGGACCGATCTGCTGACCGACCTGGACTATTACAAGGGCCGCGCCTACGCCATCGAGGACGTGCCGGGCGACGACACCTGCTTCTACGCCTTCGTGGCCTACCCGATCGACCTGTTCGAAGAAGGCTCCGTCGTGAACGTGCTGACCTCGCTGGTCGGTAACGTGTTCGGTTTCAAGGCGCTGCGCGCCCTGCGTCTGGAAGACATCCGTTTCCCGGTCGCCTACGTAATGACCTGCAATGGCCCGCCACAGGGTATCCAGGTCGAGCGCGACATCATGAACAAGTACGGCCGTCCGCTGCTGGGTTGCACCATCAAGCCGAAGCTCGGCCTGTCCGCCAAGAACTACGGCCGCGCCTGCTACGAAGGTTTGCGCGGCGGCCTGGACTTCACCAAGGACGATGAGAACGTCAACTCGCAGCCGTTCATGCGCTGGCGCCATCGCTTCGATTTCGTGATGGAAGCCATCCTGAAGGCCGAAGCCGAGACCGGCGAGCGCAAGGGTCACTACCTGAATGTAACCGCCCCGACGGCTGACGAAATGATGCGTCGCGCCGAGTACGCCAAGGAAATTGGCGCGCCGATCATCATGCACGATTACCTGACCGGCGGTCTGTCGGCCAACACCCAGCTGGCTCAGTGGTGTCAGGACAACGGTATGCTGCTGCACATTCACCGCGCCATGCACGCCGTGCTCGACCGCAACCCGCACCATGGTATCCACTTCCGCGTGCTGACCAAGATCCTGCGTCTGTCCGGTGGTGACCATCTGCACTCCGGTACGGTCGTCGGCAAGCTGGAAGGTGACCGCGATGCCACTCTGGGCTGGATCGACACCATGCGCGATTCCTTCATCAAGGAAGACCGTTCACGCGGCCTGTTCTTTGATCAGGACTGGGGTTCCATGCCGGGCGTTCTGCCGGTGGCCTCCGGCGGTATCCATGTATGGCACATGCCGGCACTGGTCAGCATCTTCGGTGACGACTCCGTGCTGCAGTTCGGTGGCGGTACGCTGGGTCATCCCTGGGGTAATGCCGCTGGTGCGGCGGCCAACCGCGTTGCGGTTGAGGCCTGCGTCGAAGCCCGTAACTCCGGTCGTGAACTTGAGAAGGAAAGCAAGGACATCCTTACCGAGGCTGCCAAATCCAGCCCTGAACTCAAGATGGCGATGGAAACCTGGAAAGAGATCAAGTTCGAATTCGATACGGTTGACAAGCTGGACGTCAAGCACAAGTAAGGCTGCGGCGCTTCCATCAGGCGAGACAACGTTGCGTTGTCTCGCCGCCTGACCGAATTTGAAACTAACTTTGGAGTGAAACCATGAGTGACGTACAAGACTACAAATCAAGCTTGAGCAGCACCGACAGCCGCAAGTTTGAGACCTTTTCCTACCTGCCGGCGATGACCGCGGAGCAGACCCGCAAGCAGATCGAGTACATCGTGAGCAAGGGCTGGAACCCCGGTATCGAGCACACCGAGCCTGAGAATGCGAGCGGTAACTACTGGTATATGTGGAAGCTGCCGATGTTCGGTGAAACCGACGTCGACGTGATCCTGGCCGAGCTGGAAAACTGCCACAAGGCCCATCCGAAGAACCATGTGCGTTTGCTTGGTTTTGACAACTACGCGCAGTCCGCTGGTGCCTCGATGGTTATTTACCGCGGCAAGACGGTCTAGATTGGCAGGGTAGCAACACCGTCCAGAGCCCCTGCCCGAACAGTTCCGGACAGGGGCTTTTTTTTGAGCGCAGATGCAGCATGGATAAACCGAAAACATACGTTGGCGTCGATAATGACGTTAATGGTGGCATGACCACCATCGGCAAGATCATTCGCGACGCCTGGGTGTTCGGCATTATCCCCGAGACGGAAACCTGCGTAGGATGGAATCTGGCCGGTATCGATGCCTTGCTGCAAAAGGTCAATAACGAGTGGGACAAGTATGGCTGCCTGGCCAGTCATCTGCCTGCCGACCTGCGCGAACGTCATCAGCGAATTCATGACAAGGCCATTGCCCGCGCCAGGGCGGCCGGGTGGAATGGTGAAGTGGAAACAGAAGATGAAGCCAGATGATGGCTTTGTATCCGGGTTGGCACCGTCAGTGATCAATGGGGTGAGATATGTCTGCAGTAAACAGTGAGCAATACAAGGTCAAGCAAGAGCCCTTCTACAAGTCGGTCGGGAATGAAGTTGAACTATACGAGGCTGCTTACAGCGCGCGTATGCCGATGATGCTCAAAGGCCCGACCGGTTGTGGCAAATCCCGTTTTGTCGAATACATGGCCTGGAAACTGGGTCGGCCGTTGATAACGGTGGCCTGTAACGAAGATATGACGGCTTCCGACCTGGTCGGGCGCTTCCTGCTCGACAAGGAAGGCACCAAGTGGCAGGACGGCCCGCTTACAACCGCCGCCCGTATCGGTGCGATTTGTTATCTCGACGAGGTGGTCGAGGCGCGCCAGGATACGACCGTGGTTATTCACCCGCTGACCGACCATCGCCGCACCCTGCCCCTGGACAAGAAGGGCGAGCTGATACAGGCGCACAAGGATTTCCAGCTGGTGATCTCGTACAACCCGGGTTACCAGAGTCTGATGAAGGATCTCAAGCAGTCCACCAAGCAGCGTTTCGGCGCACTGGATTTTGATTATCCGGAAGAGAAGATCGAAACCGATATCGTCGCCAGAGAGTCGGGCGTGGATAAGGAAATCGCTGCCAAGCTGGTGCAGATCGCGCACCGCGCCCGCAACCTGAAGGGACACGGTCTGGATGAGGGGATCTCCACGCGGTTGCTGGTGTACTCGGGACAGTTGATTGCGAAGGGCGTCGAGCCGAATGCCGCCTGCACCATGACGATGGTGACGCCACTGACTGACGATCCGGATATGCGCGATACACTGAATGCTGCTGTGCAGACGTTCTTTGGTTGATGGTTTCAATGCAGGGCGGGTTAGCGTGGTTTGCGTAACCCACCGGGCGTTGCGCAGCAACACCATGAATTTTTAGTGACGCCTGGCAGCACAAGTGGTGAGTTACGGCACAAACGACGCCTAACCCACGCTACATGGATCTTCATTGAGTCCGTCTCTGTAACCTGTTCGCAGTAGAGATTGCAAATGTCCATCAAGCTGGAAGACTACGAAGATATGTTGCAGGACGTCGCGCACGAGGTGCGTGACGTACTGAAAGACAGTTTCCTCGAAGCCTCGCATGTCATGTCGCCGGTGGGCTTGCAGACCTATCTGGAAGGCGCCAAGGGGCTGATCAATCTGGGTCGCGGCAACGATCTGGTCATTTCCTATCTGCAGGCAATGCCGCTGATAGCCAAAGAGTGCGGCGAAGATGTCATTACTGACTGTGTGAGCGCGGCGCTGAAGCTGTCTTCCATGACGTCCGGCGAAGTCATTGCCCTGATGTTCAACAGTCTGCCCACCGCATCCCGTCGTCTGGGCGATGCGGAACTGCTGCGCGGTTATCTGACACTCATCCATCAACTGTCGGCGACCGCGGCGCGTGGTCTGCGGCCGATGTTGAGTCACATCGACGAACTGCTTTCCAAGCTGACCCTGAGTGGCCTGCGGCGCTGGGCAAACTTTGGTGCGCAGGCCTACCGGCGTGATTTCCAGAACCTGACCTCTTACTTCAATCTCGAGTCGGCGGACAGCCGCGCCGTGCTGCAGAAAGAGCGTCGCGGCACGCTGTTCATCGACACGCAGCGCAAACTCAATTTCTACCTGCGTGCGCTATGGGGACGGGATTTCTTTCTGCGGCCAACGGGTGCTGACTACACGGACTTCAAGCCCTATATCGAAAAGCATATCGTACACATGCCCGACGCGGTTGATGCGCTGGGTGAGATTTCCGGACTCGAACTGTACCGTGCCCAGGCTGCGCATATGGCCGCACACATCTGCTACACAAGATCACGGATCTCCGCCGAGCAGCTGAGCCCGGCGCAGATGTTCTTTATCGCCCTGGTGGAAGATGCGCGCATTGAGTACAAGGCGATCAGGGATTTCCCGGGGTTGAAGAGATTATGGCGCTCACTGCTCGTGCTCGACTACGAAGAGGCGACCGAGCACAACACTATTCCGATTCTGGAACACTTTGCGCTGCAGTTGCTGGACGCCGGCGTGCAATCCGACGATGCACAGTTGAACGACATCGCCCGGCATTTTCATGAAGGTATCGAGGAGAATCAGGACAACGGCCAGTTCTCCTGGCATCTGGGGATGGAGCTGTTCAATGTGTTCATGGAACGGCGCGAAGTCCCCAGCCTGCGCATCCTTGATCGCATCCGCATTCCGTATCGGGACGACAATCGCTACGTCTGGGAGTTCGAGGAATTCGACTGGGACAAGGGCACCGACTATCTCGCGGCCAGTCAGCGTCAGGTGCGACGCAAGGTCAGCGTGATGGAAATGGCCAATGAAGTGGATTGCGAACTGGCCGGTGACGATGCGCAGGAGATCTGGACCTGTGAGACCGAGGTAATGCCCTACGAAGACCTGGGCGTCAGCTTCAATCAGATGTGGGGCAAGGAGCCGATATCGGAACCCTTCCACTATCAGGAATGGGACTATCAGATCCAGTTGCATCGCCCTGACTGGGTGACGCTTTACGAGCGTCGCCAGCCAAAGGCCGATCCGGAGATGATCGACGACATCATTACCGAATACAAACCGGTCGCACACCGTATCAAACAGATTATCGATCTGCTGACGCCGGAAGGCGTGCAGCGCGTTCGCAACATGGAAGACGGCGACGAAATCGATCTCAACGCCGCTATCGATGCCATGGTGGCAATCCGCATGGGTGAGCAGCCCAACCCGCGCATCACTATGCGCAACGTCATCAAGAACCGTGACCTGGCGGTGGTGCTGTTGCTCGATCTGTCCGAGTCAACCAACGAAGCAGTGCAAGGTTCCGAGAAAACGATACTGCAACTGACGCGCGAGGCGGCCTCGCTGGTATCCACGGCAATCAACGGTATCGGCGACCCGTTCGCCATCCACGGTTTTGCCTCCGACGGCCGTCACGATGTGCAGTACTTCCGCTTCAAGGACTTCAACCAGCACTTCGACGATGAGGTCAAGGCGCGGCTGGCGGGCATGCAGGGTGGTTTGTCCACGCGCATGGGCGCAGCGATGCGCCATGCGGCACAGCACCTGCTGAAACAGCCGGAACGACGCAAGCTGCTGCTGCTGGTTACCGACGGCGAGCCGGCCGACATCGACGAGCGCGACCCGCAGCATCTGCGCCACGACACCAAGAAGGCCGTGGAGGAACTCTACACGAAGGGGGTTATGAGCTACTGCCTGACGCTGGATGCCAATGCCGATGCCTACGTCAAGCGCATCTTCGGTATGAACAACTACACCATCATCGACCACGTCGACCGACTGCCGGAAAAACTGCCGGTGCTGTTCGCTACGCTGACATCATGAGGGGCGATGCGCCAAGAGCACCAAGATTTAAAACAAATTGTTCTCCGCCGCTATTTCAGAATCTGTTACAAACCATGCTCATACTTGAGCTGTCTGAGGTCTTTTTCAAGCTTGTCGGCCATGGACTGTGTGTAGATGTGCGCGATTTTTCCTTGGTTCTGTAAAGTTACCAGCTTGCCAAGGTCGCTGGACCGGTCGCGCCAAGTGACGCCATCGGTTACCAATAGAAAATGGGTGTCATTGCGTTTTTCGTTGACAATGCGGGTGATGTCACCGAGCACGTCGGTTTGCTTGCTGCCGGTAGCTCCATAGGCCTTGGCCTCGATCAGGATCACGGGGTCGTTCTTTGACGGGATTGCAAAATCGGTCTTTTCGGAGCTGGTGCCCGTGGCACCCACGAACTGGCAGCGTGCGTCGTAGTTGCCTGCACCGAAGATCCTGATTATTAACTGCTCGACGAAGTCCTCAAGGTGGCGGCCACGTCGCTGACCTTTGATGGCACTGCCACGTCCGCCCTTGAGGCGTTCGGTCAGCAGGTCGGCCCAGCCGACTGGTGTGTTGACGGTGACTGTAATGCGGTTGAGGATATCCATCTCTTCGAGTGCTGCGCATACGCCATCAGGGTCCTGCCTGAAGCGAGTGATCCCGAGCGCACCGCCGAAGCGTTCGCGCAGCGCGGCCGTCAACTCGTCCTTGGATAAATCCAGGAATAAACGGATGGCGGTTACTCCTGCCTCGAAATAATCCTTCGGTTTAATGCCTTCGGGCACATCTGTGGTATTCAGCAGTTGCTGCAGGTCGGACCGTGTGTAGCAGGTTTTCTGCGGGATCTGCTGAAGTCGCTGGATTACTGCATCGGCGTGAGCATCACGCCAACTGGTGTCGACAGGGGAAAGCTGCTCAAGAATGTCGTCCAGTGTTTGCCGAGAACGCTTCACGTGCTGTCTACTTAGTAGCCAATTAACAGGTACTCCTTGACTAGGGCACGCTTGACGCCGCTGTGGGTCCCGAAATGGTACCGGTGGGCGCGCTCGAACACTTCGACGGAACTTTTGTAGCGGCACATGATCTGACGCAGCTCGGCCAAGTCGGGGTAGCCGTTCGAGGAATACGATAGTACCAGGATGCTGTCGGCGAACCGTCGGAACATCCGGTCGAATGCGTCGTTGGCGCTATGGCGGTAGGAGAATGGCGTATAGGGTTTGTTGATCTTCTTCACCCGACTATCGGCCATGATCGATTTTCCTTCCCAGTAGCAGGACAGACCTTCGAGGAAATGATAACGTTTCATGTAGCAGTTATCGTCCGCGCGTGGGACGTAAGGTGGGTCCATATACACTAGGTCTGCCTGCACGCAATCCCATTCAAAGACATCACCATGACGCGCTTCATTCCGATAGCCGTTGTCGAACGTAGCTGCGTTGTACACATCTACCTGCTCCAGAAAATGTTCTTGCAGTGAGAGCTTCAGATCCCGACGTCCATCCTTATAGCGATCTGGGTCACCTGCGATGGTGAAGACGCCACGCGGCTGGCGCTTGACACAAGAACGGATCAGTGCAGCCAGTGCGACGGCCTGTTCGTATTTGTTATCCAACTTCCTGACGTTCCAGGATACCCTGTCTAGGAAGCGCAGGTCCGACGGGGTATAGAAAATCCCGGAGAAGGTGTGCTCAATGAAACGCTTGTGGCGCGGGTCATAGGCGAGTAGTTGCTCCAGACTAGCCTGGGAGAGCTGTTTCCCCGGGTTCTCGATCAGCGCCCTAGCCACAGTGGCGCTAAGATTGAGGAAATCATTGGTGGTCACCTGCTTGCCCATGGCCTTGAATAAATAGCCCACACAGCCGGAACCTGAGAAGGCGTCAATAGCCGTCTTGAACTCAACTCCAGATAGAATCTTGTAGATCCACGGCAGAAGGCGGTATTTGCTGCCCATAAAGCGCAATTGCGGATAGTCGTTAACTATAGCGGGGAAACCGCCATCGAATAGTTCCTCTTGGGCCGGGTCGGCAACAGGTTCGGCCAAGAGGTTTTTTGTGCTCTCATGGCGCTCATCGGTTTTTGAATAACGATGTTGGGTCGAGAAATCCACTGGTTAATCGTTTCCCACGGGGTTCATGTGATTGAGGCCCTCATTCTCTATAGCGTTGTCCATAACTTCAATATTTGCTTCTCGGTGTTGGCACGACTGTTGGAGATAGTATACAGAATTCGAAAGTTATTCCTTGTGGGTGGACGGATTACTTTATGTGGTAATTATCTGCATCTGTTTAAAGAACCATGCGTAACAATGAAATAATCGGGCTCCACAATTTTCTTGGCATCCTTAACGTTTAGTCAGTTTCTGCCCTCAACGGTTAGATTTCTCAGCGCCCGCCGGTAAACGGCAGAACCGTCGCCGTCGAGCAATTGCCGGTGTCGCGGTGCTGTTTCGCCTCGTACAGTCCCAGGGCCCGGGGGAATTCACTCATCAGGCGGCGATGGGTGTCATGGGTCTCGTGACCGTAATAGAGGATTTCGATCGGTACCGGCTCGGTCAGTGATTCACGCGGACTGCCGAGCGTTACCTTCCATGCCAGCACGATCAACCGTCCGCCACGGCCGTCCCGGACCGCGTAGCCCTGGTTGTCTACGAAGATAATTTCCTCGCTGTCGATCACCGCCTGGTACTGCATGCTGCGAATGGGGACGAAGACGTGCGGGCGCGGGCATCGGGCAAGCAGCAGGCGGCAACGGTTATAGAGCGGTGCCGGCAATGTCACCCGTTCCCGGGAGGTTTCCTCGGGGCGGAAAAAGATTTCGGTGGTGCTGCCCATCCGCTGCCAGCGTAGCGGCGGCAGCGGGAAAAGGCAAACCCGCGACGGGTTTGCCGGGAATCTGGTGGCTACCCGGACAGGCCCTGGCGCTCGGCAGCTGGCAGGCAGTCATCGCACTCTGTTGTTGCAGACTGCCGGGAGCGCGCTTCCGCAAAGGAGAAGCCGCAGACATCTCTGACCAGCTCGAGCTGGGCACTGGTGCGGGGGAACTTGCGGCAGGTAGGCGGCCTGAACCGGTAGGCGGAACAAAAGCTTTTCCCGTCCGTTCCGGTGCGCAGGAAGAAGCACTCAAACGGCAGCCGGCAGCATTCGCCACACTGGTTGCAACTGCCGGTGCGCGTGTTTTCCACGGGAAGAAGGGAGGTCAGGGTGCGAGTCAGTTTCGGCAACATATCCAGTTACTCTAACGCCACGTGGCGGCAGGTTTACAGTTCATGACGCTGGTTGGAAGTTCGCGGGTCGCTGCACATCCGGGGGGCATCGGGTGACAGGGTCCGGGGTTAGAAATCGGCGATGTCACTCGTGGGCCGGTGGGCTGAGTTCCATGGAAGCGCCGGTTGCGCCGCATTATACGCACAATTTCCCTACAGTTAAGAGGAGGAGGGCGGCGGCGGGAGCTTTTTCACCTCGATACGCGGCGACGGGTAGATTCCGGGCAGAAGTTTTTGCCGGGTGAAACGGGCTGGACTAAAGACTTTCGCCTGTTAAGCTGGGAGGCAGTTGTCCCGAATCCATCCGGTGGTCCGGGTTCCAGCGTTATGGAGCAGCTTATGGCAACACCCCCTTCTGTACCGGCCCCGGCCGGGACGTCACCCGCCTGGCGGCAGGGTAAGCGGCGATGAGCATCGAAGGCCGGCTGCAGATCGGGCTTACCCGGGAGAACGGTCGAGTGGGCGCGGTAACGATCAGTTCCACACGTCCCGTGCATGCCGCGCGGGTATTCGAGGGCAAAACACCGGATGCCGTGTTGGAGTTGCTGCCGCTGCTCTACAGTGTCTGTGCCGTGGCCCAGGCGCAGGCGGCCCAGACCGCCTGTGAACGCGCGCTGGGGATCACGCCTGCGCGCGGGGTTGGACTCGCGCGCGAACTGCTGGTCTGCCTGGAGACGGCACGGGAGCACCTGTGGCGGATCCTGATCGACTGGCCGGCTTTCGTCGATGAAGACAGCCATGCCACACTGGCGTCATCCCTCACCAAACTGCTGCCGGATTCCCGGAATGCGCTGTTCATCGACGGCCGGGCATTCGGTCTCGAGGTGCGGTTGCATGCCGCCGACTGGGCGCTGCATGATCTGGCCGGGACGCTGGATGCCCTGCTGGAGCGAACGGTATTCGGATGTTCCGCGCAGGAATGGCTGACAATCGCCGACCGGGCGGGTCTGGATGACTGGTCGGGTCGGTCGGGCAGTATCGCCGCACGCGTGTTGAGGAAATTACAGGACAACGGCTGGGAGGAGATCGGTGCAGTTGAGCCCGCCTTCCTTCCGACGCTGCCGGATGCCGGACTCGATGCACGTTTCGAGGCGCCCGACAGCGATGTCTTCATCGCTCAGCCCGACTGGCAGGGCCAGCCGAGGGAAACCACGCCGCTTGCTCGCCAGCAGGACGTACCCCTGATCCGGTCGCTGCTCGATTCCAGCGGCGCCGGACTGCTCTCGCGGCTGGCGGCACTGCTCGTTGAGCTTGCGGGGATGCCTGAGCGTGTGCGCGACCTTTCCAGGGAGATGCTCGCGGTCGAGGCCGGGGAGCCTGACCCCGTAGGCGGCGGAATGGACTCCGGGGTGGGGGTAGCCCAGGTGGAGGCGGCGCGTGGCCGGCTGGTTCATCGCGTTGAGCTGGACCAAGACTGCGTGCGCCGTTACCGGATACTGGCGCCGACAGAGTGGAATTTCCATCCCGCCGGCGCGGCTGCCCAGGGGCTGATGCACCTGCCGGCACAGGATACGGCGGTCCTGCGACGCCTTGCCGCGTTGTTGATCAATGCCGTGGATCCCTGCGTAGGCTATGATCTGAGAGTAGACTGATGCACGGGATGTCGCTGTATGCGAGTGTCCTGCGGATGACAGGCAGTGAAGTAAGGTGTAACAGGTAACCGGAGGTGGAATGATGTGTACCGTATGCGGCTGCGGCGAAGGCGAGACCCGGCTTGAAGGGCAGCCTGATTCCCATGATCACGGTCATGGTCACGACCACGACCACGACCATGCCTATCCCCACGACCACGACCACGCCCATGGGCACGTTCACCCGCACGGGCTGGAGGCTCACTCGCATGATGGCCATACCCACGATTACGGGCTGGGTGCCGCGGGTGTCCATGCGCCTGGACTCAGCCAGTCGCGCCTGGTGCGTATCGAAGAGGATATTCTCGGCAAGAATAACCGCTACGCGGCCGCCAACCGGCACTGGTTCACCGAGCGCGCCATTCTCGCCCTGAATCTGGTTTCCAGTCCCGGATCTGGGAAGACAGCCCTGTTGACGCGCACTCTGGAAGACCTCGGTGGCGATCTGCCGGCGGTGGTCATAGAGGGAGACCAGCAGACCGCCAACGATGCCGAGCGCATCCGCGCGACCGGTGTCAGGGCGCTGCAGATCAATACCGGCAAGGGCTGTCACCTCGATGCACACATGGTGGGCCACGCACTGGATGCGCTCGCGCCCGTCGATGGCAGTATCCTGTTCATCGAAAACGTCGGCAACCTGGTATGTCCCGCGGCCTTCGATCTGGGCGAGGCGCACA
>Ga0210064_1001016_pt1 | contig 12626 bp, 8 predicted proteins | sample Muzzi_CordC_D2_FD_185531 | JGI IMG/M metagenome (GOLD analysis project Ga0210064, IMG submission 185531) | Wetland microbial communities from San Francisco Bay, California, USA, that impact long-term carbon sequestration - Muzzi_CordC_D2 (SPAdes) | ecosystem: Environmental > Aquatic > Marine >...
TTCTCGATGGTGGCTTGCAGTTAATCTGCAATACGGTTTAGTATTATGGGGTTTAGTACGGGTCGGGGCGCCATTGCCGGATAATATGGGCCGCACCGGAAAGTGGGGATTCTGCATAAGTATCTCAACATCTTCGAAACCGGCCCGCCAGCGGTTCGGATAAGAATCGTGCCATGCATTTCAGGCATTCACTATGCACCAGCCGGAACCCTTGCTAGGGTTCCTGTGTGGTGGTCAGGAAATCATTACTCACGCGCTTTACACCGCAGGTATTGATGGCAATCAGTCTGGCCAGTTCCGCCTGTTGCGCATCGGCGGCCGTTCCGCGCAAAGTAACGATGCCATCCTTGGCTGAGACAGACACTGTCATGCCATGGGTTTCCCGATTCCAGTAGAGCTGTGCCTTGACCCGATCTACAAGCGTAGTGTCGTCGGTCAGGCAGTCGATGGCTGGGCGCGCGCCTTGTTGCGCTGACGCAGGAGGGGCGATACGAATACGGTTTACTACGGCACTGATACCGTCAACCCCGCCTGCAATTTCCTCAGCCAGCAGACTCTCACTTGCATCAGAGACACTGCCTTCAATCGTTACCACAGAATCTTCAACCGAAATGCCCAGTTGAAACGGGTTGAGAAACGGGCTGCGGATATAGAGTGTGGTGATGGCGGCCTTGAGACAGGGATCTGTACATGCCTCGTCCTGCGTGCCGGCTGCCGCAACGGGCAGGGTGCAACAAAGTAACCATAATCCCAGACAATATTTTTTCATTGCAGATCTCCTGTATGTTCCCGACTCACTCGCTACTCTGAGCGGCGCAGAAATCGCTCCATGCAACTCCTGCCGGGTGCAGGGTTCGACTGATCATTGTGTGTCCATGACATCCAGAATCCGTTTGGCTCTGACTGCTGCCGTATCGCGCCCCAGTGCGGTATAAGCTTCAACGCGTTACCCCTTTTCGCTCATTCGCATTTTAACGCGCTCAATTCAGGCTATCGGTCGCGTTACGTCAGCAGGTGGCTGGTTTTCACGGTCTAAGCCACACTGCCCGGCATAAGGCAGTAGACGAAAAATACTATCCCGATGACTGTGTGCCTTAGAATCATGGGGTTATCCGTAGATTCCAATTTGTTCCTGTATTTTTATTAATACAAAAAACACGCTGAACAACATTGAAGAAAATCAATGATGGTTACCGGGTGGCATAGATAAAATTGTCAACAGCCTGAGAAATGCACATCGCACGCGCTGCATAGAGCGGGTTACACGGCTGGGTTAACGGTGACATTCGTTGCCATACGTGAATGACGAACCATGGCTGTGACCAGTGGATTGTCGCGATGGTTTATCCATAGATCTCCTCGTGAGGCAGTCGCGTAATGCCAAGAATGCGGGATAGTGCAAGGGGATAGGACTGATTCTCGGAGACCTCGAGTCCTAGTGCCGCTAGCGCTTCCAGTACTGCCCGTGGATCAACAGATTCAATGGCGATGGATTCAATGGCAGCCCCGTTTACCAGTAGTCGATCAAATTCGGCGTCACAGGCTGGCAGGATAAAACGGTATCTGCATTTGTAAACATTGGCGCGGTGCAGGTGCGCTGTGGGATGTGTGACGAGCTTGAGCAGATCGCCCCGGGAAAGCATGGCGTACGGATCCTGGGCCTGAGTAAGTCTCGCGCCTGGATTTAGCAGGTTTACAATTGTAATGAGCGAGACTGGAAACTCCCATTGGCCATCCGGTTGCCAGCGTTGCAGCCCCTGCTGGTGTTCAATGAGTCGTTTAAGCTCAAGCTTGCCCTGGCGAATCTTTATGTTTTTGTCGTAAACAGAGTCTCTAGCGAGCAGGTAGATTTCCCGGCTCTCGGTAATCGACTCACATGGCGTTATCGCCCGCATACGTTGTTCGGTCAAACCAAGGCAGGTGCCGAAAATACGAAATTCAAATCGCGATTCGATGTTATTCATTACCATAGCAAGGAAGACGCAACAAAATCATGGGTAAGTGTGCTGGTAGATATGATATGTCGTATGTTCAAGCACCATTACTGCACAAATCCAGAGAAATCATTGAAATCAATCAAGCGTAGCTCGTGATATGTGCAGGGACGAAACCTGCCATATCACTCGTTATGCTCGTGGTATATACTGAGCGAGTCAGTAACGCAAATCCCAACCCACCAGGCATTATAATTAACGATTAACAGACGTTACCAATGTTTTACATGTGTAGAATTGCAGAACAGTCCGTGTGACTGAATGAGGTTGAAAATGCGCACTGGAAGTGAAAGTTATCAGAGCATCTTCGGGCGGATTGGCCGCAGCCTGGTGGCCGGTCTGGTTGCTACAGCCGTACTCTGGGTGCTGAAACTCACCAGAGGTATGATACCGCAGCTCGAAACGATACGGTTTCTTGATCGGGTCGCAGAGGCGACCGCGAAGGCAACGGGTCTTCCGGATCCGCTAACGCACGGATGGCTGTGGCATCTGGTCATCGGAACCGTGTTGTGGGGGACGCTCTTCGGTATCATGCTGCCGATACTGCCCGGGCGAAATTACTGGATCAAGGGATGTACCTTCGGTGTGATAACCGGGTTACTAACCATGTTGCTGGTGATGCCTCTGGCAGGTGCAGGCTACTTCGGGATGGACCTCACGCTATGGGATCCAGTCGTCTCTGTCATCTATCACATTATCTATGGCGCGACACTTGGTGGTGTGTACTCGCTTCTCGTCGGGCGGTCTGCAATGCTGACATGACGGGATTTTTGCTTTATGGTAAATGCAGACGGCAGCCACGGGCAACGAACGCATAATGGATCGTGTCGATTAGCGCAACTTTCCGGCCATCAGGTCTCATTTAATTTATTCCAAAAAGAAAGAAAAGCAGTGCCATCTTCCCAACGTTTTTCCGGTGACAGATACACAGTAACCGGTCGTTGATGCCAAATACCAAAGTTATGCGGATATCCATGCGGCTTTCGAGCCTGTGCCAGGAACGAATTAACAATGCGTTGGGTGTGTAACGTGCGGGCCAGCAACAGCAGCCTGGCAGGCTGCTGGTCGTGAAGGAATGCCTGACGCGATGTGACCACAGGTAAAAAAGCACTTTACCCAGTGCTGGTAGCTACACCTTGCAGTCTGGGAATTCATGTCGCTAAAACAAAATCACTTCGGGATTTTTAAGGGACACGGTCCGGAGCGGTTATGCACTGTCCTGCAATCGAGGCAACGGACGCCCCATTAATTCTCAATTAAAACAATAAGATATAATCCAGGCACCTCCCTCATAATGCTGGGGTCGGTGGTTCAAGTCCACCCGTAGCCACCACTAACTTACTGATTCCAAATGCTAACTGGCACAGCACCGGGCTGTGAGTTGCTGAAAACAGAACCGTCAGTGAATGAGCACGCAAAGCAACCTGTCACAGGTCATTACATAGCTGTCACTTTGCGCCAGGCAGGACCAGCCATCCAAAGCAAGTCCATCCAGGCTACATGGGATGTGATCTTGCTCTTATGATCATTCTCTTCACTGCGGAGTTTGCATTCATATAATGTAATTCGATGTCTGGATGTTGCGTAGCAAAAACCCGAAAGACTTCATCGGCAAATGCCTGTCCAATGTTGTCGACGCCCTTGAAATCGAATATCACTGTCTGAAAGCGGTCGATTCGTACCAATAAGCGCTTTGCTTGTGACCGTGAAACCAGTTTGTCATCTCCGTACTGAGCGAGTCGAACCGGGACAATGGTCTTGGTAAAACCAAAATTGTCTTCGGAAGTGAACTTGTCAAAAATCTTCTTTGTTGTCCTGGATGTATGATTATTTAGTCTCATCCATACAGCCGTGCCTGATGAAAATCGTTCTCTCTCAAGAATCCAATCCTTGTCATCCGAAAACTTGTGCGAAAAATACACGCCGCCCGAGAGAATGTCGTACTCATCGAACATTCGTGAAGTAAAGAAAATCCCTTCTCCGGTATGATTATCAGGATCGGTTGTCAATTTACCCTTAGCCAGCTCCAGCACTGCATGGCGCTCATCAAGTAGGCCCAATTCACGCTGGATTTTCTTGAAAATACCTTCTCCATCATCCATGAGTAGCATTTCCGTTGTGGCCGCGGTTTTTTCGAGTATTACGCTGATGCGAGTCCCTCCTGAGTGATCAATCGCATTATTGAACATCTCCGTAAAACCGTAATGCCAGATGTCACTCACATTCTCAGGCATTACACCAAGCTGCGACCTCACGTCATCCCTCCACACTACATCCTCAGCAAGTTCGCTTGAAATTACATAATCACCGGTCCATTTCTCAAGCGGTGCCAGACTATAACCCCGACCTCTTGTCTTTCCCTTTTCAATAAGGGAGCCCTGCTCAACCAGCATTTTCACATGCTTGTTGATCGCCTGCCGGGTAACACCGAAACGCTCTGCGGCCATCCGGGCGACATCGCCCGGATGTTTCTCGACATTGCGCAGGATATATTGGCGAATCTGTTCGCCACGGGTTCGGATGCGGGTCATTATACTTTGTCAACCAAAGAGGCATATATTGTCAACCACGATTTATGGATTGTCAACCAGCAAGAGGCGCTGAGATGTTGTGTATGAGGAATTGCTGCTTGTGCAGCCATAGGCAGCTGATATAGGCCACGGCAAGGGATTTTCAGCAGAATCGACTATTCACATTTCGGTACTTTTACTTGACACGGTTATGCATCGTTATGCACTGTCCTGCAATCGAGGCAACGGACGCCCCATTTATTCACAATTAATACAACTAGATACATGCCAAGCAGGTTCCTCATAATGCTGGGGTCGGTGGTTCAAGTCCACCCGTAGCCACCATTTCGCAGTAAATTCAGTGTGTTACAGATGTATCACTGAGAGCAAGAGCACAGCACCTTTATTGCGCTGCTCTTCCAGAGCTTCCGTTGCTTCTCGCACGATAGGCATAAGATGCTGACGTCGCCGTTGCAGTGGTGTGTTGTGTCGGCACCAGGGCAGAATCTGCGCTGGTCTGATCCTTACAGTGTGTCGGTTCGGTTGCAGATGTCGCGCAATCGTCTAGTGCAGTGCAAGACAGGAATTTTTAATGCCACGAATGCTCCCTGCCTGCATCACATCTGATGGCTACCTTCGGTCCAGGGATTGTTGTCCGGCGGCCGGTTATGATCTAACCTCCGTCCATGGACCGTTTTGACAGGATGTTTCAGCTGCACCGGATTCTAAGTTCCCGCCGTACGCCGGTCCCGCGCAAGACGCTTGAAGAACGACTGGAATGCTCCCGCGCCACCGTCAAGCGTGCCATCGAGGACATGCGCGATTTCATAGCCGCGCCCATCACCTACGACCGCGCCCGCAACGGCTACTATTATGACCTGGCGGATGGCGCACACCCCTACGAACTCCCCGGCCTCTGGTTCAACGCCAGCGAGTTGTTCGCCCTGCTGACTACCCAGCGCCTGCTCTGCGCCATCCAGCCGGGCCTGCTGGACGCCTGGCTGGTGCCGTTCCGTGAGCGCATCGAGAAACTCCTGCACGGCCGGGAAACCGGCTTTGGCGAGATCGCCCGGCGTGTGCGCATCCTGCAGACCGCAGCCCGCCCGGCGAATGTCGAGCATTTCCGGCAATTGACCACCGCACTGGTTCAGCGACGGCGCATTCACGTCCTGTACCATGGCCGCGCACGTGACGAAACCTCTGAACGCACCTTGTCGCCCCAGCGGCTGGTGTACTACCGTGACAACTGGTATCTCGATGCCTGGTGTCACCTGCGCCGCACACTGCGCACTTTTTCACTCGACCGGCTGCACCCGGTCTATATCGATGACGCACCGGCCAGGAACATCAGCGAGCGCACGCTGGACGCCCACTTCACCAGCGCCTACGGCATCTTCGCCGGCCCGGCCCGATACACGGCCGAGCTGCATTTCAGTCCCCAGGTCACGAAATGGGTGGCTGACGAGCACTGGCATCCAAAGCAACAAAGCGAATACCTGAGTGACGGCAGCCTGCGGCTGCGCATCCCCTACGGCGACCCGCGCGAACTGATCCGTGACCTCCTGAAATACGGCCCGGACGTCGAGGTGCTCGGACCGCCGACCCTGCGCCGTGCCGTGGCAGAGACCCATCGACAGGCGGCCGGGCGATATGCGGCCTGACCGCCACAGGCTCACGGAATGAGCCAGTGGGCATGGTATTCAAGGGACATATATGACTCCGAGAGCATATGAAAACGTCCCTACTGTCGTTCCGGCGCAAGCCGGAATCCAGGTTCGTTTTCAGGTGATTACGACGAGTCCGACGTACGATCCGTAGGAGAAATGGTGCAATGATGGCGACGAACCGCTGCAACCTGCTGGATATGCCAGTCGAACTGGCGCTTTATTCGACCGTCGCACACACGGCCCATGCCGGAACACCACACGGCAGCCTGCTGCAGGAATCCCCTCTCGCCGGCTTCCGGTGCCACTCGGGCGAAGCGGTATGGTCACGACTGCGGGAAAACGACGCCCTGCGGGTGTACGCGAGCAGCGAGCAAACTACGTCGAGGATGTGCCGATGAGATTTCGAGAGGCATTTGAGAAATTGACCGGCTTCACCCCGATGAATTGGCAAGAGCGGCTGTACCGCGAGTATTTCTCTAAAGGTGTAATTCCTGCCTCGCTTGATATACCCACCGGACTCGGCAAAACGTCCGTCATGGCAATCTGGTATCTGGCGCGGAAGGCTGGGGCCTCCCTTTCGAGGCGCATGGTCTATGTCGTCGATCGCCGCGCTGTGGTGGACCAGGCCACTACGATTGCCAGCCAGATCAAGGAGAGGGCCGACGACTCCGATCTGAGAATCAGTACGTTGCGCGGTCAGTATGTGGATAATCGTGTGTGGCTCGAAGACCCCGGCAAGTTAGCCATCGTCGTCGGCACGGTGGACATGATCGGCTCGCGACTTCTGTTCTCCGGCTATGGTGTATCGCGCAAAACGCGCTCCTATCATGCGGGTCTGCTCGGTGCGGACACGTTGGTGGTGCTCGATGAGTCGCACTTGGTGCCGCCGTTCGAGCGGCTGCTCGAAGCAATAGATAGCGGCGTTGAAACATTCGGGGCGCCTGTGGAATTCGATCGCGGCATTATTCCATGCTTTCGTTTACTATCCCTCTCCGCGACAGGCCAAAAGCGGGAAGGCGAATCTTTCAACCTCAACGAGGACAAAGGCGATCTGGATGACATGGTGGTGAAGGTTCGCCTCAATGCCAAAAAGCATTTGACTGTCGGATCCTGCAACGACAGAAAGCTTGAAGAAGCATTGGCCGAGTCCGCATGGTGCCTTGCGGGCGACGGGGCACAGCCTGTGCGCATACTGGTCTATTGCGACAGCCGCGATATGGCCGACAAGACCAAACAGGCCATCGAAGCCAAAGCAAAAAAAGAGAAGATCAAAATCAGAACCGAACTGTTCGTGGGGGCGCGCCGTGTCAAGGAGCGGATGGATGCGTCGGACTGGTTGGAAAAGTTCGGTTTCCTGGCAAAGAGCAACTCGAAGCCGGACAGGCCGACCTTTCTGGTGGCTACATCCGCCGGAGAGGTAGGGGTGGACCTGGATGCTGATCATATGGTCTGCGATCTGGTGGCCTGGGAGCGCATGGTGCAACGCTTGGGGCGTGTCAATCGCCTGGGGAAAGACCGGCAGGCCGAGATCAATATTGTCACAGAAGAGCCAAAGAAACCGGATATTGAGAAACCCAAGTCACCGCCTTCCAATCCCCCCAAAGAGCCAAAAAAACCAGGTAGGCTGCCAAGGGGTTCCACCGAGGCGCAGCGCGCAGACCATGCAGACAAAAAGGCTCGTTACGAAAAGGAAAATAAGGAGTACAGCGAACAGAAGAAAAAATTCGACAAGCTCGTCAAGGAATATCCGGGGAAACTAAAGAAATATCAGACTGCATGGAAAGACTATTGGATATACGAAGCCAGACTTGCCGCGATGAACGAGCTTTCGAACGATGCCAGCCCCGGGGCACTTCTCGCACTCAAGCGGCGCGCGCAATCCCAACCTACCCTGGCTGAGCGACTGGAAAAAGCCAGCACGCCGCCTCCGCTCTACCCTGCATTGACGCGGGCGTTGGTGGATGCGTGGTCTATGACATCGCTTGAAATGCACACGGGCCGCCCGGAAATCGCCCCGTGGTTGCGTGGCTGGGTGGACAAGGAAGGGCCGCAAACCGCCATTATCTGGCGAAAATACCTCCCTGTGCGAAAAGACGGGCCAAGTCCAGCGAAGAAGGATATTGAAGCCTTCTTCGAGGCCGCGCCACCTCACCTCAGCGAGAAGCTCGAGTCCGAAACCTGGCGAGTTGCCAGCTGGCTGGAGAAGCGTGCAGCCGCGCGGAACAACAGCGAGGGGAATCTTGGGGGGAGCATCGTCGCCTTCGCGCTAGACCCGGACGGTGGGTTGCGCAAATCATTTTGCGCCAGCGAACTGATGAAGGATGATGACAACAAACGCGAGAAGGAACGTAAAGACGCACTTGAAGACTCCCTGGCTGGCGCAACGCTGACAGTGGATGGTCGTCTGGCGGGACTGACTGACGACGGCCTGCTTAATGACGCCGCCTTAGAGATACCACGAACCGCCGACGATGGAGACGCATGGCCGGTTGATGTCGGATTCCGGTTCTACGCGTCAACGGATGATGCGCCCGATCGACGTGCTCTCGTTACGCATTCCTTTGCTACACGTCAGTCCTCAGAAGGCGAAGACGTCGAGCGGCTGCTGATTGTCACGACGCGAACTGAAGACAGCCGCGCAGCTTCCACGAACCCCCAGCTACTGGATGAACATCAAACCTGGGCAGCAGATCGGGCTGAGAAGATCGCAGATGCTGTTGGCCTCGAAGGCAATTACAAGACTGCGCTGGTTACTGCGGCACGCCTGCACGACAATGGCAAGCGCGCAGCGCGCTGGCAGCGCGCCTTCAATGCCAGGCATGATGGCGTCTATGCCAAAACCACGGGGCCGCTGGTCATTGCGCGACTGGGTGATTACCGTCACGAATTTGGTTCGTTGCCTTATGCGGAAAATGATACTGGATTGCAGAAACTGCCCAAGTGTCTGCGAGATCTGGTGCTGCATCTGATCGCCTCCCATCACGGCCGCGCACGCCCGGTTATCGGCACGGAGGGTTGCGAGGCGCCACCTTCCGTGCTCGAAGGTCGCGCACGAGAAGTCGCGTTGCGCTTTGCGCGATTGCAGAAGCAGTGGGGGCCGTGGGGTCTCTCCTGGTGGGAAGCCCTGCTGCGCGCAGCGGACCAACAGGCCTCGCGCGAAAACGACAACAGGAGCGGCTCCCATGGCTGATGCCACGATTCCGGTAGACCTGTTCAACCCTGGCCAGGTGTTTGCCTGCCTAGGTTTCCTCGAAGCAGCAGATATTTTATTTGGGGCTGCCGAAGGTGGATTTGATTGGTCAGACGGGACCACGACTAACTTCAATCTCTGCGCTAATGGGGACACCAACCCGATTGAATCCGTACTCGCCTTTCTGAGTAATGCGGAAATCAGAGCTCATTGCCCTGTCGGCTATGATGCTACGGAGCCAGATTCAGAAGACGAAGCTGAAGAGGCAGTTGACGATGAAGGTGGGAGCGGAAAGGATCAGAGTGCGCTCCCCGAAATATCATCTGTCTTTCCGGCAAATGATGGCGACAAGACCACGCTGCCGGTACAGATCGTATCCGCGGACGGCCATGACAGGATCGAGCTGAGCCATTGGATCGATGGATCACGCCGCAATACCTTCAAGCTTTACTCTGGGAACCGCTCTGCTTTTGGCATCGCGAACGCAATGCTGAAGGGCACGCGCAAGAAGCCCTCTAAGAAGCAACGAGAAAATGAACAGCCGGGAGACCTGAAAACAAAAGGCATAATACAGCTCTATTCAGAAGGCAAGGATGCACTTGTCAGGAATCCCTTCGGCCTGCTGACGCCTATGGGTGGCAGCTTCAATTTTGACCCTCGTGGTGCGTGGACAGCCATAGATAGCGGCTACTCCCCCAACGACCAGAAGGATGCCGTCGAGGCATCGCCTGTTGTTGAGTTGCTCGCCGCGATTGGTTTGCAGCACTCACGCCCCATTGAATATGGCCTTCGCGAAGTGCGTTATGCAGTGTGGAGCATTTTGTTGACACCCATGCTTGCACGCGCCGCGCTGACAGGGGGCATCCCTTCAATTCTTTCACGTTCATTTCATTTCACACTTGCCCTGTCCGGTAAGAATAAGGTGGTCACATTCTCACAAGAGGAGATTTGACATGAGTAAACCCATACAGTTGACAAACGAAGTTATCAACGCCTGGGCCGATTACCGCAACGGTCCCGTTGCCCTTCACCTCAAGCAGACGCTTGTGCCTGTTGAGGAAGGCGAGTATGCGGTTATCTTTCCGCCGACCTACGCCGACATTGGCTACAACATCGATACGCTGGCGGATGGCACCAGGGTGGCTACGATTGACAGCGTCGGCTCGCAGGCCAATCGGATCGAACCGATCTTTATGGAAGAACCCTATTCGGAACTCGTGCCTCAGATCTCGATCCGGCACTCTGACAACAAGACCATCTCCATCCTCGAAGCCGGACACCGCCTTGGAGATGCGCTCATTCGATGTGTCGGGAAGGGCGAAGCTGCCGACAATGGGGATGTCGCTGGTGATTTTGACTTGCGTGAATCGGCGCAAAATGCCTTCAAAATATTTCTCGATGCTGACGATGCCGCTGAGATCGCGAGACTTGCGCCGACCTCGCTGGTATTCGGTGTCTGGGACTCGCGCGACACCCAGGCCAAGCTGCCCCGCATCCTGCAATCTACGATACGGGCATGGGATGTAGAGGTGTTGCATCGTTCAGCGCAGTACAATCCCGCACTTGACTATGCGGCACTCAATGTTTTCAGCGAAGAAGAAAAGACCAAGCAGGAAGGTGACTCAAAAAGCCCGCTTGCCAAACGAGGTTTTGTCCATGTTCCCGCCACAGAAGCGTTGGGGGGCGTCATTGCAAGAGGAGCAATCGAAAGAGACGTAACGATTAACCTGATCGCCCTGCGCCGGCTGGAAGGTGAAAGTGGTCAAAGTTTGCGTCGCTATGTTCTTGGCTTGGCCTTGGTCGCCGCAACATCCCCACTGGACGGTTTCTTGCGCCAAGGGTGTCTGCTGGTTCCCGATGCATCCAAGCCGAGCAGTTGGAAATTGGTTATGCGTGATGGCAGTAGGGAGGAAATTGTATTGACTGAAAAGTGTGCTTTAGATTTTGCGCGGGAAAGCTCAATGGCATTTGGTGTGGGCCCCAACCGTAACGTGGTTTTTAGTGGAGCTCTCGCCAAAGAGGACGTAAAAAAGGCTGAGAAGGAAAGCAAGAAGGCCGCTAAATAATTGTGAGTTAGAGATATGCCTTGTTTGTTCATAGCCGTATCCATCCATCTCGGCCGCTTTCACGGGCTGGACACCGAAGGCCGGGCGGAATGGCCGCCATCACCGGGCAGGTTGTTCCAGGCTCTGGTCGCGGCGGCGGCGAAAGGCGCCATGCTGGATGAAGCTGACAGGGAGGCGTTGGATTGGTTGCAGAAGCAGTCTCCGCAGCGAATTGCGGCACCTGCAACGTGGCACGGTCAGTCATTCAATCACTTCATGCCGAACAACGATCTGGATACCAAAGGCGGCGACCCTCGCCGTATCGGGGAAATCCGGTCCGCCACCAAACGCTACCGCCCAAGGATTTTCGATGCTCAGCTGCCCATATTTTACGCCTCATCATTCGAGGGCGATGACATACAGGCAAAGCGTATCTGTGCCATCGCTGAACGTGTATACCAACTTGGTCGTGGTGTGGACATGGCCTGGGCGACAGCCGAGGTTATCGCTGATGACGAGGCCGAGAAAAGGCTTGCCGAGTATCCCGGCGCCGTTTACCGCCCGTCATCGAACGGGGAGGGTGTAAGACTCCCCTGCCCGGATTCGGGCTCCCTTGAAAGTCTAATAGAGCGGTTTAAAGCGAATCAACAACGCTTCAAGAATCGTCTGGTCCCAGCACCGATCATAAAAGAACCTTCACGAATGAAGGTGGAAGGCCGGACATTCGCGCAGGCGCCCAAGCCGCGTTTTCATCCGGTTGTCTACGACTGTTCACCCGTTCGACTGCACTACGAATTGCAAGCAGGAACGCCGGACGCTCGCTTCCACCCATTACCTCTGCGGGATATCGCAACATTCGTCAAACACGTTCGGGATGACTGTGCAGAGCGTCTGGAAAAAAGTCTGGAGCAGGGCTCCCCTGGCAAGGCCGGAGACGTGAAGCGTGTCTTCGGCCTGTGCCGCGAAACGACGGAAGCGGACAAGGCGGTTCGTATTCGCATCATCCCCATGCCCTCGATCGGGCACCAGCACGCCGACCGGGGAATTCGGCGCCTGCTGGTCGAAGTACCGCCGAACTGTCCATTGCCCGCCAGGGACATCGATTGGGCATTCGCCGGTTTCAACCAGTCCGAGGCATCCACCGGCGAGATCGACTGGATGCTCACCCGTGCAGACGGGCATGGCATGCTGGAGCACTATGGGATCGGTGAGGATAATAC
>Ga0210064_1001019_pt1 | contig 12603 bp, 10 predicted proteins | sample Muzzi_CordC_D2_FD_185531 | JGI IMG/M metagenome (GOLD analysis project Ga0210064, IMG submission 185531) | Wetland microbial communities from San Francisco Bay, California, USA, that impact long-term carbon sequestration - Muzzi_CordC_D2 (SPAdes) | ecosystem: Environmental > Aquatic > Marine >...
ATATAAGAATCAGCGTTCTGTTCTTGGGAAATTGCAAGGTGTTTTCTTTAAGCTGCTTTAAGGAAATATGCACGGCGTTTTTGGACCCGCCGAACCGGCGTTCAAATTCGGTACCGCTGCCAATATATAACACATAAAGGTTAGGGTCGATTTTCATTAGCCGCAATAGATGGGGGGCATCAATTCCGATTGCCATACCTTTACCGGCGATATCATCCATAGCCAGAACGCTTGAATGTTGCCTGCTTGTCTTTAGCCGAACAGAATGGTTTTCACCACTTTTCGCCGGAGCAACAACAAGCAGGCACAATACAAAGAATGTAATAGTAATAACAAAAACAACTGTATTTTTCATAGTTGAAAAAACATGATCTATGGAGCGATTTAATAAATAAAAAGACCCTGATCCCTGAATATCTTCTATTATAATGGTTTCAAGCCGATCCGGCTGTTGGAAAACGATGCACTGCCGCCGATGGGGTCGGTCAGACAGACGTTTTTGATGACCGGATCCACCGCCAGCAAAGGATTGGTGCAAAGTCCGCCTGCACGGCGCTTGTCACCTTTCACCTTTTTCCCGTCCACAACAACTTCATTGGATCCGTAAGCCCAGTGTCCGTAGTGCCAGGATACCGCCAGGGTCCCGGGTCTCATTCCTTCAAAGATATTTACTCGACCGATCATGTCAATCACCCTGTTCCCGCCGTCTTTAAGTTCCAGCCGGCCCTCGGGGTTGTCTGCAGAGATCAGCCTAACTTTTTGATCCTGCTTAATCCCCAGTTTACGCGCATCTGATGGATGTATCAAAATTTTATTGGCCGGTTGCAGGTTAATGTTCCCCCAGTAATTGGAAATGGTGCGGGACTGTCCGCCGAACGGTTCCTTGTAAGTGATAATCCGAAAGGGATAGGCTTCGGACTGAACTATGGGTTTTCCCGCGGCATCAAATTCGCCACCGATGATCGGCACGCCACTGAAATATTTCCCGCTGATACTGTTCTTCTGCTTGGCCACTTCTTCCACGAACAGTTGGAACATGCTGCCAAGTTGAGACTTCATCATATTGCCTTTGTAGTTACTCCCGTATGCAGCAAAGCGGCCGCCCCGGTTGAGGACATAAATCGTTTTTCGCCACTGGGTTTCCGAGCCAAGGGCTTTTTTCCAGCGGGCTTCATTAAAGACCGACGGCGGCAGGTGTCTTCTGGCCTTACGGAAGATCTCCATCTCGGCATCGTCCGCATCTGGTACTGCCTCGCCCTCCTTATCTCCAAAGGCAATATTGGCGGCTTCCTTCAGGAACCAGTCTTCGGCCCTTGTAAAATCCAAACCCGGCCCGAAACCGTTCTTGCCAAAACCGGACAAATTTAATTTTGCGGTAATAGCAATCATGAATGTTTCCAGGCAAATGGGCATTTTTCCACCTTCCACCGTTACCTCTTCGGTCAGGGGCTTTCCTACCGGTTGACGGATTTTGCTGACTTTAGTCGCATTATCCGGCGTGGGGTGAGGCATTCCCCAGCGCTCCAAAAATGTCAGATCAGGCAAAATGTAATCAGCATACATGGACGTTTCTCCGATGACGATGTCAGATGCAATAAACAAGGGCACCTGCTTTTGGTTTTTGAGCATATCTATGATTTGCTGATTCCCGCCGGGAATGGCGAAGGTCGGGGTCCCCATATGGGTTAACAGGATTTTACCCGGATAGGGATAGCCGGTGGCAAAGGAAGGGATGACTTCCTGATAGACATTACCTGTGAACGGATACCACGGACGTTGGGCCGGGTAACCTTTTTCCCTAAACAAGGTGGAATCTTCGTAGCGGCTTTTTTCCCGGGTGATATTCGGTCCGAAAGCCTTCAGTGCGCCCGGATGCATCTTCCCCAGGTCATATACATTTCCCGGCTTTCCGCCGGTTTCATGCCAATGTCCGCCACCCTTGATAAGTCCGCCCTTGTAATCTGCGTTTCCGATCAACACATTCAAAGTGATGACCAGACATCCTGAATAATAGCCGTCGGTTTGCTGTACCGGTCCCCGGTACATGTCTATAGCCGCCCGTTTGCCGTGGGAGGTCAATTCCCGGGCGACTTCAACGATGGTTTTCAGTTCCACGCCGCATTCATTGGCATAGGCTTGCAAAGGTTTTGCAAAGGCTTCTTCAGCCAGGAGCTGGAAGGCACTTTTAATCGGGATTCCTTTTACTTGGGTCTTGACGAACAGATCACCTTCCACGGGATTGTTTTCATTTTTAGGATCTACTGCAACAAATCGTCCGTTTTTGGATACCACATACTGGTTTTCGGAACCAACGCCGACTTCAGATGCCCGCAGCAATTCCAAGGGATGACCGTCCACGATTTTAACCAGATGAGTGGCATTACTCCAGGTGGGCTCACCGTCGGCTTTGGCCGCGGCTTTGTTGGCATTTTCCAGATAGTGTTGATCATAACGGTTATTTTCCAGAATCCAACGAATCATGGCCATGGCCAGGGTGCCGTTTTTTTCAGGGTGTACCGGAAGCCACCAGTCGGCTTTTCCCGCATCATGGGACAGGCGCGGGTCGACCACCGCCGTTTTCATACCCCGGTTCACCTGACCTGTTGTCACTTTTTCCGCCATGCATGTCAGTCCAAAATTGGCGGTAAATGCACCGGTTCCCCAGAACAATACAAATTCACAATTCATTAGATTCGGTTTCAGGTGGTGGGTTTTGTGACCGGTCATCTCCGAATATGCAATATGGTGAGATTGTTCGCAAATGGTGGTGTGCTCATAGGCATTTTTTGAGCCCAGGGTCTTGCCGGTAAACCGTTTCATCAATTCCTTGCGACCATGCTCGATGCGCCCGGCCATGAAAGCAAACCCGTTGTTTTTGGGTCCCAGATCCGGATGATCCGGATCGATCAGTTTGTCCAGATGATCCCGATATTTTGCTTTAAATTCAGCCACAGTCATTTTGCCCTTGCCGCAATTTTTGGCATCCTTTGCCATGTCCGCTGAGAGTTTTGGGTCCCGAAGGACGATGACTTCCTCAAACCCGGGATAGTGACTGTCGTCACCGATATCCGAAAACAGATTTCCTCCTTTGGTGACTTCATTGATGAATTGATCGAAGGGGATGGCTTTCCATTTGTCGGATCCCCGGTTGCCGGCGCGTTTTAAGACCTTACGAACTCGATAGGGATCATAGTAAGTCTGGATGGCGGTCTGGCCCTTAGCGCAAAGCTTACCGTCTATAGTGGCCGAGTCTTTCGGGCCGGTATCATACGGAATGTGGGGGAGTAAGTTTTGCGGGCTATAAGGATTTCCACTCAGCTTGGCCAGAGTGCCGTCCCAAATCTTGGCTTTAATCGGGCACGATGTATGACATTGCAAGCAAGTGCTGTAAAGCAGGTTTTGCGGCTCCGACAGTATATAGGGCGCTGTTTGTTGCATGGCGGCCGAAGCCTCTTTGCTAAACAAGCCTCCAATGGTTTTTGCAGCCTGCAACCCCAGAACGGCAGAGCTGCCTACAAAGGCCGTGGATTTTATAAAATTACGCCGGGAAAGATGTGCTTTCTCGATTTGATTCTTTTGGGTCATTCGTGTATTTATCTCCTTGTTCATGGTTATTGTCCTCCCTCGTCAACGGATTTGAGTGAACCAATGGGTAGAATGCGGCTGCCCAGCCAAAACAGGGCGATACAGACGGCTACGGAAAAAGCAAAAACCGCCCATTCGGTGTGAGATGGGAAATATTGAAACGTCAGCCACTTGTCCGTATAGGCCTCTTGCAAACCCTTCATGGCCGGGGTGATCTGGCCCGGGATTACATGATTCAAGCGGACCGCCAGATAGGTTGTCGCTACCAAGGCTCCGGAAAAACCGGCGACCAGTCGTTGGGCAGGTTGCCACAGCAAAAGAAATAAAGGTAAAATGGATCCGATAGCCAGATGGACAATCCAGAACACATACCAGTAGTGGCCGAAAAGGATGGATGAAATAGAAGCGTAGCCGCCACCTCGACCATACCACATGGCGACCGAATATTCGGACCATTCCAACACCAGCACAAAAAGAATAAGACCAATCACTATCCGGCTCAATATCTTAATAATTTGTTCATCAATGTCGTCGTCTAACAAAGCGCTGACGGCCAGCACCAGGGCAATTCCGGAAAGCATGGCGCCACCTATGGACAAAATGGGTCCTATGGCGGAATGCCAGTAAGGGCTGGAAACCATGGTGGCGAACTCGGCACCATTGGCACCGGAAAAAATGATGGCGATAAAGATGCCGATCCAACCCCAAACACGGGGAACGTTCCCTGTTTGTTGCCCGGATTTAAGATCGATTCCCAACACAATCATCAGATAAATCAGATAGATCAAGGACAACCAGGAGGCGATCGCCAGAAGGGAAGAGAAATTGGGTCTTGTATAAACTTCATACAAGCGCCCCATGTGTCCCAGATCAAAAAGGATGACTATAAGGCCGGCGATCATGGTGGCGATTGAAACCAGTAGAGATATTCGTGCCAACGATTTAAGGGGCTGGATGTTAAAAGCGTAAATTACCCATGTCAGCAGCGATGCCCCTACGGCAAGACCGACAAAATATACTTTTCCGGCCACCCATAATCCCCAGGGGATATAACTCCCATAATTTAATGTGAGTTCTCCTGTAGTCATGCGCTGGAAAACCCCGATCAGGCCCCAAACCATTAGAACCAGCCAGATAATAAACAATATGGTTTTTTGTGGTTTATTCATCATTTATTCTCCTTTTTTATACTAAATAATATACGGAAGGTTTGGTACCCAGCTCTTCTTTTAATCGTTTGACCCGGGGGGTTCCGATAAGTTCGTGAACCAGACTGTGATTGTTGTTATAATCGCCGAAATACGTCGCACCACCCAGACATGTGGTAACACAGGCAGGGAGCATGCCGACTCGTATTCGGTGCAGGCAGAAAGTGCATTTTCGGGCATTTCCGATGGGAGATGTGCCGGTGCCCGGTTTTCTGGTCCAGTCTTTGCTATATTCGTAGTTGGGCCGGGTTTCATAACTCATGATCTCCGGGGTTCCCCTGCCAAAAAAATCACCAAAATCGGCGGTTCGTGAATTATATGGACACGATGCCACACAATTGCGGCACCCGATGCAGATATCGTAATCAATTATCACGGTGCCGTCTTCCTGCTTCCAGGTGGCCTTAACCGGACAAACCGGTACACAGGGAGGCTGGTCACAGTGCATGCAGGGCTTGGGTGTAAATATCCAGGACACATTCGGAAATCTGCCGACATCCTGTTTCGGAACCGGACGGTAGACCACACCCGGCGGCAAATTATTCTCCGAATTGCAGGATACTGTACATGAATCACAGCCCACGCATTTTTTCTGGTCGATCACCATCACCCATTTACGTTCGGCAACCGGTTTTTTCAGGGCCTGTAAAAGCTCTACCCGCATGCGCTCCAGTGAACTTCCGTCGGCCAAACTTTCCGGAAATTGCAAAGGAGCTGCTTTTTGCTCATCGTCGGCCAGGGCATCTCTTTCCAGAAAATAGTTCATTGAGCCAAGACTGCCGACTGCCAATAAAGAATTTTTTAGGAACTTTCTACGCTTTAGGTTTACGCTTGCAGGCTCAAAAGCGGAACCGTCTTCTTTCTTCGAATTCGGGCTCCGACTTAATGGAGTGCTCTTTTCCATTTCCATTTCATACCTCCTTCATTAAGTGTTATTGAGATTATTGAAAGTTATTTCACAAGCTTTTTTCATGAATCTTTCTCTTCATAGATACTCCTTACCCAGTAAAGCAATTCATCCGGATCAACCGGTTTATTGATACATGCGTAGATGTGGTAACATAGGGCCTCTTTTAGGTGAGGATGAAATCGGTCACTGGATAAACATAAAAAGTAGACCCCCGGGTATTTTAAAGTCAATTCTCGGATGATCCGGTTGCCAATGGGAATCGTATCAAGATCCATAATCACAACCATGCATTCAATATCCTGAATTAACGTAATCATCTCCGGTAAAGAGTAGGTTGGGGTGGCAAGATACTGCTGTTCATTCAGAAAGGCACATAGTTCACCGCATTCTTTTTCATCAGCGTTCATCACGAGAATTTTCTTTTTCATCCCTGATCTTCTTTCAAGGGGGTTGCGTTTGGTGGGAACGGGATCATCATTAACTAATGACACAGCAAGACCTGTGCCATGAATATTTAAAAAGGGACGGTAGCCCTAATGAGGTATCCAAGGATACGTTTATACAGGCGGATAGGTGTGTCATCTGTCTGAATTTAATCAGCAAATTGATCATTGATAAAAAAAGAAAGGTATATGATCGAACTGAATAAAGAAAGCAAGGGATTCGAAAAAGGTAAAAGATCGACTTGTATAGTGTGTAAGGTTCCTGGACATAATATTTTAATAAAATAAATATTATATGTAATAATAATATGTTATAAAAGTCCAGCTTATAGACACATCTATATGATCCTGAGCATTATCTGGAGGAGAAGGCAGTGGATTGAATTTAATGAAAGGTGGGAGGCATTAATTGATATTTTTTGAGTTTGACGTACAGGGTGCTGCGGCCGATGCCTAAAATTTCAGCGGCTTTCTTTTTGTTCCATTGACATTTATCCAGCACTTCAATGAGATGCTGCTTTTCGGTTTCCTCAAGACTAATCGCTTTGTCCGAAACGGGTGGTGTTTTTGTATTCAAGAAAGGGGAGGGCAAATCCGAGATCTGTATCTGTTCACCTTTGGCCAGAACCACGGCATGTTCTATGGTGTTTTCTAACTCTCGAATGTTGCCCGGCCATGAATAATCCATAAGCCTTCGCATGACTTCCGTGGAAAAATCTTTTACGGTTTTATTTTGTACACTGGAAAACCGATCCAGAAAGTGCCGCGTAAGAAGGAACAAATCGTTTCGCCGATCCCTCAACGGTGGTAGATGGATTGGAATGACGTTTAGGCGATAGAAAAGATCCTCACGGAATCGGCCGTCCTTGACCTCCTGCAACAGTTTTTTATTGGTTGCCGCCAGAATGCGTACATTCACGGTCAGGGTCTCTCGGCCGCCCAATCGCTCGAACTTTCTACTTTGCAATATCCGAAGCAGCTTAATCTGAGCGGAAGGAGGTATTTCACCGATTTCATCCAAAAAGACAGTACCACCGTCGGCCTGTTCGAAACGACCGGGCTTGGTTTTCAGCGCACCGGTAAATGCCCCTTTTTCATGGCCGAAAAGCTCGCTTTCCAGAAGCGTCGTCGGATATGCCGAACAGTTGATCACCACAAAAGGCTTGTCTTTGCGGAAACTTTTGCGATGAATGGCATGGGCTACCATTTCTTTTCCGGTACCGCTTTCACCCTGGATCAATACCGTAGCATCCGACGGTGCGACATCCTCGATAAGCTTAAATATTACCTGGACCTGGGGATCTTTACCGATCATGCCGGAAAATCCGGTTTGATCGACCTTTCGTTTCAAATCGCCAATTTCGTCCTCATATAAGGCTGCCCTCAAAATCGCTCCAGCGGTTTGATTCAGAATCAGGTCGATAATATCGAGTTCACTGACGGCACAATCGCATTCATTGGGACATCCGATATATAACGCTCCCAGCAGCCTCTTTTCGAGCTGAATAGGGTACACCATTATTTTTTGGGTCGAGGCCAGTTCGTTAAACTTAAAAGGGATTTGATTCCTGTCGACAAATTCTATCTGTTTAACTTCCGATAGAGCCGTTGCCAGGATATCGACCGTATTTCCTTCTATGGTGGTGATATTCTTTTCCGAATAGGCGAATAAAACAGATTTTTTGTTGCTGAAAACCACAAAAACCATATTTTGACATTTGACAACATTCTGAAGCTTTTTAATAAGAAACTCGCAAACCGCCTTTAAGTTCGGCAAGGCGCCAACTTCCTTGGCAATTTCGAAAGAAATCCGGGTTTGTCGATGGGCCAGATTCAATTGACGATTCTTTTCTTCGAGGCGATTGGTATATTCTGTAAGCCGAAGCGTGTAATTCTGGATACGTGTCAGCATCTGTTTGAAAGAAGCACTCAGGCGACCGATTTCATCATGGTTGTAAATTTCGATGTTCACGTCCATATGCCCCTCGTCGATTTTTTCAACCTGTTCGGTGAGCTGAACAAGGGGGCGGGTAATATGTTTGACCAGAAGGTGTGCGATAACCAGCGCGAGTATCAGAATTGCGAATGTAATGACGCTCATTTGAAGCCAGAGTTGATTGATCTGGTTTCGAAACGGTTTTTCAGTTAATCCTAGACGCAGAATACCGGCTTTGCCTTCAAAAATAGGCCATGCGAAATCCATGTAGCGATCATTTGTGTTTGAAATAATTTTTTTCAAGTGACCTTGGTGGTTGTCTGCAGGAACATTGGCGTTTATCAGCTCAATTGGTACGCCTTTGGAAAATGTATGGGTGAGGATACGGTTGTCTCTGACGACAAATAGATAGGCGATTTTTGGATTGCTCCGTACCCAGTCGTCGAGAAGATTTTGCAAAGAAACCAAATCATTGATGAGAATTTTATCGGCGGCATCTAAGGCAAGGTTGTGTGCGATATTTTCACCCTGGGCAGCGGCCACCTGAAACAGGGTGGCGCTGTATTGATGAGTGACGATCTGGGAAATAATCAGACCGCTCATAATAACGACTACGGCGATGGTCAAAATGAGCTTTTTTCTAAAATCTTTCGGCCACATCTGAACCCTTGTATGCAATATTTAGTTGTTTTTTTATGTCGCGTACGGGTTGATACCAAGTGTCTTTTGGGGATACAAAACGGTCGATCATCAGCTCCTTTAAAATGAATCTACCTTTTGGATCTTGATGCATGTCAAGAAGAAGATCTCGGGCCTTTTCTTTAATGTTTAGTGTCAGGTATTTGGAGGCCACAAAAGGGGGGCTTCCAAAAGGAATCGATTTTTTAATTACCCGGGTTTGGGATGTATTTAGAGGATTACGGGCGTTGTAATACTCCCATATTACGCCGTCCACGGCAGCACCGTCCACCAAAGACCTTGCAACGGCGAGAATTGAATTGTCATGGCTGTATGTATACGTCACATTTTTAAAAAAGGTTTCCGGTTTCTCCCCCATCTCCGCCAGCCAAAATAGTGGAACCATAGCACCGGTGTTCGATGCCGGATCCGTCATGGCAAACACACTCCCCCTCAAATCTTCAATGTTCTCGATGGAGCTGTTTTTGTTCACAATAAGGTACGACTGATAAAGAGGATTCCCCCGGATAACAGGGGTGGCCAATGCCTCAAAACCATATTTTTCTTTACCCACGGCATAAGGTCCCGAACAAATAAATGCAAGGTCGATCTGTTGTTTCAAAAAAAGTTCGTTAACTTCACCGTATGTCTTTCGTTGGATGAGTTGAATCTTGTAATTCAGATGGTCACCGATATAGCCAAGCAGATTCCGGTAAGTTGAAAAGGTTTCCTTGGGAGAGACCATTGCCGATATTGCGACTTTTAGGGTGGGTTCTTTGTCATTTAAAGAAGTGGTTTTATCTATTTTGATGGTGTTTGAGAAATCAACCGGCGTGTATTCGGCATCACGACTGCATCCGGAAACAAGGAGCATAATCACGACAATAGAGCGCCCCAGACATAAAAAAAGTGTTTTTGAAACCAGGGATAGCGGTTTCATGGTTTATCTCTCTTAAGACAATAGATTTATTGAAAATATAGAGGATTAAATTTTATACAACAATTATTTTCTACCACCTTGTGTCATTTGTGTCAACTCATCTTCGTCGCTCGATATTACCCCTTTGTTTCTTCAAACCAATGGGGCGTTTTCAAACAGATTTTAACCAGCATGAGCATCACCGGGACTTCAATGAGCACACCCACTACCGTGGCCAGGGCTGCTCCGGACGACAGTCCGAAGAGCATGGTTGACGTAGCAATGGCCACTTCAAAATGATTGGAAGCGCCGATCATGGCTGCCGGCGCCGCATCCACATAGCGGAGCTTCAAAAGGCGTGCCAGACCATAGCCGAGCCAGAAGATCAGGTTGGTCTGGATAAATAGAGGGATAGCGATCCAGAGGATCGTCAGAGGATTGGCGACAATGACTTCTCCTTTGAAGCTGAACAGCAGCACCAGCGTAATCAGCAGTGCGATGATGGTTACCGGAGTCAACACGTGGAGAAATTTTTCCTTAAACCATATGTCACCTTTTGCGGAGATAATCCATTTTCGTGAAAGAGAGCCCGCCACCAGGGGAAAGGCTACGTAAATGCCGATGGACAACAGCAATGCCTGCCAGGGTACCGGCAACCGACCAACGCCCAGTAAAAATCCGCCCAGAACACCATAAAGCACGAGCATGGTCAAAGAGTTGATGGCCACCATCACCAACGTCAGACCATCGTTTCCTTTTGCAAGATACCCCCACACCAGTACCATGGCGGTACACGGTGCAATCCCTAAAAGAATGCAACCGGCCAGATAGCTGCGCCAAAGGGGCACCTGGAGCATTTTGATGCCACCGGCCATTACCACCGTGCCGGCGCCGTGGGTCGCACCCACCGGAAGGTCGAGACCGAACGGCATCTTGACCAAATCCACGGCATCCGGACCGATAAAGCCGTAGAACAGTGTTCCCAGAAAAAAGAGGGCAATGGCATACATGGTAAACGGTTTGATGCACCAGTTGACGAACAGGGTCAAAAACACCGGTTTTCCGCTTTTACCCGCCTTAATCACTTCACCGAAATCGATTTTAACCATGATGGGATACATCATGAAAAACAGACAGATGGCAATGGGAATGGACACCACCGGCGCTCCCTTGACATAGATGGCCAAGCCATCGAGATATTGCGCCACGCCAGGGGCAATTTTCCCGAGCAGGATGCCGGCAATAATACACAGCACCACCCATAGGGACAGGAATCGTTCGAAAATACTGGTCATTTTTCGATCATCGTTCAAAACATCATCGTTGCTCATCAATCGTAGCCTCCTTTTTTAACGACTAAAAATCAAAATGAAACTGACTCAAATACGCAGACAGTTTGGTCTTTCCAGCATCATCCAACGGCGGGCAGTCTTCCGGCCCTTTTGCCCCTTCGGCCACCTGGGCGGCAAAGACCATGCAGGTGGGCTGACCGCATTCTTTGCAATTGGTCTTTGGGAGCAGTTTTAAAATCTCAATGACCTTGGGCTGTGGGGCTGCTTCGTACAGTGGCTCTATCTTGTCTCGATTTTTCCAGGCCGAATTGATCTCCCGTTTCAACCATTCGATAATCTTCGTGGCCTCTTCTTCGTCCCTGAGCGCATTTATAGCGATTTTTTTTGGATGAACGGTGATCAGTTTACCATGAACCTTAAATGTTACGGACGGTGGGTCTTTAGTAAAGGTGAAACCCCCGAGTGCGGCGTTCAGATAGGGGATTGCTTCACCCACATCCTGGTCCAAGTGGGCAAAACAATGAACAGCCATTGCCCCGGGCATGCATTCTGAATTGAAGATTTCTTTGGTATAGGATTCCAGCAACATTATGACCTCCTTGTATGGAAAAGTTATACCTGAATCATGCTCTGTTTTGAGCCTTGCAAAGCACTTCCGGATCGATTTTTAATATTTCCTTTATGCGTTCTGAATCCAGGTGGATTTGAGGTGCATTGGATAATGATCTGAAAATCCAGGCAGTGGCTTCTCGCGCCTCATCAGGAGCGTCGTCGCCAACCAGACCATAATATCGCCAGCGGCCCTCCTGGCGGCCCTCAACAAGGCGGGCATTGGCAAGAATAGACATGTGCTTGGAAACCGTTGACGGCGCCAGTTCCAAAAGTTCAATAATCTGGCATACACACAGTTCCCGACCTTTTAGTGCCATCAACGTACGGACCCGGTTTTGATCTGACAGCGCTCTTGTGATCGCCATAAACGTAAACATAAGGTCTCCTTTGATATTCAATCCGTTATTTCGCCATATGACGAAATATAAAAGATGCCAATATATTTGTCAAGTCGTCATTTGCACATCCTTTTTTTGCGTATCAACTTGATATTTAAAATATTTCTGATAGGATATCTAACCAACTCCGGTTTCGCTTTGTGTTTTGAGATCATACGATAATGCGCTAATGAGTTATTTTACTTTTCCGTTTCTTTTAGAAGTCTCAATAGGTACGTTGAAATGAGGCGATTTGAAACGCTTTATGAGATGAACATAAAAAAATTGATGTCAACAAAAGGGATCTTGGCCTTTATTTTAACAGTTTTGTTGTTTACGGTGTCATGCGCCCAAAAAGATGCTTTAGATAGGATAGAATCATCAGGTAAAATCGTCGTGCTTACGAGGAATAATGCGCACTGTTATTACACCTATCGTGAACACCCAATGGGCTTCGAATACGATCTGGCCAAAGCCTTTAGCAAATTCCTGAATGTTGAACTGGAGGTTAGAACGCCGACATGGGAAGGACTCATTGAGGAACTTAATGAAGAAAAAGGTGACTTTATTGCAGCCAGCATGAGTATTACTTCATCAAGAGAGAAGATGGTTTATTTTTCAGCGCCTTATCTCGCAATACAGC
>Ga0210064_1001020_pt1 | contig 12593 bp, 16 predicted proteins | sample Muzzi_CordC_D2_FD_185531 | JGI IMG/M metagenome (GOLD analysis project Ga0210064, IMG submission 185531) | Wetland microbial communities from San Francisco Bay, California, USA, that impact long-term carbon sequestration - Muzzi_CordC_D2 (SPAdes) | ecosystem: Environmental > Aquatic > Marine >...
GATGTTACAGGAGTCGTGGAAAGTCACTCTGATGTGGTCGTTTTCTGCCTTGTTGAGGCGCAGCTTGCCCTCCTGGATCAGGTTGTAGGTGAATTCCAGGATGTGCTGCGGTACCGGGTATTTCGGGTCAAGGAAATCAAACGGACCGGCAAGGGTGTTCAGGAAGCTGTAGGCGACACGCCAGGCGTGACCGCATTCGCCGAATACAATGCGTTTTACGCCCAGATCCAGCGCGGCTTTACGAATACGCAGCGACAGTTTGCGCATGTTTTCGTAACTGCCGATAAACATGCCGAAGTTCGCCGCTTCACTGGCGTAAGAACTCAGTGTCCAGGAAACGCCGGCTTCGTGGAATACCTTGGCGTAGCCCATCAGGCCGTCGACATGGGGTTCGGCAAAGAAGTCAGCGGAAGGGGTCACCACTAGGATGTCGGCGCCCTTTTCGTCCAGCGGGAGGCGTACCTTGACACCGGTTTCCTCCTCGATGTCTTCTTCCAGGCCTTCCAGCGTGTCGGCCAGTGCAGGTTCCGGCAGACCCAGGTTGTTACCGATTACGAAGACCTTGCCAATGATTTCGTTGCAGTACTTCTGGCCTTTGCCCACCGCGTCAAGAATTTCGCGGGCGGCCATGGATATTTCGGCGGTATCGATACCGTACGGGCAGAACACCGAACAGCGGCGGCACTGTGAACACTGGTGAAAGTAACTGTACCAGTCGTCCAGCACTTCTTCGCTCAGGTCAACCGCACCCACCAGTTTGGGGAAGTATTTACCGGCAAAGGTGAAATACCGGCGATAGACCTTGCGCAGCAGCTCCTGGCGGGCGACCGGCATATTCTTGGCATCGGTGGTGCCGAGAAAGTAGTGGCACTTGTCGGTACAGGCGCCGCAGTGCACACAAATATCCAGGAATACCTGCAGGGAGCGATATTTGCCCAGCAGTTCACCCATCTTGTCGATGGCGATGTCTTTCCAGTTGTCCGGGAGTTCTCCCGGAAAACCGAGTGGTCCCTGAAATTTTTCTGCCGCTATGAAGGGCGAGGAATGCGCCATCACCCCTTCCTTCAGCTTGGGGATGATCGGGTATTCGTGCAGTTCGGGTACTTCGTAATCAGCCACGCTAGGTTTCCTCCGGTCTGTTTACCGTTCGCTCGCTTCCAGCTCTTTTGCCCACGGCGCTATATGACGCCGCTCGCGTGAGTCGTCGACCTGGTTGCGGGTCGGGCTGAAGAACACACCCGGTGCATGCACCAATTTGCTGATGGGGAAGATGATCATCAGCAGTGCCACCAGACCCAGGTGCACCAGCAGCAACAGATCACCGGGCAGGGGTTGGGGCGAGAGGCGCATCAGACCCAGGAAAAAGGCTTTCACCGCGACTATATCGGTGTGGGCAAGGTAGGCCATACCCAGACCACTCATGACGATACCCACCAGCAGGGCCAGCATCAGGTGATCGGAAGGGGTGGAAATATAACGCACGCGGTCGACCAGGAAACGGCGCGCCCAGAGCCCGAGCAGGCCGGCCAGCATGGCGAAGGCGGCGTATTTGCCGAAAGGCTGCACCCAGTTCACCCAGAACCAGACCGGTTCGGTGAAATAACGCAGGTGGCGCAGCAACACCAGCAGCATACCGAAGTGGAACAGATAGCCGAAGATCCAGGTCCACTTGTTGGACCTGAACAGGCTTTCGAAAAATACCACTTCGCGAAACATACGCATGGCTACACCGGCCTCAGTGCGTGGAGCCGGCATAGTGGGAATCTTTAAAGGAGCGGGGATCTGGGCGTATTTCTTAATACGCAGCGCAACACCGACCACCAGGATAACTGTCGCGGCGTAAAACAGTCCGACGTAAAGAGTCGACACAAATGACACGCTTCACTCTCCTTTAAAAATGTGAGATCTGGATCGTGGGGGAGTTCACTCCCCCACGATTACAGGCTTACGTCCGATTAGACGCAACCGGTCGGCTTGGGAAGGCCGGCATATTTACAGGCCTGTTTGGCGGGACCATAGGGAAACAGCTCGTACAGGTACTTGCTGTTGCCCTTGTCCTTGCCAAGTTTTTTGCCGATAGCCTTGGTCAGTACGCGAACCGCCGGAGCGATCTGGTACTCTTCATAGTACTCGCGCAGGAAGTTAATGACTTCCCAATGGCTGTCACTCAGTTCGGTACCGTCTTCCTTGGCCATCACTGTGGCTACATCGGGTTCCCACTGGTTGAGGTCAGCCAGATAACCTTCTTCATCAGTTTCAAAGGACTTACCATTTACTTCGATAGGCATTTTTACTCTCCTCGTTTGCAGCAACAGTGCAACTCAATTGCGATTTACAACCAGGCTTGTACCTTGTCGTATTCGGTGACAAGGTCCACGAATCCGCCGTAGTCAACGATTTCAAGACCGTCGATGACGTTTTTCTCGGTCATGCCGCGGGCATTGACGTCCGGTCCAAGCACGTAAATTTTGTGATCCGCCAGCGCGGCCTTTACCTTTTCAGACACCACCGTGCCGTCAAAGGCAGCATATACGCCGTCCTCGATCAGCAGGATGCCGGAACCCTTGACTGCATGGCGCAGAGCACTGTCCAGCGTGCGGCGCTCGAAAGGCGATTTGTTTACCGTATGTAACATTGCCATAGTCGTTCTCTCCGTTCTTAGAAGCTCAGGATGACTTCCTGCTCTTCCATCAATTCGGCCACCTGATCCTTGTCGATAACCTGGACGGGTACGATCAGGTCATCGGTGGTGAGGCCGCGCGATTCGAGCGATTCTCTTTCCACGTACAGCTTCTCGACATCGTAACCCTCGAGGGCACGATAGGTTGGAGAGAAGTTCTTGACACCGATAGCATCGGTATTCTGTTCTTTCTTGATCTGATAGACGCCGTCGTCCATGAATACCAGCGTCACATCCTGTTCGAACGCGGCGGCAATCAGTACAACTTCCAGTGACTCCAAGGCATAGATCGTGCCGTAGGGAGCGCGGCGGTTGACGTACATGAACTTGCGGACCGGGCCCTCAGGTTCATCGTCTTCCCATGGTTCTGGTTCTGCCATAACTCTATTTCCTCAAGATTAATCGCCAAAGATGACCGTGCGTTCAGACTGGATACCGGCTTCGATGAGCTGGCCAAGACCGGAGATGCGGAAGCCGTCGGCAATGTTATTGCCGTCTTTTCCCTGGCGCTTCGCTTCATTTTCATCGAGGATGCCACGGCGCTGTGCGGCAGCGATACACACCACCAGATCCAGATTGTGCTCTTTGGCCAGCGCAGTCCACTGTTCGGTGATGTTACGGTCGTCCTGCGGTGGTACCCCGAACCGCGTGCCGTTGTTAACACCGTCGTTGTAGAAGAACACGCGGAAAATATCGTGTCCTTTTTCCAGGGCGGCCTTGGTGAACTGGATCGCAGAGTCAGCAGCCTGGTGCTGGTAAGGACCTTCGTTGACCAGAATCGATAACTTCATGCAACTACTCCTGTGAAATCCGCATCAGAAACGGATGTGGGTGGATGCATTCAGGCTGGCACGGGCACCACGCCAGTTATCCACGTGGTATTTGGTGAAGGGCAGTCCGGTCTTCTCAAAGAAGCGCGGCCAACCGATACGCTCAACCCATTCGTTGATACGTTCCCAATCCTTGGCGCCTTCCTTGTATTCCTTCAGGATGCGCTTGACGATGGCGGTGGCTTCAGGCCAACGCGGCGGATTGTTCGGGATACCGGAGGCAACCAGCTTCTGGAAGGTGGGTTTGCCGCGTGCGTTGGAGTGGTTACCACCGATCCAGACGGCCAGCTTGCTGTGCTCGGCATCGTTGATCTGCATGGGCGGGCAAGGCGGGAAGCAGGCACCGCAGCATATGCACTTCTTTTCATCGACTTCAAGGGAAGGCTTGCCGTTAACCATGGCGGGGCGAATGGCCGCAACCGGGCAGCGGGCGACCACCGAAGGACGCTCGCAGACGTTAGCGACCAGGTTGTGGTCGATTTTCGGTGGCTTGGTGTGCTGCACATTGATGGCGATATCGCCCTGGCCACCGCAGTTGATCTGGCAGCACGACGTGGTGATATGCACGCGGTTCGGCATGTTCCACGCCGTGAACTCGCCAATCAGTTCGTCCATCATGGATTTTACAACACCGGAAGCGTCGGTACCGGGAATGTCGCAGTGCAGCCAGCCCTGGGTGTGGGACAGAGAGGTCACTGAGTTCTTGGTCCCGCCGACAATGAAGCCGGCTTCGGTCAGCGCATCGATCAGCGGCTGAACCTTGGCTTCGTCGGTCACAATGTACTCAATGTTGGAACGGATGGTGAAGCGGATAAAACCGTCAGCGAACTTGTCACCAATATCGCACAGGGTGCGCAGGGTGAAAACGTCCAGGATGCGCTGGGTGCCGGCCTTGATGGTGAAAACAACATCACCGCTGAATGCGACGTGGCGCAGAACGCCAGGCTGGGGGTCGTCGTGGTACTTCCACTGACCAAAGTTCTTGCGCATCACGGGATGCATATACTGAAAACCGTCAGGGCAACCCGATTCGATCGGTTCCCTCATGTCTGCCATCGACATAATACTCTCCTGAAAAATGAGTGCTGTCTTGGGTTGTACCGGGGCGGACCTATTCAGCCCCGGCACAAATATAGTTACCTTACCGTGCGACTCAGGCTTCCGCCTTGCGCGCGAACCACTTCTCGGCTTCTTCGTCCCAGCCGTCCATACGGACGTAAGAGGACTGACGCGGGTTGCTGACCATGTTCGGATCAACATCAACATCGATACCCTCAAGGAAGTTCACCAGGCCGATGCGCTCGATCATCTCACCGCAGCGCTCGTGTTCGAGGCCGTTTTCTGCCCAGAAATCGATGATTTCTTCAGCCATTTCAACCAGGGACTCATAATCTTCCTCAGTCTCCAGCTTCTTGAACGGAACCACCACGGTACCCATCAGGTCACCGATCTTAAGGGTACGCTTACCGCCGATGAGGATGGTCACACCCTTGTCGTCGCCGGGGTGCAGTGCCTTGGGCATTACATTCAGGCAGTGCATGCAGCGTACGCAGTTATGGTTGTCGACAGTCAGAGTGTCGTCGTCATTCAGGCTCAGCGCCTGTGTCGGGCAACGGGTGATAACATTGTCGATGATGTACTGACGCCCCTTCTTGGCGACATAGCCCTTGATTTCTTCCTGGTCGACTTTCATGTCGTCACGCCAGGTACCGATGACGGCGAAGTCAGAACGTTCGATGGAGTTCTGGCAGTCATTGGGGCAACCGGAGACCTTGAACTTGAACTTGTAAGGCAGCGCCGGGCGGTGGACATCGTCGGTGAAGTTATTCACCAGGTGACGGTGAGCGGCATGCTCGTTGGTGCAGGACATTTCACAGCGGGCGGCACCGACGCAGGACATGGCGGTGCGCACGCAAGGACCGGCCCCACCCAGATCCCAGCCGTATTCATTGATTTCGTCAAAGAAGTGCTGGGTGTTTTCAGTGCTGGTGCCGATGAACATGATGTTACCTGTCTGACCGTGGAAGGTCTGCAGGCCGGAACCCCATTTTTCCCAGCTGTCGCCGAGTTTGCGCATCATGTCGGTGGTGTAGTAGTTGCCCGGAGTAGGCTGAACACGCAAGGTATGGAATTCCCTGGATTCGGGGAAGGCATCGCCGACTTCGGAGAAACGCGGGATGATACCGCCGCCGTAACCGAACACCGAGACGGTGCCACCTTTCCAGTAGCCCTTGCGGGTTTCGTAGGAGTGCTCGAGCTGACCGAGCAGGGAATTGGTCACTTTACGAATACGCTCGTCAGGGTGATCATCGCGCAGACGCTTGATGCCGGAAATAAAACTTGGCCAGGGGCCATTTTCCAGTTCGTCCAGCATGGGCGTTGGATGTTGCTTATCAGCCATGGCCTTAACTCCTTCCTGTTGTATGTTGACCGGCGGTTGCTGCGTATGCTCAGGTCCGCCGTGTTGGCAGTAAAATTCGCTTTGGTCGTCGATACGTTGATGAGCCGAAGTTCCCGCGCCGGAACCCGCATAAAAAATATGCGTATAAACCCCTCATCAGGCGGAGTTGCAGTCTAGGAGCATGAGAGCGTCCAGAGAACCCTACCCATGGGGTGTTCACCGCCTGCAACCCTATCCACAAAGAGATAGTGCTCTGCGGGACCTTTTGGGGTGGGGAATGATACGGCTGTGCGGGTGAAATTGACAACTAAACGGAATATCGGAATATTATCAGAAGCTTATAAATTAATCGGGGTATAAAAAGGCATCGCTGTAGCGTCGCTCTGGGTAAAACCCTATGAAAAACAGAGATATTGTCTGATTTCCGGGTACAGGAATCTGATAAGATGATTTTTCTCGATGAGAACGACACGGGTGGAATTCGTGACAAGCTCAATACCCAGGCCGCTCAGCGGCGGTGCGAAAGGTTCACCCTTCGATCTGGATGATGAACAGGCTTATCTCGCCTGGCGGGAGTGGAAACTGGCCGGTGTTCCGCGATCCATTGAGGAGCTGCGCGTGACTATTCAGGATGGCTACCAGCTCAGCGGGCAGGAGGTGAATGCCGTGCATAACGCGCTGCAACGCGCCAATTTTGCTGTCTACACCCTTAACGGTACCGCCGGTGAAGACAAGGCCCTGATTCGGCAGTTGGGGCGCCAGTTAGGTCTCCAGCGGCTGGACGATAACCTGTGTTCCGATGAAGACGGTATCACGTCACTCAAGGTCGTCGAGAAACACCGTGAAGGCGAGTATATCCCTTACACCAATAAACGGCTGAACTGGCACACTGACGGTTACTACAACCGCCTGGACCGGCAGATTCGTGGCGTCATTCTGCATTGTGTGCAGCCGGCTGCGGCGGGTGGGGAGAGTGCCTTGATGGACCATGAGATCGCGTATATACAGCTGCGAGACGAAAATCCCGGCTACATCCGGGCGCTCATGGCGGCGGATGCCATGACCATTCCGCCGAATGTGCAGAACGGCAAACAGATTCGCCCCGAGCAGGGTGGTCCGGTTTTTTCCCTGGCCACCGACGGACATCTGCATATGCGCTATTCGGCGCGGGCCCGTAACATTGTCTGGAAGGGCGATTCAACCACTCAGGCGGCGGTAGAATTTCTGCTGGGCTTGTTTCAGCGGGATTCGCCCTATATATTTCGCCACCGGTTGAAATGCGGCCAGGGTGTCCTCACTAATAATGTATTGCACTGCCGTAGTTCATTCGAAGATGACACGGCTACCGGCCAGACGCGTTTGCTCTATCGGGCCCGTTACTTTGACCGGATCGTCGATCCAGGGAATCACTGACATGCTGTGCCTGAGTGAAATTCTTCTGCAGCACCATGAGTTACAGTCATTCGATGAACTGGTGAGCGTCGTCGAGGCTAAGGCGCGTTCCGGCGAGCTGTTCTTCCAGATGGATGTGCGCCCGCCGTTTCTCGATACCCCGGAAAACTGGGAAGACAAGCTGGAGGCGGCTTTTGCGGTTGCCAATAAACGTTAGTTAATGGTCGACGCTTATCGCAGGTGGTACTGATATGTACTGGGAAGACGACAAAGACAAGAACACGTCGTACGTGGTATCCGACGATGTGGTTGATCTGGTGTACAGAATCAATTGCCGTTGCCTGCCGCTCGATCATGCGCACAGTTTCTCGATGGCTGTTCGCGAGAAGCTGTCCTGGATAGACGAGGAAGAGCAGGCTGGTATTCATCTGATTCACGGTGCGGAATCCGGCAACGGCTGGATGCGTCCGGACGACGCAAGCGGCGAATTACTGCATTTGTCACACCGCTCACGCATGACCTTGCGCATACCAAAGCATCGCCTTGACGATGCGCGCCAGCTGAGCGGACAGGCGCTGGATATCGATGGCTACAGCCTGGAAGTCGGCAAGGCCAATGTGAAACTGTTCAGCACGCTGCCTACCCAGTTTGCGCGTTATGTGGTGGTCCCCGAAGGTATCGAGCACCACGATGAAGATACCTTTATGGCGTACGCCGCGGAGCAACTGCGGGCGCTCGATATCAAGCTGCGTAAACTGCTGTGCGGACGTACGCACGCTATTCGGCAACCGGACGGTGACCTCTATACCCGCAGCCTGATGCTGGCGGATCTTGAAGTCGACGAGGCCGTCACGCTGCAGCAACAGGGAATCGGGCGGCACAAGACCATGGGCTGTGGCCTGTTTATTCCGCACAAGGGGATCAGGGCGGTGCACGAGATGATCGCAGACAAGCAATCCTGAGTTATCAGTGGCCCGCTTCAAGGTAGAAACAAAATTAGCAATAATCTTTAATCAGTTGAAATAGTAGGAGAATATATATGGCTCTCGAAGTTGAAGGAAAAACCGTTGAAACAAACGAAAACGGCTATCTGGTTAACCTTGAAGACTGGAGCGAGGCTGTTGCCGCGGCCATCGCAGAAGCCGATAAACTTGAGTTGACGGAAAAGCATTGGGATATTGTCAATTACCTGCGTGAGGAGCATTTTGACAACGGCGGTAACGAACCCAACGAGCGTACCATCCTTAAGGATATGGCAAAAAAATGGGGTTCCAAGCCGACCAGCAAGGACATGTATGCAATGTTCCCGGGTATGCCCAGCAAGCAGGGCCGCAAGATCGCCGGATTACCGCAGAGTACGCGCAAAGGCGGGTACTGAGTTTTTCCCCTGCTGTCATGAACAAGGCTCCCATTGGGGGTATTTCCTGGATTAGCAACCCGTAATATAGTTCGCCGCATTCGTGTGCGGTGTATGACCGTTTGATTTGAACGCTTTGGAGGCAAAACCATGAGCGACAAGCAAGAGATGATCAAGAAAATGCTGGAAATGCAGAAAAAGTTCATTGCCTATGAACATAAACACGGCGTGACCCAGGAAGAGTATTTTACCGCCGGCGAAGGCCACGAGTTGTACAACTACCGCCAGGAGTATATGGATCTGGCTAACAAACTTGTCGACGCTGCCCACGAAGAGAAAGGTTCGCACCGTTAAGCTTCATAGTGTGTGATGCCAAACGGGCCGATGTGTAAACACTCGGCCCGTTTGGCATTTGTGCGGGCCTGAGAATTGACCGCGAAGCGGGGTGTGCTGTAAAGAACATGCGCACTACTGATTCACAGTGGGCACGGCGCACCGTGCAGACCATATTTCCGTGTTTTCCGTGGCTAACTTCGAATTAAATTTCAGCCCACATGCGTACCAGGTTGACATAAACATGGTCTATCTGCGTGGTCTCATTCCCATCGGGCTGGCTTTGTAACAGGCTTTCCCGGGCCCGGTACAGCTGAAACAGAAGCTCGCGCTGTTGCGGGTCGCGTAGCATGCTCTGTGTCCAGGTTACGGCAACCAGGCGTTCGCCGGATGTCACTTCACTGATGTGATGCAAGCTGGAGGATGGATAAGCCACGGCGTCACCGGCAGCTAGTTTGAGGCTTTGCTCGCCGAATGAAGTGCGGATGACAAGTTCACCACCCTGGTACTGATCCGGCTGGTTCAGGAACACGGTGGTGGATACATCGGAACGGTATTGGCCACCAGGTGGGCCCATCACGGGGTCATCGACATGGTCACCATAGCTCATGCCTTGTGTGTACCGGGCATAGTAGGGTGTGGCAACCCGGCAGGGCATCGCGGCCGCCTGATAGGTCGGGTTTCGCAGCAGGGCACCCATGACCAGTTTGTTCAGTCGTTCCATCTGGCTGGCACCGGTATGCAGTTCTTCGTTATTCTTAACGCGCTTTGCCGTTTTTCCTGCGGATAAACGGCCATCGACAAAGTGGCCGGCTTCGAGCAGTGAACGAACCTGCTCCAGTTGTTTAGCGTCGAGAACCCCGGGGATGACAATTAACATGGTGCTTCCTGAGCTGATTGAGTTGGAGAAAATGTGATGATATTGAAATTGACCATTGACGATCAAACTTACGACATCGATGTTTCCCAACAGCAGATGGAAGAGGCGAAGGAATTCTACAACAAGATGGATCAGGATATGGACAAGGGCTGGCAAATGAGCCGTTTCTGGGTGGAAAAGCCCGACCTTTACCAGCGCTGCCAGATTGTTGCCGACAAAATTCTCGGCGCTTTCCACACCGAAAACCAGAAAATGGTCTTGCTGATGGCGGGTTATATTCTCAGTCATGTACCCCATGTCGAGGAAATCGTGGTAGATACGAGCGGCGATATTACGCTCACGGAAATACTTGCCTGACCGCGCTGAGGTTTTTTGTCATCAGGTGATGCTGGATTTCATCAAACAGCAAAAATGATGGCTCGATGGTTTTGTAGCCGTGATGCTGATAGAAGGGAATTGCGCGCTCGCGGGCGTGTAAACTGATTTTCTCTATGCCGATTTCAATCGCCGCCTGTTCCAGCGCGGCAATCACAAGTGTGCCATAACCCCGCCTTTCACAACCGCTCTCCACGGCCATATAACGAATCTGTCCGCTGTTTTCGTCCAGCCGGTGCAGTCGCCCCACGGCGAGGGCCTTACCGTCCCGTCGGCACACCATGCGGTGAATGCTGCTGTCATCCGTTTCATCGCGTTGACACCCGGTTTGTTGCCAGGGTGCGCGCAGCACGCGCCAGCGCAGCTCGTAATAAGCCCTCCACTCAGCGCTGCTTGCCGGCGAGCGTACCGTTACAGCATTCACGGTCAGGCAAAAACGACCCAGGTGGTGGCGATGTACTTTACACCCCTCTGCAAGGTCACGGCACGATGTTCGTGGGTCCAAAACGGCGGGAATAGCACCAGCTTGCCTTGTTCCGGTTTGATCTTTACGTCCTGAAACAGAAATTCCGTCTCGCCACCGGGACCGGGCACATCATTGAGATACCACAACGCCACCAGCTGGCGTTGGCTGAATTCGTGGCTACCGCCGTCGATATGCCAGTGATAATGCTCACCCGGGCTATAGCGCTGAATTCCATAGCCCATATCCTTGAAGGGACCCTTGAAATAGGAATAGGTTTCACGGAACTCGAGAATAGCCTGGCCGATCGAGCGAAACAGGGCCTGGTCGATATCTTTCCAGTGAGGCTTGCCGCTCACCAACAGATCGGTGGTTTTTTTTATGCTGCGGTCTTTGCCGACATCCTGACCGATGCGGCCTTCGTAGTGCTCGTCACTGTGTTGTTCAAACCGTTCGATGGCAAGACGGCACACATCCGGGCTGAGTGCATGGTGCTTTTCGAAAATGAAGGTATTCGGTTTGACTTCAACGATGCTGCGGAGCGGGGTTACAGTTTTAGTCTGAGGCATTTGATTGATTCCGGGTCTATCGATTGCAGCGAGATGACTGGGGCATGTATAAGTTGGCTGTCATAGAACTTTAGGGACACGCTGTGAATACATCCCTGTACTCTCGACGGCCGCGTCCATGCGGCCGACGGTCCCAAAAGCTGATGACAGCTAACTTATACACACAGTGCATCGTGTTGTCTGCTTGCCTGCCAGCTTGGCAGCAGTCTGCTAAGAAAGCTTACAACTGCTTTTGCTCGATTAATGATTCCATTTCCTGCCAGGCGGTCTTGACATGGCTTTCGTGAAGTTGAATGAGTTCCTGTGCGACCTGCAGCCAGTGCTGCCGGCCAGCCTCAATCAGTATCTCGAGCGGACTGACATCATTATATTCCACCCAGTGGTGATAGGCATCAAGCAGGGCAGGATAGATTTGTTTACGTATCCCGGACAGATTGGCGAAATAGAAGTGCAGCGAGGGTGGGTGAGCCTGCTCAATCAGGGTTGGGAGCGTGGCGAGGGAATCGGCGAGGTGGTCACGAACCGCACGCGCCATCAATTCCAGGCGTGAGCGTGGAAATACCTCGATCATTTCGCGCCAGCTGTCGCCCAGGGCTTCACCCGCCCTGACTTCGCCAATCTCATGCAGCACCAGCGATTCAATTTCGGTCTCTGTCATTTGCTCCAGTGCGGCGTCCAGGTCATTTTCGAATTCATAAAAGCGGATGGCGCGACCCATGGCATTATCCGGTTTATTCCAGCGCCACTCCTCCAGTTTTTCCCACAACATACGGCGCAGCGACTCGCGGCGAATAAAGATCTCTTTGCCCTGGGACATTGCCGGTGGTGCCGACAGGTCACGCGCGTATTCTTCGGCAGAGATATAAATACGGTAATCCTGGTGTTCGATTGTTTTTTCGAGACGTGCCAGGAAAAAGTGTGGTTTGGCTTTGTTACCATAACCGGCGCTGTATAACAGGCGGCGCGTTTTCAGTGCCTCATTGATGGCGTCGGCATCAAGCGGATCATGTCGCCGCCCATCGATTTCAATCGGCAGGAATGATTGATCTTCCAGCTGCCCCCACAGTTCCTCGCGGGCTGTCAGCCAGTCGCCGAGTTCTCTTTGCGGCAGCGTCTTGCCAAAGGCGTAGCCTTTCTCCCAGCGAAAGTACTCGCGCATTTTCAAAAGATAGACGCACATCGTGAACTCACCGGCAAACCGCGCATCAGAAATATGGCAGTTGTGCTGAACAGTTTCCTGGTGCTGCAGAAACTCTGTGGGCAGCCGTGACTTTTGAGTGTGTATACGCAAACTGAATACCCGACTAAAACAC
>Ga0210064_1001021_pt1 | contig 12589 bp, 9 predicted proteins | sample Muzzi_CordC_D2_FD_185531 | JGI IMG/M metagenome (GOLD analysis project Ga0210064, IMG submission 185531) | Wetland microbial communities from San Francisco Bay, California, USA, that impact long-term carbon sequestration - Muzzi_CordC_D2 (SPAdes) | ecosystem: Environmental > Aquatic > Marine >...
GACGTAACCGCCATGAATTTCTCGTACCAACCCGGCCAGCGGGGGTCGTTGCGGAGATCGCCGAGTAACGGAGACGAGGCCAGTTCAAGCAACATTGGCATCGTGCCATCGCTCAGGTATTGATCTTCACACTGTCGAAGACACTGGTCCATGAGGCTGAACGCCTGTTGTGCGTTACCGGACCAGGCGTAGTATTGCGCCAGCAGGACGATTTTCAAAGGACCTGATGTGGATCTCAGGGCTTGCAGCGCGTCCTCTGCCCGTTGCACCCGGCCCAGGCGGACAAGGGCCATTGCGCGCAACTGGTCCCGCCAGGCGGGTTCGGTGACTGAATCGGCGAGATCGAGCGCCTCCTGGTAACGCCCCAACTGCACCAGCGCCTGTACCATGTAGGTCTGCAAATGCTCGCGGCTGCTCGGATTCAACGCGATCGTACGCCCGTATTCCGCCAGGGCCTCCTCGTAGTGGCCGGCACTGAACAGGAAAGTGGCCAGGTTGCCATGCTTTACGTAGGATACGGGGTCGGTGGCCGCTGCGCGGCGCTGCAGCCGCAGCGCCTCCTCGAAATTCAAGTATTCGTAAGCGATGCCGGCCCGTACGCTCAGGATAAATGGATCATTGGAATCCAGCGCTATGGCCTCGCTCCACTGTGTATCCGCCATTTCGCGTTGCCCCCGGTTGTAGTAGGCCTGTGCCAGCCTCATATGGGCCACGGCATTGCCTGGGTCGAGTTCCACGCCCTTCCGCGCCGCAGCCAACTCCCGATCGTAGACCTCCTTCCGGTTATCGATACCCGACGTGATCAGTATGCCGTCCGCACCTGACGCGCCAACCCAGGCCCGTGCAAAGCCAGGATCGATCGCGACGGCCCGGCGGTAATAATCGCCGGCCCGTTGGATGTCGCCCTGCATGCGGCGGTTGTAAAAAAACTCGGCTTGCAGGAAGGCTTCATAGGCGACCGGCTCAACTTTTGCCGCCGGCGCTTTTTCCACCAGTTGCACCTCCAGCGCATCGGCCACCGCAGCGGCGATTTCCGACTGCAGTTGCAGGATGTTCTCGAGTTGCCGGTCGTAGGTTTGCGACCACAGGTGTGTACCATCCCCGGCGCTGACCAGTTGCGCAGTGATGCGGACGGTCTGCTTGGCTTTGCGTACGCTGCCTTCGAGCACGTAAGCGACACCGAGCCGTGAGCCAATGGCCGGTATGTCCAGCTTGCTGTCCTTGAACGAGAATGATGAGGTTCGTGCGATCACGCGCAAATCCGGATATTGGCTCAGCGAATTCAGGATTTCTTCCGACAGGCCTTCGGCGAACCAGGCTTGGTCCGAGTTTGCGCTCAGGTCCAGGAATGGCAGCACGGCAATCGAGTTGTCATGGGCCATGGCGGCCGCTTCGGAACGGTGTGGGCTGGATGAACTGCCATTGGCCAGAAAAAGTTCTATGCCCGCAACTATCAACAGCAACAGTGCCGTAACGGTCATGACCCGGACCAGGCGCCTGTTCCGGCCCGGCCGCACGGGCCGGGTCTGTCCGGAAGGGGCGCCGCCGCCGTGGGTGTCCGGCGGCATCGCCCCGTCCTGTTCTCGCACCGTTACCGCGGCGTGCAGCACGTAGCCCCGGCGCGGAATGTTGCGTACCAGGGTCTGGCCGGAATCGCCGAGCGCCTTGCGGATGTCGATGATGCACTGGGCCAGCGAGCCATCGCTGACGTGGTGGTGACCCCAGACGGCCTGCAGCATTTCATCCTTGGTCGCCAGCAGGCCGGCGTGCTCGACCAGGTACCTCAGGACCTCGAACGACTTGGGTCTTAAGGCTATCTCGGCTTCACCGGCGGACAGGGTGCCGCTGCCGAGGTCCAGCGTAAAGCCGGCGAATTGGTAAACCTTGCGGTCGGGATCGGATGCTTCCATGGCGGGCACATTCTGTTCCAAATCTGTGACAGACGCCACTTTCGCCCTTTTTTAGCGGATTTTTAGCGGAACCTGCAAAACAAGTTGCATGGACCTGTCTAGCCTTTGGGAACGGGGGTTCCGGCCATGATCCGGGTTGACTCCCCGATATTGCCGGCAGGACCTTGCGAGCCGGAGTCCGGCAGAAACGGCCCCCGGACGCATATTGGATTTTCAAAGTCCGTTGCACCGGGCGCCAAAACGATAATACCTAAAGGAGACACACAGATGCATTACCTCAAAACGACATTGCGGGCTTGCTTGGTCACGCTGGCGGCCCTGGCCTTTTCCGGTACCGCGTGGGCCGGACACGTGCCCGCCCAGCTGGAACGGGCCGGTTACTTCTGCTTCAACGCGGGACCGAGCAACTTCACACATTGCCTGAAAGCGGAGCAATTCGGCTACCCGGCCGTTCCGGTCAAGGTGTTTTCCGAGGACGGCAACGACTACCTCGGCACCGAAATGCTGCTGCGCGAGGACATCTACAAGGGGCAGCCCTGCCATCAGGATGGCCTCGACTACTGGGAATATAATGGAGACATCGGCTATTACGCCTGTCATCACTTTTACACCGACCAGCACTAGCGACAGACAGGGGGGACGATCTTCAGCATCAAATCCTGGACGATTCTGAAGAACTGTTGGGGAAAGCGGGCGGCACGGCCATCTTTTGCTGGTGCCGCCCGCTTTTTTAACCAGGTGCGGCGTTCGTGCCGCCTACGTGGCCGGAGCCGAACGCTGCTTTACGCCGAGGTCATTGCCGACCTTGACGAAGGCCTCCACGGCCCGGTCGAGATGGTGTCTCTCGTGTGCGGCGGAGACCTGCACGCGGATGCGGGCCTCCCCTTCGGGCACGACCGGGAAGAAGAAACCGATTACGTAGATGCCCTCCTCGAGCAGTCGGGCGGCGAATTCCTGGGCCAGCGGGGCGTCGTAGAGCATCACCGGCACGATCGGGTGGCTGCCCGCCTTGATATCGAAGCCTGCCGCGGTCATGCGCTCGCGGAAATAACGGGTGTTGGCCTCGAGCCGGTCCCTGAGTCCTGTCGAGGCCGACAACATCTCGAAGACCTTGATACCGGCCGCGACCAGCGGTGGCGGTAGCGTGTTGGAAAACAGGTAGGGCCGTGAACGCTGGCGCAACAGGTCGATGATCGGCTGGCGCGCGGTGGTAAAGCCGCCCGAGCCGCCGCCCAGCGCCTTGCCCAGTGTCGAGGTAAAAATATCGATCCTGTCCATGACGCCGTGGTGTTCCGCGGAGCCGCGGCCGGTCTTGCCCAGGAAACCGGTCGCGTGGCTGTCGTCGACCATCACCAGTGCATCGTAGCGTTCCGCCAGGTCGGTGATCTGATCCAGCCTGGCGATATAGCCATCCATGCTGAAAACACCGTCGGTGGCGATCAGGCGGGTACGGCAGCTCCGGGTTTCCCCGAGGATTCTTTCCAATTCGGCCATGTCGCTGTTCGGGTAGCGATAGCGCCGGGCCTTGCACAGGCGGATACCGTCGATGATCGAGGCGTGGTTGAGCGCGTCCGAGATGACCGCGTCATCTTCGTCGAGCAGCGTCTCGAACAGACCGCCGTTGGCGTCGAAGCAGGACGTATAAAGGATGGCGTCGTCGGTGCCAAAGAAGTCGGCGATGGTTCTCTCGAGTTGCTTGTGCAGGTCCTGCGTGCCGCAGATGAAACGCACCGAGGCCAGGCCGAAGCCGTGGTCGTCCAGCGCCTTGTGGGCCGCGGCGATGACTTCCGGGTTGTCGGCCAGGCCGAGATAGTTGTTGGCGCAGAAATTCAGCACCTCGGGGCCGTCCCCGACCCTGATCTCGACGCTCTGCGGTGTGGTAATGACACGTTCGTTCTTGTACAGGCCGGCGGAACGGATCTCTTCCAGCGTGGTTTTCATTCGGTCCAGTGAATTCATGTAGCTATCTCCTCGGCGCTTGTCCGGGCTGGCGTCAGACGCTGCCGGTCCAGTCGCAGACGATCTTGCCGCTCCTGCCGGCCCGCATCAGTTCGAAACCCGTCTCGTAGTCGTCGATCGGGATATGGTGAGTCATGGCCTTGTGCAACGGGAATCCGGTCAGGACCATCTGTGTCATCTTGTACCAGGTTTCGTACATGCGGCGGCCGTAGATGCCGTGCAATTCGAGACCCTTGAAAATGATCTGGTCCCAGTCGACACCGGTACCGGCCGGCAACAGACCGAGCAGGGCGACCTTGCCGCCGTTGAACATGTGGCGCAACAGGTCGTTGAAAGCCGTCGGCTGGCCGGACATTTCCAGGCCGATATCGAAGCCCTCGATCGCCAGTTCCCGGACGATGTCGGCGATCGACTCGCGCTGCACGTTGACGGTGCGGGTGGCGCCCATCTCCGCCGCCAGGTCCAGTCGGTAGTCATTGACGTCGCTGATGACCACGTGCCGCGCGCCCACGTGCCGGCAGATGCCGGCGGCGATGATGCCGATCGGCCCGGCCCCGGTGATCAGGACGTCCTCGCCGACCAGGTCGAACTGCAAGGCGCAGTGCGCCGCGTTGCCGAAGGGGTCGAAAAACGCAGCCAGTTCGGGCGCGATGGCATCGGGGATCGGCCACAGGTTGGTGGCCGGCACCACGATGTACTCGGCGAAGGCGCCATCGCGGTTGACGCCGATACCGATGGTGTTCGGGCACAGGTGACGCTGGCCGGCGCGGCAGTTGCGGCAATGGCCGCAGACGATGTGGCCCTCGGCAGATACACGGTCGCCGATCCTGTAGCCGGTGACGCCGGTACCGACTTCGACGATGCGACCGACGAACTCGTGGCCGATCACGAGCCCTGGCTTGATCGTTCTCTGTGACCACTCGTCCCAGTTGTAGATATGCACGTCGGTACCGCAAATCGCGGTTTTTTCGACCTTTATCAGCACCTCGTTGGTGCCGGCACTCGGCACGGGGACACGCTCCATCCAGATGCCCTGCGCGGCTTCGCGCTTCACCAGTGCGCGCATGGTTTCGGACATGGTCGTTCCTCTGGCTCGTAAGCCGTCATGCAGGATTGCGGGGTTCAGGGCGGCAATTATACAGGAGTGTGTTTGTGGGTGGGTGCTCCCGGGCCCGAAGCTTTTTTGGCCGAGAAAACAGCACCCCCGGTAGGCGGCGTTGCCGGTCCGGGAAGGCGATGGCCATGGGCTGGACCCTCGGTGAGTGTCTGCACGTCCCGCCAGCCTGCGCCGTCACCGATCGACTGCGAGTGTTGGTCATTTGGGGGAAGACGGGCCGTTTCAGCCACCGGGTAATGGCGGTTCGCCGTTGCGGGGTGTATTCTGTCACGCGCCACGCGTTGCGCTTGATGGGAACAGGAATTGTTTCGATAGTAACGAACAGTATACGATTGTTTATATTGATTTTTTAAGGCGATAGAACCGGGAATGTTGATCAATGACAGGTAAGCTTTTTATCAAGACACACGGCTGCCAGATGAACGAGTACGATTCCGACAAGATGGCGGACGTGCTGGCGGTTTCACACGGCCTGGAGCTGACCGACGACGAAACCCAGGCGGACGTGATCCTGGTCAACACCTGCTCGATTCGCGAAAAAGCCCAGGAAAAAGTATTTTCCCAGCTGGGCCGCTGGAAACATCTGAAGAAAAACGGCAAAAAAGTGCTTATCGGGGTTGGCGGTTGTGTCGCCAGCCAGGAGGGCGCCGAGATCATCAAACGAGCGCCGTACGTCGACGTGGTGTTCGGGCCGCAAACCCTCCACCGCCTGCCCGAGATGCTCGAATCGGTGCGGAAGAACGGGCAGCCGGCCATCGATATCACCTTTCCCGAGATCGAGAAATTCGACCGGCTGCCCGCACCGGGCGCCCGCGGCCCCGGTGCCTTCGTATCGGTCATGGAGGGCTGCAGCAAGTATTGTACTTTCTGCGTTGTCCCATATACGCGCGGCGAGGAGGTGAGCCGGCCGCTCGACGACGTGGTCGCCGAATGCGCGGCCCTGGCGCGCCAGGGCGTCAAGGAAATCAACCTGCTCGGTCAGAACGTCAATGCCTACGCCGGTGAACTCCACGACGGCGGCCGGGCGGACCTGGCGTTGCTGATCCATTACGTCGCCGCGATCGAGGGTCTCGAACGAATCCGCTTCACGACCTCGCACCCGGTTGAATTCTCGGACAGCCTGATCGAGGCTTTTGCCGAAGTGCCGGCCCTGGCCAACTATGTCCACCTGCCGGTGCAAAGCGGTTCGGACCGCATCCTGGCAAGGATGAAGCGCGGCCACACCGTGCTCGAGTACAAGCAGAAAATACGCCGTTTGCGGCAGCGGAGGCCGGACATCAGCCTGTCGTCGGATTTTATCGTCGGCTTCCCGGGGGAAACCGAAGAGGATTTCCGGGCGACGATGGACCTGATCGCCGAAATGAATTTCGACCAGAGTTTCAGTTTCATCTACAGCGCGCGGCCGGGCACGCCGGCTGCATCGTTGCCCGATGACACACCCATGCAGGTCAAGAAAGAGCGCCTGCAGCGTTTGCAGGCGCTGCTCAACAGGCAGGCGGCGGCGATCAGCGAGGCGATGGTGGGCAGCGTGCAGCGCGTGCTGGTGGAAGGCACCAGCAAGAAGGACCCGCAGCAACTGGCCGGGCGTACCGAAAACAACCGCGTGGTCAACTTTGACGGCCACCCGCGCATGCTTGGGCAGTTCGTGGACGTCGTCATCACCGAGGCCCTGAGTAACTCGCTGCGCGCACGCGTCCCGAGCGCGGGCGGCCAGAGCGCAGAGAGCCCATGAGCCAGACGATCAACCTGGAGCTGGAACCGGCGGACACGGAGCGGCTGGCCAACCTGTGCGGACAGTTCGACCAGCACCTGAAGCAGATCGAAAGCCGTCTGCAGGTCGATATTTTCTGCCGCGGCAACCTCTTTACGGTGCAGGGGGAGGCGCGCCAGGCGCGGGCTGCCGGCCGTCTTCTGAAACGGCTTTACGCGCTTTCCGGCGAGGAGTACCTGACACCGGAAAGCATCAACCTGCAATTGCAGGAATCGGGGATCAGCGAGATCGCCGATGCCGAAGAAGCGGACTTGTCGGCGGACGAGGTCACGATCAATACGCGGCGCGGTTCTATCCGCGGGCGCGGGCCGAACCAGAAGTGCTATCTGAAGAACATCGCGTCACAGGCCGTGAATTTCGGCATCGGGCCCGCCGGCACCGGCAAAACCTACCTGGCGGTGGCGAGCGCAGTTTCGGCGCTGCAGCAGGACCAGGTGCAGCGCATCGTGCTGGTGCGGCCGGCCGTCGAGGCGGGCGAAAGGCTGGGTTTCCTGCCCGGCGACCTGGCGCAGAAGGTGGACCCCTACCTGCGGCCCCTGTACGACGCCCTTTACGAAATGCTCGGTTTCGATCACGTTTCGCGTTTGATCGAGCGCAACGTCATCGAAGTCGCACCGCTGGCTTTCATGCGCGGGCGCACGCTCAACGACGCCTTTGTCATCCTCGACGAGGCACAGAACACCACCACCGAACAGATGAAGATGTTCCTGACGCGTATCGGCTTCGGCTCCACCGCGGTGATTACCGGAGACGTCACGCAGATCGACCTGCCGCGGCACCAGTTGTCCGGCTTGAAACAGGCGGTCAATATCCTCAAGGGCGTCGAAGGCATCTCGTTCAGCTTCTTCAGCGCCAGGGACGTCGTGCGTCATCCGATGGTACAACGGATCGTGGAGGCGTACGACCGGGCGGAGCCCGGGGAAACGGACGAGGACGGGTGAACCGGTATGCAGGTTGACCTGGAAGTCCAGCGGGCGACGAGCCAGGGCGGCGTGCCCGCCGACGAGCAGTTCCTGCGGTGGGCCGAAGCGGCCCTCGAGGGCAGGCGGGCGAGTTGTTCGGCGGCCTTGCGAATCGTCGACGAGGCGGAAGCCCGGCGATTCAACCGCCGCTACCGCAAACGCGATTACGCCACCAACGTGCTGTCTTTCCCGGCCGAATTGCCGCCGGGTCTGCCGGACGGCGTCCGTTCGGCGCTGCTCGGAGATATCCTGATCTGCGCGCCGGTGGTTGTCCGCGAGGCGGCCCAGCGGGGCATACCCGCGGACGACCACTGGGCGCACCTGACGGTGCACGGCCTGTTGCACCTGCTTGGCCATGACCACGACGACGAGACCGAGGCGCAGCAAATGGAAGCGCTGGAGACGAAGATCCTGGCACGCCTGGGTATACCCGACCCCTATGCGGATGCGGTCTGACAGGATTTTCCACGCCGATGCTGAAATATCCGCGGGCTTCTGGTAAAAGACAGGTTTGCGGGCAGTCCGCTGCTGGTGAATACTGGACGCAATGGGCGTCGTAACTGGCAGGCCAAGAGATCCTGACCGATATGAGCGAAGACCAATCGAGTACCGAGAACGGACCCAAATCCTGGATGGGGCGCATCCAGAAGGCGTTTACCGCCGAGCCCCGGGATCGCGATGAACTGAAAAGCCTGATCCACGAGTCTGCCGAGAAAGGCATACTGGACGCCGATGTCGTCGCCATGATCGAAGGCGCGCTGGCGGTGTCGGACATGCAGGTGCGCGATGCCATGGTGCCCCGCTCGCAAATGGTGGTCATACCGAAGGAAGCGGCCGTGGAAGATTTTTTGCCGCTGATCATCGAGTCGGGCCATTCGCGGTTCCCGGTCGTCGGTGAGGACCGCGACGAGGTCCAGGGCATCCTGCTGGCCAAGGACCTGTTACGCCACTATGTGAAAAATGGCGGCTCGGTGGTGTTGGAAGATTTGCTGCGCCAGGCGGTGGTCATTCCCGAAAGCAAGCGTTTGAATATGCTGCTGAGAGAATTCCGTGTCAGCCGTAACCACATGGCCATCGTCGTGGACGAGTACGGCGGCGTGTCCGGGCTGATCACGATCGAAGACGTGTTGGAGGAAATCGTCGGTGAGATCGACGACGAACACGACGAGGCCGAAGAAGCCGCTATCAAGGCGCTCGGCGGCGGCTACTACCAGATCAACGCGCTGACGGAGATCGACGACTTCAACGAGGCCTTCGAATGCGACCTCCCCGACGAAGACTACGACACGATCGGCGGCCTGCTGCTGGCCGAATTCGGACGTGTCCCGGAGCAGGGTGAAGACGTGCTGCTGGCGGAGCGCTTCAGCTTTCGCGTCACTGCGGCCGATCACCGCCGCATCAGCATGCTGGAAATGCATGACCTCCAGCATTCCTGATGCCCCCTGAGCGGTCAATCCGCCTGTTGCTTGCGGTATTGGCCCTGCTGGCGTGCGCCCGCGCCACCGCCGCGTTGCCCGCCGTGCCGGAGAACGGCGCGGAGGCCTGGCTGGTGACCGTCGGGCCGGGCGAGGTCTACTGGGAGCGCTTTGGCCATAACGCGATCTGGCTGCGCGAACCCGCCGCCGGTCTCGACCACACGTTCAATTTCGGCTTCTTCGACTTCGAGCAGAAGGATTTCATGCTGCGCTTCCTGCGGGGCCGCATGCTGTATTTCGCCGTTGCACTGCCGGCTGCAAGCGAGTTCGATTTCTATCGCCGGGAGAACCGCGACGTGCGGCTGCAGAAACTGGCGCTGAGCACGGAGCAGTACCGCAGCCTGCGCGACGACCTGCTGAACGAAATCAGACCCGAAAACCGGACCTACCGCTACGACTACTACCGCAACAACTGCTCGACGCGGGTGCGGGATGCGCTCGACGCGGCCCTGGGCGGCGAACTCAGGGCAGCCACCGCAGACGCAGCGGCGCAACTCGATTACAGGGATCAGACCCGGCGCCTGACACAGATGGATTACTGGTATTACCTCGGTCTCGAACTGGCGCTGGGCTACCCGGTGGACCGCCCGGTCAGCCGCTGGGACGAGATGTTTATCCCGACAGTGTTGGCGGATGAAGCCGCCGCCCTGCCGGCGGCCGACCGGGCGGCGGGGAGCCCTCTGGTGACGAGGGACACGATGCTGGCCGTCTCGACGCTGCCCGCCGCGCCCGCCCGTCCCGGGAGTGTCTGGTACCGCTACCTGGCGCTGTCTTTGTTCGTGGTCGGGGTTGGCTGGGCCAGCGGACGCTTCATGCCGCCGGCCTGGCTGGCGGCTCTTTGCAACGCCTGGCTGCTACTGGCCGGGACCGGTGGCTTGGTGCTGGCCGGTTTGTGGCTGTTCACCGACCACGAGGTGGCGCGCATGAACGCCAATGTGCTGTTGCTCGACCCGCTGCTGTTGCTGGCGCTGGCGCCTGTATTCAGACGCGTGGGTGCGGTCTTGCTGGCGGGCGGCGTCGCGGCGGCCGTAGTGCTCCTGCTTTGGCCGCTGCACCAGTACAACCTGGATGCCATGGCCCTGCTGGCGCCGCTCAACCTGGCCGTGGCCGGTTATTTCCGTAAAGCCTGAAACGGCGTCCGCCGGCGGGGCCTTCCGGCCTCTGTCGCACCGTGTTCAAAACGGATGACGATCGGGCGGTCATACTCCATTTCCGGCATGTCGCTGGTGGCGCAGCGGTACAGCAACCGCGCCACTTGGGGGATGTTGGTGCAATCTGCGGGTAGGCAGGGCGATGCCGCACACGGCGGTTTTCAGCGCCGTCAATTGCCCAGTTCGGTCAGGAGTTCCGCCTGGTGCTCTTGCAGCAGGGGTTCGACGACGAGGTCCAGGTCGCCCGCGAGCACCTCTTCGAGCTTGTACAGGGTCAGGCCGATGCGGTGGTCGGTGACGCGCCCCTGCGGGAAATTGTAGGTGCGGATGCGTTGCGAGCGGTCGCCGGAACCGACCTGCAGCTTACGGCTTTCCGCCTGCTCGCGCGCCTGCGCTGACCGCTGCATCTCCAGCAGGCGGGCTCCCAGCAGGGACAGGGCGCGGGCCTTGTTCTTGTGTTGCGAGCGCTCGTCCTGGCACTCGACCACAAGGCCAGTGGGCAGGTGCGTGATGCGGATGGCCGAATCGGTCGTGTTGACGTGCTGCCCGCCTGCTCCGGAGGCACGGAACGTATCGATCCTGAGGTCGGCCGGCTGGATGTCAACGTTTTCGATGTCTTCGCTTTCCGGCAGGATGGCCACCGTGCACGCCGACGTGTGGATACGGCCCTGCGACTCGGTTTCGGGCACACGCTGCACGCGGTGCGTGCCGGATTCGAACTTGAACCGGGAGTATGCGCCGTGGCCGATGACACGGGCGACGATTTCCTTGTAGCCGCCGTGCTCACCGTGGCTGGACGCGAGAATTTCGAGTTGCCAGCGGTGGTTTTCCACGTAACGCTGGTACATGCGAAAGAGATCGCCGGCGAAAAGAGCTGCCTCGTCGCCCCCGGTCCCCGCGCGGATTTCCAGAAAGATGTTCTTGTCGTCGTCGGGGTCCCTCGGCAGCAGCAGTATATTCAGCTGCTCCTCGATACACTGGCGGCTTTGCGCCGCCGACTCGATTTCGTCGCGGGCGAGTTCGCGTATCTCGGTGTCTGCGGTCTCGAGCAGCGAGCGTGCCTCCTGCATCGACCTGTCCGCGTCGAGCCATTGTTGAAATGCGTCGACCACCGGTTCGAGCTGGGCATATTCCACCGACAGTTCCCGGTAGCGTTTTTGATCGGACACGACCTCCGGCGTCGCCAGCAGCCGCGCGATTTCCTCGTGCCGTGACTGCGCCTGCTGCAGGCGTTCGTGGATCGAGGGCAGCAGGCTCATCAGCCCGGACACTTCATCGTGGATCCGGGAATTGCACGGCCGCTGGCAAAGCGCCTCGGTTGATCGTTCGAAGCAGCATGGCCATGGCCCCGCTGCGAGGAAAGTCGGCCGTGACGTGAGGCCGGATACCGCGCAAAGCCGGATAGGAAGAACATTGCCTTTCGCGGTTCATTGTAAGAATACATGATCATCTGTTTTGCCCGCACAGGCCCCTAGTCGTTGTCCGGGTCGAACAGGCGGCTCGCGGCGCTCAGCAATTCCTCGTCCTGTTGCTCGGCCGCCTCGCGCAGACGTGTGCTGGGCAGATGCAGGATGCGTTTGGCCAGGTTATTGGCCAGCTGGCGGACGACTTGCTCCGGCTCGCCGCCGGCGGCGATTTTGCGCAAGGCCTTCTGTGTCAGCTCCTCGGCGTTTTCGTGTGCATGCCGGTGCAGTTTTTGCAGGTAGACCACCGCCCTCGCGCTGTTGAGCCAGCGCATGAATTCGTCGACAGCGGCTTCGACGTCATCGCCGGCGGCCTCGGCCGCGCGGTTGCGCTCCGACAGGTTTTTGTCGACCACCTGCTGCAGGTCGTCGATCGTGTAGAGGTAGACATTGTCCAGCCGGGCGACATCCGGGTGGATGTCCCGCGGAACGGCGATATCGACGAGGAACATGGGTTGGTTGCGGCGCTGGCGCAGCGCGGACTTGACCGGGCCCAGCTGTATGACCGGTTGCTGGCTGGCGGTTGAACTGATCAGGATATCCGCCTTGTGCAGCATGTCGGGCAGATCGCCAAGGCCGATCGCCTCCGCGTTGAATTCCTGCGCCAGCCCGGCGGCCTTTTCCAGGCTGCGGTTGGCGATGATCAGGCTGGAAACGTTCTTGTCGTGCAAATGCCGCCCGCACAGTTCTATCATTTCTCCCGCGCCGACCAGGACGACGGTCTTACTGCTGAGATCACCGAAAATCTGCTGGGCGAGCAACACCGTCGTGTAAGCCACCG
>Ga0210064_1001022_pt1 | contig 12576 bp, 13 predicted proteins | sample Muzzi_CordC_D2_FD_185531 | JGI IMG/M metagenome (GOLD analysis project Ga0210064, IMG submission 185531) | Wetland microbial communities from San Francisco Bay, California, USA, that impact long-term carbon sequestration - Muzzi_CordC_D2 (SPAdes) | ecosystem: Environmental > Aquatic > Marine >...
CGAAGGTTGCCAACAATTTGTCTGTAAGGCGGCCGGGACTGCCGTAAGCGGATGATATTTGTTGCGGCCTGTGCGGTTGTCGCGTAACATCCCACCACTTTTGCGCGCCCATGTGCGTGTGACTCCTTGCTTTTCGCGAGAGCGGGAGGCTGCTAATCCGAAGGGAGCATTAGATGCGTCACTATGAAATTGTGTTCCTGGTCCATCCGGACCAGAGCGAGCAGGTGCCCGCGATGATTGAACGTTATCGTTCCACCATCGAGTCCGCGGGTGGCAAGATCCACCGCCTGGAAGACTGGGGTCGACGCCAACTCGCCTATCCCATCCAGAAACTGGCCAAAGCCCATTACGTGCTGATGAATATCGAGTGTGGCACCGACGAATTGAACGAGCTTGAAAGCGCTTTCCGGTTTAACGACGCTGTGTTGCGAAATATGATTATTTTGCGCAAAGAAGCGGTCACCGGGCCATCCCTGCTGGTAAAGCGCAGCGATGACAGGGATGATCGCGGTCGTGACGAGGCGCGGCGCGCGCGCGAAGCGGATTATGAAACCCCGACGGATGAAGCGCCTCCAATGGCTCCGGATCAGGATCAGGATAGTGATTCAGCGGAGCAGGGTGTCAGCGCCGAGTAATGGCGTTCAGTCTGTGAAGGGTGGAGCAACCGGATAACGAACTGGTATTCACCGGCCAGATACTGAAAACCGCGGAAGTAAGGACTACACCGGCCGGTATCCGCATTGCCCGTTTCGTATTGGCGCATCGTTCCCGGCGCAGCGAAGCTGGGCAGCCGCGGGAAGTACAGTGCCGGCTGTCGGTGGTTGCCAGCGGTAAGGCTCTGACAGCCGGTATCACTGAGCATTCGCCGGGCACCTGGTTGAAAGTGAAGGGCTTTTTGAGCCGAGCTGGTTATCGGGCAGCGGACGCGCGAATCGAGTTGCACGCATTGGAAATTCAGACCGTCAACGTGGACGGTTGAGTCAAGAGGTAAACTAAGATGTCTCGTTTTTTTCGGCGCCGTAAATTTTGCCGTTTTACCGCGGAAGGCGTAAAAGAAATTGATTACAAGGATCTTCAGACGCTGAAGAACTACGTTGGTGAGACCGGCAAGATTGTTCCCAGCCGGATTACCGGTACCAAGGCAAAGTATCAACGTCAGCTGGCTACCGCGATCAAACGTGCGCGCTTCCTGGCCTTACTGCCGTACTGCGATTCGCACAAGGGCTAAGCCAGTAAAGAGGCCTACGGCCACCACGCTGGTATGATCGAAATGATGCGCGCGTTGGCTGGTTTTATTGTCGCAGGTCCGGCTCAGGCGGTACTGGTCATTGCACTGTTTACCGTGCTGAGTTTTCTGGCGCCACCGCTGACTTCGATATTGAGTTACGGGGGTACAGCGGCGCTTGCGCTGTATAGTCTGCACGCAGGCTCCCGCTCCGGTGTGATAGTGTTGCTGGGTGCAATGCTGGGCACCGGGTTGTTGACCGAGATGCTGTTGCACCAGGGCTTGGCGATAGCGGTTACGTCCCTGTTGTTGTGGATTCCGGTGTGGCTGGTTGCCGTGGTGCTGCGCGAAACCCGGTCAATGGCCATGGCGATGCTGGCGCTGAGCGCGTTGGCTATGGCCGGTATTTTGCTGGCATTCGCCTGGTTTGGTGACCTGGGCCAGTGGTGGCTGGAGCGCTTGCAGGGGTTGATCAACAGTCTGGCGGCACAGCCGGAGTTGCAGATCGATACCGGCTCATTGATGGAGTTCGCTGAGCAGGTGGCGCCTTTCATGACCGGTTCGCTGGCCGCCGGCCTGAGTTTCGCGGCGCTGACCTGCCTGATGCTGGGGCGCTGGTGGCAGTCGCTGTTGGTGAAGCCCGGCGCGCTGCGTCAAGAGTTTTATGCGCTACGCCTGAACAGGGTGCTGTCACTGCTGGCGGTCGCCATCTTTGCGGTCGCGGCGCTGAAGCTTGGTAGCGTCAGTGAGCTGGCGTTGCAGTGGTCGCTGGTAGTTATGGTACCGTTTCTGTTTGTGGGTCTGGCGGTGGTTCACGCTACACTGGCCAACCTGAAAACGACGCGAATCTGGCTGATTGTCATTTATATACTGATGAGCCTGTTACCGCAGGTAATGATGCTGGTGGTCGTGACCGGCATGCTGGATCCCTGGCTGGATCTGCGCCGGAGAACTGAAAAATCCGAAGCAAATTAATTTGAATCTAAGCTGTGTGCATAGGGTAGGGTCGAACGATGGAAGTTATTCTGCTGGAAAAAGTTGAAAACCTGGGTGGCCTCGGTGATCGGGTGAATGTTAAGCCTGGCTACGGGCGTAACTTCCTGATTCCCAGTGGCAAGGCAACGCCTGCAACCGAGAAACACATCAAAGCATTCGAGGCACGTCGTGCCGAGCTGGAAAAGATTGCCACCGAAGCATTGTCCCAGGCCGAGGCGCGTCGTGACAAAATTGGCGATATGATCATCACCATCAAGGCCAAGGCCGGTGACGAGGGCAAGCTGTTCGGATCCATCGGGACCGCGGATATCGCTGCGGCCATTGTTACTGACGGCGTCGAGATCGAGCGCAGCGAAGTGCGCCTGCCGGAGGGTGCTTTACGCCAGCTTGGCGAGTACAAGGTTCAGCTCCATCTGCACACTGACGTCAATGCCGAATTAACACTTGTCATCGAGGCGGAGTAGGCCTGGTATGGCGCACAGGAAGCCAGGCAGAAAGGAATTCTCTGTCTGGCATTCCTGGCCGTTGTTATCCTGATAGGTACAGGTACCCGTCGAGAGTGCTTACCCTTTGGCTGGCACGTTAGGATTATTGGCGTGTGTAACATTATCAGGCCCGCAAATTGCGTGCTTGAGCAGTCAGCTCAAGCGAATTAGTATTCCATCCCGTAAGTTTTTTCTTCCCGATTATCAGTAGAGCGGAGGGTCGATGCCGGAACCGGTGCCAGCGGTAAACGCGGTTGCATTCAGTGGCGATCGTCAAAAAGTTCCCCCGCACTCCCTGCAGGCTGAACAATCCTTGCTGGGTGGTCTGTTGCTGGATAACCGTGCCTGGGACCAGGTCGCCGACCTGGTCAGTGAAACGGACTTTTACCGGCGTGACCACCGCCTGATTTTCATCGCTACCGGCCGACTGATCGAGCACGGGGATCCTTGTGACGTCATTACGCTGTCAGAATGGCTCGATACACACGGGCAGCTCGACGAAGTCGGTGGACTCGCCTATCTTGGAACGCTGGCCAAGGACACACCCAGCGCCGCCAATATTCGCGCCTACGCGAATATCGTCCGTGAAAACTCGGTGCTGCGGCAGTTGGCTGAAATCGGAACCGAGATTGCCAACAGCGCCTATTTTACCGAAGGACGGGATACCGCGGCCCTGCTGGACCATGCCGAACAGCTGGTATTTCAGATCGCTGAACAGGGCAATTCGCGGGGCTCTGGATTTGAAAACATCAAGGATCTGTTGACCAAGGCTGTCGATCGCATCGATACCCTGTTTCACCAGGATAACCCGCTGACCGGTGTGTCTACCGGTTTTAACGATATTGATGATATGACGGCCGGATTGCAGGCTTCAGACCTTATCATCATTGCCGGCCGGCCCTCGATGGGTAAAACGACTTTTGCCATGAATATTGCCGAGCATGCGGCCATCAAGGACGGCAAGCCGGTGGCCGTGTTCAGTATGGAAATGCCCGGTGAGCAGCTGGCCATGCGCCTGATGTCTTCGCTGGGACGCATTGATCAGACCAGGGTGCGCACCGGTAAGCTGGAGGACGATGACTGGCCGCGCCTGACCTCCGCGGTAAGTATTCTTTCCGAAGCACCCCTCTTTATTGACGATACGCCGGCATTGAGTCCAACGGAACTGCGTGCCCGTTCCAGGCGGTTGAAACGTGAACACGATTTAGGGTTGATTGTAATAGACTATCTGCAGCTCATGCAGGTGCCCGGTCACAAGGAAAACCGTACTGGTGAAATTTCAGAAATTTCGCGCTCGCTGAAAGCACTGGCCAAGGAACTCAAGGTGCCAGTGGTGGCGCTTTCACAGCTGAACCGCAGTCTGGAACAACGCCCGAATAAGCGTCCGGTGATGTCGGACTTAAGGGAGTCGGGCGCCATCGAACAGGATGCGGACGTCATCATGTTCATCTATCGTGATGAAGTCTATGACGAAGACAGCCCGGACAAGGGCACGGCTGAAATTATTATCGGCAAGCAGCGTAACGGTCCGATCGGCGTACGCCGCCTGACCTTTCTCGGTAAACATACCCGCTTCGAGAACTTCACTGCTGTTGAGTCCTATTCCAGCGGGGATTATGCATGACGCGACCCGTTCGGGCACGTATCGATCTGCAGGCTGTTACGCATAATCTGTCCATCGCACGCCAGGCCGCGCCCAAAAGCCGTGTCATGGCGGTGATCAAGGCCAATGCCTACGGCCATGGCGTGATCCCTGTTACACGCGCATTGATGAAGGCTGACGCCTTTGCCGTTGCAAGTCTCGAAGAAGCCATGCAATTGCGTGAAGCCGGCATCAGTCACGATATTGTCCTGTTGGAAGGCGTTTTTGAACCCGAAGAACTCGAGCTTGCTATAACACATCAGCTTCAGCTGGTCGTTCATTGTGAAGAGCAGCTGTCCTGGCTGGAAGGATTCAAATCCGGCGCCTCGGTGCATCTTTGGTTGAAGGTCAATACGGGTATGAACCGGCTCGGCTTTTCTCCCCAGACCGCACTGGCCATGTGGCAGCGTTTGCTGCGCTTGCGTTATGTGAGAACCAATGGCTTACGCTGGTTGTCGCATCTCGCCTGTGCCGACGAGACTGATCACCCAGCCAACAGCATGCAGTTAGCCCGTTTTACCGAGGTCACTCATTTTTCGGAGATGCTTCAAGGCACCGGTGCCGAACGCTCTTTAGCGAATTCCGCAGCGTTGCTGACACGGCCCGATATGCATTTTGAATGGGTGCGTCCGGGAATCATGCTATACGGTGCGTCCCCCATGGCGCCGGATCATGAGCTGGAGGCAGAGTTACAGCCAGTGATGACCTTGGAATCCCGCCTGATAGCTGTACACCAGCGTACCAAAGGCGAGTCCATTGGTTACGGGCAGGACTGGACCGTTCCACAGGATATGTCGGTCGGGGTGGTGGCTATCGGTTATGGCGACGGCTATCCTCGCCACGCCCCGAGTGGAACACCAATGCTGGTAAATGGAAAAATTGTAACGCTGGTGGGACGTGTTTCCATGGATATGATCTGTGTCGATCTGCGCAATCGGCCGGATGCCAAAGCAGGCGATGTTGTTACGCTGTGGGGTGCGGGCATTCCCGTTGAGAAAGTCGCGCAGCACGCAGGCACGATCAGTTATGAACTGTTGTGCGGAGTTACATCGCGTGTACCGCGTTTTTATCAGAGCAACTGATATATCATCCCCAGACAGGATGTCTAACCGCTGCTCTGCTCATCGACAAAGCGGGCCTGAATGGTATGTACTGTCTCGAGTTGACTGATGAATGCCTGAACACAACGTGGGTCGAAGTGTTGCCCGGACTGTTCCTTCAGCATGTTCAAGACGTCATCGTGAGACCAGGCAGATTTGTAGCAGCGCTTTGAAGAGAGTGCGTCATAGACGTCAGCCACGGCCACAATACGCGACACCAGCGGGATATCCTCTTCCCGCAATCCTTGCGGGTAACCGCTGCCATTAAATTTTTCATGGTGTCCCAGCGCGATAATGGCGCCCGTCTGAAGGTATTTGGACGGGCTGTCTTTGAGGATCTCGTAACCGATGCGGGTATGTTGCTTGATGATGGCAAATTCCTCTTTCGATAATTTGCCTGGTTTGAGCAGTATCTGGTCCGGAATACCGATTTTGCCGATATCGTGCATCGGTGCCGCCAGTTCAATCGTCTCGCATTCATTTTCATCCAACCCCAGTTGCTTAGCGATGAGGCGTGAGTACTTTGCCATGCGGATAACGTGATTTCCGGTTTCCTCGTCGCGGTACTCACCTGCTTTACCAAGGCGTAACAATGTGTCGTGTTCACGCATGTGGATAGCGTGCGTTGCCTCGGCAACCTTCTCTTCCAGCCAGTTGGCCCGGTCTTCGATAATCAAACGTTGCTGCTGCAGTTGCAGGAGGTTGCGAAATCGCGCCCGGCATTCAGTGTGATCAATCGGTTTATTCAGAAAATCTGTCGCGCCCAGCTCCAGTGCCTTATGGCGGATGTCAGTCTGTTCATGTGAAGTGATCATGATAATCGGCGTATGTTTTGCCGTCGGCAGGCAGCGTGCCAGCCGAAGAAACTCGATGCCATCCATGCCGGGCATTTTATAATCGGTGAGTATGAGGTCTGCCGGTGACCGCTCCAGCCAATCCAATGCACCCTGGGCTCCCTCGAAGGTTTCCAGGCGCAGGCTGGAATCAATCGATTTGACGATCTGCGAAAGAATTTGCCGGCTGGTTGCCTGGTCATCGATGATGAGTACTGTTGCCATGGCTATGCACGCACGCGGTCGGGGTCCCTGATTCTGTGTGATAGATTTTAGCAATTCTCTTTGCCCGGGTTGCAGGGCAGCAGGCCTGGTATCGGCCATCAGCCTGATTAGCTGAAGTATCCAGTGAAATCGACGCAAATTCACAGTGGTATAAGCCTGGACATCAGTTTCAGGGACGGCTCCGGTTTTGTGAGGCGAGAGGTTGCCCGGTTCTTGAACTGAATCGGTTTTTGTGTTGATATACAGACAGCTGTCCCACAGCTGATCCGGGTCCTGAATTCGCCCGTTCCTATGAAGTGTGTGAGCATTGCCATACTTCTCGTGCCTCAATTTCCCTACTGCCGGCAGTTCATATGTATTCCGTCTGCTTCCCTGGACAGCCGACAAAGGGGCTATAACGCTGCGTTGACCGCCGGTGGTGGCCTGGTCTCCGGCTGTAGAGGCTTAAGTTACTAATGGAGCAGTACGCCATGGATTGGCCCAATTCTAGCCCATTCGCTGTGATCAGCCTTCGCTTTCAGGATGTGGATGTTGGTTTCAGAGTCAGGTGCTGCACAACTGCACCGGGTCACGGCACAAAAATGCAGGTCTTATACTGGAGGAAATTAGATGGCATTAACGAATTTACGAGAGAAGATTGGATTTAACGTGCGTGAGTATCGCTTGGGGAGGGGGTATTCACAGGGAGTACTCGCTGAACTTTGCGGCCTGAACCGCTCATATATTGGCTCTGTGGAACGTAATGAACACAATATCGGCATTGATAATCTTGAGCGCTTATCGTTGGGGCTGGAAGTGCCACCCGGAGAGCTTCTAGAGGTAAGCGCTACCGGCCTCGACGATCGAACACCAAATGAGCAGGCGATCACCGAAACTTCATCGGTTGTTGTTCTAAGCAGGAAGAGGTTGTTTGAATTGTTGAAACAGTGTGCGGTGCACCGGCCTGACCTGGTTGCCATCTACCTCGACCGTTGCGGTGTCAGGTTTATCAAGTAATCCACATGACCGCTGACAATAGTAAAAAAAGAGCGCAGGATCGCCTGCTGGATATCCTGATCGTTGATGATGACCCGATGATAAGGCTCCTCCTGCAGGGCGGCATCAATGCAGAACGGTTTTCAGTGTCAGTCACAGACTCGGGTTCTGACGCCATCGCCATGTGCGATGCCAATCCCTTTGATTTCGTTATTCTCGACTACCGGATGCCGGGAAAATCGGGTCTTGATGTCGCCAGCACACTGCACCGACAGCAGATTCCGTTCATCATGCTTTCCGCATTCGCTGATGAAACCGTTGTGCAGCGTGCGGCACGATTCGGCGCTCTGGGTTACCTGGTGAAACCGGTTACTCCCAAACAGGTGGAGCTGGCCATTGATACTGCACTGGCTCGGGCCAGTGAAATCGGTAACCTGGTTCGAGCGGCGGAAGTTTCGGGGATTGTGGGTATTGCAGTCGGACTTGTCATGGTTACCTACGGCATCTCGCGGATGAGAGCGCTGGAAAAACTGAGATCATTCTGCCGACCACGCAACAGGACGCTTAAAGAAGTCAGCCTGGAAATCACAAATCTTTTTGAATTACACCTTGACGCCGGTGGTCAGAAATCACCGTGCGACGCACTGGAAAAATATTTAGAGAAAACTGATTGACTCGCATGCTGCGCATGGCGCACAACCTTAACCACAAAGGATGTGAGGGTCCGATCGGTCAGGCACAGGAAGCCGTTAGCTGGCTACGAACAGGGCTGAGACACAGGACAATCCGGGCGTGTTGCACTGACCTCTGAGTCAGAGAAAGTGTCCAGTAACACGGCCGAGTCGTTATATAGCTGGAACAACGCTGTTGTTATTTTATTCGCGGACGCACATAACTCAGCATCTGACAGGGAGAGACTCTCCTGACATACTGCAGCCATCTCACGTGCGCCAATCGATCCACACATGCCCTTCAGGCGATGAAGTAAGGTGCGACTGTCTGCTGTTTCACTCAATTTAAATGCATGGTTCAGCCCGCGCAGCAGGTGTTTTCCCTCCCGCTTGAAACATGCTATCAGTGTTGCAACATAATCCGGCTGCTGACCTGTCTCTGAGAGTTCGTGAAGTAACACATAATCAAGCAAACCCTGTCCGGGTTCATTTATCGCACAGCGCCGCAGTTGAATGGAAGATGCGGGATCGGCACCAGTTACGATCTGATACAGCTCGCGATACAAAGTCTTCAGATCGACAGGCTTGTGTAGAATGGATCTGGCGCCGGCGTCCAGACACTCTGCACGGCATTCCTCCGTGGTGTCGGCCGTCAGCGCGATCATAGGTATCGGCATCCCGGGTTTCTGTTCAGCCTGCGCACGCATAACTTCGACACCGGTCAGTTCCGGCATCTGAATATCCAGCAAGGCGATATCAATGTGTTCTTCGGACAGTATGGCCAGGGCATCAGCACCATCACTGGCTTCGACCACTCGGGCGTCGGTATAAGCCAGCATATCGGACAAGACATGCCTGTTGAGCTCATTGTCATCGGCGATAAGTACCGTCAGACCCCGCAACGCGCTCATCCACGACCACAGTTCCTCATCGCTTTCCGTCCTCGAAGGTTGCGAGCCCGTCGTCCAATAAGCAATAGCGAGGGCTTTCCTGACATCATCCAGGTTTGCGCTGCTTGCCCAGCATCGATAGTCTTTATAAACAGCAGCGGCTTTTGCCTTCTCCTTCGACCCGCGTGGTGCATTCACCAGTATTCGGGGGCCATAAGGCTTCCTGAATGAGCCGTCGGTGAGCGTGTGGACCTCATCGATAGCAATATCGAGCCTGTAAGCGTCAATCACTACAAAACTGGAGTCTGCAAAGTTCCCGGCAGGCGCCTCATCCCGGCCCGCAAGATCTTGTACCGTAAAGACCCGTGCGTTCGGTAGTGTTGTGCCGTCAAATAGCCGTTCCCAATAGCGCTGACGCGCCACATTGCCGCAAATGACTGCGACAGGTGTTCGGCAGGATGCAAGCACTGTGTCGAAATTGAAGTTCTGGTCTGCGCGCAGTGGCACGGTGAGCGTAAAGCAGGAACCCTTTCCCTTAGCGCTTTTTACGTCAATTGACCCTCCCATGAGCGCAGTCAACTCGTTAGCAATATTCAGTCCCAGACCGGCGCCTGAATAACGCCTCGCATAGGCAAGGTCTGCCTGTTCAAAGCGCGAGAATATACGACCCATCGCTTCAGGGTCCATGCCGATGCCGGTATCGCTTACTGAACAGACAATGCCCTTGCAGACACCGGTGTCCTGATCGATATCGGGTTTTGCATAGATCACCACATCGCCATTTTCTGTATACTTTACCGCGTTCGAAACAATATTATTCAGCACCTGCTCCAGGCGGAGAGTATCCCCGTAAACCTGCGCAGGCGTGCCAGGTGCCACTGTCAGGTAAATCCGTGTCCCATTGGCCTGGGCGGCAGATTGATTAAATCGTGTAACGCGCCCGAGCAATTCGATCATGTTAAATCGGGACGACATGATTTTTATCCGTCCAGCCTCAATTCTGGCGACATCCAGAAGGTCGACCAGTAAGCCGTTCAGCGTAGTAGCGGCCTCCTGCATATCCTGCAGCCGTCTTGATTGACGGGTAATGTTGCCTGGCTCACGAGCCAACAGATCACAGTTCGCCATAATGGCGTTGAGAGGGGTGCGTAAATCGTGGCTGACGTTACTCAGAAATCGGGTTTTCAGGCGGTCCGCTTCACGTGCTGCCGCAAGGTTCTGTTGGAGTTTCTTGAGGAGGCCACCAATATAAATGGGGATTATCACGCCTAGCAGAAAGGTTGCGAGTACCAATAATCCAACATCGGAACTATAAGATGGGCTGAAATATGCAACGATGTAGAACGATAACAAAGCCAGCGCGGTGGCACCGTACAAAAAGTGGATTCCGTAACGGAAACCATTTCCGATAACCACCCAGATGTACATGCCAAACACCGGGTCACCAGAATCACCTAAAGAAAAAATAGTTAATCCTATAATTACCATATCATAAAGGATTCCAATCCAGCGCCTTACATGATTGGTATCAGGAAATACTATTATGTGCCCGAGGAAAGCAATCCCACCAAAAAACAGGCTGGATGAAATCAATATTAGTGAAGGTAAGCTGAACGCCCCTACTGGAGAAGCGTATTGATCTATACTTAATATATATAGAAGGTGGGGAAAGCTCATCAAGGTGCGTAGTAAGGCCTGTACGTGTTCTGTATCGGGTCGTGCAATGAGCGTTTTGCGAAAGTGTGTAGCTAGTCCAAATATATTAATCATTATTAAATATTGCTAATCGTGGTGGTGAAAAGTTGAATTTATATGTACGGGAATTTAACACATCACCGATAATTTATTATGATTCGAGATAACCGCTATCGGGCATATTCGATTGACTACGAGGGGTAATAATTGCGGCGGTTAGCAGTAGTGCAACTGTATTGCTGTAAAAAGTCCAACCTGCAAAATTTACCGTTATTGCTGAAAGTGACCAGATTTAAGAAGGAACAGGTTGCAAGGACTTCAGCGCCACTACAGTGTTTAAGCCACCAAAGGCAAATGCATTGGAGATCGCGAAGTTGATTTGTTGCAAACGCGCCCGGTTGGGCACGTAATCAAGATCACACCCCTCGCCGGGTTCGGTGAAGTTTGCGGTAGGCGGGATCAAGTTGTTCTGTATGGCAAGTACCGTTGCAATCAGTTCCAGGGCGCTCGCTGCCCCCAGCGCATGTCCGTGCATTGACTTGGTTGAGGACACCGCCAAGGTGTTGGCGTGAGCACCGAAGACACGATGTAGCGCCTCAGTTTCTGCCTGATCGTTAGCTGGAGTACCGGTACCGTGCGCATTGACGTAATCCACAGCATCTGCCTCCATGCCTGCATCCTTCAGTGCATTGCTGATTGCGCGCGCAATACCGTCTACATCGGGACGGGTAATGTGCCCTGCATCCGATGTCATACCACAACCGGCTAGTTCAGCGTAGATCGGGGTGCCGCGTTGCACTGCATGGTGTTCGGATTCCAGCACCAGCATCCCGGAGCCTTCGCCCAACACCATGCCGGAACGGTCCTTGCAGAATGGCCGGCAGGTGTCGTTCGAAACAATCCGCAACGCTTCCCAGGCTTTCAGAAGGCCATAAGTAAAGGGGGCATCGGTTCCGCCCACCAAAGCCACATCGACCATGCCCGACTGAATCATTAAACGCCCCAGTATTACGGCATGGGCAGCAGATGCACAGGCGCTGGCTACAGAAAACACTGGCCCCTTAATGCCCAGGTTCTGGCTTATCAGGCTGGCGGATGCACTGGACATGCCTTTTGGAATTGTAAGCGGGTGAGCACGGGTTTTCTGTTCCTTGTAAAGTCGCGCGTAGGTTTCCTCATCGGTCTGCTTGCCACCGCAACCTGTTCCGATGATCGAGGCGGCAGCGGTGACCGCGTCTTCTCCTGCGGCTAGGCCGGCGTCAGCAAGAGCCTCCCGCGCAGCCAGCAAGGCAAACTGAGAAAAACGATCCAGATATGGGAGTTCCGCAGAAGAGAAATACTGCTCCGGATCAAAATCCGGTACCACCGCTCCGATAGAAATTCGTGTACCTTCACCAAGGCGTCCTAACGGTCTTATGGCTGATTGTCCGGTGCTCAGCGCCGTCCAATATTCGTCCACACTAGTTCCCAGACCACAGACAGCACCGAGCCCGGTGATAACTACGCGTCTTGGCATTCGGTATCGCTGTTTTGTCGCAGCTGATCGATGTTGGTAACGATATCCCCTACCGTCGCTATCGTTTCGATGAGTTCGTTAGGAATCTCGATATCGAATTGTTCTTCCAGTTGATAAAGTATGGTAATTGCTCTCAGCGAATCGATTCCCAGATCTTTCAGGCGTGTTTCCAGCGTGAGGTCCGCAGGAGAACATTTCTGTTCCCGGGCAATAACTTCAAAAACCATTGTTTTTGTCATGAATAGAATTTTTTCCCATCAGAACAAAAGAATAATTAAAGCATGATAATCATATTGTCGCTACTCATTGTTACGACGAGGAAA
>Ga0210064_1001023_pt1 | contig 12569 bp, 15 predicted proteins | sample Muzzi_CordC_D2_FD_185531 | JGI IMG/M metagenome (GOLD analysis project Ga0210064, IMG submission 185531) | Wetland microbial communities from San Francisco Bay, California, USA, that impact long-term carbon sequestration - Muzzi_CordC_D2 (SPAdes) | ecosystem: Environmental > Aquatic > Marine >...
AACAGGAAGGTCGTCACGGCGAGCATCATCGCGATCACGACGAGCAGCGAGGCCAGCATCGCCCGCGACCAATGCATCGCGACCTCGCCGGTGGTCAGGAACTCGACGATTCCGGGCGAAACGATCCCCGCCGCGGCTGCGATCAGCACCGCCCCGCCGACGAGCCGCATGCGCGGCGTGAAGAGCCGCGCGAGCATTCCCGTGAACCCCGTAGCGGCGGGCGGACGGCCATGTGCGATGGCCGCGATCCGCTCCGCCACGATCGCACCGCAGGCGAAGATCGCGGTCGACGTCGCGAGCAGCGACGCCAGCAGGATGCGATAGATCTCCCACTCGGCGAGCTCCCCCTCCCGCAGCCAGTGCAGCCACGGCCCCGATCCCACGACGGCGGCCCCGAAGCCCACGACGGCCGCGATCGCGAGCAGCAGACGCGCGGGACGAAACGTGACGGCGGCTCGCAGGATCGCCATCAGGAAACGCACGCCGTCCCGCAACACGCTGAGCTTCGATTCGCCGGTCCGCTCGGCGTAGTCCATCGGCAGCTCGACGAGCTTCAGCGAGTCTGCGATCAGCACGCGTGCGCTCATCGCAGGGGTGAAGTGCAGGCCGTCCGGCAGCGGATAGAGTTGCTCCAGGCAGGCGCGCCGCACCACCCGCATGCCGCTGGCGGTGTCGTCGACCGAACGCTTGCTGAGTGCACCGAGCAGCCACGCGAAGATGCGATTGCCGACCGTCCGGATCCACGGCATCTCGCTGTTCGGCCCCATCCGCGACGCGAGCGCGATGTCGGCCTGCTCCGCGTCGATGGCGTGGCACAAATCGGCGAAGAACCTCGGGTCACAGGTCCCGTCGCCGTCCAGGAAGGCCAGGTACTCGCCTCGCCCGTGCTGCCAGCCGGTCTTGATGGCCGCGCCGTAGCCGCGATTGGTATCGAAGGCCAGCACGCTGACTCCGCCGAATCCCTTGGCGATTTCCTCGGTGCGATCGCTCGAGCCGTCGCTGACCACGATCAACTCCACCGCGTCGACCGAGCTCGCAGCGACGATGTGGTCGCGCGCGTCGAGGCAGCGCTGGATCGTCGCCCCGATCGCGTCCTCCTCGTTCAGCGCCGGAATCACGATCGTGAGAATGCGTTCGTCTTCAGACATCAGGGTCCATCGTCTCGCGCCGTTCCACCGGGCACCCGCTCGTCGGCATCCGCCATTCGCGCTTCGGTCGCGGCAGTGCCGGCTCGAACTCGCCACCGGGAGGATCGCGCAGGCCGGAGGGAACCCCAAACCGACGCGCCGTCGGCTCGAAACGGAACTGCGGGTATAATCCACGAGCAGTCCGATCATCACGTCGCCGCTTCGAGAGCGGCCCACCATCGACGGGCGGCTGTCGATCGCCCCATGGAGACCGTCGCTTGGCGTCCCAGCGAGCCGCAGCCATTCGGCGAAGGATCGACTCCCTCACCGCCGAACTGAACCGCCACAACCGGCTCTACTACTCGCTCGACCAGCCCGAGATTTCGGACGCCGAGTACGACCGGATGCTGCGCGAGCTCGAGGATCTCGAGCGGAGCGCGCCCGAGCTCGCTCGGGCGGATTCCCCGTTGCGCCACGTCGGCGCGCCGCCCAGCGAAGGCTTCGCGGAGGTGAAGCATCGCGTCCCGATGCGATCGCTCGACAACGCAATGAACACCGAAGAGCTGATCGCCTTCGACGAACGCATCCGGCGTGCGCTCGGAATCGATTCTCCGTTGACCTACGTGGGCGAGCCGAAGCTCGACGGAGCGGGTCTCGAACTCGTCTACGAGTCGGGCGAACTCGCGGTCGGATCGACCCGCGGCGACGGCATCACGGGCGAGGACGTGACCGTCAATCTGCGCCACAGCCACAGCATCCCGTTCGTGCTCGACGGCGCGCGTCGGACGGTGCCGAAACGGGTGTCGGTTCGCGGCGAGATCGCGCTGCCGTCCGCCGGCTTCGAGCGGCTCAACGACCGGCGGATCGAGCAGGGTCTCGAGCCGTTCGCCAACCCGCGCAACGCCGCGGCGGGATCGCTGCGGCAGCGACACGACATCGACCGCGATCGCCTGCGCGCGCTCGAGTTCCGCGCCTACGCGATCGACGAGGGGCTGCCCCGCGACGTCGAGACCCAGGCCGAGGTGCTCCGGACATTGTCGGATTGGGGCTTCATCACCAGCGAAGAGTGCCGCGTCTGCGAAGGCATCGAGGAGGCCGTGGCGTACCACGAGCACATGCTCGCGATCCGCGACGAACAGACGATCGAGATCGATGGAACCGTGATCAAGGTCGACCAGCTCGCGCTCCAGTCCGAGCTCGGCGAGCTGTCCCGTTCGCCGCGTTGGGCCATCGCCGTCAAGTTCCCACCGCAACAGGAAACGACCCGCGTCGCGGGAATCGAGATCCAGGTGGGGCGAACCGGCGCCCTCACCCCGGTCGCGAAGCTCGAACCGGTCCACGTCGGCGGCGTCACCGTGACGAATGCCTCGCTGCACAACCAGGACGAAATCGAGCGCAAGGACGTCCGGGTCGGCGACACGGTGGTCGTACAGCGCGCGGGTGACGTGATCCCGCAGATCGTCAAGGTCGTGAAATCGAAGCGTCCGAAGCGGACGCGCAAGTTCGAGTTTCCGTCGAAGTGCCCGGTCTGCGCTGCCGCCTGCGTGCGGCTCGAGGACGAGGTCGTCACCCGTTGTCCGAACATCGACTGCCCCGCCCAGCTGAAGAACAACCTGCGCCACCTCGCGAGCCGCGGCGCACTCGATGTCGAGGGTCTCGGCGAGAAGATCGTCGACCAGCTCGTCGATCTGGGTCTGGTCGGCCGACTCTCGGATCTGTTTCGCATCGAGGCCGAGCAACTCGCCGATCTCGACCGGATGGGTGAAAAGAGCGCGAGAAATCTCGTCGCGAACCTCGAGCGCGCCCGCCGCACGACTCTCGCCCGTTTCCTGATCGCGCTCGGAATCCGCCACGTCGGTGAGGGAGTGGCCGAGATCGTCGCGCGACGCTTCGGCGATCTCGATGCGTTGATCGAAGCTTCCCGGGAAGATCTCGAGGCGATCGAGGGCATCGGGCCGACGATCGCGGAGAGCATCACGCGCTTCTTCAACGACGAACGCAACCGTGAGGAAGTCGCCCGCCTGCGCGAGTTCGGCGTGACCTGGCCCGTGACGGCGCCTGCGACTCCGACCGAAGGCCCCCTGTCGGGCAAGACCTTCGTGCTGACCGGAACGCTCGCGGGGATGAGGCGTCCCCAGGCGAAGAAGCGGCTCGAGGCGCTCGGCGCCAAGGTGACCGGGACGGTGTCGAAGAAGACCGACTACGTCGTCGCGGGCGCCGAGCCGGGCAGCAAGCTCGCGAAGGCCGAGAAGCTCGGCGTCCCGATTCTGGACGGCGACGCCTTCGACGCACTTCTCGCGAAGAGCGAAGCGGCGGACCGAAGCGCGAAACCAGCCGGTTGAGAAAGCCCCCGCGGCGGGCCTTTGCTTCGGAGCCGGCGCGGCATGCCCGGACCGCACGCGGAACCAAGGCCCCTTCCCGGCGCGCCGCGACTCACGACTCGGCGCCGCGCAGTGCCAGGACCCGCGCGTAGACCTCGCGCCGCGGCAGCCCGGCGTCCGCGGCCAGCTCGGAAGCGATCGCCGCGACCGGCCTGCCCTCGGCGATCCGGGCGCGAATCGCGTCGTCGAGGTCGTCGGCTCCGAGCGCGGCGGGCTCGGGAGCGCCGGCCACCACGATCGTGATCTCTCCCTTCACGGACTCCTCGAAGCGGTCGGCCAATTCGCGCAGCGTTCCGCGCACCGCCTCCTCGTGAAGCTTGGTGAGCTCGCGCGCGACGCACGCGGGCCGATCGCCGAGCACCTCGAAGAGCTCGCGCAGGGTTACCGCAAGCCTCCGTGGGGATTCGAAGATCACCAGGGTCTCCGGACGCACGCTGTAGGCCGCGAGCACGGCGCGGCGCGGACCGGCCTTCCGCGGCAGGAAACCCAGGAACGTGAATGGCTCGACCGGCAGGCCCGCCACCGAGAGTGCCGCGAGCACCGCGGACGCGCCGGGCACCGGAACGACCCGGTGGTCTGCGGCCAGCACCGCGGAAACCAGCCGACCTCCCGGATCCGAGACCAGCGGTGTGCCGGCATCCGACACGAGCGCGATGTCGCCGCCGCTCGCGAGCACCTCGAGCGCCATGTCGATTCGCGCGGCTTCGTTGTGGCCGTGGAGGGACATCGGCCGGGTCGCGATCGCGTGCCGGTCGAGAAGCTTCCGGGTTCGCCGGGTGTCCTCCGCGAACACCCGATCGGCCTCGCTCAACACCCGCAGTGCGCGCAGCGTGACATCCTCGAGGTTCCCGATCGGCGTCGCGACCAGGTAGAGGGTGCCCATCGCTAGCTCCGCTCGGGGTAGAGCGTCGCGAGTCCCTGTCGTGATGCCTCGCAGATTCCCCGTTCGGTGACGAGCCCCGTCACGAGGCGGGCGGGCGTGACATCGAATGCGAAGTTCGCAACCGGGCTGCCTTCGGGCAGGATCTCGACCTCGAGCGTCCGCCCATCGTCCGAGCGACCCGCCACGCGCCGCACCTCGTTCCCGTCGCGCTCTTCGATCGGGATCTGCGCCAGGCCGTCGCTGAGACTCCAGTCGATCGTCGAGCACGGCAGGGCGACGTAGAACGGAACATCGTTGTCGCGGGCCGCGACCGCCTTCAGGTAGGTGCCGATCTTGTTGCAGACGTCGCCGGTCGCCGTGGTGCGGTCGCTTCCGGTGATGCACAGGTCGACACGCCCGTGCTGCATCAGGTGGCCGCCGACGTTGTCGGCGATCAGCGTATGCGGAATGCCCTGCTGCAACAGCTCCCAGGTGGTGAGACCGGCCCCCTGATTGCGCGGCCGCGTCTCGTCCACCCAGACATGCACGTCGATGCCACGCTCTTGCGCGACGTAGATCGGCGCGAGCGCAGTGCCCCAATCGACGGTGGCGAGCCAGCCGGCGTTGCAATGCGTGAGCACTTCGACGGGGCGCCGCCGATCCTGTTGCTCCCAGACCGCCTCGATCAGCCTCACGCCGTGCTCGCCGATCGCACGACAGGCGGCGACATCGTCGTCGCAGATCCCGGCCGCGCAGCGCCAGGCGGCCGCTTCCCGCTCGGATTCGGGCACGCCGCGCATTGCCGCGAGGACTTCGCCGAGCGCCCAGGCGAGATTCACCGCAGTCGGTCGGGTCGCGCGCAGGACTTCCGCGGCTGCGTCGATCGCGGCGTCGCTCGCGTCGACCTGCGCTTGCAGGCACAAGCCGTAGGCCGCAGCCGCTCCGATCAGCGGTGCACCGCGAACCTGCATCGTCGAGATCGCGACCACGACGTCGTCGACCGAAGCGAGCTTCCGGATCGAAAAATCGTGCGGCAATCGCGTCTGGTCGATGATTTCGACGCTGCGACCGTCATCGGCCGGACGGATCGACCGGCGCGGCACGCCCTCGACATTCATTCCCGACTCCGTTCGGCCGCGACGAGGACTACTCGCCCTCGAACGAGCACAGCGAGACCACGCGTCGACCGTCCGCTTCGAGACGCCGACTGCCGCCGAGATCGGGCAGATCGACGACGAAGGCGCAGCCGACGATTTCGGCGCCGATGCCTTCGAGCAGATCGATCGTCGCGACCACGGTGCCTCCGGTCGCGATCAGGTCGTCGACGATCAACACCCGCTCGCCGGCCATGATCGCGTCCGAGTGGACCTCGACCCGATCCGTTCCGTACTCGAGTTCGTACTCGCGGCCGATGGTCGCCCCGGGCAGCTTGCCGGCCTTCCGGATCGGAACGAAGCCCGCTTCGAGGCCGATCGCGGTCGAAACACCGAACAGGAAGCCGCGAGCCTCGATGCCGGCCACCTTTTCGACCTGGTCGCCGCGAAACGGCTCGGCCAGCCCCTCGACCGCCAGGCGCAGGCCCTTCGCGTTCTCGAGCAGACTCGTGATGTCGCGAAACTGGATTCCCGGCTTGGGGTAGTCGGGAATCGTCCGGATCAGCGATTTGATGGACATCGGCCGCCTTTCAGCGTGCTGCGGCGCCGCGGAGAACCCGCCCCGCGACGGCATCCAGCCGCTGCAGGAGTTCGGGATCGCGCGACTCCGGGGGAGTGATGATCGCGGTATCGAGCACCCGATCGCAACCTTCGGAACAGGAACCCGCTCGGCCGACCCCTCGGCGAGCGAGATCGGCCACGAGGGCGCAGGCGCGGCTCGCATTGTCGGTGATCACGGCCACGATGTCGGCGACCGCGACGTCGTCGTGGTCGTCGTGCCAGCAATCGAAGTCGGTCACCATCGACAGACTCGCGTAACAGATCTCGGCTTCGCGGGCGAGCTTCGCTTCCGGCATGTTCGTCATACCGATCACGTCGCAGCCCCAGCTGCGATACAGCTCGGATTCGGCCAGGCTCGAGAATTGCGGCCCTTCCATCGCGAGATAGTTGCCGCCGCGCACCAGAGCGCTCCCGGTCGCAGCGGCCGCCGCTGCGACGGCCTCCCCGAGACGAGCGCACACGGGCCGCGCCAGCGAGACGTGGGCCACGCAGCCGGTCGTGAAGAAACTCTTGTCGCGCGCGAACGTCCGGTCGACGTACTGGTCGACCAGCACGAAGGTGCCCGGCACGAGATCCTCGCGCAGCGACCCACAGGCGGAGAGCGAGAGCAGGTCGGTCACGCCGGCGCGCTTCAGCGCGTCGATGTTCGCTCGATAGTTGATCTCGGAGGGCGGAATGCGATGCCCGCGACCGTGCCGGGGCAGGAAGACGAGCCGCTGTCCGTCGATCTCGCCGACGAGCAGCTCGTCCGAGGGTTCACCGAACGCCGAATCGACGCGCTCCCAGCGCGCGTGCGCGAGCTCGGCCAGCTCGTAGACGCCGCTGCCGCCCAGGACTCCCAACACCCGCTCCGCAACCACCATCGCTGTCGCGACCTCCAGAACGGCTATCTTGTGCTGCGCCCCGGTCCCGGGGAGATTCCATGAGCGCGGAACACCTGACGCTCGGAGCCGAGGGCGAGGCTCGCGCCGCCGCCTATCTGCGGCGCCGAGGGTATCGCATCGTCGGGCGCAACGTCCGCGCCGGTGGCGTGGAAATCGACCTGATCGCTCGTCGCGGCGCTCTGGTCGCATTCGTCGAGGTCAAGACCCGGCGCTCGCTCGCGCAGGGCCCCCCGGAACTCGCCGTCGATGCGCACAAGATCGCGCGGCTGCTGCGCGGCGCAGCCGCCTGGCTGCAGCGCCGACCGGGCCGGGTCCGCGAGGTGCGTTTCGACGTGGTCGCCTGCGAATGCGATCGCAGCGGTCACTGGCACGTGCGCCACCTCGAAGCGGCATTCGACGCGGGCCCCTGAAGCGGATGGAACCGCGATCGCGCGCGAAGGTCGGCCTATTCGCCGTCCTGCTTGGTTTCGTCCGGCGCTTCCCCGGCTTCGTCGGCCGCAGCGGACTCGACCTCCGGCTCGGCGGCCGCCTCCGGTGCCGCCGCCTCGGCAACGACCTCGGCGATTGCGTCCGCGGCGGTGCCCTCGCCCTCGCTTTCGACGGCCGCCACCAGGCCGGAGAGATCGCGCACCTTCGAGCGCAGGCGGGCCTTCTTGCCCGTGAGGCCGCGCAGGTAATACAAGCGTGAGCGCCGCACGTGGCCGCGCGACTTGATCTCGACCTTGGTCACGGCCGGCGACTCGATCGGGAACACCCGCTCGACACCGATGCCGTACGACAGCTTGCGCACGGTGAACGTCGCGGAGCGCCCGGCTCCGCGGCGGCGGATCACGACCCCCTCGAAGACCTGGATGCGCTGCTTGTCACCCTCGGTGATGTTCACGTGAACGCGAACCGTGTCGCCGGAACGAAACGGCGGCAGGTCGCGGCGAAGGTTCCCCGCGTGGACGGCTTCGATCTGAATCATGACTCTTCCTCTCCCGACGGAACCCGGATGAGATCCGGTCTGCGTCGCCGTGTGAATTCCTTTGCGCGTTCGGCCCGCCAGCGTTCGACCGCCGCGTGGTCGCCGGATCGTAATACCTCGGGGACCGCTTCGCCCCGAAATACCGGCGGCCGGGTGTATTGCGGCCCCTCCAGCTCGGCATGCTGGAAGGAGTCGCGCTCCGCCGATTCCGGATTCCCCAACACGCCGGGGATCAGCCTGGATACTGCTTCGATCAACACCATCGCGGGGATTTCGCCACCGGAGAGGACGTAGTCCCCGATCGAGATCTCCTCGTCGACAGCCAGATCGATTGCTCGTTGATCAATCCCTTCGTAGCGCCCGCATACGAGCACCAATCGTTCATTCCGTGCCAGCTCCGCGATTCGCGCCTGATCGAGCCGGTCGCCCTGGGGCGAGAGCAGCGCCACCCGCGCCTCGCGTCCCGGACCCTTCGGCCCGGCCACCGCCTCGATCGCCGCAACCAACGGTTCCGGCTTCATCACCATTCCGGGGCCGCCCCCATAGGGCGCGTCGTCCACCTTCCGGTGCCGATCCGACGTGAAATCACGCAGATCGTGCAGCTCGACCCCGATCAACTCCTCGCGAATCGCGTTGCCGACCAGCGATTCGCGGAGAAATGCCTCGAACAGCCCCGGAAAGATCGTGATCACGTCGACCCGGAGCATTTCCGCCTCCTGTGTGCCCGCCTCGCTGCGCTCCCGGCCCTCTCGACTAGGGAGTGTCGAGAAGCCCGGGAACGATCTCGACGACGATTCGCTGCTGCTCGAGATCGACCTCGCGCAGGAAATCGCCGCCAATCGGGATCAGATGCTCGCCACCCTCCTCGTTCACGACGATCAGTACGTCCGATGCGCCCGTCGACCAGACCTCGCGCACCGTACCGACCTTCTCTCCGTCCACTCCCTCGACTCGACAGCCGACGAGTTGAAATTCGTAGAATTCACCATCGGCCAGCGGTTCGAGCTGATCGATTTCCACCATCACCAGGCGGCCGCGCAACCTTCGTGCCGCCTCCCGTCCTTCCACTCCTGCGAGCGTCATCCGGACCTCGCTCGAACGACCGGGTGTTGCGCTCGTGACCTCCATCGAAATCGCCTGCGGGTCTTCGACACGACTTCCGACCGTCACCGTCGACGCTCGCAGCAGATTTTCGGGGCCGTCGCCCGAGAAACGGACCTGCACCGCACCCCGCAGGCCGTGCTCGCCGGTGATGCGCCCGATCACGACTCGTCGCCGATCGGACACCGGCCGACTCCGAACCTTCAGTCCACGATGTCGAGCCGACAGTCGGCGCCGTCGCGCGACGCGCCGAGAACCGCGCGCATCGCCTTCGCAACGCGACCCTGCCGACCGATCACGCGGCCTCGATCGCCCTCCGCAGTTTCGAGCTCGAGCAGACGACCCCCGTCGGATTCGGAAACCTTCACGACTTCCGGTTCGTCGACGATGGCCTTCACGATGAACTCGATCAGCTCGATGTTGCCGGCGGAGGCGGCCATCTCAGGCGACTCCCGCAGCCGCGCGCTTGCGCTTGCGCTTGATCAGCGATGCCACCGACGGGCTCATCTGAGCGCCCTTGGCCAGCCAGGCCTCGATGCGCTCCGACTTCAGCTCGACTCGTTCGGGCTCCTGCCTCGGGTCGTAGGTCCCCAGGTACTCGAGGGGACGCCCTTCGCGCCGGCCGTGATGGTCGATTGCGATGATGCGGTAGTGCGGTCGCTTCTTCGCGCCGCCGCGACTCAGACGAATCTTCACCATTCCGCTCGCCGTCCTCCTGGAAATTCCACAATGATATCAATTAGTTGAAAGGAAGACCCGGGATTCACTCCGGCCGGGGCCGAACACGGGAAGTCCCTGAAATAGCGCCGGAAGTTAGGCGAGGCCCGTGGGGGGGTCAACCGTCGGCGTGATCGAGCCGCCGGCGCTCCTTTTCCTCGGAACAGCGATCGCAGGCGTAGCGAACCGGATGGGGCTTCTGGAGCCGGTCGTAGTCGCGATCGAGCGCGACCCGCCGCACGCGCGGCACGGTTTCGCCGCAGAAATCGCACTCGAAGTGCTCCGGACCGCCCTCGAGCTCGTCTTCCATCGCATCGACTCCACTGCTTGCGCTCATCCTAGCCCTGCTTGCTCACGCGCAACCACACTCGCGCGGGCGCATCGTCGCCGACGCTGCGCTGCAGCCCCGCGAGGATCTCGGGGATGCGCAGCTGCAGCTGCTGACACCACACACTGGTCTCGACCGAGACCTCGAGCACGTCACCGCGGATCGCCACGGGCCGACTGTGATCCGCAATCTCCGGGCCGACCGCGTCGAGCCAGTGATCGGCGATTCGAACCGCGCGCGCCGTCGCACCGGCGCCGAGGTCCGCGAGCACGCGATCGATGAGCGCGCCGACGGCCTCCGGCCGGCTCTTCGGGCGGCTCACTCGACCTCCTCGTGCAGCCGGAAGACCAGGCCGGTCGGCAGCTTCGGGTAGAAGAACGTCGACTTCTGCGGCAGCACGTCGCCCGCCTCGGTCACTCGGAACACGTCGTCGGGCGCGAGCGGGTTCAGGTACAGCGCGACCGCACCGCGGCCGTGGCGTAGATCGATCGCGGTCTGGACCGCGCTCTTCGGGTAGTCGATCGCCCCCTGCGCCACATCGGCTTCGTCGAGGTCGAATACCCCGGCGATGACCTCGCGATGGAGCACGCGGATCGTCAATTCACCGTCCTGCTCCAACGGCTTCGAAAAGATCCGCAACGACCCCGAAGCATCGTCGACCGCGAACGCACGGCGATTCGCGAGCGGCGCGAGGTGTTGCGCGAGCAGCGCGGGAAGCTCCTCGGGGCTCGCGATCGGTACGGTCCGGTGGCTCCAGCCCGGCAGCCGGTCCGTCCATGCCGCCTCGGTCGGCACCGCTCCCTTCACGATCAAGCGATGGATGGGCAGCAGCAGGGTGCCGGGCGCATAGGCGTTCGCGAGGTAGACCAGGATGAATTCCCAGGGCGCCTCCGGCCCCGCCTCGGGGTGCTCCTTGCGCTTCTCGTTGCGGTAATTGAGCGCGGTCTCGTAGCGGTGGTGTCCATCGGCGATCACGAGCGGGCGATCGGCCATGAAGTCGCGAACCGACTCGATGTCGGCCGGATCGATCAAACGGGCGAGTTGGTGCACCATGCCGGTCTCGTCGGTCGCGGTCGCAATCGGCGAATCCTCGAAGGCCTTTCCGATCACCTTCGCGAGCTCATCGCCGCGGTCTTCGTAGAGAGTGAACACGCTCGACAGATTCGCCTGCGCGGCGCGCAGCACCTTGAGACGATCGGCCTTCGGACCGTCGAGCGTGCGTTCGTGCGGGCGCACGACGCGGCTCTCGTAGTCTTCGAGGCGCAACAGCGCGAAGAATCCCTGCCGGACCTGCTCGCGACCGTCGGGATCGGTGAAGCGCTGACGCAGCGGATATAGGCCCGGCTGCGGATCGTGGAGCAGCACCCCGGCGCGGCGCCACTCCGCGAGCGTTTCGGGAATCTGCGCGTAGTCGGTCGTCGACTGGTCCTTCACCTCGCGCGTCAACTCCAGACGAATCGCGTTGTGCGGGTCGCGTTCGAAGAAGGTTTCGCGTTCTTCCGCGGCGATCACGTCGTAGGGCGGCACGATCACACGGCCGAGATCGACGCGTTGCGTGTCGTAACGCAACGCGCGGAACGGTCGGACTTCGCTCATGTTCTGACGATCTCCTGCAATACGGGGTCGATTTCGGCGGCCCGAATCGACCCCCAGCGCAGCACCCGGGGTCGCCCGGTACTCACGTCGACGATGGTGGTCTCGAGATCGCCGCCGGCTTCGCTGCCTTCGATGTCGACGATTCGCGGAGCGTCGGGCCCGTCGCCGACGTTCACCTCCGCCTCGCGGCGGGTCTTCGCCGCCGGCGATCCGCTCCGATTCAGACTGGTCGCGGTCAACGGCCCGGTGCCCTCGGCCTCGCAGCGCCGCGCGAGTGCGGCTGCGAGCGGGTGCGCCGAGCAACGCACACCGACGGCTCCGTCCGGGCGTCCGACACCGGCCGCGAAGCCGCCTCGACACGGGATCACGAGCGTCAGCGGTCCGGGCCAGAACGCCCCCGCCAGCTTCAGCGCGGCCTCTTCGACGGCGAAGCCGAATGCTTCCAGATCCGCCATGTCCGCGATCAGGATCGAGAGCGGCGAGTCGTCGCCGCGCCCCTTCCAATTCCGGAGCCGGTCGATGGCGGTCTCCGACGTGGCATCCGCACCGAGCCCCCACACCGTCTCGGTCGGGTAGCCGACCATGCCGCCCGCGGCGACGTGCTTCACCGCCTCGCCGATCGGATCCGGCCTCACGACGAGAGCGCGCGCGCGGCGATGTCCCGCCGCAGTTGCCGGCCGTCGAATTCGATGCGATCCGCGGCCGCATAGGCGCGATCCTTCGCTTCGCGTACCGTCGCTCCGCGCGCGGTGACGCCGAGAACCCGACCGCCCGAGGTCTCGAACACCCCGTCTTCGTTGCGGCGCGTACCGGCGTGAAAGATCTCGACGTCGGCGTCGCTCGCCGCCGCTTCGAGCCCTCGGATCGGAAACCCCGTGCGGAACTCGCGCG
>Ga0210064_1001024_pt1 | contig 12560 bp, 11 predicted proteins | sample Muzzi_CordC_D2_FD_185531 | JGI IMG/M metagenome (GOLD analysis project Ga0210064, IMG submission 185531) | Wetland microbial communities from San Francisco Bay, California, USA, that impact long-term carbon sequestration - Muzzi_CordC_D2 (SPAdes) | ecosystem: Environmental > Aquatic > Marine >...
CCGAATGAAACGCGTCGCAATCGGACTGGCGCTGCTGCTCGCGGTCGTTGCGATCGCGGTCATCGCAAGCGGCCGAGCCGAAGGGTTCGCGGACGCCGATCGCCTGGCAGGACTGCTCGACCGGGCCGGCGCGCTGGGCCCGATCCTGTTCATCGCGCTGATCGTCGCCCTCTTTCCCGTCTTCCTGATCGGACCTCCGATCTGGGCGTCGCTCGTGCTGTGGCCCGCACCGCTTGCCATCCTCTATTCGAGTATCGGCTGCTTCATCGCCAGCGTGACCTTCTATGCGTTGGCGCAACGATTCGGGTTGGAGTGGGCGCAGCCGCGGATTCCCGACAGGATCCGAAGATTCGAGGATCGCTTGCTCGAACATCCGTTCCGGACCATCCTCGTGATGCGACTGCTGATCTGGGCCAACCCGGCGGTAGACCTGCTGATCGGAGTCTCGCGCGTGCGCCCGCGGGACTATCTGCTCGCGACCGCCATCGGCCTGCTGCCGAGCACGGCCGTCCAGATCCTCGTCGTCGGAGCCGGGCTCGGCATGGCGCTCGAGCTGCCGAAGGAGGTCTGGGCCGCGGCGGGAGTCGCGATCGGCGCACTCCTGCTGGTTCGGATCCTGCGAAGACGCGGGGCCGCCGTCGCCGCCGAAATCGACGGCGACTCCGGGTCGTGATCCAGCGATCGAACCGGCCCGCAAGATGACCGCATCCGGCCGTTGCCCTGCTAGCGTTCCGGCATGGACCGCGAAGCTCCCCCCGCTCGCAGGATCGCGCGAACCATTCTCGCCGCGATGATCGTACTCGCCGTCGCGCTCGCCGGCTGGCATGCGATCCGAATCGTCGCGGTGACGCGCGGCGCGGAGTGGGCGGAAGTCGCGATCGCACTGCTCGCCGGAGTCCTCTTGGCCGATCTTCTGGCCGGTGGAGTCCACTGGGCCTGCGACACCTGGGGCGACGAGCGGACACGCTGGCTCGGCAGGAGCCTCATCAAGTCGTTTCGCGACCACCACCATCGCCCCCGAGCGATGCTCGAGCACGACTGGGTCGAGGTGAACGGCGAGGCCGCGACCGCTGCGGTCGGCGGCTTCGTCCTCATGGCGCTCTCCGGTCCCTCGCTCGTGCTGCTCGAGCATCCTTCCTGGTACGCGTTCGCATGGTCGGCGATCGGCGCCTCCGCGTCGTCGAACCAGATCCACCAGTGGGCCCACGCCCACGCTCCGCCGCCTCTCGTCCGCACGCTGCAACGCGGCGGACTGCTGCTGTCGCGGCGACGCCACGCGCCGCACCATCGCCCGCCGTGCATCGATCGCTACTGCATCACGACCGGCTGGATGAACCCCGCGCTCGACCGGATCGGTTTCTGGCGCGCGCTCGAGCGCGTGTTCTCACGCGCGACCGGCGTCACTCCGCGCGCGCACGAATTCCACCGGGTCTCGCACGCCGATGACGCCGGGCCGGCGACCCGAATCCCGGATCGCGCTGCGTCGCCGGGGAACCGGCGGGAATCTCCAGCTAGACTCGTTTCAAACCCACTCGAGGAGAACGCATGAATCTGGCCGACTGGCTCGCCGAAAATGTCACCAACGATCCGCGAGCGCTCAGCTGGTTCGACGAGTCCGGATCCGACGATCGCATCGCGCGCGCGTACAAGGAGCTGCTCGCGGGTTACGAGATCGAGCCGGGCAAGGTCCTGAAGACCACCCGGATGCTCGCCGCCGACGAGGCGCCCGGCCTGGTCGAAGTTCGCGACATCGAATTCCATTCGATCTGTGCACACCATTTCCTGCCGTTCTTCGGCCACGTCGACCTCGCCTACGAGCCGGGCGACCGGATCCTCGGCCTCGGAAAGCTGCCGCGTCTTGTCGACGCCTACGCGCGCCGCTTCCAGATCCAGGAGGATCTCGTCCGGGAAGTCGCGCACGCCATGATGGAGTTCGGGCATGCCCGCGGCGTTCGCGTCCGCGCCACCGGACGGCATCTGTGTATGTGCGCCCGCGGCCCGGCGAGCTCGGCGTCCGAAACCCAGACGGAGTTCGCGCTTGGTTCGATGGCCGTCGGCTAGCCGCTCCGCGGGTACGCGAGACGCAGACCGGGAACCGGCTGCAGCATCGAAACTGCGCCGGGCGCTTCGACCTCGCGTCCTGGCGGCCGGCTGGCTCTGCGGCGGCGTGTTGCTCGTCGGGGACTCCGCATCCGCCGCCGACGGCTCGGCCGCGATCGCGTTCTCCAGGCATTCCGAGCCGGTCGCCACACGCGACGTCGCGTGGCTCCGGAGCGCCGTTCCCGTGCGGGCAGTGCGCGTCATCGACCCGTACGAGGCAGGCGAGGTCGAGTTCGACGCCTTCGCATTCGATGCGGTACTCGACGCGATCTACCGGCGCGGCTGGCGTGACGAAGAAGAGCTCCTGTTCCGATGCCGCGACGGCTACCAGCCGACGATCCCCGTCGAGCGCGTCATCGAGCACCGGGCGTGGCTCGCCTTCGCACGCCGAGACCGCGCCGACTTCACGATCCGAAAACGCGAATCCGGCAGCGTGAAGCAGATCGAGCTTGCACCCTTCTATCTCGTCTGGGAGAACCTCGACGACGCCACGCTGCGCACGGAAGGCGACTACGGCTGGCCGTACCAGCTCGTCGCCGTCGAATTGATCCGCGCGCGCGACCATTTCCCGAAGATGGCGCCGCCACTGTCCGCACCCCCCGCGGTACAGGCCGGCTTCGCCGCATTCCGGGCCCATTGCAGTCGCTGCCATACCCTGAACGGTGAAGGTGGCGCGATCGGGCCCGAGTTGAATGGCCCGATCCCCACCGCCCGAAGCCGCGATGCGATCTGGCTGCGCCGCTGGATCGACGACCCGAGCCGGGTGCTGCCGACCGCGCGCATGCCGCGCATCAACCCGGCGCTACCCGAACGCGAACGCGCGATCGACGAGATCATCCGGTATCTACAGACGATGGCCGAGGCGAAGAACGAGGCGCTCGATGGAGGCTGAGCTCGGCTTCTTCGCCGCCTTCTACGCGAGCCCGATCCAGCACCCCTGGCTGCTGTGGCTCGCGGCAGCGCTGGGGCTGATGCTGGTGCTCACGCGAACGGACCTCGACGCGGGCGTGCGGCGCTACGCCGTCGCGCTCGCGATCTTGTCGTTCGGCGACGCCTGGCTGACCTCGAACCCCGTCTACGGCATCGGCTCGCTATCGGGTTCCGCCGCCTCTGCGGTGCCGCTCGTCTTCGTACTGATGGGCGACTTCCGCTACCTGCTGCTCGTGACGTCGGCGACACCGGACGGCCGCCTCGCGCCGAATGCCCGACGTCTGCTCGCCGCAGCGGGCCTCACGCTCATCGTCCCGATCGCCACCCAACTCGTGCTCGCAGCACTGCCGGAACCGCACGCGGGCCCACGGGTGATGTTCCTGATCTACGAGCTGGCGTTCTTCGCGCTTACCGCGCTGCTCCAGCGCGTGCACCCGAACGTGCGCGCCAATCCGTGGATTCGTTCGCTCAGCCGTTTCGTGATGCTCTACTACGGACTCTGGGCGACCGCAGACGTGATCCTGCTCGCGACCGGCTCGGACCTGGGCTTCCTGCTGCGGACACTCCCGAACCTGCTCTACTACGGCGGCTTGATCGCCGCGATCGCGTCGTTCGCGCCTGCGCGCGCCCGGGCCTGAGAACGGCACTCATCGCTTCGGGCACGTTCCCTCCGGCACGGGGCGAAGCCGCGCGAGCGGGTCGAGCGACTCTCCGATCGCCGGTTCGACGCCGGCGAGCAGCAGCGACACCGCTTCCGCGTTCGCGTCCGGGTGGCACCACGGGTTGAACTTCACCACCCGACTCGCGGTGACGACGAGCGAAGCCAGCTCCGCGCGGGTGAGCTCCGCCGGTTTGCGACCGTAGTAACCGAGTGCGGCGGCTTCCAGACCGACGAAACGATGGCCGTAATGCGCCCGCCCGAGGATCGCGGTGATCGCCTGCGCCGCGGTCCAATGCCGGCTGAGCCAGGCGATGCTCGCGCCGAACCGGAGACGCCAGAGCCGCCTGGAAGCATCGGCACGGCGCGGAACCTCCGGGATGGCCGCAACCATCGCGAGACGAAGCGCGGGATCGGGAGGCTCGCTCGACTCGTACACGCGCCACAGAAGTCGCAGCGGCGAGTCCGCGGACAATCGGGGCTCGCCTTCACCCCCGATTCGCAACCAGTAGAGCTCGAACGCCTCGTCGGGCACGGCTCCGATCGGGACTCCGATCTCATCGAAGTCGATCGCGATTCCTCGAACGATCAGCCACGACGCCGCGAACAATGCCAGCGCGGAGCAACCCATCGCGATGACGATCCGCTTGCGGTGCGATTCCATTCGGTCAATCGGCTCCACGTCGAACGTCTCCAACGCATCCCCGCGTTGATTTCGGGTCACGACATATATCTTCTGCGCCCGTCAGTCGCTAGCCGGTTTCCGAAGAACTGCGGAGAGGGTCGACTGAGGTCGAGTCGGGATGATGGGAAAGCAGGAGAATTACCATCGGCAAAGTCACATTCGAGTTCATCTCGGCGATCGATCTGCGCTCGCGAAGTCGCACGCTTCGAGCCCGGAGGGCCGGAAGCGCCCCCCCACGACCGTCTCGGATCGGGAACGGGCATTCTCCTCCGCGGAAGCGAACTTCCATTCGGCAACTCGATTATCCAACGCAAATTCCTGCAACTAGTTGAAATCAAAGAGATTCGAATCTCGATACCCGTTGGCAGGAAGATTGCACTCACCACGCCGGACACGATGATCATTGCTGCTCCAGTTCCTGGCCGCAGGCCGGATGCAAGACGTCTGCCACCGCGGAGGACCACGCGGTGTCCGATTGCGGAGTCGGACACCGCGCCGCGAGACGGTCGGGAACCTAGCGGGTCCGCGGTTCGCTGCGGACCCGCTACCAGCGGTGGGACATTCTACCGGCCCTGTCAGGAAGCCGCCGGACCGCCGTTCCAGGGGCGGTCTGGAGCACCCACGCCGTAGAGCTCGGCGGCGTTCCCGAAGAGCACCCGCTCACGAACCTCTTCGGACAGATCGCCGAAGGCAGCGTCGATCTTCCGACGGACTTCGCCGCCGTAGAGACAGATCGGATGGGGATAGTCGGTCTCGAAGAGCACGCGATCGGTTCCGATCTCATCCAAGGCGGTATGCACCGCAAACTCCTCGAAGAAGGTGCAGGCCCAGACCTGTTCGCGCAGATACTCACTGGGGTGCTTTTCGAATTCGGGCTTCTCGATCCGGACGTTCGCGTAATCGAAGCCGTGGTCGAGGGCTTCCCGCACGAAGGGCAGCCAGCCGATCCCGCTCTCCACGGAGACGACCCGGAGCTTCGGATTGCGCGGTAGGATTCCCGACATCACGACGTCCATCAGCGTGATGGCGTTGGCGAGCAGCGTGGACATCGACCCGTAGACCGTGCTCGGCCCGATGCCGTGCGCTGCAAAGCGAGCCGGATTGATGAGCTGATCCTGGAAGTCCCCGCTGCCGATATGCAGACTGATGGGGAGATCGACGTCCTGGGCGGCGCTCCAGATCGGATTCCAATGGGGATCGCCGATGAGCGGCATGTCGAAGTCCTGGGGAGCGCTCGTGAAGAGGATCGCCCGATGCCCGATCTCGCGGCAGCGATGGATTTCCGCCACCGTGGCATCGACATCCCAGAACGGGGTCGCCATCACCGGGATGAAGCGGCGCGGATCGGGCGAGATCCAATCGATGAGCCAGTCGTTGTAGGCCCGGACGCACGCGAGCATGAGCTCGGGATCGTCCAACCCGAGGAAGGTCTCGCTGCCGAAGCCTCCGATGTTGGGATAGAGCGCCATCGCCCAGGCGCCGATCTCGTCCATGTATTCGAGGCGCGCGGTGGCGTCGTAGGCTCCGGGAACGCACTCGTCGAGATTCCTGGGTATGGAGGGAAACGGTTCCGGCCAACCCGCCATCGCGGTGGCGCCGACCGGAATCCTGCGCGCGGCGCGCCCGAACTGCCACAAGTCGACGCCGTCCTCCGTGCGGATCATGCGCGGTGCCGCGTCCTGGAACTTCCGGGGCAGGCGAGACGTCCAGACGTCTCCCGGCTCGGTGATGTGGGTGTCGGTGTCGATGAACCAGCCGGTGCACTTCATTGCGAATTCTCCCTGGAACTCGACGCCGCTACTGTCGCACGAGCCGAAAACGCGGAACCGCCAGATCCGCGCTCATGTCCTCCCAGACGATCTCGACCGGCGCACCGATCTCGAGTTCGTCCGCCGTTACGTCGACCAGATTCGAGATCATTCGCACTCCGCCCGCATCCTCCAGCGCGATGACCGCGATGAAGTAGGGAAGTTCCTGATCCGCCGCGATCGGACGGTGCACGATCGTGTAGGTATAGACTTCGCCTCGACCCGAGACCTCCTGCCAGTCGGAGTCCGCGGAGCGGCACTCGGGACAGACAGGCGCCGGTGGAAGCCGCGTATGCGCGCAATCGGTACAGCGTTGCACGACGAGCCGGTGTTCGGCTGCGGCTTCCCACCAGGGCAGTGTGGTCGCATCCGCCATCGGCGGGGGCATGCTGTCGGGAAAGAATCGTTCGCTCATTTTCGCCCCAATAGGATCGCACTCGACGGAACGCAGGCTCCACTCGTCACCAGACAGACTTCCGCGTTCTCGACCGGGCTGGTGGACTCGCCGCGCAGCGAGCGTACGCCCTCGACGACATGGTTGAGCCCGTGGATGTAGGCTTCGGAAAGACTCCCGCCGTGGGTGTTGGTGGGCAGGATCCCGCCGTGCCACGACAGGGCGCCGCTTTCGATGAACGGTCCACCCTCACCCCGCTTGCAGAAACCGTAGTCTTCGAGCTGCATCAGGACGCAGCCCGTGAAGTGATCGTAGATCTGGGCGACGTCCACATCACCGGGCCGCAAGCCGGCTTTGCCCCACAGGCGACCGGCCATCTCCTCGCCGCCGCCGGTCGCGTAGATCTCGTCGGCGATATTGGCGTTGGAAAACGGTCCGAACGCGTAGCCCCTGGGCGCCCCCTGCTCGCTCGCGAGGATTTCGACCGGACGCTTCGCGAGATCGCGCGCGCGCTCCCGTGAGGTCACTACGACCGCGCACGCGCCGTCGCTCTCGAGACAACAATCGAACAGCCGATGCGGATCCGCGATCATCGGCGAAGCCTGGTGATCTGCGAGCGTCATCGGGCGATCGCCCATGACGGCGCGCGGATTGCGACTCGCGTGTTCCCGAAACGTCACCGCGAGCATACCCAGCTGTTCGCTGGTGGTTCCATACAGGTGCATGTGACGTCGCGTCGGCAGGGCATACGCCGCCGCGGCCATCAGCAGGCCATAGGGCATCGAGGAGAACCCCAGGGACGCCAGCATCAACGAATTCGCCTGCTGTAGCGCGGGAGGAGTCGGATCAACCGGAGCCGACGCGTCCATCCCCCCGGTGCCGAAGCGGAAGAACTGCCCCTGGCAGAGGGAGCGGTAGACCACGACGACTTCGGCCTGCCCGGTTTCCACCGCCATCGCGGCATTCGAGATGGCCGCGCAGCCGCCGCCGCCGCCGGGCATCCAGACCATGTTGGCGAAGCGCAACGCGGGCAACCCCAGCTCGGCGGCGAGAAAGACCGCTTCGTTGCGATCCTCGGCGAAGGACGCCATGCCGTCGACGTCGTCCATCGTGAGGCCGGCGTCTGCGACCGCGAGCTTGATCGCCTGGCACGCCAGTGCGTGCTCCGTCACGTCGCCGATCTTTCCCCATCGGGTGTAGCGGGATTCTCCGACGCCCACGATGTGTGCTTTCGATCGACTCATGAGATGCTCCGGAGCAGTGGGCTTCGAGAAGGAAGAAACGAGATCATCCGGGTCGTCCTAGGCGGCCGGCAGGCCATCGGCGGCGATCTTGCGACCGAGGAGATCGAGCTGGTGCCTGGCCGAGCCGAGCTCGTGTTCGATCTGGATCGCCCAGATGAAGTAACGGTGCAGCGGATAGTCGGTATCGATCCCGATGCCGCCGTGCAGGTGCTGGCACGCGTAGGCGGCGGACTGACCGCCTTCGGCGGCCCAGAACTTCGCAATGCGGACGTTCTCTTCGGCGGGAAGCTCCCGGGAGAGCCGCCAGGCCGCCTCCCATGCGGAGAGCCGTATCGCCTCGACGTTGATGTACGCGTCGGCGGCCCGCTGATGAACGGCCTGGAAGCTGCCGATCGGGCGATCGAACTGGACGCGTTCGCGACTGTACGCCGCGGTCATTTCGAGTGCGCGTTCCGTCACGCCGAGCTGCATCATGCAACGTGCGGCGACGGCTCTCTCGACCAGCCAGCGCAACGCTTCCGCGCCGTCACTTCGACCGCCCAATCGGGCTCTCGAAGCGACACGGGCGCCCGCCAGCTCGAGTCGCGCGTGAGGATGTCCGTCGGATGTCTTCTGAGCGGTCAGACTCACGCCGTCGCCGCCCGGTTCGACGAAGAAGAGACCGACCGAACCATCGCCGAAGGACGCCGGCACCAGGATCTGCTCGGCCTGCTCGGCGAAGGCGACGTTGGTCTTGATTCCCGTGAGCCGAAATCCATCGCCATCGACCTCCGCCCGGGTCGCGGGCGTCAGGGGATCGCTGGATTCGAATTCAGCCAACGCGGCCGTCAAGATGCGCTCGCCGGCCGCGATGCGGGGCAGCCACTCCCGCTTCTGCGCCTCGCTGCCGAAGCGTGCGAGCGGCAACGCGCCGAGCACGAGGGCTGGATACGCGGGAACCCGCGCCACCGTCCGCCCGACTTCCAAGAGGAACAGGCAGAGCGCCATGAAACCGAGCTCGGACCCGCCAAACGCGGTCGGGATCGAGGCACCGAGAAGATTGGAACGCGCCAGCTCCCGCCACAAGTCGACGTCGTAAGGCGCCTCGTTCGCCTCGAGTTCCTTCATCCGCTCGTTGGTCGCATGATCCCCGAGGATCTTGCGCGCCAACTCCGACACCGCCTGCTCTTCTTCTCGAAAGCTGAAGTCCACGCTCAATCCTTGTAGTTGGGCATGCCCATGCCCGCCATGGCGATGATGTCCCGCTGGATCTCGTTCGTTCCGCCGCCAAAGGTGAGGATCAGTCCGTTGCGGTACGAGGACTCCATCTTCCCCTGCAGCACCGCGCCCGGACTGCCCTTGGCGAGAATGCCCGGAGCGCCCAGCACTTCGATCAGCGCACGATAGGCTTCGATCTGCAGTTCACTGCCGTACACCTTGATGGCCGAGGAGTCGGCCATCTGCGGTTGTCCCTTCGTGGCCGCCCATGCCTGCTTCCAGTTCATCAGGCGGAGCACCTCGGTCTTGGCATGGATCCGGGCGAGATTGTGCCGCACCCAGCCCTTGTCGATGACCCGCTCACCGTCGATCCGGGTCGTCCTCGCCCACTCGACGACCGACTCGAGATCACGGCGCATCCTTCCCGACGTCACCAGTGAGATCCGCTCGTGATTGAGCTGTCCGGTGATCAGACGCCAGCCGTTGTTCTCGCCGCCGATCAGGTTCTCGCCGGGAACGCGAACGTCGTCGTAGAAGGTCGCGTTCGTGCTGACGCCGCCGACCGTGCGAATCGTCTGCCTCGAATAGCCCTTCGAGGTCGTCGGCACCAGGAAGATCGAGAGACCGCGATGCTTTCGGGCCTCGGGATCCGTTCGAGCGGCCAGCCAGATGTAGTCGGCGTATTGCGCCAGGCTGGTCCACATCTTCTGCCCGTTGATCACCCACTCGTCGCCGTCGCGAACCGCGGTCGTCTGCAACGACGCGAGGTCGGTGCCCGCTGCGGGCTCGGAGTAGCCGATGGCGAAGAAGATCTCACCCGCCAGGATCCGCGGGCAGAAATGACGAACTTGTTCCTTCGTGCCGTATTCGCGCAGGGTCGGTCCGACGGTATCGAGGGTCAGGAACGGCAGCGGAAAGCCGATCGCCTGGACCTCGTCCGCAAAGATGAACTGTTCGACGGCGGATCGTTCCTGACCTCCGTATTCCTTCGGCCAGCTGATACCCAACAGCCCATCCTTGCCCATCTGCTTCATGGCCTTGCGAAACTCGGGGCCGCCGCCCTCGCCGACTCCGGACGCGAGCTCGCGGGTGAGCGCGTCGGTCATCATGTCCGCGAAGTACTCGCGCAACCCGTCGCGGAACGCACGCTGCTCCGCCGTCAGATCCAGCTCCATGTAGCTCCTTCCGCGCCCTGTCGTGGGCCATCCCATACCCGCGAATCGGTCAGGTGTTCTCTTTCCAGTCGGCGATCAGCATTTCCATCGTGACGTCCACGACGATCTTCAAGTCTTCATCGAGGATTTCGTAGAGGCTCCCGGTGTTCGAATGGTTCCCGAAGAAGGCGAGCCCACCCTCCGCTCCACCGCGCTCGAGATGCGGCAGTGCATCGCCGGCCGTCAACGCATGGTCGCCCGCGCGCCGCACCCTGGGCTCGGCGCGCGAGCCGTCCGGGTGGAGATCCCACAGATGCTGCTCGCCCTCGAGCACGAGAACCGTCGTGGTCGCGGTGTGTCGATGGATCGGACAATGGCCGCCATCCCCTTCCCAGCGCACCAGCATGTCGAGCGTTCCGGCCGCCAGATCGTACCCGAGGATGGTGTAGTCGTGGCGAACCTTGTACGACAACCCGGGCTCGCCCGTCACTTCCCGCCACTTGTAGCGACCGGGATCGAAGTAGCTCTGGGGCATTGCGGCGCGCTCCTGTCTGCTGCGGAAGATCACCGGGCCGAACCGCGTTCGAGTCGAAGATCGGGCTCCCCGTCCAATAGCAGTCCCTTCATTCCACCGTCGACCCGCCAGGCCTCGAGGATCTCCGAGAACTCCGTTGGCCCGCCGAAGTAGAAGCCGTTCTGGCGGCTCGTCTTTTCCGGCTGCCCTTCGTTGTTGTAGTAGCCCGGAGTGCAGTTCTCCGAGAACTCGACGGTGCGATCCCCGAACCGGACGACCGCCTCGACCCACTCCGCTTCGGCTTCTTCCGATACCTCGAGCGTTCGGACGCCTCGATCGAGTGCCCGCTCGATGATGTAGGCGATGTGCTTGGCCTGCTCGTTGATCATGTGGGGGAAGTTCACCGTGAAGCCGGACTGCGTGATGCTCAGCATGAAGCAATTGGGAAATCCGTGGATGTGCATGCCGTGCAGCGTCCGCACGCCGTCTCCCCATTTCCGGGTGAGCGTCGTGCCATTCCGCCCGGTGATCTCGTAGCCCGCTCGGCGCGCATAGTCGGTCCCGACCTCGAATCCCGTGGCGAAGATCAGACAATCCAGATCGTATTCCTCGCCGGCGACCACCACACCCGTCTCCGTCACTCGCTCCACTCCCTTGCCCTGCGTGTCGACGAGCGTGACGTTTTCGCGATTGAAGGTCTGGAGATAATCGTCGTGGAAGCACGGGCGCTTGCAGAACTGGCGATAATACGGCTTCAGCGCTTCCGCGGTCGCCGGATCCTCGACGATGGAATCCACCCGCGCGCGGATCTCTTCCATCTTCATGAAATCGGCCAACTCCATGGTCCGGGCGAGGGCCTCCGGCGACAGGTCGGGGTTCTCTTCGGACAGCATCATCGACAGCAGCTTGCGGATGATGTCGGTCCAGCCGTCGTTCACCAGATCCTCCTCCTGGTAGCCGCCGGCGGTGAGGATCTGGAAGTTGTCCATTCGGCGCTGGTGCCAACCGGGCTCGAGGCCGGCCGCCCATTCGGGGTCGGTCGGGCGGTTGGCTCTCACGTCGACGGACGACGGTGTGCGCTGGAAGACGTAGAGATGGCCGGCGCTCTCGCCCAGGTGGGGAATGCACTGCACCGCGGTTGCGCCGGTGCCGATGATTCCCACGCGCTTTCCGCGCAGTGCGGTCAGCTTGCCGTTCGAGTCGCCGCCCGTGTAGGCGTAGTCCCAGCGGCTGGTGTGGAAGGCGTGGCCCGCGAACGTCTCGATTCCGGGGATTCCGGGCAACTTGGGCTTCTGGAGGAAGCCGTTCGCCAGGCAGACGAAGCGAGCCCGGATCGCGTCGCCCCGATCGGTCGCGACGATCCAGCGCGAACTCGCCTCGTCCCAACGCACGTCGGTGACTTCGGTCTGGAAGCAGACATCGCGGTAGAGGTCGAATTTCTCGGCGATGGCCTTGCAGTGCGCGAAGATCTCCGCCCCGCGACTGTACTTCTCCTTGGGGATGTACCCGATCTCCTCGAGCAGCGGCAGGTAGACATAGGACTCGATATCGCAAGCGACGCCCGGATAGCGGTTCCAATACCAGGTGCCGCCGAAGTCGCCGCCCTTCTCGATGATTCGAACGTCTTCGACTCCGAGCTGGCGCAATCGCGCGCCGGTCAGCAATCCCCCGAAGCCGCCCCCGATCAACACCACGTCGACTTCGTCGGACAACGGCGCGCGCGCATACCCGGGCTCGACGTACGGATCGTCGACGAAGCGGGCGAACTCGCCCGCAACCTCCAGATACTGGTCGTTGCCGTCGGGGCGAAGCCGCTTTTCGCGTTCCTCGCGGTACTTCTCGCGGAGCGCATCCGGATCGAAGCCGAGATCGGCGG
>Ga0210064_1001025_pt1 | contig 12552 bp, 11 predicted proteins | sample Muzzi_CordC_D2_FD_185531 | JGI IMG/M metagenome (GOLD analysis project Ga0210064, IMG submission 185531) | Wetland microbial communities from San Francisco Bay, California, USA, that impact long-term carbon sequestration - Muzzi_CordC_D2 (SPAdes) | ecosystem: Environmental > Aquatic > Marine >...
CGTGCGCCTCGCCGCGGGGCTCAACGCGCGGCAAAAGCTTCGCGAAAAAGCCAGCCGGCGGGCCCTGGCCACTTTGGAGCGCTTCGGCGAGCGTCTGCGCGACATACCAGCCGACAACGTGCGCGCCGTTGGTACCAGTACGCTGCGCAGGGCACGTAACGGCGAGGCCTTCATGGCGCAAGCGCAATCGGCCCTCGGGCACGGCATCGAGGTGATTTCCGGACGCGAAGAGGCGCGGCTCATTTATCTAGGCGTTGCTCACAGCACCACCCAGGATGCGGGCCGCCGCTTGGTCGTGGATATCGGCGGCGGAAGCACCGAGCTGATTATTGGTCAGCAGTTCGATGCGGTGCGCACCGAGAGCATGCGTATGGGATGCGTCGGAATCAGCCGGGAGTTTTTTCCCGATGGCGTCATCGATGCGCGCCGCATGCGCCGGGCCGAGGTCGCCGCGCGCCAGGAGCTGGAAAGTGTCGAGGAAGCCTACCGGCGGCTGGGATGGGATTCGGCCATCGGTGCGTCAGGCACGGTGCGTAACGTCTGGCAAGTCCTGCAGTGCCATGAATGGTCCCGGGACGCGATAACGGCGAAGGGCATTCAAAAGCTCAAGGATGCGCTGGTGCAGGCAGGATCCGCCGACCGCCTGAACCTGCGTGGTCTGCAACCCGAGCGCGCGCCGGTGTTCGCAGGCGGTGTTGCCGTTCTCGCGGCGATTTTCGACGCTCTCCATGTAGACGCCATGACCTGCTCCGACGGCGCGCTACGCGAGGGTTTGCTCTACGATCTTCTCGGCCGTTTGGAGCACCACGATATTCGCGAGGCGACCATCGAAGGCCTGAGCGGACGCTACCGGGCCGATGAGGATCAGGCACGCCGGGTTTCGGAAACGGCCGGCCTGCTGCTCGGCAGCGTCGCGGATGCCTGGGGACTCGGCGAGCCGCGCTTTGCCAATCTTCTGCAATGGGCTGCCAGACTGCACGAGATTGGCCTCGACATCGCCCACAGCGGCTACCATCGCCACGGCGCCTACGTTCTTCGAAATGCCGACTTGCCTGGCTTCTCCCGCCAGGAGCAAGCCGAAATAGCCGCCCTGGTGCACGTTCACCGGCGCAAGTTCGTTTCTCGCCAGTTCAATGATTTGCCTCGGGAGCACCGCTCGCAAGTGCTGTTGCTGGCGGTTTTGCTGCGCATCGCCGTGGTTTTGCACCGCAGCCGGCAGGATTTCGACCTTCGTTGTGTGCGGGTGGAGGCGGGAGAGGGCTCGTTGCGCCTGGAATTCCCCGACGAATGGTTAAGTGAGCACCCGCTTACCGAAGCGGACCTGGCCTCGGAGAAGGCGTATTTGAAGAATGCGCGGGTAGGCCTGAGCTTTGCCTGATGCCCTTCGCGCCGATGGGTTCGGAGACATCGGCCACTTGCGCGTATAATCCCTCTACAAGCGCTTGCTCGAGCGCCGTCGAGAGTCGGCGGCGAACCTGTTCCCAAGCCGGCCCGGATAGATAGGAATCAATGCGCCCAGCGGGCGCGAAACGGCATGATACGCCCCTTGTCACGGATGGAAGCCACGGTGCCCGTGGCGCGGCTCTCCAACTGAGCCGCGCAGGACGCGGTGCGGCCCTGAGGAGAAACTGATGTCCAGCCCCCCTGCAAACGAAGAAAAACGGGTCGAGTTGTCCGTGGTCGAGACCCCCGGCAACAAGACCGGCCCCCGGATGACGTCGGAGAGCCCGTCGACCCAAGCTGCGCGCAGCCCCGGAAACAAGGCCTCCACGCCCAAGGCCGGGTCCACCCCTGATTCCGAGCCCCACGCCAGTTTCGATTTGTCATCGCCGGAATACTATCTCAACCGCGAACTCACCTGGCTCGCCTTCAACAAGCGCGTTCTGCATGAGGCGGCCGATGAACGCACGCCATTGCTCGAGCGCATGAAGTTCTTATCCATCGTCAGCTCGAATCTCGACGAGTTTTTCATGAAACGCATCGGGGGACTGAAACTGCTGGCCGGCGCCGGCGTCCAGGAAATCAGCGTGGACGGACGCACGCCGGAGCAACAAATCGAAGAGTGTCGGGTCATCGTGCGTGAAATAGAAACGGAATCACAATCGCTTCTTCCGCAGATTCTCAAGCAGCTCGATACCCATGGCATCGGAATCGAATCCTATCAATCCCTGAGTGATGTCGATCAGAGAAAACTTCGCGAGCACTACATCACGAATATTATTCCGCTGGTCACACCGCAGGCCGTCGATTCGGCACACCCTTTTCCTTTTGTTTCCGACCTTTCGCTGAATCTTTTCGTAACCCTCGGATACACCGGCGAAGACGAAGCCGTTCGCGCACGCGTAAAGGTGCCCGTGGGTTCGGGGATTCCCCGATTTTTACGCATCAACGATTCCGACCGTTTCGTTCCCCTCGAGCAGGTCATGTCGAACAATCTGGATCTGCTTTTCCCAAAAATGGAGATTCAGTCCTGCGAACTCTTCCACGTGACGCGCAACGCCAACACCGCGCGCGACGATGGCGGCGCCGATGATTTGCTCGCCATGATCGAGTCAGCGGTTCGCGAGCGGCGCTTCGCACCTATTGTGCGCGTAGTCGTGGAACAAGACATGGATCCGTTCCGGCGCGGCCTGCTGGCCGCGGAGCTCGGGCTCAACGAAGATAAAGACGTCTTCACCACCAGCGGCATGATGGTCATGCGCGATCTCATGCAGATTGCCGAGCTTTCGAATCCTGATCTGCACTATCCGCCCCATTATCCGGTCAATCACCCACGTCTGGATGCGCCCAATCTCTTCCATGTCATCCGTGATCAGGGATCGATTCTGTTGCAGCACCCCTACGAGTCCTTTTCGACCTCCGTGGAGCGCTTCGTCAAGGAAGCGAGCCGGGATCCAAAAGTACGCGCCATCAAGATGACCCTTTATCGAACCTCCGGCGGTACCAAGGTCGTCGATTATCTCATCGATGCGGCGCAGAACGGCAAGCAGGTGGCGGTTGTTGTCGAACTGAAGGCCCGTTTCGACGAGGCCGCCAACGTACGCTGGGCCAATCGCATGGAAGAGGCCGGCGTGCATGTCACCTACGGCGTGGTGGGACTGAAGACCCACTGCAAGGTCATTCTCGCGGTACGCCAGGACTACAGCGGGCTGCGGCTGTATGCGCATATCGGAACCGGCAACTACCACGCGGGAACCGCGCGTTTGTACGATGACCTCGGCCTGTTGACCTGTGACGAGGATATTGGCAGGGACGTGGTCGAGTTATTCAATTACCTCACAACCGGTTACACCCCGAAACGGGATTATCGAAAAATTCTTCCGGCGCCAAAACATCTGAAAAGAGCGTTAATCACCAAAATCCGCCGCGAGATATCACTTCACAGCAAGGATAAGCCCGGACTCATTCAGTTCAAGATGAACGCGCTGGAAGATGCGGACATTACCCGGGAGCTCTACCTGGCATCGCTCGCCGGGGTGCAGGTGGATCTCGTCATCCGCGATACCTGCCGTTTGCGTCCAGGGATTGCGAGGCTCTCGGAAAACGTAAAAGTCATCAGTGTGGTCGGCCGATTTCTCGAACACAGCCGCATCTACTACTTCCGCAACGGTGGGGACGAGGAATACTATATCGGCTCGGCAGATTCCATGATGCGTAACCTCGAGCACCGCGTAGAGGTACTCGCGCCCGTCGAGGATTTATCGCAGCAAGCGGATTTGCGGCAGATCTTCGAGCTGCACCTTAGCGACCAGCGAAGCGCCTGGGACATGCAGTCCGATGGCACCTATATCCAGCGCCAACCCGGGTGTGAAGAGGAAGTGGCAGGCGTCCAGGAGCGTTTGGCCGCCGCCTCGGAATTTCGCGACAGAGATGCCAAACGGCTCAAGCGGCGCAAACCACGCACCATCGGGCGGCGCAATATCCGGCTGCCGAGCGAGTAGTTCAAATCACAACGCACGCCAGCGGGGAGGCGAAACCGTGTCAATAGCAGGATTATGGACGTCGGAGATGTACGGCCTGCAGGGATGGGAAAATGCAGGCGTGCTCGTTCTTAACGATGGGCACGCCCTCGGCGGCGGCCGGCATCACTACTCCATCGGCACCTACACTTGCTCCGGCGAGCACTTCAGCATGTCTCTTTCCATCACCTACCACGGACCGGCACGCACGTTGTTCGGTTCATCGGACAAGAAACTGTCGCTCAATGTCGACGGCCAGGTAGAAGGCGACCAGATCCACGGCTCGGTGTTCCGCGCCGGAAGTCCCACCTTGTCGCTGGCATTCCGCCTTACCAAGCGGGCGGAAATGCCTTGAATCACACCGCCCGCCGGCATCGCCGGAATGACGGAGGCTGAGTAAATGACCAAGAAAAACGACACTGTGAAAATGGCTAAAGAAAACGTCACGTCAATCGTTGCCAGGGAAAAGAAGACCAGCTCCGGGAACGAACCGAGAGTCGGCAAGAAGAAACGCAAAATCAGCAAAAAGGAATACGAGAAGGAATTGTTCAAGCTGCAACTGGAGCTCGTAAAGCTCCAAGAGTGGATTAAGCACAAAGGTCTGAAAGTCGTCATCATCTTCGAGGGCCGCGACGCCGCCGGCAAAGGCGGCGTCATCACGCGCATCAACCAGCACCTCAGTCCGCGCATATGCCGGGTCGTGGCGCTGCCGGCGCCGACGGAACGCGAGACAACCCAGTGGTATTTCCAACGCTACGTCGCGCACCTGCCCGCAGTCGGTGAGATGCTGCTTTTCGATCGCAGCTGGTACAACCGCCCGAATGTCGAGCATGTAATGGGCTTCTGCAGCGAGGACGAATATCAGGAATTCATGCGCTCGTGTCCAGAGTTTGAACGTATGCTGGTACGCTCGGGCATAATCCTCATCAAGTACTGGTTCTCGGTATCGGACGAGGAGCAGGAGCGGCGTTTTCAGAGCCGCCTCAAAGAACCCCACAAACGTTGGAAGCTGAGCCCCATGGATTTGCAGTCGCGCGCCAGATGGGTGGAATATTCCCGCGCCAAGGACGATATGTTTGCGCATACCGACATCAAGCAAGCACCGTGGTTCGTGGTCAAATCCGACGACAAGAAGCTCGCGCGATTAAATTGCATCAAGCACTTGCTGAGCATGATCCCCTACGAGGATTTGACGCCGGAACCAATTCGATTACCGGAACGCCAGCCGGCACAAGGCTACGTCCGCCCACCCATGTCCGATCAGACCTTCGTGCCGGATTACTACGAGTAGAGACCGACCTAGAAGTTGACCTGATCGCCGCCCTTGAGGTCGAGCATTTCACGGGCTTCTGCCGGGCTGGCAATATCCAGGGACAGATTTTCCATGATCGTGCGGATGATGCTTACCTGCTCGGCATTGCTGGTCGCGAGCCTGCCTTTGCCCGCATAAAGGCTGTCCTCGAGGCCAACCCGCACATTACCGCCCATGATGGCACTCATGGTTACGAAGGGCAGTTGATGGCGGCCGCCGGCGAGTACGCTCCAGTAGTATTCGTCACCGAATAGCTTGTCTGCGATGCGCTTCATGTGTTGCAGGTTCTCCGGATCGGCGCCGATCCCTCCGAGAATACCAAAAATGGTTTGCACGAACAGTGGTGGCTTAACCAGGCCACGATCCAGAAAGTGAGCAAGATTGTAGAGGTGACCAACATCGTAGCACTCGAACTCGAAACGTGTGCCACAGCCTTCGCCAAGCTCTTTTAAAATATGCTCGATGTCCTTGAAGGTGTTACGGAAGATAAAATCCCGAGTGTTCTCCAGATGCTCGCGCTCCCAATCGAACTTGAAGTCCTTGTAGCGATCGAGCATGGGGAAAAGCCCGAAGTTCATCGAGCCCATGTTCAACGAGCACATTTCGGGCTTGGCAGCCAACGGCGCGGCGAGGCGTTCAGCGATGCTCATTCCATGGCCGCCGCCGGTGGTGATATTAACCACGGCATCGGACGATTGCTTAATGCGCTGCAAAAACGGCATGAAGACATTCGCGTCCGGCGTGGGACGGCCCGTTTCAGGGTCACGGGCGTGCAGGTGAATAATGGAGGCTCCGGCTTCAGCCGCGGCAATGGATTGTTCGGCGATTTCGTTCGGCGTGATTGGAAGGTGAGGCGACATGCTGGGGGTATGAATCGAACCCGTGGTTGCGCACGAGATGATGACTTTTCCTTTTGCCGCCATTTTTCTACTCCGTCGATTTATTGCCGTGCTTGTTCGTTCAATTCCCGGCAGCTGAGAAATCAGACCAACCTACGGGATGGGTGTTGCTCAACGATGTTCCGGCGCTATATTTTTTATGGATTTAGCGAAGACCGCGTGTGCCTTTGCATCAATCGATTTACTGATGATGCGGGTGGATGCTGGATTTTTTTCCAACTTGGCTTTCGGACGGACCGGCCGCGGGGAGAATCCACCACCGCAGTTGGGACAGACATTCTCGAGCAGACCCTCGACGCATTCCCGGCAGAACGTGCACTCGTAGGTGCAAATCATGGCCTCGGTCGAATCGGGTGGCAGCGCCTTGGCGCAAGCTTCGCAGCTTGGACGTAGCTCCAACATTATTATTATGCTCCCCCTTGGTAACTTACCGGCAGTATCTATCGTAGTAAACGTCGCCCAGCGTTTTTCCTTGTTCAATGGTCTCCGGACTCAATTTCGACTCCAGCATGTCGAGCTCCATGCCCGCATCGACCGAACCACAGCGTGCCGTTGCATAATACCAGGCATAGGCTTCGAGGTTGTTCTCCATCATTCGATGTGTGTGGGCGAGAAATCCCTGGGCATTCCAGTCCCCGCTTTCGGCCATGGGTTGAAAAATCTCCAATGCCATCGGGTAATTGCCGCGCCCCAATGCATTGACCCCCGCCTGGATTTCCGCCTGGTTAGCCACCTGGTTATCCGCAAACACTTGTGTTGCCGCCAGCAATGCGAAGAAGAAAATCGATCGGATCATATCTGAATTATTCCAATTCAATCACCTTTCGGGGGTGTTATTCGTCTACGAGGCGAAGGCGATCCAGTGCATGTTGACGAAATTCCTCGAAGTACGCCTCTTCGATGGGCTCGGATCGCTGCCAGAATTCTTCGATGCCGATAGTGTCACGTCGAACGTCGTCTATCTGCTCGTATACGTCGCGCTCGGCGAGCCGGGAAATCAATGCATCCCAGAAGGCATCGTCATCGTATTCTTCGATGAACTCGAACGCTCTGGTGTTTTCCTCATAGTGGCGCGTTGGAATGTACTCGTTGGTTTCCCGATCGGCGTCTACGAGCTCCTTGCAACCCATGACGTCTGCAAATGAGTACAACTTCTGCACCAACATATCATACTCTTCGGCGTCATCGCGTCCATCCGCATGGTGGGAACCGATCATCCAGCTCCCCATGAATACGAAGTCGAGAAGTAATCGATATTCTTTTTCGGTCAGGTCGATGTTCACGTTAAGCCCTTCTCACGTTCGAATTCAGATTCCGGCCGGCTCGCCCATCCTCGGCTCGGCCCGGTAACAGGACAGTAGCTCAGTCCAGTGCAGGCACACAACTGCAAGGCCGATGCCGGCGGCGTTGTCGGGCCTGACAGATATTGTTAGATTCGAGTAAGGGCGGACACAGCGCGAAGTTCATATCATGCAAATTGCCCACCGAATGGCCGAGCTCGGCACGGAAACCGCGTTCGAGGTTCTGGCCAGGGCGGAAGCGCTGGCGCGCGAGGGCCGGGATATCATCAACCTCGGCATCGGCCAACCCGATTTCAAAACCCCGCGCCACATCGTCGAAGCAGCCGTCAAGGCCCTGCATGACGGCCACCACGGTTATACGCCGGCACCAGGTATCCTGGGACTGCGCGAGGCGGTTTGCCGGGATCTCGAGAGCAACCGGGGGGTCACTGTGAGCCCGGAGTGCATCGTCGTCGTGCCCGGCGGCAAGGTTACGATGTTCTTCGCCATCATGATGTTCGGGGAAGCCGGCGCGGAGATCCTGTACCCCAACCCGGGATTTCCGATCTACGAGTCGGTTATCAAATTCAGCGGCGCCACACCTGTTCCTATCCCTTTGTTGGAGGAACGTGATTTTTCCTTTGACGCCGCGGCGGTGCTCGATTCAATTACACCCCGAACGCGGCTTTTAATACTTAATTCACCGGCCAATCCCACCGGCGGCGCAATCCCCCGCGAGACCATCGACGAGCTGGTGGCCGGCCTGGATCGCCATCCCCACGTGGCGGTGCTGAGTGACGAAATTTACGCTCGCATGACCTACGATGGGCGCGAGCACGTGAGCCTGCTCGGCTACCCCCAACTCAGGCGCAGGCTCATCGTATTGGACGGCTGGAGCAAAACCTATGCGATGACCGGCTGGCGCCTCGGCTATGCCGTATGGCCGGAGTCGCTGGTGGAGGGGGCCACGCGGCTTGCCATCAACTGCCATTCCTGTGTGAATGCAGCGGCCCAGTACGCCGGCATTGCTGCCTTGGACGGTCCCCAGGACAGCGTTGGTGAAATGGTCAGGGCCTTCGATGAGCGCCGCCGGGTGATCGTCAACGGGCTCAACGCCATCGACGGGGTGGGCTGCCGTATGCCCGGCGGGGCTTTTTACGCCTTTCCCAATATCACCGCGACCGGCATGAATGCCCGGGATCTGCAGTCTCGCCTGCTCGAGGAAGCGGGCATCGCCACCATCGCGGGCACCAGCTTCGGTGCTTATGGTGAAGGCTATTTGCGATTTTCATACGCCAACAGCATCGACAACATCGGCCGCGCGCTGGAACGCATGAGCGAGTTTCTCTCAAAGGCTGCGGCGCCGGGCTGAGCCTCGGCCAGCGCGCGTCCTTGATTGACGAACCACTGTTCTATTTTCTTGCCGTACCGGCAGTGCTCATCCTTGGAATTTCCAAGGGAGGCTTCGGCGGCGGCCTCGGATCCCTCGCCGTGCCTCTGATGGCACTTGCGGTTTCACCAATTCAGGCTGCCGCCGTACTGCTGCCAATCCTGTGCGTCATGGATGTTCAAGGCACCTGGGTTTACCGCGGACTTTGGGATCCCGCTAATCTCAGAGCCCTCATTCCCGGCGCCCTTGTCGGACTTTGCATCGGCACCTTCAGCTTCCGCTTTCTCGATGCCCGGACTATTCAGTTGATCATCGGCACGGTGGCGGTGGGCTTCACCATTCATCACTGGCTGGGCGGATTGCGCAGAGCCTCCGCGGCCCGCGGCGCCGATCCCATGGCTGGTTTTTTCTGGGGCACGCTATCCGGATTCGCGAGTTTTATCGCCCACGCCGCCGGACCACCCCTCAGCGTTTATCTGCTGCCCCAACGCATGGACAAGACGCGCTTCCTGGCAACCACCGTCGTCTTCGTCCTGTTCATGAACTACGTGAAGCTTATTCCGTATGCCTGGCTCGGGCAGTTCAGCGCCGAGAATTTGGCCACATCACTGGTGTTGCTGCCGCTCGCGCCGTTAGGTATGTGGCTTGGCATTTGGATGCACCGGGTCGTTCCGGAGATCATATTCTACCGGGTCTGCTATTTGTTGCTGTTTGCCGCCGGCTTGAAGTTGCTGTTCGAAGGGGCTTCGGGGTACTTGTAGGAGATTCTATGGTTTTGCACAGGCGTAGTTGCAAAAAAGTAGGTTGGGCGGAGCGCAGCGATACCCAACCTACATTACTATATTAGTTTGCAGCAGTGCATGGCCAAGGGGACAGATTTCAAATCTGTCCCCTCCTGTCCCCTCCTGTCCCCTCCTGTCCCCTCCCTTTCATTTCTGCGACAACATCGAAGCCACCAGCGAACGCGGATCGCGCAGGCGCCACCGACCGGCATCCACCTGGTGCACAAAATCTCCCAGCAGCCGATTGAACAAATCGGGTTCTTCCAGATTCACTGCGTGTCCGGTCTTCGGCAATAGAGCGAATCCCGCCGAGGGTATTGTGCGTTTGAGATACAGGGATGCATCGAGGCATGGCTCGTCCTCGTCACCTGCCATGATCAGCGTCGGTACTTTCAGTGCCGCGAGGGACTCCTCGAGATCGTGCACCGACGGGCGCTTCATCTGCACGCCCTTCAACGTGTTCGCCGATCCGATGGATGAATGCTCCGCAAGCTGTGCAACGAATTCCGCATAACCGCGAGGGTCTTTTGCTTCATATTGGACACGCGCCGGACCGCCGGCGTAGTCCCGCGCGATTTCGCCCATGCCTCGGGCCTCTATTTGAGCAGCGAAGCGTGCCGACTCGGTGCGAAATTGCTCACGATGACTGCGCTCGGCGCCATAGCCACAGCCGCCGAGGGTCAGCGACAGGGCGCGCTCGGCATAGTGAAGACCGAAGTGCAACGTTGCGAGGGATCCCATGGAGATGCCGACAATGTGTGCGCTATCGATGCACAGGGCATCGAGTACCGAGAGAATATCGTCGCGCGCGCGATTCTGGGAGTAGGCAGTCTCGGTCTCGGGTACATCCGAGGGTGGATAACCGCGGGCATTGTAAGCGATGCAACGATAGCGTCTGGAGAAGTGCCGCATTTGCGGTTCGAAGCTACGATGATCGCCGGCAAACTCATGCACAAACAGCATGGTCTTTCCCTCGCCGGCCTCTTCGAAGTACAACCGTACGCCGTCATCGGTCGTGATCGTCGCCATATTCACCCCCTTGGATAGTTTGCGTGCGTCATAGCGAGCATTCTGCCATGAAGCCGTGTCTGAAAGGTCACAGATTCCCCGAGTCATCGGGCTTCGCTACACGCTCCTTGTCTACACCCTCTCCCTGCCCCTCCCCCTCGAGACGAGGGGGAGGGGACTCAGGCTGATAGGCTGGTGCGTTGCATTTATGCACGGCTACTCAGTTGCGGGCGATGAGGAAAAGGCCGGTCGCCACCAGCAGCATACCCGCCCACAAATGACCGGTAATAAGGTCGCCCAGAAGCCAGGAACTCAGCAATACTCCAGCAATGGGTGAGACGAAGTTGAAGCTGACAATAACGCTGGGCGTGTAGCGCTTCATCAGGTAGAACGATACCGAGAATCCCAGCCCGGCCACGACAACGCCCTGGTAGAGAAGCCCCGCCATAGGCTCCCAGGTGATGTGCTGCCAACGAATGCTTTCGAACAAGTAACCGCCCAGAGCAAATACCGGTAGTGAGAGAATCATCTGCCACAACACCACGCGCACGGAATCTATTCGCTGCAGCACCTTCGCGCTGACGATCAGCCGCCCGCCCAGCAGGCAGGCGCTCATCAACAGAATTACGTTTCCCCAGATACCGTGAGCCAGTTGCAGATTGCCGAGGCCGCGCGCGAACACCAATGCAGTACCGATAAAGGCAACCAATAAACCAATCCCTTTAACCGCCGTAAGGCGATCGCCGGCGAGCAGAAAGTGAGCAAACAACGCAGCGAATATGGGATTTGTTGCAATCAATACCGCGCCCATGGATCCGGTCGTCAGATCGAAGCCGATGTTCATGGCGGCAATCTGCACAGTAAACAGCGTGCCGATCAGCACGAGCGGCCGCCATTCGTGCGCCGTGGGCCACATGGCGACTTTGGTCATCTTCGCCCAGGCCACCACGCACACGATGGCGATAACGAATCGAAAAAAGGCACTCCAAAGCGGCGGGAAAGCCAGCAGGCTGTATTTGACCGCAACGGGATTGCCGCCCCACAAGGTGTGGATAAGCAAAGCGATGACGATGGCCCGCAGGGGTACGGCCATGACTGCGCGAGGCGACGTCGTCACAATGGATTAAAGCGACAAGCCGAGCAGACCGCGGGTGAGTTGAAACTGGCTGTGGCCCTGGCCGTAAAGCTTCGGAAGATAGCGGCGCGAGGCGGTCTCGGCGATGCGGGTCAGCAAGATTTGCTCAATGGTATCCTCGGGGGCATCGGCAGACAGGCTCGCGTCCAGATCGGCGGCGAAATGCGCGTGCATGTGCGCGTCGCTGCTCACCTGCAACAGTGGAATCATTGGATGGGACTGCAGCGGCGCCCGATCGATGTGGGCGAGCATAATCTCGACACCGGTTCCACCAAGACCCGTCAGTACCTCGGCGGCGTTCTCGGTAGGCGTCTGCATCACGTGGCAGCCCGGGAGCGCGGGCGGCTGGCCGTAAGCAAGACTGGCGGCCCATTGCCCGTTCTCGAACAGTGCGCCCGTGAATGCATCATCCGCCAGCAGCGAAGCGTTCTCGGCAATGACGACGGTGGCACCGGCGGCCACCAGCCCACCGACGATACCCGCGAGCGCGCGCGAGTAGCTGCCGGGAAGCGGCCCGATGCTGGTGAGCCCGAGGCGCAGCGCTTGCGCGCCAACGGTTTCGGTGGCAAGCACACCGTCCTGGGTCAGCTCGCGATCAAACCACTCGCCGATCTTGCGCCGCACGTTCTCCATGCCGCCGTCGAGTTGCACACTCGCGAAACCCAGGCGTTCGGGGTCGACGCCCCGGGCACTCAAATAATGGCGCACTGCATCGTTGTGGGTCCTCTCGCAGCCGTGCTCCAGCAGCATGGCGCGGCGAACACCGGGATGTTCGATGTGACCGAGT
>Ga0210064_1001026_pt1 | contig 12545 bp, 4 predicted proteins | sample Muzzi_CordC_D2_FD_185531 | JGI IMG/M metagenome (GOLD analysis project Ga0210064, IMG submission 185531) | Wetland microbial communities from San Francisco Bay, California, USA, that impact long-term carbon sequestration - Muzzi_CordC_D2 (SPAdes) | ecosystem: Environmental > Aquatic > Marine >...
TCACGATCCGACGGGCCTATGCGCTGTTCGAAGAGGCTCGGCAGATCGCCGGAACCGGGGATCTCGACGCCGCGCTCGCGAAGACGGAGCTCGCGCTGGAGCTTCAGCCCGGAAATCCGCAGTTCTCGTTCTGGACGGGCGTGGCGTTGGCGAATGCGGGGCGCGACGAAGAGGCGATGCACTGGTTCTCCCGGTCGTTCGCCGCGGGCGTCGCGTGGCGCGAACTCGGACGCAGGCTCCGCGATGTCGGGCTCTACTCGGGCAATCCGGAATTGCTGGAACGATGACTCGAGCGCTACCGGCGCGACGAGCCGAGCAGATCACCGCCACGGTGCTGTTCGTCGATCTCGTCGGATTCACCCGCTTCTCGGCCGCAAGCGGCACCGAGGCCGCCTATCTCGCCGCGACCCATCTACTGCGGCTACTCGACGGCATCGCTCGCAAGCACGGCGGTTCCGTCGACAAGTATCTCGGGGACAAGCTCCTCGCGATCTTCGGTCACCCGGTTCCGCTCGAGCGTCCGGCCTGGTCGGCTGCCGCCGCCGCCCTCGAGATGCGTCAGCGGGTACGGGAATACAACCGCGAAGCCGCGCTTCCGGTGCCCTTCGGGATCCACATCGGAATCAACACCGGGGAGATCGTCAGTGGAGACATTCGCGGCCCCGTCGTGCGTGAGTTCCACGTGCTGGGGGATGCGGTCAACACGGCTGCGCGTATCAACGCCAGAGCGCCCGATGGGAGCATCTGGTGCGGGCCGCGGGTCTACGACGAGACGAAGAGCGACTTCGAATGGGAGACTCTCGAGCCGCTCACGCTCAAGGGCAAGAGCCGGCCGGTGCCGGTCTTCGCACTGGAGGCGCATCTCGAAGCGGCCGGGCGCGATCGCCTGGGGTTCGACGAACGGTTGCTGGAAGCGCTCGTCGGTCGCGGCGAGGAGCTGTCGAACCTGCGTGCCCGCGCCGGTTCACTCGTCACCGGCCGAGGGGGAGTCGTGCTGCTGACCGGGCCGGAGGGAGTCGGAAAATCCCGCCTGCTCGGTGCACTGGGAGAATCCGATGAGACACGGGGGATCGAGTCGCTGCAAACGATCGCCTCCCCGCTGAACCCCGGACACGCGGGGTCCGCGATCGCCCCACTCCTCGATCGGATTCGCGAGACGGTGGGCGGTCGCGGGGCAGCGGCCGCGACCGGGAGCGCAGGACTCATCGATGCGCTGCGAAGCCAGCTCACCGCGCTGGTCTCCGAGAAGCCGCTGCTCGTCGTCATCGAAGACGTCCAATGGATGGACGCGACCTCGATCGCCGCGCTCGAGCAGGCCCTGCCACTTTCCCGCGAGGCGCCCATCCTCTTCCTGCTGACGGCGCGGCCCGGCGCCGTGCCGGAGCGACTCCGCCGGGACCCGGTCGGTCGCTGGGAAGCCGAGACGATCGAACTCGGGCCGCTCGAGCCGGACGCGGCCCGCGCGCTCGTATCCGCCGCGCTCGGCGACACCGCCGACCCCGAGACGACCGATCTCGTGCTGCGACGCGGCGGAAGCCTGCCGGGCTCGCTGCTTCGGGCCGCCTTCCTCGCGCCGGCGCTGCGCTCGGAGCAGGAGCAGGGGCAGCAACGCGAAGAGCGTTCGACGGAGGCCGAACGACGGCGCGCGGCGGTCGTGTTCGCGGACCTGACGGGCTTCACGGCGATGACGGAACAGGTCGGCGCCGAGCGTGCCTATCCCGTCATCGCCGCCTGCCTCGAGATCCTCGACGAAGTGGCCCGCGAGTACGGCGGAACGGTCGACCACTACCTGGGCGACTGCGTGATGGCGCTATTCGGTGTACCCCGTGCCATCGAGGATGCACCCCGCGCAGCGCTCAACGCGGCGATCGAGATGCGCCGGCGCGTTCGAGCCTTCAACGACGCGCACGAACTGCCGCTGCCCGTCGATGTCCATACCGGCGTCGCAACCGGCCTCGGGATCGCGGGCGACATCAGCGGGCCGATGATCCGTGAGTTCGCGGTGATGGGAGACCACGTCGACCGCGCGGACCAGCTGACCCACCTGGCGGAAGCGGGCGAGATCCGAATCGATGATTCCACCCGGCGTGCGACCCGCGACGTCTTCGAATTCTCCCGGAGCGAGTCGGTCGTGCTTCCGGGCGCCTCCACACCCCAGCCGACGTGGGATCTCCTGTCCACCGCTCCCGAGCTGCACCGGGCCCGGGTCGGCGCCGAACGCCAGGTCTTCTCGGCGCTGGTCGGACGCGATGTTCAGCTCGAGCGGATGCGGGAAACGCTGACACGTCTGGCGGAAGGCGACGGAGGCGTCGTCAGCATCTCGGCGGAGGCGGGGATCGGGAAATCCCGGCTCCTGACCGAGCTGCGTTCCCTCGAGGAGGCCCGGGCCGCGCGCTGGCTCGAAGGTCGTGCGCTCTCGAACGGCCGCAATCTGCGTTACCACCCGATTGCCGACCTGCTCCGCTCATGGGCGGCGGTCGTCGACGAAGACGATGAGCGGAGCATCCGCAAGAAGATCGACGACGTGGTGGCGGCCGTGCTTCCCGACGACGTGCGCGATACCGCGCCGCTGATCGCGAACCTGATGGGTGCCCGGCTGAGCGACGAAGAAGTCCAGCAGATCGGTGCGATTCAAGGCGACGCCGCGGAGAAGATCGTTCGTGGCGCATTCGTGCGGATGCTGCGGGCATCCTCGGCTCGGCAACCGCTCGTGATCGTGATGGAAGATCTCCATTGGGCCGACCTCTCGACGGTCGAGCTCGTCGAATCGCTGCTCAGCCTGGCCGAAGAACACCCGATCCTGTTCGTCAACGCATTTCGTCCGGGCTTCGAGTCGACTTCCGGCCGGGTGCTCGCCGTCACACGCGAGCAGCAGGCGACGCGGCACCTCGAGCTCGTGCTCGAACCGCTCGACGCGAGCGCCGCGCGCACGATGGTGAAGAACCTGTTCCGCGGGGGCGACGTGCCGCAGAAGACCCGCGCGACGATCGAAGAGCGGGCGCGCGGAAATCCCTTCTACATCGAAGAAGTCGTTCGTTCGCTCGTCGACGTCGGAGCAGTCGAGATCCGCGCGGGATCCTTCCACGCCACCGAAAAGCTCGATTCGGTGGTGATCCCCGACACCGTCCAGGAGGCCGTGATGGCGCGCGTCGACCGCCTCGGTCTCGAGCAGAGGTCCGTCATCCAGGCGGCCTCGGCCATCGGAGGCAACTTCCACCTCGACGTGCTCGAGGAAATGATCGAGTTGCCGGGGCTGACCGAGATTCTCGGCCAGCTGGAGAGCGGCGAATTCATCGTGCCTTCGGACCGGACGGCCGGCATCGAGTACGCGTTCAAGCATCCGTTGATCCAGGAGGTGACCTACGATTCGCTGCTCGAGTCGCGCCGGCGCGAGCTTCACCTCGCGGTGGCGAACGCGACGGAGCGGCGGCTGAGTGAAGCCATTCCGGGTTACTGCGCCATGCTGGCCTATCACTTCAGCAAGGGCGACGCCGCCGAGCGGGCCGAGGATTATCTCTTCCGCGCCGGCGACGAGGCGGCGCGCGCAGCGGCCTCCAACGAGGCCTTGTACTTCTTCCAGGAGGCTTCGGCGCTCTATCAGGATCTTCATCCGGATGGCGGCGACCCGGCGAAACGCGCGAGGCTCGAGAAGAGCCTCGCCATCGCGCTGTTGAACCGGGGGCGACTGATCGAATCCGTCGACCATTTCGACGCGACCGCGAAGCTGCTCGGCCACTCGTCACCTCGCGGTGTCGTAACGATGGGCGTGAGCTTCGCGCTCAACCTGCTGCAGCTGCTGGGGCGGCTCTATCTGGGACGCCCCTACGGTCGGCGAGCGGCGACGGACCGCCAGCGCGAGCTGATCGACGTGATGTTCCGACGGGCGATCGCCCAATCGACGACGAACCCCGTGCAATTCTTCGTCGACTCCACCGCCCTGGTGCGCACCCTCGCCCGCTTCGATCCGCACAGCGTGCCCGAGTCCGCTGCGATCTTTTGCGGCGTCGTCGCGGTCTTCTCGTTCGGCGGAATCTCCTTCGACGTCAGTCGCCGCTTCCTCGCTGTTGCGCGTGAGCTCGCCGAAAGTGGAGCCGTGAACGAGCGCGTCCTCTACTACCGCGCGCTGCGTTTCCTCCACCACCTGCTCGCGGGAGACTGGTCGGAGGAGCACACGATCGACCCCGCGCTGGTCGAAGAGGGGATCCGCGAAGGTCGCTTCTGGGAGGCCAGCACCTACCTCGACCTCGATTGCTTTCGACAGATCCACCAGGGAAACTTCGCTGCCGCCTGGGATCGCATCGGAAAGCTCGCGGAGCTGGTCGACCTCTACCAGTACGACCTCGCATCCTCCGCCAGACTCTTCAACACCGCTTCTCTCCACGTCGAGCGGCGCGAGTTCGACGAGGCGCTTCGAGCACTGGAATCCTACTACGACGAGCACTCCGAAGTGTTGTTCAACGTCCTCGGATTGGGCACGCGCGCTCGCGTTTACGCATTGCGGGGTGACCTCGAGCAGGCCAAGGCGGAAGTCGTCCGCGGCGAAGCGAAGATGAAGGAGGCCGGGCGCGTGCCCCCGTTCCACGCCAGCAGCGTCTTCTCGGCTCGTTATCTGGTCGACGTACTCGAACTCGAGCGCGCCGCCGGAGCGGCGGACGGCACAGCACGCGCGGCTGCCCGGCGCGCGCGATCGAGCCGGAAAGTGGCACTCACGACCGCCCGCAAGGCCCCCTGGCGCCGGCCGGAAGTCTTGCGCCTGGCCGGTCGCGAGGCCTGGCTCCGCCAGCGGCCGACCGAGGCACTCTCGTGGTGGGAGCGGGCGCTCGCTTGCGCGCAAGAACTCGGCGCCCGACCGGAGTTCGCTCGCACGCTCGCCGACGCGGGGCGCGCGATGGCACAGGCCGACAACGGCCTGCGTCTGGGCGATCGCGACGCATCGGAATGCCTGGCGGAGGCTCGCGAGATCTTCGAAGACCTCGCGCTCGCCGCCGATCTCTCCCAGATCTCCGCCGCCGCCTGAACGATGCTGCGGCCCCTCCCGCTCGGTGTCGCCTGCTTCCTCACGGTCGTCTCGGCGATGACGTTCGCGCTGGCGTTTCCGCCGTGGAGCATCCGCCCGCTCGCGTTCGTCGCGTTGGTGCCGCTGTTCCTGGCGCTTCGCAGCGGCGGGAGCGGGCGGGCCATCGCGCTGGCGTGGCTGTGGGGAATCGCGATGGCCTGGCTGAACGCCAGCGTCGTTCCAAGCTCGATCGCCCGCTATTACGACCGATCGCCGTGGTTCGGGTTCGCGATCGGGAACCTGGTCTTCACCGTCATGTCGGTCGTCTATTACATGGCGTTTGCGCTGATCGACCGTGCGCTGATCCGGAGGCCCCGCGCATGGACGCCGCTGTTGGTCGCAGCAGCCTGGGTGCTGGTGGAGCTGGCTCGCGCGCGATTGTTCACCGGAACGACGTTCTTCATCGGCAACCCGTGGGCGCTGCTCGGCTACACGCACGCGTCGGGCCCGCTCGCACAGACGGCGTCGTGGGCCGGGGTGTACGGCATCAGCTTCGTGCTGGCCGCGACCAATTCCGGCCTCGCGGGTTGGATGGGGGCCTGGGGCCGTCCGTCGGAGCGATCGGCTGCGCAACGCGGACTGGCGCTGGCAGTGTTGCCCGCGATCGCGGCGACGCTGCACGGTCAGGCGATGCTGCGCGCCGCGCCCACACCGGGAACCGGAGACGATCCGGTGAAAGTCGCAATCGTCCAGGGGAACATTGCGGTTGGGAGACACTGGCGCTCGGATTACTACGGCAAGAACCTCGACGTGTACCTGGCGCTCACGCACCGCGCCCTTCGCGAAGCATCTCCAGCCGTCATCGTCTGGCCCGAGTCCGCGATGAACTTCTTCGTCGAGGCGGAACCGCGCTACCAGCGCGCGATCACGGATCTGCTCGGAGACGCAGACGCCCAGTTGCTTGCCGGCGGGCCGAGCGGCTCCGGCGACAAATTACCACCCTATTTCAACAGCGTCTTCGTGATCGACTCCGAGGGAATTCGCTCGCAGCGCTACGACAAGCAGTATCTGATTCCATTCACCGAGTACTACCCATTCAGGAGACTCGACCTGATGCAGCGAACGATCGAAGGCGCCCGAACGTTCGAACGGGGACGACCCGATCCGCCGCCGCTCGAGACCCGCCTCGGGCGCGCCGGAATCCTGGTCTGCAACGAAGCGATGCTCCCCGAGGTCGCGCGAGCGCGCGTTCGCGCCGGCGCGGAGGTCCTGGTCAGCCCGTCGAACGACAGCTGGATCACCGGCCGCGCCTTTTCGGAGCACATGCTGGCCGTGGTGGGCCTCCGAGCCATCGAGCAGCGCCGCTACCTGATCCGGGCCTCGACCTCCGGGCCGTCGGCGATCGTCGACCCCTGGGGGCGCGTCATCGCTCGAGCCCCGAGCTCGACCCGCGATCTGATCCACGGCCGTGTCCGGCCGGAGAGGACCCTGACCGCATACGCGCGCCTGGGTGACTCGTTCGCGGCCCTGTGCAGTCTTGCTGTGGCCGTGGCGCTGGTCCGCGATTGGCTCCGGAGACGCAAAGCTCGCCGCTCGCCGGGTAAAGCCGGGTAAAGCCGGGTAGCCGGGAGGAACTCCTTCCCGGAACCGGAAAATCTGCCCGGTTTTGGGGCATTTCTCCCACCAGAGTCCTGTCGACAAGGTAGAATACGTTGCGTTCTTCGATCGCCATTCCGCAAGAGTCGTCGGAGCGAGTCGAGCGTCAGCGAGCCGGCCCGGCGCAGAACCGGCCGTCGTCGTTCCTTTTTCTTGCCAGGAAGAAACTCATGCGGTTTCGAATCCGTTCCGTGTCGTCCACATTCGCGCTGATTTTCGCGGTACTGGGACCAGGACTGTGGGCCGATCACCCCGCTCACGCGTCCTGCTCGGTGATCCCTCCCGAGGGCTTCGATCAGCGCGGATTTCTCGGCAGCCTGACCTCGCCATTTCTGACCCCGGGCCTCACCAACGACGTCCGCATGGTGGGCGCCGTCTGCGAGCAGGAGGAGCGCTCGACGGCGCCCGGCTTCCTGGTAGGGGGCGTCGCGGCTCCGGTCGACGACTTCGTGATCACCATCGTCTTCACCCCGGAAGACGGCACGACACCCGCACCGATTCTCGTGCTGGCCGCCGATCCCGGTTCCTGCGACGGCATCGAGGCCTGTACCGTCGACACGACGGCAAGCCGCGAGATCGCCGCGATCCCGCTGCCGGGCGGCGGCGTCGAGAGACGTCTCCGCTTCCGCCATCCCGACACCGCGCCGGCCTTCGGCCCCGCGCGTCTCGCGGTGCGACTCGCGGCAGCCCCGAGCCCCGTGGCGACCGAGCTGCGCGACGTGGACTGCAACGAGGCGACACCGAACAGCTACGTCGCGTGCGTGGGCCGCTTCTACGTTCAGGACGGAAGCTGCCGGGTCGGTGATGAGTTCGTGAACGAGCCGTTCAGCGGACTGGTGGCGATTCCGTATACCCGCTTCGCCGACATCTGCACCGAAGGCTGCGAGGCGGTCGTACCCGGACCCAGCTCGAGCACGCTTCCGATCACGACCGACCGCGACGGGAACCTGATCTACGCCATGGACTACGACGGCCTGCTGCTGCGGGTCGACCGCGGCGATGGGCTGATCGAGCCGCGACCGCGGCGGCTGCGGCTGAGCGTCGCCGATGCCGAAGCGAACGGCTTCAGCGATACGGCGTACGAAGCGAAGCCGTCGTCCTTCACACCGGAAGGCGCCCTGCTCTCGCCGCCCTTCAACGGCTTCGTCGATCCGACGGCGCCGCCCGGGGCGATCGGGATCTGGGGAATGGTCGACGCGGCGTCGAGTGTGATCTTCATGCCGCGCCGCGCCTGCTCGAATGATCCCGCACGGTCTTGTGCGGCCGACTCCGACTGCGCGAGCGGTGCGATCTGCGAGGCGCCGGAGTTCGACTTCGAACAGACCGGAGAGGCGGTGAATCTGCCGATCGCCGACGCTCTCGCCCAGCAGGGCGTCGAGCTCAACTCGTGGCTCGACGGTGCACTGAACGACGCCGCCGTCGCGGTCGTCGAAGACGAGCTGCTGGCGGATCGAGCCATCAACCGCGACGGCGCGGCCGACGACTTCGTGGTCGAGCTGCTCGATCGCACCACCGGACTGATCAAGAACGTCTCCGGACTGTTCGCCGGCCGCGGCCTCGCGCAGGTCCGCGTCGTTCGAGGCGAGCAGGACTTCGTCGTGCCGTCGGTGGCGGCCGGGAAGGACAAGCTCGCTTTCGTCGAATCGGAGTTCGCGGAAGGACTCGCCGACCCGCTCGCGAATACCAGCCAGGCCGAGGCCGTTGCCGCCGACCAGAACATGAACGGACGCCTCGACCAGAACATCCGCTTGTTCGAGCTGCCCGCCGATCCCGCCGCAGCCGAGGCGCTGAGTCTGCTTCCCGAGGATCTGCACCTGAGCGTGCTGCCCGATCTGCGCTTCGACGGCGCGCGGAACCTGGTCGTATCCGACGACCATGTGGTCTTCGCCTATTCGGAACTCGCCCAGCAGCCCCACGCCCATCGGCTCGCCAACCAGTCGAGCGACGGCACACCGGGAAACTTCTTCGCAGGCGACTCGGACCTCTCCTCCGACGGCGGGACCATCGCCTTCGTGAGTGGCGCCGACAATCTCTTCACGCCGGCCCCCCCCGGCCCGCTCGCGACCACCACGGAGAAGAACACCTTCCTCGAGGCCGTTTCGACGTCCGGAGACTTTCCCGAGATCGTCGACGGACGCTCGGTCTTCGAGTGGTCGGCGTCGAACGTCGGACCCGGCCCCCTCCCGAGTCGCTTCTACGTCGAGCTCGAGCTCTGCGACACCGCAGCCGGCGAGCCGGATCTCGAGGCATTGGTGAACACCGAGCTGAGCGGCCCGAACTTCGGTATCGCCGACGAGGCGACTTCGTGTGACGGGTGCTCGTTCCCGGGCTCCAAGGTCTTCACGTTCGACCGCGGTCTCGGCAAGGGGGCGCCGCAGTCCTACCGGATCGTATTCGACTCCGTCGACATTCCGATCGCCGAAGTCGGCTTCGCGTTCAAGGAGAACAATACCGCCGATGTCGGCACCATCCGCGGCCCCGGCTGCCGCGACCCCAAGATCACCGGGGGAGTGGAGCGCGTCTACGTGCGCGACATCGCGACGGGAACGACACGACTTGCCAGTGCTCTGGATCGGGCCGACTGCAGCGAGATCGCCGAAGCGTCCGACGATCCGTCCGGCAACCCGGACGTGGTCGGCGGCGACCTCGTCTTCTTCGACAGCGACGCCACGCTCACCGACGACGACGTCGACTCGCTGACCGATGTCTACGTCTACGACCCGGCCAGCTGCGGCGTCACGAATCTGACCGCCGGGATCGGCGAAGCGGCCCGCAACCCGACCGCTTCGGACGATGGAACGATCGTGGCCTTCGAATCCGGACTGCCGTCCGAGATCTACCTGCTCGATCGCAGCACGGCCAGCCTGCAGAACCTCGGCGCCGGCCGCGATCCCGCGCTGTCGGCCGATGGAACCAAGCTCGCCTACGTGGTCGATTTCGGCGGCGTCTCCCAGGTCTTCCTCGCCGACCTCGTCACGGCGAGCACCGTCGCGGTGAGCCTTCTCGACGACGGCAGCTTCTTCCCGCTCGGCGCGGGCGCCCCCTCGCTGGCGAACGATGCGCGCACGGCCTTCGAGGCGCCGCCCGAAGATCCCGACAGCGCGGTCTTCCTGAGGGATGTCGAGCAGGCCGACACCAGCCAGGCGAGCAGCGTCGGAATCGGACGTGACCTCTGCAGCACCTCGCCCTGCGGTGCCTCCGATCCGTCCATCTCCGACGACGGACGCTTCGTCGCGTTCACCCTGGCCGGCCTCGGGCCGGTCGCCGAGATCGTCATCAAGGATCTCGTCACGGGCTCGCTGACGCCGCTCTCGCGGATGGCCGGAGCCGACGGTGACTCCTTCGACGTGAGCCTCGGCGAGACGGGCGACTTCGCGGCGTTCAGCAGCTTTGCGAGCCAGCTCGACGGCGTGGCCGGTGCCGCAGCGCCGAACGTGTTCCTGGAAGGCCCGATCGACCCATCGCTGCAGCGACGACCGCTGCTCGGCCTGATCGACCTGGCGTCGTGCGGCGCGGGCGACCTGTGCACCCCCATCCTGACCGGCGAACCGGTCACGAAGGGCGCCGTGTTCGAGGGCGACGTCGCCGTCGTGGGATCACCGGTGCGCGTCGTCGACGTGGGCGGAGGACCGGCAGGTTATTCGGTGAAGTCCTTCGCTCGCGAAGGGGTCGACGTCGCGCTCGCAGCGGACTACGTCTGCGCGCTGGTCGACGGCGATGCCGACGGCCATTCGGGTCACTTCGCCGCGTGCGGAGAGCGCTCCGGATCGACGCTGACCGACCTGACGTTGGAGGGGGTCGCGCTCGAGGCTGCGTCCATCGGGATCTGCGGCGCGCGGGCGATCGTGCTCGGAGAAGACGGCTGGCTCTACGAAGCCGATCTCGACGCGGGCACACAGGCCACGGCGCTGCAGCCCGCCGTCGACTTCGAGCTCGGCGACGGCCTCGACGTCGATGGCGATGGGCGCGTCGACACCTGTCTCGTCGGTTTCCGGTCGCTCGAAACGACGCTCGGCGACTCGCCCGCGAGCGTGGGCAACCGGGATCTCGACCTCGACGACCTCGCGATGTTCGTCCTCGGCACCGACTCACAGGTGAACGACTGCGAGTCTTCGGTGGCGGATTGCCCCGGCCAGGCCTGCCGTCTGCTCAACTACCAGGTGGGGCGCGAGTCGGCCCTGTTCATCGTGGACGAGAGCGACGAGAACTTCGGCTTCACGCCCGAGCTGGATCCCTGCTCGCCGGGCAGCGACGTCAACCTCGACGGGTCGTGTGGTCTGACGATTCGCCGCTGTTCCGCGGCCGGCAACGTCACTGAGGGCACGGCGTTCGGGCAGGTGGCGAACCTCTTCTCGCAGCAGAACTTCCAGAACGACGGCGAGAACAGCGTGATCACGGCCGGCTACTGCGGAACGTCGCCCGACGACGTGCGCGTCGGCCAGCTGTGCGAGCATGATTCCGATTGTCTTGCCCAGCCCGGCGAGAGCTGTCAGCTCGGCGTGGTGGCGCTGTCGGCACTCGCCGATGGCGACGGCGACGAGCTTCCGGACCTGTCCGACAACTGCCCGGACGTATTCAACCCGGATCAGCAGGATGCCGACGACGACGGCTTCGGAGACGCTTGCGACACCTTCAGCTGCGGCGACGGAATCGTGCAGGAGGCGGAGACCTGTGACGAGGGTCCGTTGAATGGGACACCCGAAAGCAGCTGCAGCGCCGACTGCACCTGCGCGGTCCACTTCGCGGTGACGGAAACGCTGAAGCCGGGTTCCAGCGGAAATACGCCGGTCGCGATCTTCGGCTCGGCGGCTCCGGACGGCTCGGGTTGCCTCAACCTCGCGACCTCCACGGTGGGCGGCACGGCTCCCCGGGGCATCGTGCCGATGAGCCTGCGGCTCTCGGCGACGCCTCCGGTCGGGCAGTGCCCGGCGACGGGCGGAGGGCCGGATCACGATCTCGACAAGAAGCAGACCTACCGGAGCCACCTCGCGGACGCCAATGGGGACGGAATCGCGGATCTTCGCGTCCACTTCGAGACCGCGCCCATCGGCGGCGATTCGACGACGACGATGCTCTACCTGACGGGTCACTTCGCGGAAGCGGGCGGTCGGTTCGGCAGTGCCTGCTTCGAGGCGACGGCTCCGGTGGCGGTGTCGGGCAACGACTAGGCGTGATCCCGGCCGGTCCATGCGCGAGCCAGGCCGGCGACGAGGCTTCCGACCACCGCACCGGTGATCAAATTCAAGGCCATTCAGGTAAAGCCGCAACGCGGTGTCGCGAGCGCCACGAGGCTGACGGGGAGCATGGCGACGAGGCCGATCAAGGGACCGCGTTGCCACCAGCGCGGCGGCCACACCGAGATGCCGACGAGAACTCCGATCAGGAGTCGCGCGCCGTAGAAGGCCCAGATCGCGATCGCACCGCGAATGTAGAGGACGTTGAACTTCTCGGGGATCGGGCCGTGGAGCAGGAACGGCAGCCAGCCGAGGACCAGGCCCAACAACGCACAGACGAGCGGGTACGGAATCGAGCGCGCGCGCGGAGGTTTCATCTGCGGCGGCTCCTCCGGCTCGACTCGCGCCAGAATGCGGTTCCCATCCAATCCTTCCGATCGGGTGACGCGACGTTCCGGGGATACTACAGGAACGGGACGCGACGGCGAACGGGCCGCGACCACGCGAACGAATGCCACACGCGTTGCGTCACCAGCGGGATCTCGATTCTTCGGCGAATCCGACGATGCCGTCGACGTGGTGCCGCGTTCCATCGTCGGAGGTGACGTGGCCCGTCCAGGTGCCGAACACCTGGTGGACCTCGTTGGCCAACACCACCGCGTTGACGCGGCTGTGGCGGTCGTAGGCGGGCGTCAGCGTGATGTCGAGGCTGCCGTCGG
>Ga0210064_1001027_pt1 | contig 12538 bp, 12 predicted proteins | sample Muzzi_CordC_D2_FD_185531 | JGI IMG/M metagenome (GOLD analysis project Ga0210064, IMG submission 185531) | Wetland microbial communities from San Francisco Bay, California, USA, that impact long-term carbon sequestration - Muzzi_CordC_D2 (SPAdes) | ecosystem: Environmental > Aquatic > Marine >...
AGCGGATAATAAAAATCGTACCTCCTTGCATGTGAGCAAACGCCAATATTGACCGTACTAGATCGCTGCATTCTCTCTGAATCGCCGGACGCAATTGATATCGATGCCCAGGAGTTCGGCGATATTAAATTTTGCTTCCATGCATTTGGGAGAACCGGCGCGCGGGTGCAACAATCCCAGCTTCAAGTCCTCACGCACCTCGTTCATGACGATCGGATCGGTCAGATCGGGAATCGATACCTGCAGTTTGTCCGCCACATATTTTTTAGCTTCAGCGAGTCTCATGCCCCTGGCAATTTGCATGCGAGCCACCAGATCTCCAGCAGCTCTCATTCCGCCCATTCCCGAGGCAATCGCGTGGCTGACGGCCATACCGAGCGGGTCGCCCACACCCACCTACAATCCGTCCAGGCGGCAGATTTCAACCATGGCCTTGGATGCCCGTGAGGCGACATCCAGCGGTGGATGATCGTGAACGGGCATGGCGCCGACGCCCATGCCCATGTTGACATGAACGGGGATTTCGGCCACCTCGCAGCAGGCCTTCATGAACGTGACGGCCCGCGCCACGTTCCAGGGCGTTGTTCGGTTCGTATTGGTGTTGCAGACCGGCCCGAAGATTCTTACGCCGGCTTTCTGGGCGATTTTGACCTGGTCGTGCGGATACAGGCCGGCCAGTCGGACACCCTCAAAGGTCAGCTCACTGTGCAAGCCTAAAATAAATTCGCCCGCCATACCGAATTCGACACAGATTCCAGGATATTTTTCAGTCAGCTTTTGGGTTGCAAGCAACCCGGCCAGAACATCGGCATCACCGGCGGCACCTACCGTGTCCAGGATAATGGCATCGGCACCGGACTCGTGCATGGCCGATGACACATAAACGATGTCGTCAACTGCGGCTTTAACCGCAGCCTCATAGGATGCCATGGCTTCTTTAATTTTCCCCATGGGCAGCAGTTCGGAAGGATTCGGGAAAGGGCCGTCCGGCCGGGTATATATTCCCAGGTTCGGCATCGCGCCGTAAAAAACGGCAGCCGTCGTAACCGACAGGGCCTGCTCGAGCAGCGGCTGTTCATAGGTTACAATGGGTTTGATCGGCTTGAAACTGTAGTCCACATGCCCCATTTCGAGGGTATCCGCCCCCATCAGCTTCTCATAAATCTGAAGGCACTGGATGCGGTCGACGTTGACCTGGGCGCGGCGCATTTTAATCGGTGTGCCATCGTAGGACAACACCACCTCTCTGCCCGATTCGACTCCAACAAAACGGTGCGGTGAGCTGAAAATATCAAACAGATGGTTCTGTTCGTCCTTCGATAACGCGGCAATGTCCCCGCATTCAGCCGCATCTTCGGTTCCCTCGGTCAGGTCCCGCCGAAGTTCGCTCGCACTGAGCTCAACCCTCGTACCGTCACCATATCGCGTTTGAATTATGCCCATATTTTTCTCCTTGGTTTCTGCGGTGTGCTGGCCGTAACAAGAAACACTTTGGAAATAAAAAAGATAAATTATAAAAATAGAGATATGTCTTTTGTGTTCAAAAATAGGATATGAATGGATTCTAATTTAATATTTAAAATAGACAGGATTTACAGGATTAATTGGATATTTTTTATACCCGGTTTCCGGAAGAAACCGGGTATGTGCAATCCGCTTCGCGGAAAAAGTAATCTCCCCAAGTCAATGCATCGCTGCCACTCACTACAAACCAATGAACTTTGGTATTTCCACTTTGTATTGTATCCTTTATTGTAATTATAACTATTTTAAGGAATATTCCTGAGACACAACCCAAGCTCATGTGGCTGTAAAATTTCCGCCGAAAGTCGGATGCCGTTTTCACAGTTTCATCCGGAGACCGTGAAAGGATCCAGTTCATCCTGTAGATCCTGTCAGATAAAAAATAATAGATTGAATCCATTCCTTAACAAAATTCGGAATAGTCATTTAGAACATGATGTCCTATAAAATTATCCACATGACTACTTAGCGATCATATCCCGGAACCGTCTGACGCAGGCGATGTCGATATCCAGCAGGTCTGCGATTTTAAATTTGGCTTCAATTCCTTTGGCGCATCCCGGAAGGGGGGTCATAACACCGATCTGCAAATCATCCCGAACTTCCGTCATGATGACCGGATCGGTCAGGTCGGAAATCGAAATTCCGAGTTTGTCGGCCACGTATTTTTTTGCCTGCTTAATCTTCATGCCCCGGGTCATTTGCATTCGAGCCACCAGATCTCCGGCAGCTCTCATTCCGCCCATTCCCGAAGCATGGGCATGCGTGAGGGCCATTCCAAATGGATCCCCCACGCCAACCTACAACCCATCCAGGCGGCAGATTTCAACCATCGCCTTGGATGCCCGGGACACCATGTCGATCGGCGGGTGATCGTTGACCGTCACCGCCCCGACCCCCATTCCCATGTTGACATGGACGGGAATCCGGGCCTCATTGCAGCAGGCTTTGACGAACGTAACGGCCCGCGCAAGATTCCAGGGACAGGATTCGGACGTGTTGGTATTGACCACCGGTCCGAAGATGGTCACCCCGGCCTGCTGGGCCAGTTTGACCTGATCGTGCGGATACAATCCCGCCAGGCGGACGCCGTCAAATTCAAGCTCACTGTGCATTCCCAAAATAAATTCACCCGCCATACCCAGCTCGATACAGATATCCGGGTACCGCTCTTTCAGCTTCCGGGCGGCGATCAAGGCCGCAAAGAAATCAGCATCGCCGGCACCGCCGACCGTGTCCAGATTGATGCCGTCGGCTCCGGATGTAACCATTTTTTCGGAGGTGTACAGCATATCTTTGACGGCTTCTTCCGCCGCTGCCTCATAAGCGGCCTGGGCCTCATCGATTTTGCCCAGCGGCAGCAGTTCGGCAGGATTCGGAAAGGGGCCGTCCGGTTGACTGTAAAGGCCAAGATTCGGCATCGCGCCGTAAAACAACGGAATATGGGTGGTCAACAAGGCCTGCTCCAAAATCGGCTGCTCCATGGTAACGATCGATTTAATCGGCTTGAAGCTGTAGTCGATATGGCACAGTTCCATGCTATCGGCTCCCAGGAGCTTCTCATAGATCTGCAGGGCCTGAATCCGGTCGACGTTGACGCCGACGCGCCGAATTTTAAGAGTTCCGGCGTCATAACTGAGCACCACCTCATTGCCGGGCTCGACACTGACAAAGCTGTAGGGTGCGCTGAATATGTCAAAAAGATGCTGCAACTCCTCTTTTGAAAGGGCCGGGACGTTGCCGCATTCCGCGGCATCGGCCGTGCCGTTTTCGAGATCTGCCATGAGCTCACGTTCGCTTAATTCGAGCGGCGTGCCATCACCATAGCGGGTCCTGATTTTTAACATGCTTTCTCCTTTTGAACATCTCGTTAGACCCATGCCGGACAAACCGGAAATTGATTTTTAAATCTGACAGTAAAATAATGAATGGATTCTATTTCTAAATTTTTTAAATAGACAGGATTTACAGGATTAATTGGATGTTTTTTATACCAGATTTCCGGATGAAATCGGGTATATGCAATCCGCTTCGCGGAATGATTGTTCTGCGGCTGACAGTCTTCAATTTTAATCTACAACTAGCGCTAAACCATTTCATTCCCATATTCGGGTTTGAACCCGCCTTCGTTCCGCCGTAGGCTGATGAAATTTTCACGGTTTCATTGGAAACTGTGAATCAATCCTGTGCATTTTGTTGATCCTGTCTGATATGTTTATTTAAATAGAATCCATTCCTCCATTATTAAATTTTCAATTTTCATTATTCATTTCTTAACCCCGAGTTCTTCTTCTGCCGCTTCAACGATTTCGCGCATCGTTGCCAGAACATCTTCGGGCAGCGGTTCCGGCTGGTGCGTCTCGAGTATATGCCTGGCTTCTTCCAGGGCTCTCTGGTACAGATCGGTGCTGCCGCTTCTGCGCCAGTCCTCCCGCATCCTGCGATCGATCAGTGTCGGCTGGGATTGCTCCTCCATGTGCTTGAAGGTGTGATCGTGGCCGAGAAAATCTTTTGCCGGTCCGACATCATGCATTACGTCCACGGCAAGCGTTTCATCATTGACCGGAATTCCCTGCAGGCTATACTTGATCATCTTGGCGAACTCGTTGTCCATCACCAGCTGACCATAATCAATTGTCATGCCCATTTCGATCATCCCCAGGCCGTAAATCAGGTTGGCACCTGCCAACGCCGGTAATAAGCCTGTGAGGGTCTTTTCGTGACCGGACTGGGCATCACATACCTTGCTGTCGCCCTACCCACCGGCTACCCAGCTGGGCAGCAGATAGTAGGTCGATAATTGCGCCACCCCCGCATTGATCATCGCGCATTCGGGCGACCCCACCGAAGCGGCGGCCCATCTCAGGTCCATCGCCGTCGTCGAACTGCCGTAGATGACCGGAGAGCCTTTGCGGGTGAGCTGATTGAGTACAATGCCTCCGAGCACCTCGGCATTATGATCCACCAGCGTGCCGGCAAGCGTGGCCGGCGAGGAGCCGCCCGCCATGGCCATGGACAGGACGTTTACCGCCAGGCCGGCGCGGGCGGATTCCATTATAATTTCGCAACTTTCTCTTATAAGCTGCAACGGGCTGACCGGGCAGGTAATAAAGGAGATGATCGGACGTTCGCGCAGCTTGTCTTTGCCACCGACAACGGCACCGGCCATTTCGACGATCTTTTTCAGCAGATAGCCATCACCGGGCCCCATGAAGCCGTGTTTGGTGGTATTTGATAACCAGGCTTCGGCATTATGCAGCTGAACCGATTGCTGCGGCACTTCACCGGCACCCACGGCCCTCTCATAGACATCCACCTCACTCAGGTAATCACATATCCTGGCCGAATCAGCCACATCCGCTTTGGTGGTTTCCCGGAGTTCACCCGTGTAGGGATCGACGATAAATACACCTTCTCCGAAATTGGTAAATCCGACCCGGTTGCTTTCCATGATGTAGTCATTTTTGGGACTGCGCCCGGCTAGACATAGTTTTGAGGGTGCGGACCGGATGGCATCCTCCACGACATAGGGCGGTATTTTGACGATTTTGTTTTTTCGATCGACAATCGCTCCGCCGCCGTCAAATACATCAAGGGCCTCATCATCGCCGATAAACAGGCCGGTTTTCTCGAGCACTTCAAGGGTCGCCAGGTGAATTTCATCAAGTTCGTCATCCGTGAAGACTTGCAGGCGCAATCCACCGCTAAGTCTTTTTCCTGCATGCAAATTGCGTTTCAACGCTTCACCTCCTTTTGTAAAACGATGTCTGAAAATTGATTTGGAATCTCAATCTCGTCGGAATTTTGCCAGACTGAAAACTTTTGGGCGGCAGGCAAAGGAGAAGAATAGGTCCAGCTTGAACAATCCCGGAAAAGGGCAGCGCCCGGCCCCTCCCTTTAAGAAGTTTAGGCAGAGCCGGATAGTCTTGGAAAGAATATTTAACTTGCAAGTTAACCGCCCCAAGCTTGAGAGGTACGTGAAACTACGGCTAAAAATGGTGAGAGGATTTTGCTTTGTCCTGAGCGTGATTATGTATGAATTCGTCTGGTATGTCAAGCTTGGTTAGGCAGTCTGTCAATTTCGAACTATTTGCATGGTGGATTCACCTTCAAAAAAACATCCTGCCGATAGCCTGATTTTAGCAGCATTGAGATCGCCGATCAGGCGCCCCGTGGGCTTGATCTCGACATATTCGGCCGACTTGATATCGCCTTTGACTTCACCTGCGATGATGACCTTGCGGGCATAAATGTTGCCGTGAATACGCGCTTGATTACCAATTGTGATCATTGCCCCACAATCGATATCTCCTTCGACACTGCCCATAACGAAAAGTTGATCCGGACAACTTATTAAACCTTTAAAGTGTGCCCCTTGTGCAATTATCGTCTCTGATTGCTTCACTTTCCGACAGCGTACAGGAAAAAGGCACTCAGTGTAGATAACCCGATCAACCCGGCAAACCAGAGCCAGGTTGCCGGTTGCAGCGGCCAGGGCTGGGGAACAAAAAACTGCAGCGGCAGCAGCAGCAACGAGGCAATGCCGAAAGCGAAAATCAGGACAACCAGCGAATTATGATGATTTTTTTAAACCCTGATTTCCCCATAATCTGTCCATTTTGCCCACAAATACTGACACACTCTCTTGACAACCCGTAAATTCTTACAAATATTGATGAAAAAATATACATCGTTTCCATCAGCGAAATATACACCGCATCGGTACCCTTAACCAAAGGAAAAGAGTATGCCAATTTACATGGATCGCCACGAAATGAAAGGTGCAACTGCCCAAACGGTTGCAAATGCGCATTTAAAAGATCTCAAGCTGCAAGAAAAATATGGTGTAAAAATGCTGACATACTGGTTCGATGAAAACCGGGGGTCCACCTTTTGCCTGGTTGATGCACCAACCAAAGAAAAAGTTACCCAAATTCATGCAGAAGCGCACGGCGCTATTCCGAACAGGATTATCGAAGTCGATACGCATACGGTAGAGACTTTTTTAGGTAGAATTGAAGATCCTCAACCGTCGGTTGAGTCTGATACACCTGCCAATGGAACATTTATCGATTCCGCATTTCGTACGGTTATGTTCACCGATATGAAGGACTCCACGGCCATCACAACCCGTCTTGGTGATGCCAAAGCCCTGGAGCTGTTCCGCACCCACAACGCCATTGCGCGCGATGCGCTGAGCCAATACCATGGCAGAGAGATCCAGCATACCGGTGATGGGTTTATGGTATCTTTTGCCTCTGTATCCAATTCGGTGGAGTGCGCCATTGCAATCCAGAAATCCTTTGCCGCTCATAACCAGGATAATTCCGACACCATGATCAATGTGCGTATCGGTATCTGTGCCGGTGAGCCCGTTGAAGAGGACAACCGTCTGTTTGGTTCCACCGTCCAGCTGACTTCCCGAATTTGCGACAGTGCCGAACCTGATCAGATACTGGTTGCCTCAGTGGTTAGAGACCTTTGCCTTGGAAAACAGTTTTCTTTTGTAGACCGGGGGGAGTCGGCACTGAAGGGATTCGAACAACCCCTGCGACTGTATGAAGTGCAATGGCAGCAGATTTGATTGACTGGAAGTAATATTTTCCTAAATGGGAAATATCGTTCGAAACAAACTTCCGATTCCGGGTCTGGTGAGTATTTCTATCTTGCCCTTATGATTTCTGACGATTCGATCAACGACCATTAATCCCAGGCCGGTTCCTTTATCCCCTTTAGTCGAAAAAAATTCTTGGAAGAGGTTTTTTTCCGTTTCTTTATCCATGCCGTCTGCGTTATCTTCCACTTCAAACATCCAGTGATTTTTATCGTAGTACTCGGCCCTGACGAAAACGGAGCCTGAAACCTTGCGCTCATCTTTCTCGCATGCTTCCAGCGCATTCCATATTAGATTGCTTAACATCCTGGTTATACTGGAAGCATCCATCGTCGATTCAGGTAAAGTCGGATTTAGCTGACTGATAAGCTGGATTGCCATGGCAGACGCTTTTTCCTGATACAGTGCCACCGTCCGACGGGCGACTTCGTTGGGCTTTATTTTTTGAAACTGGAAGGCAGATCATAAAGATATTCGATTGTAGGGGAGCGGTTTATCCGCTCCCGAAAATGCAATATCGGCTTGTAAAGAGCTAATCGGGATTCGACATAACTTATTGATCTCTGGGGAGGGGATAGACCCCATCAGAGCTCAAATAAGCCGCCAATGATATCTGCATCGGCAGCAGGGTGCGATCTGTAGGGGTGGGGTTTATCCCCACCCGGAGGGGCGACTACGACCCGTCGATTCCCCTTTATATCGCGTTCAAACCAATATCGCTTTGCCGAGGAATCCTTCCAGGAGGGGATAAACCCCTCCACTACAAATACATGAAATTTTTGCGATGATCGTTATTTGAGTGCTTATCGTGTTAAACCACGCCCGACGTATCTCAATCCGACTTTTAGGCCTTAATCCTCGCATTTTCAGGGTCATACAGCGGCATTGCCACGACCTCGGCCGGCAGTTTTTGGCCCAGCACTTCCACCTCGAGGCGGGTGCCGGGTTCTGCCAATTCGGGTTTGACATAGCCCAGCGCAATGCTTTTGCCCACCCGGTGACCATAGCCGCCGGAGGAGGTCATGCCGACCTGCTCTTTGCCCTTGAAAATGGGATTGTAGCCCCAGGGATCAGAATCCTCGGTGTCAACCACCATACCGGCCAGCTTCAGCGCCACGCCGTCGGCCCTGACTTTTTCCAGGCTTTGTTTGCCGATATAGTCCTTATCCCATTTGACCGTCCAGTCGATGTTGGTCTCCAGCGGTGTGTGGTGAACGTTCATCTCCGCTTTCCAGGCCAGGTAACCCTTTTCCAGGCGCATGGACTCCATAGCATACATGCCGAACATTTTAAGATCAAACTCCGCGCCGGCCTGCATGAGGGTTTTGAACAGGGAGATCTGGCTTTCGATGGGATGGAAGATTTCAAAGCCCAGCTCCCCGACATAGTTCAGGCGGTTGACCCGGCATTTGACGCGGCCGATAAAAAACTCCCGGCAGGTGCCAAAGGCAAAGGCCGCATCGGACACATCAGCATAGGCCACTTTGGCCAGCAGGTCGCGCGCTTGGGGGCCGGCAATCACAAAACAGCCCATCTTGTACGTCATGTCCTCCAGCTGCACCGATCCGTCGGCGGGCAGATTCAGTATCAGCCAGTGCTGATCATGACGCTTGCCGACACTGGCGGTCACGCAAAAGTACTGACCGTCCCTGTCCCGGGTGATGGTCATGTCACTTTTGAAGGCACCTTTATGGTCCAGCATGGGACACAGGGCGATGCGGCCGTCGGTTAGCGGCACTTTCTGGCAGGTTAGTTTGTTCAGCCAGGCCTCGGCCCCCGATCCGCTGATTTTCGTTTTGGCAAAGCGGGTCAGATCCAGCAGCCCCACCTTGTTCATGACATGATTGCATTCGGCGGCAACGTGTGGAAAGGCGTTGTTGCGGCGCCAGCTCGGGGTTTCGCTGAGATCGGATTTTTCAGCGGTGAAGTAGTTGGGACATTCCCAGCCATAGTAGTCACCGAAGGCGGCGCCGGCCTCCTTCTGATATTCGTAGATCGGGCTGGTGCGGTTGGGCCGGGCAGCATCGCGCCATTCGTTGGGGTAAATGATACTGTAAAGCCGCGGATAAGTATCTTCAATTTTCTCGTGATTATAGGCCCAGTTGGCGTATGATCCGTAACGTCGGCTGTCGACCGACCACAGATCGATTTCCGGCTCGCCGTTCATCATCCAGCCGGCGATGTAGTGGCCGATGCCGCCGGCCTGGGTGATACCGAAGCTGTAGCCGCAGGCCAGAAAATAGCCTTTCAGCGGATAGGCCGGACCGACCAGTGGATTGCCGTTGGGCGTGTAGGTGATGGGACCCACCGTGACGTGCTTAAAGCCGCTTTCACCCATAATCGGAAAGCGGTGGATACCGTGTTCGATATAATCGGCCACGTGGTCGATATCGGGCTGCAGTTCGCTCTGGGCATATTCCCAGGGCACTCCGTCCGGATACCACTGTTTGACCTTGTTTTCATACAGGCCCAAAATTAAACTGTCCATTTCCTGGCGCACGTAGATTGAGCGGTCGGGATCACGGATTAAGGGCAGCATGGTGTCACGTTCCACAACGGCATCGATGGCTTCAAATAATATGTGGGTATGCTCGCCGGCGATCGAAGGGATATCCAGTTCGGCCATGGCTCCCACCTGGGGCGCCCACAGGCCGCCGGCGTTGACCACCCAATCGCAGGTGATGTCCCCTTTTTGGGTGTGGACGATCCACTCGCCATTCGTCTTCTGGGTCAGTCCGGTGACCTGATTGTGCTGATAAATTTCGGCGCCATATTTTTTGGCGCCGCTGGCCATGGCCTGGGTAATGCCGCTGGGATCCACATCGCCGTCATCCGGCCAGTAAAGTCCGCCCTGCAGACCTTCTACATTCATCATAGGATGCAGTTGGGCCATTTCAGCGGGTGTCACCCATTCCACGTTTAGCCCCAGGCATCGATTCATGCTGTACATGTAGCCCAGTTCATCCATGCGATCCGGATTGTCGGCCGTGCGAATAGAGCCGGTGGTGTGCCAGCCGGGATCCTGGCCGGTTTCCGCTTCGAGCTTCTGGTAGATTTCGATGCTTTTCATGTTGACCCGGGTGCAGTAGTAATTGCTGTGAAAGAATGAGCAGTTACCGGCCGCCATCCAGGTGGATCCGGAAGTCAGTTCGTGCTTTTCGACCAGGACAACGTCCTGCCAGCCGTATTTGGCCAGGTGATACAAAACCGCCACACCAATGGCGCCGCCCCCGATTACAACGACCCGCGCTTGTGTTTTCATTGAACCCAACCTCCTTTAATGAGCAAATGACGAAGCAAGAGTATAGCCACAAAGACACTAAGCCACAAAGATAATTACAACCTTCCACCTTCTTTGTGCCTTCGTGTCTTGGTGGCAGAACTTTCATTAATCACTTCTTTTTATCTACAAATTTTCTAAGATTCCGCTTAACATCTGCGGGCAACTCAGGCTCGGTGTATTTTTCTAAAATTTCCTTCCACTTCGCATTGGCCCGTCGCTCAATGGACAGGGCCCCGCTTTTCTGCCAGGTGGCGAAAGTGCCGCGCTCCTCGATTGCAGGTTGATAAAATTCGCCGCGGAAGTTTCTGAATGTGTGCTCGTTGGTCAGATATTCCCCATCGGGTCCGACCTGGCTGATTAAATCCACCGCCAGTCTATCTTCCGTTATGGTTTCACCCTTTTTGATACGCTTGCACATGCCGCAGATTTCATCATCCAGGATGAATTTTTCGTAGGATGCCACCATGTAGGTTTCAAGGATCCCGGCTGAATGCAGCACCAAGTTGATACCGGAAAGTGTTGCCATCAACTGACCCATCATCGATTCTGATCCGGCCTGGCTGTCGCAGACTTTCGAATCCGTCAGGGCCCCGCCACTGCGTGACGGAAGATTATAGAATCGTGCCATCTGAGCGGTTGCCGCAGTATTGACGGCCATTTCCGGCGATCCGATGCTCAAGGTACCATATCGCATGGCGGCGCTGGTGGATTGGCCGGCATAAACCAAAGGTGCACCCGCACGCACCAGTTGAACCAGTGTAATGCCGGCCAGAATTTCGGCGTTTTGAACGACCAGTGTTCCTTCCAGGGTGACCGGTCCGGTTGCACCGGCAATCGCCAGCACTGAAACCAGCTGGGGCAGGCCGGCCCTGGCATACGTCATCATTGCACCGAGCATTTTTTCATCGTAGGCAAGCGGGGACCGTGAGCAAAGGATGCTGATAAACGGCGGTTTATTGGCCAATTCCTCTCTGCTGCCAAAGACGATCGAAGCGGCCGCAATTGTTTCTTCTGCGGCCTCGGCACCCAGGGCTCCACCCATAAACGGCTTGTCCGAATACCGGATGGCGGCATACAGCATTTCAGCCCCCCGGCGCTCAAGCGGAATATCATTCGGTTCGGCCATCAACCCACCGGTCAAATCCTGGTTGGAACTGGACTGGGTCAGTTTGACGAAATTGATAAAGTCATCTAAAGTTGATTCCCGTCGACCTTTATCAAGATCTCTTACCACCGGGGAACCGTAACACGGAATGAAGGCAATGTGATCCCCTCCGATAATTACATTTTTTTCGGGATTGCGGGCATAGAGGGTAAATTGAGATGGAGCCCTGGCGATTTGCTCCTCGACGAGCTTTGGCGGGAAAAATACACGCTGCCCGTCCACTTTGCAGCCGGCTTTGGCCAGAAGTTGGACCGCGGGCTCATATGAAAAATTAATTCCAACCGTTTCCAGCACCCGGAGCGTACTGCTGTGAATCCGTTCCATATCCCTTTGACTGAAATATTCGATGTATTTCATCTGAACATCTCTCCAAGTATTTCAGTTTTTTCGGTTTCATCCCTCCGGGCCGTAGGCCCTATTGGCCGGTGGCCGGAAACATTAAAAAAATCCTGATAATCCTGTTGATCCTGTCAGAAAAAAATAATTAAACGGACTCCAATCCTTATTCAAACTTTCCGGCGCGGTAGGCCTGCAGGAAATTCATGCAGAAGTTGTCTTTACCGGCCAGGGTTTCGGCGGCGGTGATATTGGCCATCATTTTTTTATCCAACGGATTGACAATGGCGCCGTCCAGACCCTTGGTGATGGCCATCACCATAAACGTCTGGTTTAAAAATGGGCGAACCGGCAGGCCGTAGGATATGTTGGACAGGCCGCAGGCGGTATGGATGCCTTCAAATTTTTGCATGATCTGCTCCACCGCGTTGATAAACTCCATGCCAAAGCTGTTCTTTACCGACATGGGCTGCACCAGCGGGTCAACGAAAATATTTTCGATTTTAACGTTGTTTTGCAGCAGTCCGTTGATCAGTTTGTCGGCGATCTTCAGCCGATCGTCAACGGTTTCGGGCATGCCCTCATCACTCATACACAGTGCGATCACTTTCATGTC
>Ga0210064_1001028_pt1 | contig 12511 bp, 10 predicted proteins | sample Muzzi_CordC_D2_FD_185531 | JGI IMG/M metagenome (GOLD analysis project Ga0210064, IMG submission 185531) | Wetland microbial communities from San Francisco Bay, California, USA, that impact long-term carbon sequestration - Muzzi_CordC_D2 (SPAdes) | ecosystem: Environmental > Aquatic > Marine >...
CGTTACGCACAGCAGACCCATGAGGCCAAACACGGCCATCCTCGATGACGATCGCAGAAACAGGCGCATGGTGGAGGTGGATGGTATTCGTTCTGGGGACAGTTTACTTAATTCCGTGCCGGGCGCACGGCGCCCGGCACGGAATTAAGTAAACTGTCCCCATAATTGAAGGACGAAAAAAAGGCCGCGAAGCGCGGCCCAAGTTAGGGGGAGGAGACTGAATTCGACTTGCACTCCGCTCACCCTGCGGAATAAACCAAGCCGAACCGACCGTCAGAACTATCGTTTACGTCTCTTCAGTGCATAGTGTGGCAGATGCATCCGCCGCCATCTGAGACGGAATTCACAGAATGGGAAACTAAGTCGTAGCCGGATAAAAAAAACAAAGTTATTGAATTTTCGGGCTTTTCAGACCACTGACGGATTCCGCACCAGCCATTCCCGGGCACGGCTGGCGAGTTCGCGGCGCTCGTCTTCATCGAGACCGGCCGGGTGAAAGCGGTAGCGATAGTGCAGCGGCAAAATAGCGCCGCGCAGCTCCGCGGTATCCGGCAGCACCCCCGTTTGCGCTAATCGGTCGAGCCAGTCACTGGTGGACTCGCCCGGGCGGCGCCCGTGTCCCGCATCGATCAAATGCTGCTCGATGGCGTAGAAGGCAGAATCCGCACCCTGGCGCACGGGCTCCCCGGTTGCGCCACCGGCGCCGGGTCCGGCGCGCATGACCCGTTGACGGCGCGCCATGCGCCACACCAGCACCAGCAGCAACGCCAACGCCAACCATAACATCCAGGTTTTTGCCCCGTCCTCGGTCTCCTCCCATCGCCACTCGGCGAACAAGAAGGCCAACCAGGAGCCAACGTCATAGGCCGGTTCCCACCAGGGAGCATCGCCGGCCTCCAGCGCCGTCCACACCACCGGGGTAGTATCCACGTCCCGCCAGCCGCCGTTCACCCACACCCGCGCCCATGAATGGGCGTGGCGCCGCCTCACCACATAACGCTCTTCGAGCTCGCTGTACTCCTGAACGGAATAACCGGTGGCATAGCGCGCCGGAATTCCGGCGGCGCGCAGCATCAACACCGTGGCGGTGGCGAAGTACTCGCAGTGACCGCTGCGGGTGTTCTGCAAAAAGTCAGCCAGTGGTGTTTCCTGATTGCGCGCTGCTTTCAAATCAAGGCTGTAGGAAAAACCCCGGGAGAAGTACTGGCGAAGCTTCTCCACCGACTGGCGATCGCGGCTGGCATCGAGACCGAGTCCACGGGCAATGTCGCTGAATAATGCCTGCTGCGCTTTTGGCACAGCCAGATCGGCCGCCTCGGGCGCGGCGTCGACGAAATCGTGTGGCCGGTAGTGGGCACGAAAGTTCACGACCTCCGGGCCACGCAACACTTTCAGCGCACCGAGTCGATTACGGTACACGCCGTCCACGGGAAGCCTGTCTACGCGGCGGGTACCTGCGGGTACCGCGAGCAAGCCTTTGCCGTGGGGTAAATAGGTGGCAATAGACACCCAGGATAAATGCGCGGGCTCTTTGGCGACGTGCCAGGCGGTGCCCTCGGCGCTGGATCGTAGCTCGTCGAAATTCGAGCGCCGCGACACCCACATATTGCGCGCGAAGGTCTGGTAGCTTGCCTGGTGCAGCAACTGGGGCTTTTGCCCGCCCTCACCGGGTTTGACCCGCAGCACGATACGATCGGAAAGCTTGAGCTTGCCGATTTGCCCGATGGCGGTGTACGCACGGTAAGGGTCGCTGCGAGCGGCAATACGGTCTTCGAGATAAGCCATGGCAAAGGGTTCGATGATGCGGCGTGCCTTGAGCGTCGCGGTTTGCAGCAAAACGCCCAGGGCGAGCGCAGCAATGGCCATGGCAACCCAACGCGTCGGCCCATAGGCACGTGGCCGATTGCTCCACAACAACCACACCACCAGTAGCGCTGTCGTTGGCACCAACAACTTCGGGTAGGCGCCGCCGCCCGATGCCGATACCAGGCAAACGACTATATACGTGAGGCGAATATCCACACCGCCCGGATCGGAAACTCTGCCCCGTGCCACCGCGGCGCGCACCGACCAGAACAATGCCGCGTAGTCGATGCATTCGCGGGTGCTGTAGAGCTGTGTGGCCGTCAGCGGAAATAATGCCACCGGAAGCCACAGCAAAATGCCGTAAATGCCGCTGGCCCCGCGGGCGTCGAACTGGTAGGCGGCCAGAAGCAGAAAACCGATGGTCGTCGCGTCCGCAAGGCGCTGGAAATCTTTGTCCGAAAGCGCCCAACGCCACGGCACCCAGCGGGGCAGCTCGATGACAACGGCCAGGGGTAAGGCGACCAGCCAAAGCTCGTTGTGAAGGCCCCAGGCAATAATGGCGGCCGCGAGAAGCCCCGGTGCAAAGCTCATGGCGCAAGCCCGGCGAGCGCTGCCGCGAGACTTTGCGGTGATAAAAGCTTGAGGCGATCCGGCTGATCCGCCATCGGGCCCGCTTCAGGGAGCGGACTTGCATCGCCGTCGCCCACCAGCAGCACCAGCACCGGCGTGCCGCAACGGCGCAGCCTCGCGACGAGTTCCCGGCGCGCATCATCCCAGGCCAGCAGAACGCAAACGCAGGCGCTCAGTTCACCGGCGCGCTCATCGACGCAATCTGTGAGCATGGCGAAGTGCTCGTCGGGCTGCGCGTGCACACAGGCAAGCGCCTCGAGCACGCCATCGAGGGATCCCAGTCCCGCCCCCGCCGCGATGCGATGCACATCGGCGCCGACGAAGACCAGATCCAACGCCCCGCGCATGGCCGCCGGGCCGGAAGCGGCGAAGGACGCGGCCACCGACACGGCGGCTTCGAATTGCTCCCGACGGGCGTTATCCGGCAACCAGGTATCAAGTATTAACGCCTGGCGAACGAAGCAGGTTTCGAAAAACTCTTTGACGATTGGAACGCCGAGACGCGCCCAACCTTTCCAATCGATGTGGCGCAGCGGATCGCCGGGCCGGTACTCGCGCAAGGCGGCGAATTCCTCGACGCCCGAGGTCGACGCCGCCTGGCTCAATCCGCCGGGTTTATCGCGCAGCTCACCGGTCCACGCCGTCCAGTTTACCGGATGGCGCTTGGGCAGGCTCAGCAGTGAATCACGCAGCGAAAGATGCTTGCGGGCGTGAAACAAGCCCAGCGGATCCGGGCGTAGCAGGGTGCACCCCTCGAGGCGTACATAGCCTCGGCGAAGCGGCTGCCACTCGACGCTTACTTCGACGCTGGCCCCGGGCGGAACATCGGGCACCGCAATCGGCAAGGCGTGGGCGCCGGCGCGCCAGCGCCGCGCGGCCACCCAGTGGCTGTACCCGATGCGGCGATGGCTTTCCCGGCCCGCCATGATCGGTGGGGCTCGAAACTGCTCCTGCAACAGCAATCCACGCTGCGCCCGCGGCGAGTGGTTTTGCACTTCGATCACGTAGCGAAGCATCTCGCCATCGCTCGCATAGCGGGGCAGGCGACGGCGCACGCTGATCCCGGGACGGAACCACAGGGCGCTCAGCATCGCGACGATGAGCAAGCCCATGGCAAGGGTCGCCACTTGATAGGCGAGATTGGCCCGGGTGTTGACGCCAAAAACACCGGCCAGCACCAGCAGTCCGAACAGCAACATGCCGGCGCTGGTGAAGCGTTGTTTGAACCAGCTGTCGAGGCGAAAAACGGCGCCGTGGGTGCGGTGGACTAAGCGATGCAACACGGAACTGCTGGCGCAAGCCGAGCGCGGCGCTCAGGCCGGAACCGGCACCTGGTCGAGGACTCTGGCCACGACGCTGTCGGCATCCTGCCCGGCGTAGCGGGCCTGAGGATCCATGACCAGGCGATGGGCGATCACCGGCGCCGCCACTTCCTGGACATACTCCGGGGTGACGAAGTCGCGGCCATCGAACAAGGCCAGCGCTTGTGCGCATTTCATCACCGCCAGCGATGCCCGGGGGCTCGCGCCGATGAGCACGCCATCGGCTTCGCGGGTGGCGACGATGAGATCGACCACGTAGCGCTTGAGCTCATCGGTGATGGCGATGGCACGCACGCCCTCGCGCAACCGCTCCACATCGGCATGGCCACTGACCGCCTCGAGGCTGTCCAGGGGGTGACGCATGCTTTGATCAGAAAGAATTTGAGCCTCTTCGGATGCGCTGACGTAACCAAGGCTGAAACGCAACGCGAAGCGATCCATCTGCGCTTCAGGCAATGGATAGGTGCCCTGGAACTCGATGGGATTCTGGGTCGCGATAACGAAGAACAAGGAATCCAGCGGCCGGCGCACGCCGTCCAAACTCACCTGCCCCTCGCCCATGGCCTCCAGCAGCGCCGACTGGGTGCGCGGCGAGGCGCGGTTAATCTCGTCGGCGAGCAGAATATTGGTGAACACGGGTCCTTCGTGGAATTCGAAGCTCTGCTCGCGTTGGTTGAACAGGGACACGCCCAGAATGTCGGCGGGCAGCAGGTCCGGGGTGAATTGAATGCGCTGGAAGTCCGAATCGATGGAGCACGCCAGGGCCTTGGCGAGGGTGGTCTTGCCGGTGCCGGGCACATCCTCGAGCAAAACATGGCCGCCAGCGGCAAAGGCCGCCATCAACTTACGTATGGCTTGGGTCTGGCCGCGCATGACCGTGCCGATATTATCCCTGATACGCGTATAGGTATCGGCGGCGGAGTCCCACAGCGGTTCCGGATCGGGTGTGCTCATGTCACGAGACAGTATGGGTCGAGTTGCCATCGAATTCTCCACAGACCATTATCATTTTAGATGCGCGAAAAGATTATCCAGGCAATCAAGCCCCTCGAAGACGTCGCCGGCGCCAACAACGAGGACTCCCCTGCGCCCATAGGGGACCATGATCTCAATGCCCTGCCGCGGGCCACGTCGCCACTCACCCCCGCCGCCGTGCTGGTACCGCTGGTGGTGCGCTCCTCGGGACTCCAGGTCTTGCTCACCCAGCGTACCGAGCATCTGACTGACCATGCGGGCCAGGTGAGCTTCCCCGGCGGCCGCCGCGAGGACTCCGATTCAGGCTCGGTGGAGACCGCTCTGAGGGAAACCCGCGAAGAGATCGGACTCGCCGAGGATTTCATCGAAGTGGTCGGGATGCTCGATGATTACGAAACCGGCACCGGATTCCGGGTCACGCCGGTGGTCAGCTTCGTGAGCGAGGGCTTCACCCTGACCCTCGACAACTTCGAGGTAGCCGACGCCTTCGAAGTTCCCCTCGACTACCTCTTCGACCCCGGCAATCACCAGATGCGCAGCCGCGAATTCAACGGCCGCCGACGGCATTACTACGTATTCGAGTACCAGGATCGGCTCGTCTGGGGTGCCACCGCCGGCATGCTCATGAATTTGTATCGACGCGTCACGGGGGGAGCTTGAGGGTGTTGGGCTTCGCTGCGCTCAGCCGAACTTTCAGGGACAGTGGTGGCCCCCGATAATATCGACCTCGTTGCGAAAAATGGGGACAGAAAAATGGGGACAGATCTATTTTCCCGTGCTGTTCGCGTGTGCGAACAGCACGGGAAAATAGATCTGTCCCCATTTTTCTGTCCAACCCAACCTACATTGACCGAACGACGCCGTTAATAACCCACTGCCGCGCCGTCCGCGCGGGGCTCGCTGCCGGCGGCATAAACGCCATCGTCCAGGCGCATGATGATCTGACCGCGCCCGAAGCTCAAACGATCAGCGGCCGGCAATGGGCGATGACCGCGCGCCGCCAGGGCCGCCAGCAGTTTTTCATCCAGCCCCGGCTCCACGGCTACGTCCAGGCCATCCATGAGCTGCCAGCGGGGGGCATCCAGGGCGGCCTGGGGATTGAAGCCGTGATCCAGCATCGAGCTCACCACCTGCAAATGGCCCTGGGGCTGCATCTCACCGCCCATGACGCCAAAGGGACCGAGGGCTTGACCGTTGCGGGTGATGAAGGCCGGAATAATGGTATGGCGTGGGCGCTTGCCCGGGGCAGCTTCGTTGGCGTGACCCGGCTCGAGGGTAAACCCCGAAGCCCGGTTCTGGAGCGAGATACCCAGCTCCGGCACCACCACGCCGCTGCCAAAGCCATGGTAGTTGGACTGAATGAAGCTCACCATCATGCCATCGCGATCAGCACTGCAAAGGTAAACGGTGCCACCGCCCGGAGGACGGCCGGCTTCCGGCACCCGCGCTTTATCGCCGATGAGGGCGTGGCGGCCCGCCAGGTAAGCGCGGTCGAGCAGCCCGGCCACCGGGACCCGCACATGCTCGGGGTCGGCGACATAATGATAGGCATCGGCAAAGCCCAACTTCATGGCCTCGATTTGCAGATGCCAGGCCTGCTCGCCACCGTGGGCGAGCGCCCCCATATCCTCGTCTTCGAGAATTCCGAGGGCAATGAGCGCGGCAATGCCCTGACCATTTGGCGGGATCTCCCAGATGTCGTGGCCGCGGTAGGACACGCGAATGGGATCAACCCATTCACTGCTATGGGCGGCCAGATCGCCGCTGCTGATCACACCACCGGTGGCATTGGAATAAGCGACGAGATGCTCCGCCACCTCACCTTCGTAGAAGTCGCGAAAACCGCGCTCGCTGAGCGCACGCAGGCATGCGGCATGTCCGGGACTGTACCAGCGCTGACCCGCCGACGGCGTCACACCATCGCGGCTGAACACCTGCCGCCATCCCGCCATGCCGGGATCATCGGCGCCCAGGAAGGTGGGCGCGGCGTTGCGCCACAGCTGCGAGATCACCGGTGAAACCGGAAAACCCTGCTCGGCATAGGCAATCGCCGGTGCGGTCAGCTCGGCGACCGATAATCGCGCGAAACGCTGGTGCAGATCATGCCAGGCGGCTGGAGCCCCCGGCACGCTGACGCTGGGCCAGCCCCGTTCCGGCACCTGGTTGTGCCCCTGATCGCGCAGGCCCCGTGCCTCCCAGGCCGCCGGCCAGCGCCCGGAGCCGTTCAGGCCGTGAAGCCGCTCACCATCCCAGACAATAGCGAAGGTGTCGCTGCCAATACCGTTGGATGTGGGCTCGAGTACGGTCAGCGCAATCGCCGTCGCCAGCGCCGCATCCACCGCGTTGCCACCTTTTTCGAGCATCGCGAGACCGGCATTGGCCGCCAGGGGCTGGCTGCTGGCGACGACGCCGTTAGCGGCCAGCAGCGCGCTGCGACGCGACGGGTATGAATAGTCGGTCAGGCTCATAGCGGCTGCATTCTAACCATCTGAGCGCGCAAACGCATGGTGAGCGAGTCCTTTCTTCGAAACGGGCTAAGGGTTACGATCACCAGCCGCGCGCCGCCCAGGGAAAATGACGGCGCATGCAAAGGGCTCCGGGAGCCCGTTAACCAAAAATAAGTACATTCCCAAACTTTGGAGGCACCATGAAGAGACTCACCAGTTACCTACGCGGGGCAGTGGCCGGCATCGGCGCCCTCGGCCTGCTGCTTGCGGGCGGGGCCCAGGCCAAGGTCGATGGCGATACCATCATTCTCGGCTCAGCCATCTCCCTGACAGGCAAGTATTCCGACAACGGCAAGCATGCCAAGAATGGCTACGAGCTCGCCGTCAATAAAATCAATGAGAGCGGCGGCATAAAAGTCGGCGGCAAGTCCTACAAGCTCAAGGTCATCTACTACGATGACGAATCGACCCCGGCACGCGGCGCACAGCTTGCCGAGCGCCTGATCAAGCAGGACGGCGTGAAATACATGCTCGGGCCGTACAGCTCCGGCCTCACCAAGGCCGTGGCGCCGGTGACCGAGAAGTACAAGATTCCCATGGTGGAAGCGGAAGGCGCTTCGCGCTCACTGTTCAGCCAGGGATACCAGTATTTGTTCGCCGTGCTCTCCACTTCCGAACAGTACCTGGCGAGTTCAATTGCGCTTGCTGCCGAGATTGCCGAGAAAAATGGCAAGAAGCCCTCCGACGTGCGGGTAGCCATGGCGTTCGAGAACGACCCTTTCTCCCTGGATGTGCGTGCCGGTGTACTCGATGATGCCAAAAAGTACGGCATGAAAATCGTCGTCGACGACAAGCTACCCCGGGATCTCAGCGACATGTCGGCGACTCTGACCAAGGTCAGAGCACTCAAGCCGGACTTGCTGGTGGTCTCCGGCCATTCGAAGGGCGCGGCAACCGCTGCTCGGCAAATTAAGGAGATGCAGATCGACGTGCCGTTGATCGCCATCACCCACTGCGAGTCGGCAAAAATCGTGGACAAGTTCGGGGATTCAGTGAACGGATTCCTGTGCCCGACCCAATGGGCAGAGACCTTGTCCTACAGCGACAATTTCTTCGGCTCCGCGGCGGACTACGATAAGTTGTTCAAGGCCACCTATCCCGAGTACCAGAACGTGCCCTATCAGTCGGCGCAAGCCTCGGCTGCCGTCATGGTTTGGAAGGATGCCTTCGAGCGCGCCAACTCATTCGACACCGACAAGTTGCGCGATGCGATTGCCGAGACGAACATGGACACCTTCTACGGTGGCATCAAGTTCTCGCCGGTGGGTAACAATACCGCCAAGCCGATGGTTCTTCGTCAGATCCAGAACGGTCACTTCAATGTCGTGGCGCCGTCGAAGTGGGCTTCTCACCCGGTCGACTGGCCACGTAAAGCCCAATAGCCGGTTCGGTTTGCGCATTTAAAATAATCGCCCCCGCCTGCGGGCGGGGGCATTTTCTTTTTCGAGGGGGGCGCCATGCTGGACAATTTGCTGGTGCTTTTTCAAGCACCCGTTCTCAATATCCAACTGCTTCTGGACGGGGTTCTCATCGGCTCGATCTTCGCCATGGCCGCGTACGGGCTGGCGCTCGTCTGGGGCGTGATGAACGTCAAGAATCTTGCCCAGGGTGATTTCGTCATCATGGGCGGCTACGTGGCGTACATGTTCACGACCTGGGACATCCATCCTATTTACGCGCTGCCCGTCGCATTCATCGGCATGTTCGCTTTTGGTTGGCTCGTTTATATCACCATCATCCGGCGCGTAATCGACAAGGAATTGTTCACATCGCTGCTCGCTACATTCGGCCTGGCCATCTTGCTGCAGCAGGCATTGAATCTCATTTTCGGTTCCGACGTGCAGACGGCGGATTCCGGCTTCGACACGCGCTTTTTGTTCGGCGGCATGGTTTCCATCGCCGAAATTAAGTTCGTCGCGCTGGTGCTCGCGGTATCGCTGTCCGCCTGCGTCGTCCTTTTCATGAAGCGCAGCCGCATGGGCCAGGCCATCCGCGCCACGGCTCAGGATGCGCGCGCCGCGCGCGTGCTTGGCATCAATACTGATCGCGTTTACGCATTCACCTTTGCGCTGAATTGCGCTATTTGCGGCGCGGCCGGCGTGCTCATCGCCATGATCTGGGTGATCCAGCCCTATTTCGGCGTGGTCTACTCGATCCGCTCTTTCGTCATCGTCACCATCGCCGGCCTCGGCAATCTCGCCGCGGTCATCGTGACCGCACTCGGATTGGGCGCTGCCGAGCAATTTTCGGCCTTCATTTTCGGCGCGGAATTCCAGGTTGCATCGGTCGTCTGCATGCTGATCGCGGTGCTCATATGGCGCCAGATCCAGCAGGCGCGAAAGCGCGAGGTGGTGGAATAAGATGAAGGCTTCGGTCGTCGCCCTCTACGCCGGCATTCTGATCGCCGGCATCGTCGCCCCGCTGGTGATCCCGAACTACACCTTCCAGGTGGCGGTGCTCTGGATGATGATTTTGTTCGCTCTCACCTGGGACATCGCGGGCGGACAGATGGGCTACAACTCGCTGGGGAATATTCTGTTCTTCGGCGCCGGCATGTACATCTCAGCGGTCGTGCAAATCAGCATGGGCTACGACGTGAGCGAGTACACCGCGGCTTTCGGCGCCATCAAGATTGATTTCACCGATACTCAGTACTTCACGGGTTTGTTCCTGGGCGTCGCCGCCGCCGCCATTGGTGGGGTCGTCTGCGCCCTGCTCCTGGGCCTTGCGGTGTTCGGCTTGCGCGGTCCCTACTTCGCCATCGGCACGCTGGGCTGTGCGCTGGCTGCGGCAGAGTTGGTCGCGGGCTGGGATTACGTGGGTGGCGGCGGCGGCATTTCGATGCCGGTATTTCCCGGCGATCCGGATGTGCGTTCGAAGTTTTTTTATTACATGTGCTTCGCGTTAGCCATCGCAACCTTCGCCTTTCTCAAGTGGCTTTATTCCACCCGCTTCGGTCTCGCTATCAATGCCATCCGTGACAACGAAAACAAAGCCGAAGCCATGGGTGTTCACACCAAACGCTACAAGATGGTGGCATGGAGCATCGCCGCATTCTTCCTCGGCATGATCGGGGCCGTCTTCGGCAACATGGTGGGCTTCGTCGAACCGCTGGAGGTGGCTTTCCCGACCATCACCTTTGGAATCTTCATGGTGGCGATGGCGCTGCTCGGCGGCAAAGGAACGCTGTGGGGTCCGGTGCTGGGGGCAACACTCTTCCACGTCGTCAAAGAAGTCACCTGGACGTATTTACTCGGTTGGCAATGGGTGGCACTCGGCGCCATCATCGTTATCAACGTGGTTTATTTCCAGCAGGGCATTCTCGGCTGGGCGGCGGACAAGTGGCCGGAAAAATTCGGCGTTACGGTGGAACGTGACGAGGATCCGGACGAAGGTGATGGCCAGCGACAGGCACAGCCGCGGGAAGCCACGTCATGAGTGCCCTCATCGATGTACGCGGGGTATCGAAGTCCTTCGGTGGTGTTGTTGCCAATCGTGATGTGAGTCTGAGCGTACCCGACGGCGGCATCACCGGCCTCATCGGGCCCAACGGCTCGGGCAAGACCACGCTGTTCAATTCCATCGTCGGCACCCACCCGGTCGATGATGGCTCAATCGCATTCATGGGCCAGGAGATTACTACCTTCAGCGTACAGAAAATCGCGCGCCTCGGTCTGCTGCGCACCTTTCAGCAAACCCATATCTACGGGCAAATGAACTGTGTGCAGAATATGTTGATCTCGATACCGCATCGGCGCGAACGCCCCGCCACCATGTTTACCAGGTTTCCCGCGTCGGTTTATGGGCGTGCCGATGAGCTGCTCGAGTTCGTCGGACTCTACTCCAAACGCAAGCTGTTGGCCGGCGACCTGTCCTTCGGACAACAAAAACTGCTGGAATTCGCCATGGCGCTCATGAATGAGCCCCGGGTGCTGCTGCTCGACGAACCCACCGCCGGTATTAATCCGACATTGATCAACGGGCTCATCGACCGGCTCAAGCGCGCCAACAAGGAACTCGGTATCACGCTGTTCGTTATCGAGCACAATATGCGCGTCATCATGAATCTCGCCGATCATATTTACTGCCTGGCTCACGGCGAGCTGCTGGCGCAAGGTGCGCCGCAAGACGTGCAGAATAATCAACTCGTCATCGACGCCTACCTGGGAGCGCACTAATGCCGGACGACTCGGAATCGAGCCGCAAAGCACGTTCGCGAGGCTATCACTCGGGCGGTGTCGATACCGTCATATCCGTCGACGATGTGCAACGCCAGGCAGCCGCGGTGGCCCAGGAAGGGTTGGATGCCGAATATTTGACGGCACTGACCGATGGCACGCCGTATGTGGATATCAGCGGCTTGCGCGCCGGCTACGGAAAAATGGAGATTCTCCACAATCTGGATCTGAAGGTAGGCAAGGGACAGTCGCTTTGCCTCATCGGACCCAATGGCGCTGGAAAATCCACCGTCTTGCATTCCATCTTCGGCTTTACGAATATTTTCGGCGGCAGCATTTCGGTCGGTGGCAAGGACATCACGGCGCTCGGATCGAACGACAAGCTCAAGGAAGCCGGCATCGCTTACATCCTCCAGGACAAGTCGGTTTTCCCGGGCATGACGGTGGAAGAGAATCTGTGGATGGGCGGCTACTTGATGGCATCGCCATCCAAGGCTCGGGAAGCCAGCGAGCAAATCTTGAAAAAGTACCCGCGCCTGGCGGCGAGGCGCAAACACGCCGCCGGCGTGCTCTCCGGCGGCGAGCGGCGTCTGCTGGAAATCTCCCGGGCCCTGGTCATGGGGCCCGAGGTATTGCTGGTGGACGAACCCTCCATCGGACTCGAACCGCGCTTCATCGACATGGTCTTCGGCATCCTCGAGGACTTGCAGCACGTCGAGGGGAAAACCATCGTCATGGTGGAGCAGAACGCCAAACGCGGCCTCGAATTCGCCGATATCGGCTACGTCATGGTCTCAGGCACCATTGCCATTGCCGGTAGCGGCGCCGATTTGCTCGAAAACGAAGACGTCGGGCGCCTGTTCCTGGGCGGCTGATCCATGGCCTGAGGGGCGTCGCCCCCTACAATCCCCCCTGACACCCCACCAATAGACCGGGACAATGCGTTATTTTTCCGGCAAAATCCGCTCATATTGTCGGATTGACCGGATATTGTCCCAGGATTAACGTCTACCCCATGCGCATCACCATACACCGCAACGGCGCCGGCAATACCGGCGCCAACAAGCCGGTCTACCAGCAAATCGCCCAGCAG
>Ga0210064_1001029_pt1 | contig 12508 bp, 12 predicted proteins | sample Muzzi_CordC_D2_FD_185531 | JGI IMG/M metagenome (GOLD analysis project Ga0210064, IMG submission 185531) | Wetland microbial communities from San Francisco Bay, California, USA, that impact long-term carbon sequestration - Muzzi_CordC_D2 (SPAdes) | ecosystem: Environmental > Aquatic > Marine >...
CAACAGATATTTCCCTTTTTTTCTATACTTCAATCCGGCTTGATAGTGTTTTTGTGCTGAAATGCGAATATCTTTCTTAATCTGAAGGCTTTTCTTCATAGCCGTCTGATTTTGAGGGTCTACAGCGAGGGTTAATTCATACTGCTTCAAGGCCTCCACAATATCGCCGTCATTTTCATACTTTTGTCCCTTTTCCATAAATGACTGGATCAGTTGTTTATCTTTAGTTTCAGTGAGTTTTCCCAATTTTTTCCGAGCTCCAGAACATCCGCCTATCAAAAACACGAACACTACGCCCCAAATCAGCACGCTGCTTTTTTTCATAATGATCTCACTTTAATGAAAGTTTATGGAAGCTTTTCAGTACAGAAGTAAAAAAGGTCATATCCTTTTTAAAAACCTGGGTTCTTTTCAAAGTAAGCGGGTTGGCAAAAAACGGGTTACCCCCCCTTGTAACAGTTACTGCAACTTGATAACCCAAGCGTTTAGAAATTTCCAACACACTTGGGTTATATCGTCCAAAAGGAAAGGCCAAAAGGATGGTATTTTGGCCCAGTTCCTTATCAATGATTTGTTTGGATTCACTGAGTTCTTTCTCAATCCTGCCCATATACGTTTGGGTATCTTCACCTTCTTTCTGCCTGGTTAAGTCGATGTGGGATAAGGTATGTGACCCGATCTCAAAACCGTCGGCTCTCATTCTATTGATTTGGCTCCAGGTTAAAGCATTTCGGGATGCACCGATAAAATCAGTATAAATAAATAGTGTTGCATTGAAACCATATTTTTTCAGAATAGGATAAGCGATATCATAGGCTGATCGATAACCGTCATCAATGGATATAATTACGGCCTTTTTGGGGAGAGATTTACGGTATTCTATAAAATCAATAAGTTGTCCAAAGGTTATGACTCTATAGCCATTTTCGGAAAGGTATCTCATCTGTTGTTTAAAAAGATCAGCGGGTAAACAAAGCGGTGATTCACAGTCGTTAGAAAAACGGTGGTAGCAAAGAATAGGGACAATCTGGAATCCATCCGCTGTCAACCCTGCTTTATTTTTCTCTTTGAGGGGTATAATGGTAATCTTGTTTTTTGTAAAAGAAACATCCTTATTCGCGTCTTCTATTACCCAAGATTTTTTTCTATCCCCAAGAAATTTATCGGCGAGCGTAGTGGGTGTTTCATTTTTTTGAAATCTACCAACGACATATTCTTCCGACTGATAAATCCTTTCGGTGCCTAAGGAAGCACAGGAGGTCAAGAAAAGCAATCCTCCTCCGCATATCAATAGTGCAATAATTAAGAATTTAATCCTGTTATATTTCCAGTCTGTCATGGGATGGCCTCCATAAAAAATATCAGTATAAACGCATTGAAAAAACCCAAGAGTTCTTTAGGTCATAATATTTCGGCGATGACAACGGTAATATTGTCCCGTCCTCCAGCGGATTTGGCCATTTCAAGGAGTTTTTCAGTCTTTCGAGGCAAGTCGAAACCTGAAAAAAGGACTTGGCCGATGAGACCGTCATCTATCATATCGGTCAAACCGTCTGAACATAGAAGAAACAGGTCGCCAGGGTACGTTTTACCCCTTAAAATATCGAGGGATAGATTTTCTTTCATGCCCACGGCCCGAAAAATGACATTACGAAAGGAATGGTTTTTGGCATCGGCAGGTGTAATCAATCCTTGGTCGATCTGATCCTGCACAAGAGAATGATCCCTGGTCAGCTGCTTTAGTTGGCCATTCCGGACACGGTAGGTTCGGCTGTCCCCGATGTGGCCAATAAAAAAGCCTTGCTCTTGGAAGGCTATGAGTTCAGCCGTACAAGCCATTCCTTCGTGCTGGGGATTATCTTCAATGTAGTTTAAAATCCTTTCATGAGCAGAACGAAAAGTCGTTTTGACCCTCTCGATGGTTTTGTTTTCAGATGGATCGTTATCGGATGAAAAAACTTCGAGTGCTGTTTGAGAAAAAATCAGACTGGCCAATTCACCGGCGGCGCTGCCGCCCACGCCATCCGCCACAAGGCAGAATCCAATGTCAGGCTTAATGAGAAACGTATCTTCGTTATTCGGGCGTATAAGCCCGGGATCTGTTCTTCCAAAGCAATTTAAGTTTGCCATAACTGTTTTTTTAACCAAGCATTTACACTAAAAACACCAATCAATTTTTCAGGGTGATTTTTTGGTTTTAACAAAGTTCTTCCTCATAAAATCTGAAAGATTGGATGCATCGTAAGAAATGTTCAATTTATTTCTCAGGCTCATCAGGTCGTCATGAATTTCCTGTGCACTTTGATACCTTAATTTTTTATCTTTTTCCAAACATTTCATCACGATTCTGTTTAACTCATCCGGGATGCCCGGATTTAGGCTGATCAAAGGAGGAATATTCACCTTTGGAATGGACCGGATGGCCTCTATATGATTGTCAAATCGATAAATTTTCTTATAAGAGAGTATTTCATAAAAGACAAGTCCCAGTGCATATATATCAGCCTGGTGGTCTGCTACTCGTCCCAGTGCCTGTTCAGGGGACAAATAGGAGAGTTTTCCTTTAATTACACCTGCCTGGGTCATGCTAGGCTCGGAACGCGCTTTGGAAATTCCAAAATCGGTTATCTTCACTTCCCCTAAAAATGAAATCAGAATGTTTTGCGGGCTTATATCCCGATGTACAATATGTAGAGGGTTGCCACTTTTATCATCCGTTTTGTCATGAGAGTACTGCAATCCCGTACATATTTTCATTATTACAAAAACGGATAGATCAACAGGAAGTCCTTCTTTAACATGCACCATGATCTCAGCCAGGTTCTTTCCATCAATATATTCCATCGCGATTAAATAAACGTTTTGAATCTTGCCGAAATCAATAATCTGAACGATATTTGGATGCTGTAATAGCGCGGCGAGCCTGGCTTCACGGATAAACATTTTTATAAAATCCTGGTTTTCAGCCAGGTGAGGAAGAATTTTCTTAACAGCAACCGTTCTTCGAAAACCATCTTGACGAAGGTAGTCCGAAAGGAACAGATCGGCCATACCGCCCTTTGCGATTTGTTGGGTTAACAAATACGGACCGATCTTGTTCATTCCTTCAAGTTCTTTCCGGATTTTTACTGCTTTTGCCCGGGAGATGCGATCCATAAAAACTAAACCCACAGCCAGCAGAAGGGAAGTGACGACCAACACCATCAATAATGTCATTCTGAATATGCTTAAAGATTTGTTAAGTTCAATTGAAGATATTACGTAATAAACTTTTCCAATCTTTACCCCGGAATAGTCAATGTCTTTGGAAAAGGAAATAAGCGGTTTTTGGTCCTTTCCTCCTTTCCCGGTCTCAATAAGTATACCATCAATGGTTTTTGCGTGTTCCATATTTTGCAGGGTCATCAGTGGACGGTTGACCATCTCAGGGTCGGAGTGCGCAATCACCTGCATTTTATGGTCAAGGATCGCTACGAAGGCTACGTTCTTATTTTGTAAAAATTCTCTGATAGCAACATTCAAAGAAAGCATATCTTTTTCAAGCAGAGAGGGAGCGGTTTTCACGGACAGGCTCTGGGTCGCGGAAACTCCGTTTTGATAAAAATCATCTTTCATGCCAGCCGTATTATTACGATATATTAAAAAGCCGCCTAAATTAATGACCAGCCAGGAGATAAGACATACAATAACAACTTTTTTGTTCCGTTTAACGAACTGAATATTAAGCAGTTTACTGGAAATGGTAGAAAAGGTCTTTGTCGAAAATTGCTTTACCCACAACTTTGTTGTTGATACTTTTTCGCTCACACTCATAACTTTCTCCCCGGAATATGATGCGTATGGTTGTATGTGAAACGAAGACAATCCGGTGAATAAATATTATAATATCCCAGTATTGTCAAGGATCTTATAGGTTTGTTTTCCCCGGTCCGATTTCCCTGGTCGAACAAAAACCTACCAGAAGAGGTTCGGTGACAAGCCATCAACAGGAAGTTCAAGAACAAGGTTTATAATCTCTTGAATCTTACGATAAAAGCACACTCTACATAAATCAAACAGCTCTTTATCATGACCTGACCCCCAAAAATTGGTCCAGTTTTTAAGTTAGAGTTATGTTAAGAACTTAGATCAAACGAAGGAGGTCAGGATGATCGGAAAACCGATATTGAAGGTTGTGATATCGTCCAGCAAAAATTGAACTGTCCAGAGGTGTATTGATCAGTTAGCCTAAACCCGCCCAAGGACTGCTTTTAAGGCCTGAGATAGCATCTTTTCTGGTGGAGATATCATCCCAAAATCCTGAGAGATGTCTGGCATATGAGGAAACTGAGTTCCTCTCAATAGTTTATGTTGTGTCTTAGGACTGGTTAATCGCAAAGCTGTCATGCCCGATGATTTTGGCTGAGTTTTAAATTGATAACTTCGACACCCTATAATTCCTATTCGTGGCGCAACGCTTCAATGGGATCCAGTTGCCCTGCCTGTCTGGCCGGGAAGTAGCCGAAGATGACGCCCACCGCTGCGGAAAACAAAAAGGCGATAGCGACAATCCCCGGATCAAAAACAAAGGGAACTGCAAGGACTCGTGCGCCGATCGCGGCCGCCGCTACCCCGAGGATAATGCCGATCAGCCCCCCAAAGGAAGACAGCACGACGGCTTCGACTAGAAACTGCATCAACACATCTTGCTCTAAGGCACCGATGGCAAGCCGGATGCCGATTTCCCGTGTTCTTTCCGTAACCGATACCAGCATGATATTCATTATTCCGATTCCACCGACCAATAGGCTTACCGCTGCCACTGCACCGAGCAGTCCGGTAAGTGCACGGGTTGTTCCGGTCATCGTACTGACGAGCTCTTGCATATCTCTAACATAGAAATCGTCTTCTTTGCCCATGGCAATGCGGCGACGCTCCCGCATCAGCCGTTCGATATCCTGTTCGACTTTCTTGGTGGAAACGCCGTCTTTTGCTGAAACATAAATTCTGGTCACATCTATATTTCCGGCGATGCGTCGCTGAAGCGTGCGCAATGGAATCAGCACAAAGTCATCCTGATCTGTCCCAAAGCTGGACTCCCCTTTAGATTCGAGGAGGCCGATTACCTGGCATGAAAGCTTTTGAAGGCGAATCGTGTTGCCTATAGGGTTCTGGCCGCCAAAAAGTTCTTTGCGCACAGTTGCCCCTATAATGCACACGTCTTTTCCTCCTCTAAGTTCACCGTCTGTGAATAGCCGGCCGTTCTCAAGCTGCCAGTTGCGGGCCTGTAAATAGGCACGAGTGCTGCCGATTACCGAGGTTACCCAGTTTTCGTTTCCATAGATTGCTTGTGTGGTTTTAGAGGCCATCGGCGCCACCGCAGCAAGTCCAGAGATTTCACGGGCAATGGCGTCTGCATCTTCCACCTTAAACATGGCGCCGGTTGATTGGGTACCCCCGGGACCGTGACGGTGCTGTCCGGGTCTAACCTGAAGAAGATTGGTACCCAGCTTCCCGATATCGGAAGTCACTTGCATCGTCGCTCCTCTGCCAAGGGTCACCATGGTGATCACGGCAGCGACTCCAATAACGATACCCAGGATGGTCAGCGATGAACGCAGGATGTTGCGCCGGATTTCCCGCAAGGCCAGAAAAATCGTTTCCTTTAACATTATAGTATTTTCCCGTTTTCCTCTTCGGTATCGATGATCCCGTCGAGGAAACGAATGATTCGTTTTGCATAGGCCGCCATATCGGCATCATGGGTCACCAGGACGATGGTGAGGCTGTATTCACGATTGAATGCGGCAAGCATCTCCATGACTTCCCGACTGCGGGCAGAATCCAGGTTGCCGGTGGGTTCGTCGGCCAGCAGTACTTTTGGATCGGTAACGATGGCTCGGGCGATGGCGACCCGTTGTTGCTGTCCTCCTGAGAGTTCGCCGGGCGTGTGTGTTTCCCACCCTTTGAGCCCAACCGCTTCAAGGGCTCGCAAAGCGCTTTCCCGTCGCTCATGCACCGGGATGCCGCGATAGACCAGGGGCAGTTCTACGTTTTCCAGAGCCGAGGTGCGATTGAGGATGTTGAAACCCTGAAATACGAATCCCAGATAATGCCGGCGTAACAGCGCGCGCTGGTCGCGAGACAGTTTCCCCACATCGACACCTTCAAAAAGATAGGCCCCTTTGCTGGGCGTATCTAAACAGCCCAGAATATTCATGCAAGTAGACTTTCCCGACCCGCTTGGTCCCATCACGGCTACGAACTCACTCTGGCCGATGTGCAAATCTATTCCCCGCAGGGCTTGCATGGCCGCAGAACCCGTGCCGTAAACCTTGGTCACGCTTTGGAGTTCTATAAGAGAATGTTCGCTGATTTGCGTGGATAAGGTTTTTTTCATCGTTCAGATCTCTTTAAATCGACCACAAGCGGCATCCCCGGCTCAATGTCACCGCTCGTCACCTCAGTCATGCTGCCATCCGTGACGCCGATACCGATAGCAATGGCGAGAAGTTTTCCATCGCGCAGCGTCCACACATGTTGTATTTTATTGCTATCAGTCGCTTCTTTACGCTGTTTTGACGGCGATCTGTGCCGACGTGGCAGGAGTTTATTCAGTAAGCTGCCGCCGCTGGATGGGGCTTCTTTTTCTTTAATCGGCGGGATAAAACGCAGCGCAGCATTGGGCACCATGATCGCGTTTTCCACTTTGTTGACGGTGATGTCCGCCGTTGCAGTCATTCCCGGCCGCAAGGAAAGGTCCGAGTTGTCCACGTTTAGGACTGTTTTGTATGTGACAACCCCGTTTACGGTCTGAGAACCGTACCGTACCTGGGTGATCCGCGCCGGGAACGTTCGGCCTGGGTGGGCATCGACGGTGAAAGAGGCCTCTTGTCCCTTTGTTACCTGACCCACATCGGCCTCGTCCACATCCACATGAAGTTCCATTTGTGTCAGATCCTCGGCCAGGGTAAACAACACCGGGGCCTGAAACGAGGCCGCCACTGTCTGGCCGGGTTCCACATTCCGCGTAAGTACGATACCGTTAATGGGGGAATGGATGATCGTTTTTGCCAAATCCGTTTCATCGGCTTCGAGAGTGGCCTGGGCCTGGGACACCTGCGCCCTTGCGGTGGCCTCGGTGGCTTTTGCCCGATGCAGCGCCGCCTGAGTCGCATCCAGGTCCTGCTGCGACGGCACCTGTTTATTGCTCAATTCCCATACCTCTTTTAACCGGGCCAGTTGATCTCCCGACTCTTTGACCGTGGCCTGTGCCTCTAAAACCTTTGCCCGGGCAGATTCCAAGGCAGCTTTTGATTGCAGAACCTTGGCTTTCAGCTTGTCGGTGTCCAGCCTCGCCAGAATTTGGCCGACTTTCACCCGATCATTGTAATCAACTTCGACGGTCTTGATGATACCCGATAACTCGCTGCCCACATCCACTTGGTTTGTCGGTTCCAGAGCACCGGTCGCTGTTACGGTCACGGTTAGGTCTCCCCGCTTAACTTTCTGGGTCTGGTACTGCATGGAATTCGATTTTTTTGTCCCATTCCAAGCAACAGTGCTTGTCACGCCCGCGATTGCCAAAAGGGCTATGATGAGCCAGCGTTTCAGATGTTTTTTGCGGTCCGAGGACTGATCTATGCCAAGGGTTTGATTGATATCGACTTCCGGGTTTGTATTTGATTTCATTGTTTTCTTCCAATTCAGAATTTAATTCGTGTGGTTCTTCCCCAATTTGATTGGAGAAGGGGGTCCAAGGATTCAAGGGTTTGTTTTCTAAAGACTTGATAAGCGCCTTTAACATTCTTTCGATTATTGCGATGTCTTTCTTCCATATCCTTCTGTTCTTTGTAATTTTTTAGCATTTCACTCGAACCCTTGACCCCTTGTACCCTTTGGAATCAAACCTTCTTAATCGAAGATGACCCACTTATTTTAACCTAATTAACTACAACTAATCGGGAGATGATCCATTCGAGTTATCTGGCATTAAAGACTTCCATCCACCTCCCAGGGATTTGTACAAAGCGATTAAATCCGACGTTACTTCGCCCTTGCTGACCGCTAACTGATCTTCGAGTGATAACAACGACCGCTGGGCAACCAGGACATTGTTAAACTCGATGAGTCCGGACGTATACTGTTTTTTAGCAAGGTCAACTGCGCGCCGGGCCGCCTCGGTCGCTTCGGTCAGCGATTGTCTGCGACGTTGTTCCTTAGCGTAGGCAACCAACGCATTTTCAACATCCTCCAGTGCTGTTAGAACTGCAGCTTCGTATCGGATCAGGGCCTGCTCCTGTAAAGCGGTTTGTACTTCAATGTTGCTCCGGATGGCGCCGGCGTCAAACAGCGGCCAGGCAACCGTGGCTCCGATACCATGGGTTCGGCTACTGGTCAAAAACAGGTTGCCCGGCGACAGGGCTTCAAGACCAATAGAGCCGAGCAGCGAAAACCTGGGATACAGATCAGCCGTGGCAACACCTATTTGTGCCGTCTGAGCGGCCAGCTGGCGTTCTGCTCTTCGGACATCCGGCCGCTGTCGCAAGATATCAGCCGGAACGCCGACCGCGACTTCGAGAGGGGTGACCGGAATGGCTTTGCGTTCCGCCAAGGCATTTCTCAGTGACCCCGGATGCTGTCCGATCAATATGGCCAGGCGGTTTTTTGCCTGCTCGAGGCCGGTCTGTAAAGCAGGTATCTGGGCCCGTGTCTGCTCGAGACTGTACTTGGCCTGTTCTACGTCCAGTTGTGTCGTTAAACCGGCCTGACGGCGCCATCGGGTGATATTGTATGTTTCTTTCAGTGCATCAAGATTGGCTTCTGCAAACGACAGTCGGGTCTGAAATGAACGCAACTCGACATAATTCAGGGCAACTTCGGCAAGCAGGCTGACAATAACATCACGCAAATCCTCTTGACTCGCCTGTAGCTCAGCTCCAGCCGCTTCAACGGCCCGTTTTTTTCCCCCAAATACGTCCAGCTCCCAGGCAGCATCGAAACCTGCGGCGTAGAGTTTTCTCTCGCTTCCGCTGCCGGTTTCTTCGCTACTGCGGTTCAATTTGGCTGAGCCGCCGGCGTCGATGGTCGGAAAACGGCCGGACTCGGTGATACCGCGGCGAGCACGGGCCTCACGAACACGCGCGCGCGCCTCCTTAAGATCAAGATTTCCTGCAACTGCCGACTCGACCAGGTTCGTTAGTACAGGATCATCGAGAATTGTCCACCAATCGGCCAGTGCTTTTTTGTCTATATGTTCCCCGGCCAGGTTATTTTTCGCCGGGGTATGCCATGCATCGGGCATTGGGGTGTCTGGTTTCACATAATCTGGCCCAACAACCGCACATCCGGCAAAAATAAACAGCACCAGTGCGGCAGGTAAAAGTACCCCAAATCGGATAGGGGCTATTTTGATCAGTAAGTTCATGACGAGGTCTTTACATCGGACGGTGGACTGCTGTCCCGTGAGTGTCGTGAGAAACGTCTCAGATGTTGAGCCAAAGCGCTTCTCTCTTTTGGACTGAATTGTTTCGCCAATTCAATGGTTGCATCTGCCAAACGCCGCTTCATGAGGCTTCGCAGTTCGTGTATTTTTTCAATTTGAAGCCGGTAGTTGGCTTCATCAAATTCAGGTGCGGATAAACGCTTCATGGCTTCTTTTCTTGCTTCTCGGATCTGATTGTATGCATCCCGATTGTTCTGATGAACCCTTTCCACCGTTTCAATAAACAATGCTGCTTTATCCGCTGGCAATTTTGACGCAAATTCTTTCACGGACTTTCGAACAAAGTATTCTTTATGGAAGCGATGCGACATATCGCCAATGACAACGCCGGCAAGTAAAACGTTGAGAAGAAGTGAACTGAAAATCAGGATTTTTATCTTTTTACTCATAGTATATCTCCTTCATAATTTAGAAAATCTTCCAGGTGGGTTTCGTATTGTTCAGTGGAAACGTACCCTGAAGGATTTGAATAACCTATTGTAAATCCGATGATCAAAGTAAAAATGAGCGAAACTGAAATCGCTGCAAATGTACGCCTGGACAAGCTAAATTCGGAAAGTATCTCCGAGAAAAACACGCCAAAATTGCGTTGCGTTTTTTTCTTTTTGGGCAGAGAGGCTGCAACAATTCGTCCTGCCAGGTCTCTGCTAGGTTCTTCATATTTCCGCGTTTTAAGAACCCCTTCAAAACGTTTTTCGTCTTCTACTAATTTTTTAAGTTCAGGAGAACTATCCAGTGCCTTCAACGCTGACGAACTTATATCTTTTGGCCAACACCGAATATCAGCGCCATACATGAGCAGTTTTTCCTTGAATTGTTCAAAGTTCATGGTCATCGTGAACCTCCGCCAAGATATTGTTTGACGTTGTACTTTAATGTTGTTTTGGCACGCATGACGAGAGACTGCAGGGCTTTCACCTTCACACCAATGATTTGGGCCGCCTCATTATTGCTTAATCCCTCATAAAAGCACAGGTTAACCGCCAACTGCTGTCTTTCCGGCAAGTCCTGGATAAATCGTTCCAATACAGCTTGTTTTTGATGCACATCAAGTAAGACTTCTGCGTCGGGATTTTCGTCTGCGAACTCTATGTCTTCGGGTAACCGCATCAATTTTTTCTTTTTTCGATGATCAAGACTCAGATTTATGACGACCCGATAAAACCAGGTGGTGAATTTGGCTCCTTTACCGGGATTCCAAAGATTTGGCCTGTCCCATAGCTTTAGAAACGCTTCCTGCACAATATCCTCTGCATCGTCCTTGCTGGAAACAAGACGATAGGCCATACGATAGAATCGATTTGAATGACGATTTACGAGTGCAGAAAAAGCGTCATGACTTCCCTCCTGTATCTGGCATATCAGGGACTCGTCATCCAGATTAAAGAACTTTGTTTCCATATTCACTGATATTTCCCTTTATGTGCTAATACGATCGAAAATTGAAAAGTCTTCGCTCTTTTTTTTTAATTCAAGTGTCACACTCATCATTTCAATTCATTTTCAAAGTATCTCATTTGCCATTTGCTAATAAATTGTTAAACAAATCAATTGGTTTCAGACGACAATGTGGAATAGGCGGTGAAAAATATCCTACCGGCCAATGGGCTTGCCGTTGTTAACATTCCGGCTTGCGTTTTTTATCGTTAAAACTTGTTGGAGAATCAAAAGTTGTCGTCATTGACAAGCTGGTAACCATGATTAAGCTTGAGTTGTATGTTCTTTTATTGTTTTGTATAGGTTTGGCCATATGGATATCTGCCGAATATGATTTCGTTAATGAGATTTAAAGGAGATTGTGCGTAAAATGAAAAAACAGATAAAGAGTATGAAAAATAAAGTAATTTCTATAAGGTTTGGTATGCTGATCTTTGTCTTTCTCATGGGTTGTGCCGGTATAGAAAAGTTGTCCCCGTTTCAAATGGATGAGATGCTTGTAAGGGCCGGTTTTCAGATGCACACCGCCGACACGCCTAAAAAACTCGATTTTCTTAAATCACTACCCCAAAATGAGCTTGTACACAAAACATATAACGAAAAAGTATCCTATTTTTATGTGGATGGGTCTTCTTGTCAGTGCATGTATGTAGGAGATGAACAGGCTTATCAGCGTTTCAGACAGTCGGTTAAAGAAGAACAAATGGATGAAAAAATTGAGACAACCAGCCATCAGGCCCAGGACAGAATGGGAAACATCGACATTGATCCTAACAACCCTCTTAATATTGAAGGTCATCTTCCCTGAATCATTGCAATTTTTACTAACATCACGGGCACGGAATTCTCTGGTTAATATCGGCCATTTTCACGTTGTCTTTTGTTTGAAGTGATAATCTTTTCAAAAAGCTTTATCGATACTCATGATCAGGTCACTTGGGTTCTTCTTTCCAGATACTGCACAAACATTGAAAGGGAAAAGGTTAAAATTAGATATAAAATGGCACACACAAACCAGAGTTCAAAGGGTTGAAGGCTGGTGGTGATCACTTCGCGGGTGGCTTTGGTCAATTCCCGGATCGCGATAAGGCCAAGTAATGATGAGTCTTTTATGAGGCTGATGAACTGGCCGGCAAGGGGTGGCAGGATTCGTCTCAGGGCCTGGGGGAGAATAATATGCTGCATAGACTGGACATATGTCATTCCCAGAGATTTGGCGGCCTCAATTTGACCGAAATGGATGGATTGGATGCCTGCCCTCACCATTTCGGCTACGTACGCTCCGGCAAAACAGGCGAGCGCGGCAACCCCGAACCACAGAGGAGGAATCTGCCCGAGCCCCTTTCTGACAAAGATATTATTGATCAATGTGCCGAGAACAAAATACCAGATAAAAATTTGCACCAAGAGCGGCGATCCGCGGATAAACTCGATATAAGTTATCGCAGACCATTTTAATGCGGGGTTGGATGATATTCGCGCAATACCGGCGAATAGACCGATGAGTATGCCAAAAACAATAGCGATGAGACTGACCTTTAACGTCAGCCAGAGACCTTCCATTAAAATACCGATTCGCCATTTTTT
>Ga0210064_1001033_pt1 | contig 12450 bp, 9 predicted proteins | sample Muzzi_CordC_D2_FD_185531 | JGI IMG/M metagenome (GOLD analysis project Ga0210064, IMG submission 185531) | Wetland microbial communities from San Francisco Bay, California, USA, that impact long-term carbon sequestration - Muzzi_CordC_D2 (SPAdes) | ecosystem: Environmental > Aquatic > Marine >...
TCCACCTGTGTATCGGACAAAGAAAAAGGGGATTCATTTTCCGAGGAGATTGCCGAATAATATTTTGCATCTTTGTCTTTTTTGGCAAATACCAAAAGTGAATATTCCTTTTCACCTTTGAGGGTGACGCTATAGATCGGATTTTTAAAATCTTCTTTTTTTAAGTCGTCTAAATATCTTTGACACTCTAGACTGTTCAGAAAGCTCAACAGAGAGCCAACCTTGGATGGGGCCACTTCATGGCCTTTTGTATCCTCCCACACAGTTTTGGTCTTGGCTTCTTTAGAGGCTCTGGCGGCTTGCTCATCCGTTTTTTCAGGAAGGGTTTCTGGGATCTCTTTTCGAGAAAGAGAAATGGTTTTTCCTTCGTGGGTGAGCTTAATTCCTTGAATGATATTTTGTGAATACGACAGTACGGTCTTGTCTCGGAAATCGTCAACGGACCGGTCAAAATTTCGCCTGAAATCTCCCCTGGCATGGTACACGTTGGGATCGTTTGGCAGTTTAACAAAGGTGTGCTTATAGGTTGGGGCTGTTTTGCCGATATCAAACTCCCGGAGAAGGGTTTTGCCCTGCCAGGCTTTCACATGGATATTTTTATCGTTGTTCAAATCATAACGGAGATAATTTTTTGATTCCGATACCAGGGCCGTCAATTTCAATTTTTCAATAACATCCAGCATCTTTTTAACCTTTGTTGAATCAGCGCGGTACCCCTTTGGTTCAATGTGCCATGTGTTGTCTTTTTGGTTAAAAATAATGGAATTGCCTGATGTTGTGATTTCAAGTTTTGAGATATGTTTCCCGGTAACTTCGGAAAGTTCCGGAAGCTGATAATGTGTTCTGTTTGACCGATGCAAGGCAAGATACAGGATCAGTGCAACCAGAATGGCTGCCAGAATAAAATACTCTTTTTTCAGCTTCATATTCACCTCTTTTTATTTTTGAAACATCATCTGTATTCGTTTTTTTCTGGAATGGCGCCGCAGCCATACGAAAAGGCCCAGAAAAACCAGCAATACCGGAAGTCCGGCAATATTAAACGTCTTGACAAAAGTTTTTGTCAGAGATCCTGTATCATTCAGGGGATTAAAACTAAGCACCTTACTTCTCATGACGGCAATATTCTCTCGATGGCTCAAGGCATCAATCGTGTTCAAAATAAACATGTCATTGGGGCTATCGCCTTCAGGGTCCAGAACATTGTCTTTCAGCATTTCCGCCGATGCCATCAAAAAGATTTTGGCGGGCTTTCCCTTGGATATGGTTTCGCCCTGGCTTTTTATTTTCGACATGTCAACGTTGGTTTTTTTCTCTGCCGGTTTAGGCATGCTTTCTTTTTTATCCCGGGTATCTGCATTTTCATCCGGTGATTTTTTTTCCGGGATGGGTTTGCCGGCAAAATAGCTGGGAAACTCCCCTTCAACGATGTATGCCAATGGAAAACTCTGTTTTTCGTCATCCGGGGGGGGCGGCGGGAGAAACATGGGATTTAAACTGATGTTTTTGAGTATCTCCCAGGATTTTTCAGAAGATGTAAAGAGCTTGACGGCTTTGAGTTTGTTTTTAGAAATCTGTGCCTCGTCCAGTTCAAGAGGGGATATTTTGACTGCAACCAGTCCCTTGATACTACGGATAAAATTTAGGTCATGGTTGATATTTTTATTTTTGATGATGGGGGCAAAGTATATGGGTCTTTCACCACCTCCCATGTTGCTGGGGAGCCTTTGCTTATGACAATTTTCATCAAGCACATATGATTTTTTAACATGGATGCCATAATGCGACAGCAATTTGTCAAGTCCGGTATCCAACGGCGCATAGTTGGGACCCCGGTTCAATCCAAAACGCTGCTGATTATTGGAGTTGATTTCTTTGAAGGCGTCAATGAACAGTGCAAGATTGGTCCCTTTCATCAATGCCTGATCAATCTGATAAAGTTCGTAATCGGAAAATTTTTCAGTTGGCCGTACGATCACCAGACAATTGAGGCTATCGGGAATGGACTGATCTTTTAGATTGATAGGTTTTAAACTGTAGGTTTTTGATATCAAGCTTGAAAATGTTGATATCGCATCCGGATTTTGTCGCCCCATAGGTGAAAAACTCGAAATACTCAGCGTGCCGTGTCCTGCCAGATATCCAAGATCCTGGTTGATATCCACCAGGGTTTCCAAGTTGTTGTTAACGATGTCTTCCAATTCATCAACATCCACCAGATCATACTGGGTTCCGATGATAGGAAGCCGGAGCACCTTTAGCAAAGGTATTTTTCTGACTTTTTCTCCGTATTCCATTACAAGACCGATCATTCCATTGCCGGCCGGGATGTTGCCTTCGGATAGATTCGGCCATTGAAGTTGCATCAAATTGTATTTTTTCCATAATGGTTCCTTTGACGGTTCCTTAGAGGGGTCAATGTAAGTATATTCCAGTTTTCCAAAGTTTTTGGTATTGAGGTGTTCAATGCTTTCTTTTAGTTTTGCGGGATATTCAGGAATTTGGTTAAGGCCAATTAAAGGTGCGACGGATTTTAACGAGGAAGACAGAAACAGTTTGACCTTTATTTTATCCTTTAAGTTCAGTAATGCGCTGATTTTATTGTTCAGCTTTTGTATCGCCGTTGTCAGTTTATACTCTAACCCATTGATGGAAGTAATGGTGGGAATCCGCTCAACCATATCACCGTGAATCAATACAAGCCCCATGTAGGCTTTTTTAAATTTTACCTCATCTTCCTCATAAACCTGAATCTGGACCGGGTGTATACCGTAATTGTTCGCCAAGTTCTGATTTTCCCGCGTTAAAGGATCGATCCCTTCGGCCTCCGGGCTGACATCATAGAATTTGTAGTTAAAATACGAATTGGCATGGATGGCATATTCTTCTAAAAGATCGTGTAAATATCGTTCGGTATTGTTGTGAGGTGCGGGCAGGTTTTTCGTAAAAAAGACGTCGATGGTCAACGGTTCGGAAAGGGAGGAAACGACCTTTTTGCTGGCATCGGATATTGAATAAATATGGTTTTCGGTAAGATCGATTCTGAAAAAGAGTGTCATCCCAGCCACATTGATGAGGACAATGATGACCAGATAAATAGAAAGTTTGATATATTTTGCATATCGTTTCTGAATGCCCATTTTAAGCTCCTTAATTTTTTCCCCGCATGGCCAGGTGAGTGCTGTAAAGTCCGATGAACACGACACTTAAAAAATAGATGACATCTCTCGAATCGATAATCCCTTTGGAGATGTTCTTGAAATGAAAATCAGCGCCGAGATAACCGATGACACCGAGCAGTGTCCGGGGAAAGAAGAAAAGCATTTTATCGATCAACGTGAGGGTAAAGCAGATGGTCATACCGACTATGAATGCGATGATCTGGTTGCGTGTCAACGAAGAAGCAAACAAACCCACTGCAACAAACGATGCTCCCAGTAAAACAGCACCTAAGTAGCCGCCGGCCACAGGCCCCCAGTCGAGTTGGCCCATAAAGGCGATACATATCGGATAGGCAAAGGTCGGGACCAGAGCGGCGGCCACAAACAGAACGCCGGCTAAAAATTTACCTAGAAGGATATCTGTAAATGTTACCGGAAGGGTAAGAAGTATTTCATAGGAACCCACATTCAGCTCTTCTGAAAAGAGCCTCATGGTCACCGCCGGAATCAAAAAGGAAAATGTAATAGGCAGAAGATTAAAAAAATTTCTCAGGTCCGCCTGATTGTAATAGAAAAATGTCGTAAAAAAGAACCACCCGGTCACCAGCAGAAAAATAGAGATGACGATATAGGCAATGGGAGATATGAAATAGTCTTTTAGCTCTTTATTGCAGATACGGATCGCCTGTTGCATGTCAATCCTCCTTGGTTAGTGTCCATCCATAAATTGTCTTTTTGCCCAATCTCTGCGTTATGCTCAAAAAATAATCCTCGGAATATCAACTATATGCCTGTGGTTATTTTTTTCGCATGCCTTGATCTTGAACAAAAATCCTCATTTATGGATGGACACTAGTTAGCTCGCGAAATACAGTTTCTAATGTTTTGGTTTCCTGGTGAAACTCAATGAGAACCCAGGATGTCTGTTTGATTGTTTGATAAATGGTTTCTCTCAAATCTTCCGGTGATTCGCACGTAAGCCGGACAGTTAGGGCATTGTTTTGTGCTTCATGAATCCTTTGGATTTTTTCGACACCCTCGATCCTGCTGAATTGTTCGTTCACATCTAGAAAATCTGCGTTCAGCAATTCTAAATGGATGAAATATGTTTGACCGGCAGACTGCTTGAGATTTTCCATAATATCGTCTGCAACGATCTTGCCTCTGTTGATGATCACGACCCGATCACAGGTGGCTTCCACTTCACTCAGGATGTGAGTGGATAGAATGACGGTTTTTTCTTCTCCGATTTTTCGAATGATGTTGCGAATTTCCACAATCTGATTCGGGTCCAAACCTGATGTGGGTTCATCCAGAATCAGGATTTCCGGATCGGTCATCATGGCGTGGGCCAGACCCACTCTCTGATTCAAGCCTTTGGAGAGTTCATTGATACTCCGATGCATAATTTCATCCAATCCGCATAAATTCACCAGTTGTCGAATCCTGGAGATTCTTTGGTTTTTATCCATCCCCCGAATTCTGGCAACATAGTCTAAATAATCAAAGACCAGCATGCTGTGGTATAATGGCGCCGATTCCGGCAAATACCCCATCAACTTTTTGATGTCTAAAAGATGTTCATCCAGCAGGTAGTCTTTGACGCGAATGGTCCCGGAAGTGGGCATAAAATAACCTGTCAGCATCCTCAAAGTCGTGGTTTTTCCTGCGCCGTTGGGCCCTAAAAGACCGAGAATTTCACCTTTTTTGATGTCGAAATTGATTTGATCCACAGCGCAGAAATCGTTGTAATATTTTGTCAGGTTTTCAACATGGATCATGGTTTTTCCTTTCTCTTTGAATCTTAGACAAAAAGTTGTTTTTTCAGTTTCTTCTCCAATTTAGTTGGAGAAGAGAGTCCAAGGGTTCCAGGGGGCGGGGAGTTTTTCTAAACAATAGCTACATGAATAATCTTTTTTTAAACCGCATGAACTCGCGGCAAGGGATCGTAAAGAAAAAACAGGAAAATATCTTTAAAATATCAATAGGCTATCTGCATTATTTTAAAATTATTTTAAAGATACAATTTCGGTATGCGCCTGTTTTTTCTAGCGATCCTTAAGCCACTCAAACAGCATCCGATTTAAAAAAAGATCATCCATTTCGCTATATTCAAGGATTTAGGAGAAAAACTTCCCGACCCCTCAATTAACTACAACTAATTGGGAGTTGATCTTTTTTCAATATCTGTCTTTTAGAAACATTTGTCGAGTACATCAACCGAAAAATTTGTTTTTTTATGATTACATGCCGGGTGATTAAACAGAATTTGTATTTGATGCATCAATTTTTTGTCAATTTAATTACAAAAAATCCTGAGTTGGTCCGTTTGATAAACATGCTGACGGTGTCGCCCTTTTTTACCTTGCGGATTGCATTTTCGTAATCATCCACCGTATTGATCGATTGATGGTTGATCTCTTTGATAATATCGCGGGTTTTAATTCCTTTGTCTTCGCCCTGACTGTTAGGCTGGACACCCGTTACCACCACCCCTTCAGTTCCTTGAAGATTCAATTTTCGAGCGATTTGGGGCGTCAGGTTCGAAACCCTTATACCGAAGGCTTCCTGTTCTTTATTCGGAATACTGTGGGACGCAATTTTTTCTTGCTCTCTTTTGGCAATCTTAACTGTAAAAAGTTTTTCCTTGCCGTCACGCAATACCTTTATTTTGACTTTTTCACCGACATGAAAACCGGCAATAATACGGGTCAATTCCCGGCTGGTTTCAATTTTTTGGCCATTAACATCAAGAATAATATCCTTTGTTCGGATTCCAGCCTTATCCGCAGGATCTCCGGGGAAGATTTCAGACACCATCACGCCTTTTTTACCTTTAAGGCCGTAGTATTCTGCTATTTCGTCGTTAATATTCTGAATGCCGACACCCAGCCAGCCCCGGGTCACTTCACCTTCTTCTTTGAGTTGTTTGATAACCCCTTTGGCCATGTTAACGGGTACGGCAAATCCGATACCCTGACCGCTGGCGATGATGGCGGTATTGATTCCAACCACGTTACCTTTCATATTGATCAGAGGGCCACCGCTGTTGCCGGGATTGATGGACGCATCGGTTTGGATGAAATCATCATAAGGCCCCGAACCGATGACCCGGCCTTTGGCACTGACAATTCCCGCGGTTACGGTATGCTCCAGGCCGAAAGGGCTGCCGATGGCTACCACCCATTCACCGACCTTTAACGCATCGGAATCACCCAGATTGACAACAGAATAATTGCTGTCGGCTTTGATTTTAATCAACGCAATATCTGTGCTGGGATCCTTTCCGATAATTTTGGCATCATATTCTTTACCGGAGTTCAGCTTAACCTTGATTTCGTCCGCATCGGCAATAACATGATTGTTCGTAACAATATAGCCGTCTTTGTCAATGATGAATCCGGACCCCAGACTTCGCTGTTTGAACTCCCGCTGCTGTTCATCACCGAAAAATTTCTCGAAAAAATCTTTAAACGGGTCCTGATCTCCCCATGGACCTTGATGAAAATGACGGAATACAGGTCCGCCGCCTTTGATGGTTTTTACAGTGCGGATATTAACCACCGCCGGACTCACCATTTCGGCAAGTGTACTGAAACTTTCGGGGGTTGATGATTGACCCAACGATATTGCCCATGCATTCACAGTCGGGTGAAAAATTGAGATTGCTAAAATTAAGACGGCTGCAATAACAACCGTCATAAAAGCTTTCCTTGTTGTTCGGTTATGTTTGCAATTGAGATCATTCATCGGAGTTCTCCTTTTTTCTTTCGAGATCTGTTTATATGTGTTTATATCTTTTACTACCCTTTAATAGAGTGACACTTTTGAAGATACCGTTTTAGACGGCGAATTGCCGCTCCGAAAGCAAAATGTATGGAAAGATAAAGGTTTTCGAAACCCGAGCCTGTTTCAGAATCGTGTTTAACGGTAATGGTTTTACCAGGGACATCTATGTTAATCGTTACATGATAAAGACGATTTCTTTGATGATGGACTCCTGATTGGTCAAGTACAACCCTGCAATGCTCGATGTGCTGGCTGAATCGGTTGAGTTTGGCGGCCATGCTGTAAACAAAATCTTTGATATGCTCTCCTTCGAGATCATGACGAAAACATAAATCGATCGGGAAACGAACGGCAACGGATTCTTGTTTTGATAATGGGAGCTGCGCTTTTTCGGAAATCTGCCATAGAGGGAATATTTGACTGATTATGGTAAGGAGGTCATCCATGTCGAAAGGTTTGGTCAGTAAGGCCGCAGCTCCCAAGCGTCTGGACAGGTCAAGGGTTTGTTTATCCGGAAAGGCGGTGATCAAAATCACTGGCGGAAAATCATCGAATTCCTTTGCGGCTTCAAGAACTTGAAGACCTGTGACTCCCGGCATGCGAATGTCTGATATGACTAAATCAAATCCGTGAAAATTTTCCAAAGGCCCCAGAAATCCGAGATGCTTCATAAGGTCATTTCCATTTTTGGACGCAATAACGTCACATCCCTTTTTTTGTAAATACCATGAAAGCATCCTCCGCATCTCAAGATCATCTTCTGCAAGCAGTATTCGTAATGGAGAATGTTTATAATAAAAATTTTGTGGGGAATAGTTGGTTGCAAATGAGGTGCAACGTTCTTCTTTAACCATTTCAATCTCCTGTAAATTTCCACTGCATCCAACGGAATCGATCCCTGTTATGCCAAGGGCAGAAGGGTTGCACGCACCTTCTCCAGCATTTCGTCTATATCGAAAGGTTTGTCAAACAACGCCACTGCTCCCAACCGCTCAGCCTGCATATGGGTTTCTTTATCTCCGAATGCCGTGATCAGAATTATCGGCGGAAAATTATCGAGTTCATTGGCACCCATCAGTATTTCCATTCCTGTTACGCCGGGCATTCTAATGTCTGAAATAATCAAATCGAAATTTTCATGTTCTTCGCCGGGCAGAAAGAAGGACGAAAGCATGTCGAGAAGGGATAATCCATCCGTACATTCACAGACCCGGTAACCTTCTTTTCGAAGCATCAATGCCAATAGGCTGCGCATTTCTTTATCATCTTCCGCCAGCAATATGCTGAAAGAATTCCTGTTATGCGCATTTTTGGATAGTCTGAAGATGTTGTTTTTCTTTTCGGTGGTTTTCCCCATTTCAGATTTCCTTTTTTATAGAAAATTCAGAACGTGAAACATAAATTAGTATATTTTCCCTGATGCTTTCTTAAACGAATATTCAGCAAGTCGTATGCCAGAGCACACCATCAATAGATGCAACTGTTCAAAAAGATCGTATAAGGCATTGAGATTGTTGCCTGAATCTTTCCTGAAAATTAATGATATTTTTTTCTCAATGCATTTGAGATCCGGTCCGTGTGGCGGGGTATTTTGCTTCACCGTGGCAATATGCCACGGCAAGGATGTAGCGTAGGGAGATGTTAGAAGCGGAGTTATTTTTTTATTCAATGACAAAACTTTTAAGCCAGAAAAAGGAAAGAGAAAAGAGGAAAGAGGAAAGAGATGAGTGAATCCACGGATAAACACATATAATCACAAATAAAAATAATAATATTTTTCTCATTCATCTTGGAAATGCTTTGAAATGATTTATCGGTAGGGATATTACCACAAGCGTCAGCCGACCTTGTAATATTGAAGTTTGCGGTACAGGGTTTTACGATCCAAGCCCAGAACTCTTGCAGCCAAAGTTTTGTTGCCTCCGACCGTTTTCAAGACATGAAGAATGTATCGGCGTTCAACTTCCTGAACCGGGATGAGTTCGCTTGGATTATCACTTCCAACAAGAAAGTTAGAGGTTTTATAATCGCGGATTTTTTCCGGAAGATCATCAACGGAGATCTTTTCATATCTTGTTAATACCACAGCTCGTTCAATGGTATTCCGAAGTTCACGTATATTGCCGGGCCATGCATAATTTAGAAGTTTTTCTGAGGCTGCGTTGGATATCCCTGCTATTTGTTTGTCTGAACGAATGGAGAACTGTTCAACAAAATGCTGTGCAAGAAGAAGAATGTCGGTCCCACGCTCCCGAAGGGGCGGAAGATCGATCTGAATGACATTGATGCGATAATACAGGTCTTCACGAAACCGATTTTCTTCAACGGCAGTTTCAATGTCACGATTGGTTGCAGCAATGATTCGCACATCAAAGGCGATTTCCGAGGTGCCGCCGATTGGGCGAACGCAGCGTTCTTCCAGAGATCTAAGGAGCTTGGGTTGAAGAGCCATTGGGAAATCACCGATTTCATCAAAAAAGAGGGTTCCGCCGTCGGCCTGAAAAAAAAGTCCCTTGCGTTCTGTTTTGGCATCGGTAAACGCGCCGCTTTTATGGCCGAAGAGTTCACTTTCCAGCAGTGCATCCGGCAGAGCGGCACAGTTAACGGCAACAAAAGGGTTTTTATGTCGGCGGCTCCGCCTGTGAAGCGCCTGTGCCACAAGCTCTTTTCCCGTACCGGTTTCTCCGGTAATGAGAATAGAAGTTTCAGTGTCGGCAACACGTTCGAGTCGATCAATCAACTTACGCATGGGGGGGCTTTGGCCAATCAGTTCATCGAATTGATTAGATTTTTTGAGCGCTTTATCCAGGAGTTTCACCTTTTCTTGAAGTCCGTGGTGCTTTACAGCACGATCGAGGGCGAGAACAAGAAATTCCGTATCGATCGGTTTGGTAACGAAATCGTATGCTCCTGCGCGAATAGCGGAAATGGCGGTCTCCATACTCCCAAATGCGGTGATGACAATTACAGGGATATCGGGCCTGTTGGCCACGACTCGTTCGCAAAGCTCGATTCCGTTCATGTTTGGCAGATTCATATCTGTCAGGAGAACGTCAAACGATTCTGTCTTCAGAGTATCAAGCGCTTTTTCGGCAGAGATGTAGCACGTTGGATGGAAATCGTGCCGTTTGAGATCGTCTTCAAGCATCTCACACATCATTTGTTCATCATCGACGATCAGGATTTTTCCGCGCATTCGTCAACCTCCAGTGGTATATAAATTGTAAAACAGCTTCCCTCACCGACCTTGCTCTTAACATCGATCCATCCGCCATGTTCTCGAACGATGCCATAAGCAATGGAAAGCCCCAATCCAGTACCTTCTCCCACATTTTTAGTTGTAAAGAAAGGCTCAAATAGATGGTTGATATTGTTTTCAGAAATACCTTTTCCTTCATCTTTAATGGTTATCGCTGCATAATTCTGTTCCCGGTCATTGCTTAAAGTCGGATGGAATGCGGTTTTCATGTGGAGTCCTATTTCCAAATGTCCGCCGTCAGGCATGGCCTGAATACCGTTCATCACCAGGTTGATTAACACTTGCTGAATCTGAAACGGGTCGATTGAAACCAGGGGGATGTCGTCATTCTTTAAAAGCTCGATCATAACTTTTTGTTTTTCGGCGGCTGGTTTCAGCATATCTATAACTTGGCCGGATAGATGTTTAAGATTGACAGGTGACTTTTGAGGCGCCCGACGTCTGGCAAAATCGAGTAACTGTCGAATAAGCTTTGTCATACGTTCCGCCTGTTCTTTAATGATTCTTGAGCATTCGGTAATCTCTTCTTTTTTCAGATCTTCGCTGATGATAAGCTTGGCTCTTCCCGAAACGACGTTAAGGGGGGTACCCAGCTCATGGGCAATTCCTGAAGAGAGGCGACCGAGTGTGGCCAGGCGTTCGGTGTGGCGCAATTGCTCAAGCGCCGCGATTCGAGCTTCCGTCTCTTTACGAACAGCTTCCCTCGATGCTGCAAGCTGTTCGCACATTTGATTCATTGCGTTTGCCAGACTTGACAGTTCATCCCGTCCACGAACAACCACTCGCTTTGAAAAATCGCCTTTGCCAATCTGACGGGTGATTTCCACCAGTCGATTCAACGGACGGCCGACAAATTTAACCCCCAGAATCCACAGCATGATGAATCCTAACAGCGCCATCAAGATGCCGAGTACAATAGATCGTAATATCGTTTTATGGATGTATTTTGTCAATTTAGATAGAGATTCTGAAATTTCAAGAGCGCCATACTCTTGGCTGTTGATGTCAACCGGTATGTAAGTGTAGAGATGACCGGAGCCATTACTATCCATTTTTTTCACCGAAATTTCTTGTCCGCGGGATACCGGAAACAGTTTATCTGGGGCCACACGGGGCATATAAGCGCCTTCCGATAGATGATTCAGCCAGACCCATCGAATCCGCATATAATTTTCCTCTCTATCCACTCTCTTGATAAGTTCCAGAGCTCGATTTTGGCCAGTATCACGCCAGGTGTCAAGGGTCAGTTCCTTGACCGTGTTTCCCAGCAAATGAGCGTTTCGCTTCATATCGTTGTCAAACAGGTTTATCTCGCGCTGGACGGAAATGTATCCATCAACAACCAGAAGAGCTATGATTCCCAAAAAAATTAAACTCATAATTTTTATCGTCAGTTTCATTTGATCCCTCGTTAAAATGGCCAGACACGTAGACGCCAGAGTAAAACGGGGAGGCAGACTCCGTGGACACCACCATTTTGTTGATCGGTTTTTGTCGCTAAATCAAAAATATCTCAATAAAATAGATTTTGCAATGTTACGTATTTAATGTCCAATTGTTATATATAAACTTGTTGAAGGTATATTAAATTCAATATAAGCTGGCGTAGAAAATGGGGTGCGTGTGATTCCATGAGTTAGTGTCTATCCAGAAATGAGATATTTTGTTCAAGATCGAGGCATGCGAGAAAATTAATCACAGGCATATAGTTTATATTCCGAGGATTAATTTTTGAGCATAACGAGGATATTGGGCAAAATAGCCATTTATGGATAGACACTAGTTATAAGAAGTGATGAATGAGGAAAAATAATATGTATTTATTCAAAAAAGGGTTTACCGAGGAAAAGCGTCAGTCCCGGGTTAAGAACCGCAGGGTTCATATGGCCAACGAACGTACTTTTCTTGCATGGATCAGGACCAGTATCGGCATTATGGCCTTTGGTTTTGTTATAGAAAAATTTATGGTTCCTGTCGGTAACCCTATCATGGAGAGCTTTCACAGTCCTGTCAAAGGGAGCAACTTCATCGCCTATCTGGGGATTTTTCTTGTCTTCATGGGAGCTGCGTCGGGCCTCCTGGCAACGTTCAGGTTTCTCCGAACAGAAAAAGAAATTATAGAAGACACCTATCATCCGTCCATTATTGCCGATATTCTGATTGCCATATTACTCGGTTCCATAGGGATCCTATTGGTTATTTATTTGATTTTTGTAGAACCGGGTCAGTTATAGCTAAAGG
>Ga0210064_1001035_pt1 | contig 12436 bp, 8 predicted proteins | sample Muzzi_CordC_D2_FD_185531 | JGI IMG/M metagenome (GOLD analysis project Ga0210064, IMG submission 185531) | Wetland microbial communities from San Francisco Bay, California, USA, that impact long-term carbon sequestration - Muzzi_CordC_D2 (SPAdes) | ecosystem: Environmental > Aquatic > Marine >...
CCCAGGCGTATTCCTCGGCGTACAGGATGCCGTGGCGGTGAACGACCCAGCCCATGTCACCCGGATGGTGGGTTCGAAGGATATAGGGCGCCCGGTGTTCAGGTCGGGCGCCGAGCAGCGCTTCAATCGTTTGCATCGCCTGGACCAGGCGCGCTTGATCCGTCGGCGACAGGTTATTCAAGGTGGCTTCGATTTCTCTGCGGGAACGGGTATTAATCCCGGCAAATGCAGCCTGTCCGTTTTCGGATAAGCGCAAAAGCTTTTTACGCCCGTCGGATTCGGAGCGCCCTTTATCTATCAGACCCCGTTTATTGAAATCGCGCAAGATGCGGCTCAGATACCCCGGGTCTAAACCAAGCTCGTTGGCAAGTTCCGTCGCGGTTGTCTCTTCGTGATGGGCCAGTTCATAGATTACTCTGGCTTCAGCCAGCGAAAATGGACTGCGCAATATTTTCTCCTGCAACAGTCCGATTTGCTTGGTGTAATATCGACTAAACCGGCGAACGGCTTCGACGTGTTGAGCTATTTGAGTTGAGGCCATAATTCGATCCTTAATTAAAGGTTTCCAATTTACTTGCTACTATCAACTAAATTATTTGATACTGTCAAGCAATTATTTATCGGAATTATGACCTATAAAGTGGCAATGATAATATTGCCAATTGTTCGCGTAAGTTATAATGCTAGTGTAATGAAATTTTAGCGTTTTGAATAAAACGCCATTGATACCTCATAGATGGCGGCATCTTCGCCGGCCCGTGGGCCGGCGACACTTAAGATTTGTATCCTTTTCGCTCGAATCCAGGAAAGGATCAACGAGGCCGCATCTGAGGACGAGATCAGATTATTTCTTTTGTAGCTTAATCATTCCGCGATTCAGGGTGGCCAGGTAGATATCACCGGTTGAATCGACCGCCATGGGCCAGGGAAATTCAATTGGTGGATAACTGCCAATCATTGAATAGCCAACCGGCAGATTCTCCGCTACCAATGCCAGCGACATATTGCGGGTGTTGAGCCGGAAAAGCTTTTGCCCGGCTCCGTCCAGAATCAGAAGACTACCTTTGCCGTCGTTTCCGATGGCATTTGGCTTGCCGGCAACGCCGACACAAAAAACATATTTATCGCCGGTTGCTGGATCAATTCTTGATATCCGGCCGGCTTTGCTTTCAGCTACGTAGAGCATCCCGTCGACCATGGTCAGCGCAATAGGGCCGGCAAAGCCGTCGGCAACGACTTTTTTGGCACCATCCGTCAGGCTGACTTCCGTGATCTGGCCGTTGCCGTACTCGGCCACATATAGCCTGGCACCGTTCGGATCCATTAAGGCCGCCATGGGCAGTTTGAGATCACCGGCCACCGGTTTGAATTCTCCCGTAATGGGATTGCCGATTGCCACTGCATCATTCACGCAGTCGGGCCAGGCCAACTGATCTGCCGGCCCGGCTGTCAACCCCAGAGGCAGAGGCATGCCGTGGGTAGTCCAGGCGTTCAGTTTCGTTTTCACATACTTTCCATCTTCAAGATTGCGAATCATGATGGCATCGGCAACAAAAACCTTGCCTCCGACTAGGGCGATCCCCACCAGCTGATTCGGCCCCAAGGGAAATAAGGTTTTGTATTTGCCGCTGCCGTCGGTGGCCACCTCAAATATCGTGGCATCCCAGTAGCTGGTAACAAAAAGGCGCCCCTGCGGCGTGATGGCCAGATTATCCAGACCCGGCATTATTTGTGCCAGTTTTTCTCGTTTCTGCCCGTCAAGGCTGAGGCGATAGACTCCACCGGTTGCCAGTTCGACGATGTAAGCCATATTGTCCGGTCCCACTTTCAACGCCACCGGCGTTACGAACTTCTCGGCAATGGTTGTGATTTCAGCCGTGTCCGGATTAATCCGTAAAATTTTACCGGTTCCCATGTCGGGTACGATCAGATCATTGGTTTGCAGATCAAAGCCAAAACCTTCCGGAACGGGAATAACATTTTCTTTGATCATCAATCGCGGTTTTTTAACGCCCGCCGGGTCGATTTCAAAAACCCGGTTAGCCTGAAAACATTCGGTAACAAAAAGACGGCCGGTACGGGGATTGTACTGAATGCCGTTGGGAGCCGTTAAGCCGCTGGCAATGACTTTTTTCATTCCGTTCGGCGATATGCGGTAGACTTCACCGACGAGCGGGGTGGTCCCGGTAATGTAAAGATTTCCTTTATCGTCTGCCGTAATGTCGTCGGTAATAAAGAGCCCCGCATAAGGAGCAACTGCAGGAGCAGCTTTCATGGTTTTAAGATCGATACGGGTCACCATGCCATTTCCGGTGTGCACGACGTAGAGGGCACCGTCCGCTCCGATAACCGCCCCGTTGCATCCCGCCAACGGTGTATCTTCAGCAAGGACAACAACCTGGTATTGCGGGTCGAGAACCGAAATTTCAGCGGTCAGACCTGGAACGGAAAGGGTTATGACAATAACAACAGCCATGAAAATTATGGAAAACAGCGAGTATTTCATTTTGTATCCCATTTTATTCTCCTCCTTTTATGTTGCGATCTTTGGTCATCATGCCGCTGGTTAAATGCCGCCTGAAATTTTACGTTAGCTGCCGAATTGAAATAGTTATTATTTTGCCAAGAAAGCCTCCGATAGGCCTACAGACCCCCGGAGGCTTTGTATCGGCAATTTGAGAAATCGGCTCCTCATCGTCAAATTCCTCTGTAAGCCGGTGAATATCATACCGTGGCGTTAAGCAAACTCGATCCTGTCACCGGCTACCACAAAAAACAGCAACAACACAAAGTCAGGAAAAATCCGTAATCCAAACTAAAATCGTTTCTCTAATTTTCTACAGCGGGTTTCAAATCAAATCAATGACAATTTTCCCGAAGTGCCGGGCGCTCTGCATGAACGCGTACGCCTCTTTCACTTGATCAAACTTGAACTGACGATCGATGACAGGATGAATTTCATTTACTTCAAGAGCCCGGTGGAATTGCTCCTGCATATCACGGCTGCCCACGTAAATGCCGTTTACCGTAATGCTTTTTCGCATGATGGGCAAAGGACTTATCTGGCCGTCAAATCCGGTCAGCACACCGACCAGACTGATTCGGCCGCCTATTTTTACGGCCTCAATCGACCTGGCCAGTGTTCCGCCGCCGCCGAGTTCAAGAACCAGATCTGCGCCGATCTGAGATGTTTTCTCCCGGACCAGTTCCTGCCAATTCGGGTTTTTTTTGTAATTAATCAACTCGTCAGCACCCATTTTTTCGGCTTTTCTAAGCTTCTCATCATCGCTCGAAAGCAGAATAACCCGGGCACCGATGGTTTTAGCTAACTGCAGCGCAAACAGGGCGACCCCGCCCGTGCCCTGAATAACGAGAGTTTCACCGGCTTTTAACTTTCCCCTGACGACCAGAGCGTTCCAGGCGGTTAAACCGGCACACGGCAGCGTCGACGCTTCCTGGTAAGTCAAATATTCCGGGAATTTCACAAAGCTTTCCTCCGGACCATACACATATTGCGCCAGCATGCCGTCGGTCGATCCGCCGCCCCTGGCTGTTGCAAACTTGCGTGCATCGATATTTCCACTCTGCCAGAGAGGGAAGAAAAGCCCCACGACCCGGTCGCCTTTTTTCAAATGGACGACTTCCTCCCCCACGTCTTCGACCACACCGGCACCGTCTGAAAGCGGTACCAGATCCATGCTCACACCCAAGTTGGCAGTGATCAGGTCTCTGTAGTTTAAAGAAGCGGCTTGCACCCGCACACATACCTCCCGCGGTGCAGGCTGCCGTGAAGTCAACTCCTGAATGTGAAGCGCGTCGAATCCTTTTTCACCGGGGTTTATAACATACCTGTTCATGTGCTCCTCCAATCTTCGATTCGAATAGTCGGCATTGCCACCACGGTAAGCCAATCATTATCATAACGTCTTGTCTGTTTGTCCAGTTCTGATAGTCGGGGCCATTCCATAAGTTTTCTCATTTGTTTATCCATTTCCTCAGAATTAAGCGGCTTATTTTACTTTATAATCACGGTGCGACCACTTTTGCAACTATCCGGCGTGCCGCGGCGACCAGCTCTGCGTTGCTTTCCGCAAGAGACCCGTCCGGAAGTTCCAGCGTGTCCTCGAAACCGATTCGCGTGTCATAGGTGCGCTCTGCTGCCAGCTTTACGAACTCCCAAGCCGACGAGCCGAGGCCATGCAGAAGGCGCGGACGGCTGACATTATCCATGACTTTCTCAATCTCTGCCAAGTTCGCTCTCGCATCGCACGGCTCCTCGGCGGGCTCGATCAGGAGACGCAAACATAATTCGGCAAGGCCGCTGCCCAGCAGTATCTTGGCCGCCCGGGCGGTCCAGATGCCCGCCTCCACCCCAACCCCTCTGTCTAACAAAAGCCTGACGACCTGCAAAGCGCCCTCTTCATGGATATTGACAGAAGCAAAGTCCGGCAAAACATTCCAGGCATTGATGATAGAAAGACGTCGGCTTACGTCCGGGACGATCCACGCGCCGGTGCTGATCCCAACGGTTGTTCCGGGGCACACAGTGCGGATGGCTTCAAGCGCACCGGCAACGTCTTGCCGTGCTATACTCTCTCTCCCTTTTGAGTCACGGACGTGAACGTGAATAGCCCCCGCACCGGCCGCGACGGCAGCGGCTGCCTCCTCGGCCTGTTGCACGGGCGTGACAGGAATGGCCGGATGTTCTTTTGGTGTGCGGTTTCCGTTGATCGCAGCTTTTATAAGCACCTTATTCGAGTCTCCATGTTATGAAATTGGTGGTCCGAATTGAAGGGGTTGTTAGTGGAATCCTCATCTTTCTTACCCCGGACATCATGAAATACGTGCTTTAACGAAAAATCCTGCATTTTTGACCATCCAGCGCCGCGGCTTCGTTAATAGGATTTCAATATTTTCTTTATTACAACGACAGCTGCAATAGATACCTGAATTTTAGCGTACCGATCACCACCTGCCAGTCAATTGCGGCAACGCGTTCCCAAATTCCACGGATGTTTTTTGAATGAAAAATTCGGGCAACACCTCCTTTTATTTGTCCAAGTCATTTGCGGTGCTTATTCCTCATGCTTCAAAAAATCCGAAATAGTTGACCGCATTGTAATAACAGATGTCTTTGACCATTCCGCCCAGCAGCTTGAGGTCGTCGGGCAGTTCACCATTTTCCACGTCATTGCCCAGCAGGTTGCACAATATTCTGCGAAAGTACTCATGCCGGGGATAGGACAGAAAGCTTCGGGAGTCGGTTAACATGCCGACGAACCGGCTGAGCAATCCGGAATTGGACAGGGCATCGAGCTGACGCTCGATACCATGCTTTTGATCATTAAACCACCAGGCAGAGCCGATTTGAATTTTACCCGGCACCGTGCCGTCCTGGAAACTGCCGATCATCGCGGCGATCAGGTCATTGTCTCCGGGGTTCAGGTTATAAAAAATCGTCTTGGCCAGGTTGTATTCCCGATCCAAGGTATCCAGAAATTTTGCCGTCGATCGGGCAATTTCAAAGTCACCCATAGTATCGTAGCCGGTATCCGGTCCTAAAACCTTCATCGCCCGTGAATTTACGTTACGCAACGCACCGATATGGTACTGTTGCACCCAGTTTTTGTCGGCGTCCATCCTGGCAAGCTCGAGCAAAACGGCAGATTTAAACTGCAGCACCTCGCGCGGCTCCGGTGGTTGTCCCTCGCGAACTTTCACAAAAATGCGGGCGATGTCATTGCCGGAAAAGTCTTCGGCGTAAAGGTGCTCAAGGCCGTGATCTGAAAGTCGGCAACCGGCCCGGTGAAAAAAATCGTGCCGGCTTAGCAGTGCTTCCAAAAAAGAATCATAATCGGTAATTTTCACATCGGCGGCGTTTTGCAGTTGATCGACCCAGCGGTTGAAGGCCTGCGGGATTTCAACCGTCATGGCGCTGTCCGGCCGAAAGGCCGGCAGGATTTTGATTTCAAAGTTTTCATCCCGGACAAGCTTCAGGTGATGGGAAAGATCATCGACCGGATCATCGGTTGTGCAGAGCAATTTTACGTTCATTTGCCGCAAAATATTGCGGGTGCTGAACTCCTCGGTCTGCAGCATTTCGGTACAGGTATCATAAATATCCCCGGCCGTATCCGGATTCAAGACTTTATCGGTGACACCGAAGCAGCGCTGCAATTCCAGGTGCGTCCAGAGGTAAAGCGGATTGCGCAGGGTCTTGGGCACGGTTGCGGCCCAGGCTTCGAATTTTTCATAGTCAGTGGCATCGCCGGTGATAAAGCGTTCGGCGATGCCGTTGGCGCGCATGGCCCGCCATTTGTAATGATCGCCGTTCAGCCAGATTTGAGTCAAGTTATCGAAGTTGCGGTTGTCTGCAATATCCGCCACCGGCAAATGGCAATGATAGTCCAATATCGGCATGTCCCTGGCAAATTCATGATACAGGGTTTTAGCCGTTTCGGTATGCAGCAAAAAATCTTCCGACAAATACGGTTTCATGGCAGACTCCTTTCACTTCATAAAAAATCCCGGCCACCATAAAAAAATCGGAGAGGTTAAGTAGGTTGGCAGCATCAGGGTAACAAACAATATTACAGGAAAAAATCTTTTTCAATCATTTTAAGATGATGAATCTAAGACAAGATCTAATCATTTTTCAATTGATTACTCAATCTTATCAATTTTTCCGCAAGTGATGGAATCGTTTCAGATTTGTTTTTTTGGATTGACTTGCAATTAAAAGCAAATTATCTGTTTCATTTGACTAACTCACACAGACCCGAAACAAACAGGCACGATTTCAAAATCTTTCGATTACGCCAATCCCGGTGGCGAATACGGCCTGGACCGCAGGGTCAGGTTTTCAATGTCGGAGTGTGTGTCTTATGGAATTTTTCGACCTGGCACAGGCGCAGGAAAAATTAATTGATTTTTTCTCAAAGGAGAAGAAAACTTCCCCGTCGGAAATCCGCGTGATTGCCTCGCCTTATCGTATCTGCCCCCTCGGTGCCCACATCGATCATCAGGGCGGACCGGTGCTGGGTATGACGATCAACGCTTACACGCTTCTGGCGTTTGTCCCGAGTGCTGATGGTGCTGTTAGACTTCAAAGCAGGAATTATCCGGGAATCATTCAGTTTGATCTGAAGCGGCCGGCCGAAAGTGCCGGCAGTACCTGGGGTATATATGCCCAGGCCGCCGCCCGGGCCCTGCAGGAAGAGTCTCCCCTTACAAGGGGTCTCAGCGGAATTTTGGACGGTATGCTGCCGGGATGCGGTTTAAGCTCCTCGGCCTCGGTGCTTCTGGCATATCTTCACGCTTTGACCGCAGCCAATCATATCCGGCTGCAGCCGTGGGATTACGTGCGGCTTACCCGGCGGGCCGAGAACGACTTTATCGGCCTGAACAACGGTATCCTGGATCAAACCAGTATCATGTTCGGCCGCCGGAAACACCTGCTGCATATCGACACCAGGCAGGAAAAAGTCAGCCGATTGCCCGATCCCCTGGGCGAGTCCCATTATCGGATTATCGTTGCCTATTCCGGCTACTCGAGGGAACTCACAACTTCCGGTTACAACTCCCGGGTCCGGGAATGCCGGGAGGCCGCTCGACAACTTTCCCAGGTTTCCGGCTGCGGTCCGGCCCAGATTCTTTCAGACCTTCCCGCAGAGGCATTCCAGCAGCATGGTCACAAACTGGCGCCGGAGGTCGGCCGCCGGGCAGAACACTTTTTCAGTGAGATTCAGCGCGTCAATGACGGTGTCGTCGCCTGGCGGCAGGGGCGGATCGAAGCGTTCGGGCGTCTGATGGTCGAATCGTGCCGCAGTTCGATTGAAAGTTACGAGTGCGGCATTCAACCCATTTATGATCTGCAGCAAATTGTAAGTTCGGCCGACGGCGTTGTCGGTTCTCGCTTTATGGGAGGGGGATTTGGCGGATGTGTTGTCGGTTTTGTCAAACATGGCAAGGCTGCGACAGCCGCTGCAGATATTCAAAAAGCTTACCGGCAGCTCCATCCGGAAGTGGCCGATCAGGCGGCGGTCTACCTGGCCCGATCTGCCGACGGAGTGCGTTTCCTATGATGGACAGGCGTAAGCTGAAAAAAACCGGCGTGCTCGAACTGGACGCGCAGGACCGGGTGATTCGCCAGCACGAAAAACCGCACCGGCCGCAGTCCACATGGTCCTGCCCGCCGCTGTATTTTCTGCAGGCTTCCGCCCGGTCAAGGCTTGATGCGTTCCTGAACAGCTCGGCGAATCGCGATGCTCCGGGGTATTTCATTGATTATTTGTGCCAAACGGAGATAGTATATGCTTTTAAATTGAATGCATCCCGGCTGGACATCGGCAGCAGGGAATCCTATCGTAAGGCCGATCGGATAATGCGAGCGGAGTTGAGAATTGATTAATGGTGGAATGATAAGAACGGAGTGATAAACATGGAAATCAACATTGCAGTGGTGCCGGTGGCCGGCCTGGGCACCAGACTTTTACCGGCCACCAAGTCTCAGCCGAAGGAAATGCTGCCGATTGGCCGCAAGCCGGTGGTCCAATATGTTGTTGAGGAACTGTCGCGTGTCGGCATGCAGCGCATTTTATTTATTACCGGCCCCGGCAAGGCTTCCATTGAAAACCATTTTGACCTGAACTCCGAGCTGATTCAAGTTTTGCGGGAAAGCGGCAAAGAAGATTTGCTGGCTGAACTCAGCTTCGAACGTGCCCCGCTGCAGTATTTTTATACCCGGCAACGGCAGCAGCTGGGATTGGGGCATGCCGTCTCCTGCGCCGAACCTTTTATCGGCAACCAGCCTTTCGCCGTTGCGCTGGGTGATTCCATTATCGGCCTGAATGCCAAAAGCGACGTTCTCGGGCGCATGGCAAAATGTTTTGTGGAAAACAAGGCCGCGGCGGTCATTGCCTTTACGGAGGTGCCGCGGGATCGAGTGCCTTTTTACGGTGTGGCCAAACCCAAATCAGACGGTGATTATTTTGAGCTTGAGGATGTGGTTGAAAAGCCCAGCGCCGATGAAGCGCCCAGCAATTTGGTGATCGCGGCGCGCTATGTCTTCGCACCCGGCATTTTTGAAGCCCTGGGTCAAATCCAACCCGGCTCCGGCGGTGAATATCAGCTCACCGATGCGATCCGTCTGGTCATTCAGGGCGGCGGAAAAGTATACGGGTTGCGTCTGCGAGCGGATGAGCGTCGCTACGATGTCGGCAATTTTGATTCATATTTTCAGGCATTTGTTGAATTTTCACTGGCGGATGAAAAGTACGGTCCAGCACTTCGGGAATACCTGAGCAGTATACTATAAAGCCTGAAGATAGAAAAGTGTAAAACCGAGAGGTGGATCGACCAAAGCTGAAAGCTGAAGGCTCAAAGCTGAAAGCTGAAGGCTCAAAGCTGAAAGCTGAAGGCTCAAAGCTGAATGGTAAAAGCTTTATGGTGGAAAGTGAGAAGGTCAGAAGGATATGGCAAAGCGCAGAGCGCAGAGCGCAGAGCGTAGAGGGTCAGAGGATAGGATCTGAAGGTTGATAAGTTCTTATGCTCATGAGTTCTTAAGCTCTTTAGATCGTTAGTATAAAAGAATATAATAGATTCTATTCCTTTTAACTATGAGCTAAGAGCTATGAACTGGGCACGCCAAGTGCCCTTCAGTCAACTTATCAACTTACCAACTTATCAACAAATATCATGGAAATCATCCGCAAACGCGCTTACGCTCGGGCCGGACTGCTGGGCAATCCGTCTGACGGCTACAACGGGAAAACGATCTCGATTATCGTGCGCAACTTCTGGGCCGAAGTTGTCATGTATGAGTGGGATTCAGTCGATATCGTCCAGAGAAGCGATGATCGCGCTCGCTTCCGCAGCATCCATGATCTGGCACAGGACGTTCGCTTGCACGGTTATTATGGTGGGATTCGGCTGATCAAAGCCACCATCAAAGGCTTTGTCGATTATTGCGGCGAACGCAATCTAAAGCTTCACGATCGTAATTTCTCGGTACGTTATGAAACAAATATTCCACGCCAGGTCGGCTTGGCCGGATCCTCCTCGATTATAGTCGCGACGCTGCGTTGCCTGATGGAATTTTACAAAATAAAAATTCCGCTTGAGCTGCAACCTTCCTTTGTGCTGTCAATTGAGACGGAGGAACTCGGAATTGCAGCCGGCCTGCAGGATCGTGTCATTCAGTGTTATGAAGGGGTGGTCTATATGAATTTTGACAAACAGGCCGAACGAGAGGCCGACGGAATAACCTTTTATGCTTACGAAAGACTCGACCCTGCCCTGCTGCCACCCCTTTATATCGCATATCACAACGCGCTCAGCGAACCCACCGAGACCTTTCACAATGACATCCGGGGCCGCTATGATTGCGGTGAACCTCCGGTGGTCAATGCCATGCAGTATTTTGCCGAATTGACGGCCCGGGGACGCGACGCATTGCTCAGCCGGGATGCGGATAAGCTTTCGGCGCTGATCGATGAAAATTTCGATACCCGGTGCGGTATTTATAAACTGCCCGCCTGGCAGGTTAACATGGTCGAAACGGCCCGCCGCTGCGGTGCCAGCGCCAAATTTGCCGGCTCCGGCGGTGCCGTCATCGGTGTCTATCGCGGTGAAGCGATGTTTAACGAAATACGCGATCGCATGGCCGAAATCGGCTCACAAAGCATTAAGCCGATAATAACGGAATGATTTTTTGCTCATTTTTATGAATACAATGTCCAATAGGATATTTAAAAATTTTTGGGATTTCCAGCGGATATATGTAAAAATTATCGATTACGTATAGATAGCCGAAAGATGCAATCATCAGAACTTGTGTATAGCATAATCTAATCTTGAGATGCTATTGGCTCATCTAAAAAACGTCTCTTTGAAAATTTTCAGCATATAGTATTCATACAATTAGTTATTACAAACTTTTGCAACCACAAGGGTAATGTCATCATCGGATTTGAGTCCCCTGGTATGTTGATCTAAACCATCATAGACAGCGTCCAATATATTGATGGCTTTTTCCTTTGCATTGCGGCGAATGATCTCACGAAATCTTTTTTTACCGAACATATTGCCCTCTCTATTGCGGGCCTCCCATATACCATCTGTGCCCAACGCAATGATCTGTCCATCAGAAACACCGGCCTTTATGTTTTCCTCATAGCAGAAATCTTCATTCACACCGAGGGCAATTCCATTACCTGTTAATTCTTCAAACGTGTTTTGCTTGGGATCATAAATAATTGCTGGATCATGTCCGGCACGAACCCATTGCAGACGCTTTCTATCTGGGTCAATTGCTAAATAAAATAGGGTCATAAATCTGCCTGTATCCAGAACATCTGACGTTAAATGGCGATTCATCTCGGTGATGATCTCAGAAATATTCCCGGACTGCGAGGCGCGCATGCGTAAAAAGGCACGGGCAGTGGTCATTAAAAGAGCTGCATCAACCCCGTGGCCAGCAATATCACCAACAACAATGCTCAAGGGTGCATTGGGATAGTCTTTTTGCTCCAAAAAATCGAAATAGTCGCCGCCAATCTCATCACAGGAAACATTTTTACCTGCAACATCTAAGCCGGGAACATGAGCGCCATATTGCGGAAGAAGGCTCTTTTGAACCTCTGCGGCAAGGGCAAGAGCCTTCTTTTGTTCTGTCAGATCGGTCACAAAAGCCATGTTGCCGATAATTACGCCGCTGTCATCTCTCAGCTTGCTGCCGTGAGTAAGGATCGGAATAAGTCTGTCATCTTTCGCCTTCAAAAAGCCTTCAAATTTCCTGTATTCTTTGAACGGCGTCATTTCTTGATTTGTTGGTAAAAACTGTCTAAACTCGTCGGCCCCAAAATCGAAAGGAGTTTTACCGAGCAGCCCTCCTTTATCATAGCCGATTAGTCGGCAAAATGCTTCATTGACATCGGTAATGATCATATCCTCATTCATTAGAATGAAACCTTCACCCGCAGTTGTGACAATCCGGCGATACTTCTCCTCGCTTTTTCGTAATAGCGTTTCTTTGTGTTGAATTTCTTTTCGAGCCTCTTCGACTTCCTGGATGATCTTGCGGTGCATGTTAGAATTGAAGTCCTTAATCTCCTCCAATCGTTCGCGATATACTTCTGAACGATTTAATTTCCTCTCTAAAAGCTGGTTTTTTAGTTTCAGGTGCTCCATATCCTGCAGGGCATCCGGTTCTGTCTTGCCGGGCGGCTCTAGTTTGTCTTCAGTGGACCCAACTTTTTTATATTCGTCGATCGCGGTTGCTGTCCCGCTGCTTTGCCCAACTAAAAGCGAGACTAAAGTGGCACCGTGGAATAAACTCGTCTGTCCCTTGGTCAGAGGAGCAATTTCACCAAAAGAATAAAATCCCATTATGGGCAGCCGTTGCGGAAGGTTTCCCTGCAGGATTTGAAGTTCCTGA
>Ga0210064_1001037_pt1 | contig 12418 bp, 9 predicted proteins | sample Muzzi_CordC_D2_FD_185531 | JGI IMG/M metagenome (GOLD analysis project Ga0210064, IMG submission 185531) | Wetland microbial communities from San Francisco Bay, California, USA, that impact long-term carbon sequestration - Muzzi_CordC_D2 (SPAdes) | ecosystem: Environmental > Aquatic > Marine >...
GAAGGGAATCAAGATCTCGGACACGCAATTTTCCCAATTATCAATGCAACGCCACACCACTCTTCCAAAGTGGAACTACACTCTCTTGCCACGAAAAATGTGATTTAATTTTGACGCCGACCCTAAGCAGACGAGTGGCAAACGTCTTTCTCAGATTGTGTGACGAAATATCGGTAATACCAGCTCTATTCTATTCCGCCTGCCGGGCGGCAAGGCGGGGTGCGACCCCCCCCCCCCCCCCCCCCGTCAGCCTGGTGGCCTTAGCATCTTGTCGACTTCGCTGACGTGCCGGCTCTCGGCAGCGATCTGTCCTCGCGCATATTCTTCCAGCATTATGTCGCGCCCCTCGACCAGATGCAGAAGGTCGCCATACAGAGCCAGCGCCGCCTGCTCGTGCTCCAGCGATTCGCGCATGATGTCACCGATATCATGGCGTTCCGTTTCGAGCAGTTGTCCGATGCCGAGCGACGGATGGCCATTTAGCGCCGTGATCAGTTCGCCAGCTTCCTGCGCATGCAGCAGCGACTCGTCCGCCTGACTACGCAGCCAGCCTACGATTGGGATACGGCTGTAGCCATGGACCATGAACGAGTAGTGGATGTAGCGGACGACGCCCGCGAGCTCCGCTTCGAGGATCTTATTGAGCGTGGCGATGACGGCTTCCTGATCGATTCCGTTATTTGACATAGTTCTCTCCGGTTTTACTGATTGGGGGGGCGGCCGACACCGTATTGGCCGCGGCGCCGTAGGAGACTGACGATGCCCCTGTCGCAAGCCCTTGTCAAGCGATGACCATGAAAACGCTCAGCGGTTCACAGTACAAAGGGGACAGATTTATTTGGGGTTCCTTCAAAACTGTTTGCATGGATAGTGTTGGCTGGAAAAGCACGGTGTCGCGTGTTGATTTTTCAAAGGCCTGATTTACTCAAGAAGAGTTCCGACATCTGTTAGGCGACAATTAACCTGTGCATGGCGAAATGTTATTCAAGCGGCAACCGGCAGTTGGAACAGGCCGCCGCAATGCTTTCGCCATGCGTATTTTTTGAGTGTGGCAGGTTGCGCGACACTATCACCCCTGATTTCGGCCGGCGTGTTAGCGCTCAGCGATGCATGTGTACGCGAATGATTGTAGCAAGTTTGAAACTTCCGAGTTTCCGTTCAAGGTCTCGAGCGTTCCAGAAGAAGATATGGTTAAGGTATTCACGGCGAATGGTTCCGATGAGGCGCTCTATGATGCGAGCGGGGCGTATACGGTACGGTCTTTATCTCATCTAGGTACAAATTGGAGTAATTGTGCGTATACGGTATTATGAGGTGCCAAGGCTTAGATCTCCTGTTATTACAGTGTTTGGTCGCACTCACATTGTAACAGTCAGCTGAGTTCTAAGCCTTTCTTCTTTCGGTTAACGGGACAGCAGTGACTCTGTCTATATGTTCGTTTCAGCAAAGGGATCCATTTATGCGGGACATCGGAAAAATCCAGTTCGTCAACACCACAGCCAGCTCGGTCAGCGTCCGGGACGCCAAGGGCTACACGCACTACTCGCTGCCGATGTCGTCAGCACATACCGTGACTGGCAGAGTGGGTCAACAGTGGTATGCCGAGATCGCGATCGGCGATCAGGTCTATGCTCTTGCGAGCGCAACGATTGGAGAGAATGAAGCCGGCGTTCGGATCACCGATGCAAACTTGTTCAGCCATGGTGTCTCCTCCGTGCCCAGGCTGGGACAGGACACCTGTCTGCAATTCTGCAACTGGGCTTCTTTCCCTATTGATGTGATGTTGATCGACACCCACGGCCGGGAACAACTGGCCGGAACGCTACCTGCCAGCAAGCCAACTTCGCCAACCAGCGATGCACCGGCATTGGCACTGCAGATGCGCAACGACACCTGGTACGCGGTGTATCCGGCCGGTCTGCACAGCGAACGGCTCGCAATGATCAATCCTGCGCAATGCCCGTGGGGAACCTACAACTTTTCGCCCTCGATCATCGGTCAGACGGTCATTCAGGGTTCGGTGCATCCGCCGAAAACCTTTTACGCCGACTCGGGCCGTTTCTACCCGCTCAATAGTGAGAAGCGAGACCGTGGCACCCACAATCAATTGACCCGGATCGAAATCGACAATCCCACGCACTGTACGCTTCAGGTCTACCAAGTGCCCAGGTGGTCCTACGATGAAGTGCCCATGACCACGATAGATCCCCGCGATTTCCGTGTGCTGGAAACCTTTGTTAACGACCCGCTGATCATTCGCGAGGCCAGCAGTGGTATTTTGCTTGGGGTCACGCGCGGCACACGGGGTATCAACCGGGTGGTTCTCAGCGATGAGCCGCTGCGTTCGGTGGCAGGCTCAGCGCCACGAGTGCCCTCGGTTCGAGTGGTCAATCATGCCCCATTTGCGGTCGATTGGGTCTGGGTGAAGCACGACGGCACGGAGACCGACATCAACGGGCAGTTACCCACCCTGCAGCCGGGCCAGGCGCACACGATTGATTCTTTCATCGAACACGTGTTCAAATTTCGACCACACGGGCTCGATGACACCATCCTGGTCGCCGCCGTCACAGGCAATGATGGCAATCTGATTGAAGTGAAGAACCGGCTATACCGTAGTGTCGAGGCAGCCACCCCGGACGAAGGCAAGGCAATATATCTGCGTGCGGGTGAAGTCGCTCTGTTCGAAAACAAGAACTTCACCGGCAAGGGAAAGATCTTCCACAGCGCGATTCCCGACCTCAAAACCTTTGGTGAGTTGGACAACAAAGTCTCGTCCATCCGCGTCGGCCCGGCTACAGCACTGACGTGTTATGCCGATGCGGACTACACGGGCAAACCCCTTGAAGTCACGCTCGATGAACCCGACCTCTCGGTCACAGGCTTCGACGATCAGATATCTTCCTTTCAGCGTGTCCATGTCAGCGAAGCCAGCAGCCAGGGTATCACCAGCCGTTCCGCTTGCACGCACGACTACTTCGCCCTGCCCGGCCAGAACCGCCACGAAAAGGTGGCGGTATTTCGCAGCACGATCCACTTTCCACCCAATGTCAGCAGCGTGGACATCTGGGCGGCCGAGCTGCTGACGGTCGAGGTCGCCGGTCAGCGAAAAACCATCGACCCCGTACGCCCAGTGCGTGTCTCTCCCGACATGCTGGGGAATATCGTGGTTGCGATCCGCGCGGATGCGACACTGGAACGATTTGGCACACCCGCGTTGGTACTGCGAACCAACACGATGCATCCCAGCGAGCGGGTGTTGGTCTACCCGGATCTCGCCGCACACAAACAATTGCTGAATCTGCCGAAAGGGGAATTGGCCAAACCCCATGTACGCGCAAAACTCGGTGTCGGCAGCAATGTCGCCGATGACGATCTTCACGCGGTACAGGACGCCATCCAGAAACTCGCCGCAACCGTGAGCCACACCTACAACTTCACCCGCCACGGCGTGCATCACGACCGCGTGGTAAACCCCGATACCCTGGAGCATCCTCACTGGGCACTGGATTTCACCGCCAAAAGCGGCCGTACCACGCTGAAGCCACTCAGTAGCACGAGTGTCGTTGAGCTCACCAAGGGCGCACGCCAGGTTTACTTATCCCCTAACAACTATCATCTTCAGCAATCGGGAATCGGCGATTTCTTTACGAAAATTGGCCACGGCATCAGTGAACTTACACACGTGGTCATTCACACCGTGGAGAAAGGCGTCGAAGACATCGGTGAAACCATCGTGCATGTCGGTGAGGATCTGGTTGAAACCCTCGTCACAACCGGAAAAGACGTGGTGAATACCTTCGAGGATGTCGGCGAAGACCTGATCGAGGGTAATTTCTCGGGAGCCTGGAATGATCTCAAGCATGACGTGAAAACGGTCGGCAATGATTTACGCTCGGGTGGAGAAAATCTTGCCGGGGATCTCGTCAGCGGCGTGGGCAACCTGGCCGGCGATGTGCTGACCGGCATCGGTAAAACCATCAAGATCACTTTGCGCATGGGCAAAGAAGTGGTGACCTTCGTGCTCGACCATACCGGGATCGTCGGCCACTTGATCAAAAGCCTGCTGCAGAAGGTGGGGGTCGCCCTGCACAAACTGGTTGACCTGGTTCTCGATGTCATCGGCTGGAACGACGTATTACACACTCAGCAATGTCTGGCCAACGATTTCCGCGTCCAGCATGCACACTTCGACAGCGCCATGGCACTGATGCAACAACACGGCGATCGGTTTTTCAAAGACACCGAGGCCGAGTACTCGAAGGCCATTAAAAACCTGATGACAGAGGCACCCAATCCCTTCAGCACTGAAAATCAACCCCTCCTACCCAGTACGCAGACACATTCCAAGGCTCGCGAGCAACTGGACTGGTTCCTGTCGAAGCTGCTCGGCTCTCTGTTCCCGTTCGCCGGCGGGAACCCCATGGTGGAAGTGGTGTCGTCGCTGCATCCAATCGGTGTTTCACCCATCGATCAGTTGAAAGATACGCTGGAGGAGATGCTCGATACAGTTGACGACAAAACAAAAAAGGCACTTCTTGAGGCGACGCATTTTGTCAAAGACATTGTCGACCACCCAATGCGCGCCCCATCAGATTTTTACCAGACAATTCTGCACCTAATCGAAGCCGTCGGTGATGGCGCTATTGAGATCGCTAACATTTTGTTCGGCCAGGCGGTTGCCTTCGGCCGGGCCAGCAAACAGCGCCTGATGCAGATCGCCAAACAGCCGTTTCATATACCCCTGCTGTCGGACATCTTCGAAGACGATAGTCGATCCCCGTGGACGATTCTCGATCTGACGGCGCTGCTCATTGCCATGCCCGCGACCCTCTCAGCAAAAGCGGCGGGATTCACGCCGTTCGATGATCGCAAACTCGCCCAATCGTCTGACCCGGATTTAGACTTCGAAAAGGGCATGAAGAGTTTCAAGGGTTGGGGTGCTGCCTATTCGGGGGTACACATGTGTTGCACCATCTTCGACCCGATTGCTGATCTGGCACAACGGGGCGCGTTTAAGCGCGCGAAGCGGCACCCTGAGCTGGATACATCCGGTGTTGGTACCGCAGACCTGTTGGGGGGTATGAGCTTGCTACTGGGCGGATTCGGCCTGATAGCAGGTAGCCCAGTGGGCAGTCCAACGGCGCAAACCATGCAGCAGATGTTCAGTCTTCCAGATGAAACTATGAAGCATGATCTGATGCAAAAAGCCAACTACCGAAGCCACAATATCTGGTGGCTGCAGTTCGTGATGTGGCTGCTGAACGTTGCCAACACTTTGCAAGGCCAGGCACAACACATCGAAGGCAGTGCGATCAAAAAGCTGTTCGGCACGAAGCAACTGTACAAGACAAAGTATTACCAGGATTTCGGGTCAGATGCGGTAACCACCGTCATCGATGTAATCTACACCGTGATGGGGATCTTTCACTTTGTCGCGTTCTGCCAGTTATCAGATGATGAAGCAGAAAAAATGCGCGAGATTCTAAAACTGCCGGAACCTGAAAGAACAGCTGAGCAACGGGAGTTTTTACGTTGGGCGGAGGATCTGGGCATTACCGGAAAGGCCATCGGCAATGTCAGCGAGACATTCCCCGAGGTGATATCGACGATCGCCGCATCGCCTCTCACGGTCGAGGCCTCCGGCGGTGACTCCCTGCTCGTGGCTGCCGCGATTGATGTGGCCTCGCATCCGGTCCAGGCCGGGATCTATCTGGATCGCGCGAAGAAATTGTGGCTGTTCTGAGCCGAGACGCCATCCCGACGCCGCCTCCCGGTGCCATCAGCTGGGCGCTGGAGTCGAGCGGCGTAGCGCGCCTGCACGAAGCCGGCTGGCTGGGAGCGGGGGTGGGTATCGGCCTGCTCGACTCCGGGGTGGCAACAAGGCACCCGGCGCTGATCGGAAAAGTCTGCGCAAGTGCCTCGGTTGCGCCCAATGGCCGGCTCGCTGTCACGGCCGACATCGACGATGAAACCGGTCACGGTACGCATATCGCCGCCATCCTCGTGGGTGATACCCACGAAGGTCAGCGATTCGGTATCGCGCCAGAGGCCCAACTTGTCGTCGCCAGGGTGCTGGAGCATGGCGATGTCATCGAACGGATTCTCGCCGGGCTGGACTGGATGCTGACACAGGCAATCAAGGTATTGTGCCTGCCGTTCGGCATACGATCGTCGAGCCCGGTGCTGGATCCGCTTCTGGAGGCTTTGCGCGAGAATGACGCACTGATTGTGGCCCCGATTGGGAATGACGGCATTGGGCAATCCCGCATTCCGGGCCGATCGGATGCCGTGCTCAGTGTCGGTGCGCACGATGATCAGTTCGCTCTGGCGTGTGATTCGGGCAGCCTTAACGACGGCCCGTACGATTGCGTGAAACCGGATCTGATTGCGCCCGGAGCGGCGATCCGTGCATGCGCTCCTGATGGCGGTCTGCAAACACTCAGCGGAACATCCATGGCGTGCGCCCATGTCGCCGGGGTGGGGGCCTTGTTGCGCCAGGCCGTGCCTGAGGCAACCGTAGACCAGGTCACGCGATGCCTGCAGCTCAGCGCCAAGCCACTCGATGAGAGCCAGAGTCACCGCGGTCGTCACGGCTATCTCGATGCGGTTAGGGCCTTATCCCGGTTGCGCAGCCTCGTAGGTGAGGCCAGCGAACCACGTGCGGAGCCGCGGGGCCTGCGCCGGTCGTGGTGCGATAGCAGACTCCAACGTCTGCTGCGTGACAGCCATGACGAGGCCTGGCTCAAGAGTGTGTTGGTCTTTGCGGATCGCGAGGCGGCGGAAGTGGCGCTCGACAGCGCAACGCGTCGGCTGCGGGCCGAGCCGCGCATTCGTTGCAAGCCCCTGTTGAACGGACGTATTCAGATCGTCCTTGCGCCGGTCAAGATACATCGACAACTGCTTGCTGCGCCGGCACTGCAGGTGGCCAATGCCGTCGATGTCGACTGGGTGTGATGCCAAGCGAGGCCTGTGCATGGCGAAACCTTATTCAAGCGGCAACCGGCAGTTGGAACAGGCCGCCGCAATGCTTTCGCCATGCGTATATGTTGAGCGTGGCAGGTTGCGCGACACTGTCACCGCTGATTTCGGCTGGCGTGTTACCGCTCAGCGATGCATGTGTACGCGAATGATTGTAGTAAGTTTTGAAACTTCCGAGTTTCCGTTCAAGGTCTCGAGCGTTCCAGAAGAAGATATGGTCAAGGTATTCACGGCGAATGGTTCCGATGAGTCGCTCAATGAAGGGATGCGATAGAGGTGTATAGGGGACGGTCTTAATCTCATCTACACAAAGAATCCTCAAGTTCGCTTGCTATTGGTGATACAGGAATAGCGAATCGTTGTCAGAGCTGAGATACTTCGGAACACCCTTACTTGAAATGGCGGTGTTGAACATTCGACACAAGGACACACCATCGACATCACCGGCGTGCACGCCAAAGCCAATGATGCAGCAATTGATACTTACGTCTCTTTAACATGTCGCGAAAACTCAAGAGTGTTGATTTCTTGAGGATGACCGCCGCTCTTCAAATGTGGTGTGGGCTGAGAAATAGCGTCCAGAAGCCGAGCAGCAATCGGTCAATGACCGTCAGATTGGGCGCACGTCGACGAGACTGATTAAGGATCAGGAGTTGCTGTTTCATAAGCAGGCTGTCGGCGACGATCGCCTTGGCTCCGCCAGGTCCAAGCAATGTGGCGAGTGTTGCCAACAAGTGTGCGAGCATCAGCAGCAGGTTCTTCATGGAAAAGTAGTAAGGAAGGTTGCCGCCCGCAACAAGACTGCCTTAGTCTCTGTGTTTAGGTGATAATCAGGATTTCGCCAGGCAGTGTGTCCAGCTTAGGCTGGTCTGTTCAGTGGGAGTCAGTCCCACCGGGGTAGAAGTCAGCGCCCCGTAACTTGAGTCACATTCGTGGAGGAAACGAAGCGGATGAAGCTGACTGACAAAGCCATTCTTGGAATGGTGAGTAAGTCACCGGGCCGTAACGCAAGTGAACCCATAGGTGGCCTCGTCAGAATAAAACTCCGGAGGCCGAGCCCGTTGCTTGGGGGCGAAGGCAGAAGGGTGCGTCGCAGACTGACTGTTGAGGCGCATCCCTCCGGCGGGGTAGTAGGGGCAGCACGGTGACAAGGGCAGACCGAGCAACTGGAGAAGCCGTCCTCGTCCCGATCCGAAAGGATCGGAGCAAGGTAGGTTCTATAACCGGCGACACCGGGAAGTGAGCTGAAAGACGAGACGGTGGCGGCGAGGTCCGTAATAGTGATGAAGCGGGGTAACGCCCGTGGAGCGAAGGGGCCTTACTGCACATGATGACTTCGACAACATGGGAGGCAGGGGTGAGATGACAAAGGCACCCATTGATCTGCAAGACCTGAGGAGAAGGCTATACGTCAAGGCGAAGGCTGAACCGTCTTGGCGCTTTTGGGGGCTGTATGTCCATGTGTGCAAACACGAGACGCTCCAGGAAGCCTACCGGCTGGCAAAAGCCAACAACGGAGCCCCGGGTGTTGATGGGGTAACGTTTGAAGCGATTGAAGCCGGAGGGCTGGACGCGTTTATCGACCCGCTGCATCAGGAGTTGGTCGAGCGGACGTATCATCCTCAGCGGCTGCGGAAAGTGGAAATACCCAAGGACGGGGGAGGCTCGCGAGGGCTATCGATACCCACGATCCGCGACCGGGTGGTACAGGGTGCGCTGAAGCTCATCCTGGAGCCGATCTTTGATGCAGATTTTCAACCGGGGTCGTTTGGCTACCGGCCCAAGAAATCAGCGCAGGATGCGATTCGGCGCGTCTCGGAAGCGATACTGACGTGCAAAACGTATGTCATCGATCTCGACTTGCGATCGTACTTTGATACGGTGAGACATCATATCGTATTGGAGAAGGTAGCGGGGCGGATCAATGATGACAAGGTGATGCAGTTGCTCAAGTTGATTCTGAAAGCGTCGGGTAAACGAGGTGTCCCACAGGGCTGGTTATGGAAAGCTTTCCATAAACCTCCTTATGCATAGTAACTCGTTATGGAAAGTAAATCGGGCAAAGGCGCAGTTTTTATGAGCCATACCCGAAATTACTTTACATAAAACGTCGTGGTTGATCGCTACAGACTAGCCAACCAAGTGAGTAAGGCTTCATCCTTTTCCCAATGGGGAAGATTACTGGTAACCATCTCTGGGTAGGCATTTTCCAGGGCTTTTCGTTTCATTTCAGTATCGGCTCTCGCATAAGTTTCAGTCGTTGCAATATCAACATGCCCTAACAGATCGCGGATATAGATCAGACTAACACCGGCCTGAAGCCACTCCATCGCCTTGGTGTGCCGGATCACATGCGGGCTTACCTTATCTGGAATGATGGGTGATTTTTTTCTGGCTTGAGACACATACTTAGCCAGGATGTAAGCAATTCCCGCCCGTGTCATTTTCCCGTGCCGTCGATTAAAAACAGCGGATGACCCGGCGTGTTCTCATGGCCCGAGAAGACTTCGTCCATGTATTGTTTGAGCAGGGCGTGCGTGTTCGACATGAGCGGAACCAACCGCTTTTTGCGGCCTTTGCCGGTCAGCGTCAGCAGGGGTGGCGGATCCAGTCGCACATCCTCAACACAGAGATCTGCCACCTCCTGGACGCGCGCGCCAGTATCGTAGAGTACACACAGCAAGGTTAAGTCACGACGCCCATGAGCTTTCGATGCGTCTGGCTGGGCCAAGATCAGCGTTAAGGCTTCAGGTGTCAGGTAATTGATAGTCGGCGCTGGTGCTTTCTTCATCGGAATCGACAAGATTTCCTGACAGGCCAACAATTCCGCCGGTTCTTCGAGCTGCAGATACTGGTAAAACCCATGGAGACAGGCCAATCGCTGGTTTCTGGTAGACACCCCGTTATGCCTGTCTTTCTCGAGCCACTGCAGAAAACCGAGAATCAGCAGCTTGTCGATATGCCTTAAACTGAGTTTTTCAATAGCGAGATGACAGTCCTGTTTGCAGTAGCGCAGAAACAGTTTGAAGGCATCCCGATATGATTTGAGCGTGTTGGTACTGAGGTTGCGCTGTCCTGGCAGATAAACGCCCAGATAATGAGAGAGTGCTTTGGCAAAATCAGTCGGTGTCATGGCTATCGCCTCCAGTTGAGGGGACGACGTGACCAAAGGCCTGTTCCATCTTTGCCGTGATATCAGGATACAGTTCAGCCGTCAGTCTCAGATAACGGGCCGTGTCACGAAACGAATCATGACCCAGGTAGGCTTTCAAAATCGGCAAATAGGCCGCTAGGTCCTTCCCTTGCAACACCCATCGCCTCAGGCAGTGAACGGCAAAGGTATGGCGAGCGTCATGCAGCCGTGGCCCCTTTCCCCAGCCGCCGTGCGAAATCCGGGCCTGCCACAGGAAGCGTCTGAAGTTTTTGTACACATTGCCTTTGGTGAGCGCTTGCCCACCCGGTGCGGGAAAGAAGTAGTCACCCGGGTCTGAAAACAAATGCACCACTTTCACGTAGTCGCAACAACGTTGGGTATTTTCAGGGGACATGGGAACCAACCTGTCCTTGTTGAATTTCCCATCCATGATAGTGAGCATGCCTGTGGGCAAATCCACATCTTGCACCCTGAGGTTGAGCGCCTCCGAGATCCGCAACCCACAGCCATACAACAGACGGAACAGCAGTGGCATGATGTGATGCCGTAACGGCACCTCAGCACAATAATGGCAGGCATCTGCTTGCTGAAGCAACGCAGCGATTTCCTGGTCGCTAAAAATGTAAGGCGTATACCCAGGGACCTTGGGCAGGGCTTTTTTGGGCAGCACATACGATGGGATGCCAAGCCGGGTCATGTACAGCGCCAGTTGGCGCAGTACACACGCCCTGTTGTGCAAGGTTGCCAGTGCCTCATTAGGGGCCTTCTGGATCCAGGCATGGGCCAGAGGTTGAGTGATGAGGGCATCGTCGCAGCCATAGGTCAGACAGAACTGATCGAAGCGGTAGAGTATCCGTGCACTGCTGACGTATTTATAGCCGAGCGAGCGTTTCTCACGGATCATGCCTTCGATGCAGGGCTTTAATGGACTCTGATAGAGGAATTCATTCATGAGGCCAACCCGCTTCAGGATTTAGTGCGCATTCACGCAACCTGTTGACATCCACTTTGAGGTAAACGGCCGTGGAATCGGTGCTGACGTGTCCCAAGATGTCTGAAATGATGGGTAACGGGGTATGCTCGGCCAGCAATCTGCTGGCCAGGGTGTGGCGCAGCGAATGCATCCCTTTCTTTTTGTTAGGCGAGAGGGGAATTTTTGCCAACCGCATGTATTTCACGACAATCTGATGCAGCCGGTCTTCATCGGCAAAAGGCACCAGGGGCGCCAGATGGCGTAAAAATACGTAGGGTGAGTCAACCTTCGGACGCCCGTTTTTCAGGTAGTCGATAATGGCCCAACCCACATCCGGTAGGAGGGGAAGCGTGAGTGGCATGGCCGTTTTCGATTGGCTGAGCTCGATGCGGTTATCTCGCCAGTGAAGATCGCTCAACTTCAGCTGTTTGATGTCGATGGTACGCAGACCTAATCTCGTGACCATCAGAATGATGGCGTAATCTCTTTTGCCGGCAGGATTGCCCCGGTCAATGGCATCGAGGAGTTTGGTCACGTTTTCCTGGGTCCACACGGAAGGAATCCGGTTTTGTTTCCTGGCCTTGAGCGCCGGTATGGATTGGGATAGCTCCTTTGGATGCAGGCCATTCTCGGTCAAATAGCGCAAGAATGAGCGTAACCCACACAGTTGCAGTTCTACCGTCTTGTAGCTGTAGCCCATTAAGGTGTTGATGTAGTCGGATGTGTGTCTGGCGGTAATGTCTGTCGTCTGGCGAATGCCTTGCGATTCCAGAAAACTCAGAAATTTCTCACCGATTTTGCGATAGTGGTTTTGGGTAACCTTGGCGTATTCTTTGTCTTGGCAGTGGTTCTGATAGCCTTGTAATACTTCCTTATATTCATTGAGTTGTAGCAATTCCTTGTGTTTGTAGTATCGGCGTAGAATGCTGCCGTGCTGTTGAAAATCCCCCAACATTCTAACGATGCGGAAAACATTGATGATCGATTGGGTCAGCTCCCCGGCCTACTCCAGCGCAAAAAAGTTGAATTGCTCATCCAGAAAACGCATCCCTGCTTCTTCGGTAAAGTGATCGAGACCCTCATGCTCGAGAAAGGTGGCGATACGCCGCCACATCCTGCGATATTGCATGACAGATGCTTCGGTGTAGTGCAGTCGGTATAGCTCTTGTTCGAGACGTGCGGTGAGTGCTTGAAAAGGTAGGCTTGTCATCAGGTATTCCTCCGGAAGTAGAGAGACACCTGTTATTTTCAATCAGAATTTACAGGGCGTTATGCAAAGTGAATCAGGCCCATCCTCTAGTAACTATTGG
>Ga0210064_1001038_pt1 | contig 12408 bp, 11 predicted proteins | sample Muzzi_CordC_D2_FD_185531 | JGI IMG/M metagenome (GOLD analysis project Ga0210064, IMG submission 185531) | Wetland microbial communities from San Francisco Bay, California, USA, that impact long-term carbon sequestration - Muzzi_CordC_D2 (SPAdes) | ecosystem: Environmental > Aquatic > Marine >...
TTGACGCTGTACCAGACGTTGACGGCGCCGACGAGAATGAAGATGTCGCACACCAGCACGAGCATGTGCGGGACCGTGATCCAGCGCTTCAGATGCTTCTCCTCGCCGGTGTAGTACTCCGCCTTCTTGCCGTCCTTCTGCCGAAACTTCACGATCAGAAAGATGAATACGCCCTCGGTGAGGATCAACCAGAATCCGACCAGCGCGAAGATCAACGAGAAGAGATTGTCGATGTCATGCGCGTAGCTGGATGCTGCCGGTAGAAATAGCTCGATCATTCCGCCGCGCCCCTAAAGGATGAAGAGAAAGACCACGGCAATGAAGATGCCGACGCCGATCGTCGTGATGATGTACGTGCGCTTGGCCAGATCTTCGGGAGTGTATGCTTTCCCCATTAATCGCTTCCTTCGCGTGCGTCCAGGTTATTCGGGAAGTGCTCGGATGTAGGCGATGACGTCTCTCATGGCCTGCTCGTCGGGCAGCGTCAGCGACATCGGTCGCATCGTCGCACCGACCGTATCGGCCGGGTTCACGCCCCGAATGCCTGCACGGAACTTCTCGAGCGATCGGTAGAGATACCAATCGCTCGCGTACCGCAACGGCGGAGACGATACCTGCTGGTTCCCCATCGCATCCGGGCCGTGGCAGGCGATGCAGACCGTCGTGAAGTACCCCTTGCCGCGCTCGACGTCGCCCCCGACGAGCAGCGGCTCGGGCGTGCTCGCGGGGAAATTCGCGATGTAGGCCGCGACCGCACTCAGGTCCTCGTCGCTGCGGAGCGCGCGCGACATCGGCGCCATGCGCAGGCCATTGACGTCGCCCGGGTGATCGCCGCGCGTGCGATCCTGGAACTTGTGCAGCTGGTTCTCGATGTACCACTGCGGGAGTCCGGCGAGCGAAGGCGCTTCGGCGAGCTTGTTGCCTTTTCCCTCCGCGCCGTGGCACTGCGCGCACAGTCCGTACAGGGCTTCGCCGCGGGCAAGGTCGTCCGCAGCGGCCGATCCACCGAATACGCCGCTCGCGCCGAGTACCAGCCCGACTGCCACGGCGACAAGCGTTCTTCTCACCGAATTCACCCCCTCAAGAACCGCGCCGACCTCTCGCTCGGGTGGCGAATTGGTACCCGCCGGCCATGCACGTGAACGCAGATTCCAGTATGACCAAGGTCATACGGTGCATCCCGTTTAGCCCAGATTCGACACATTCGTCAAGGAATTACAAGCCTGGATTCACACCCGGAGCCGTCGTGGGGCATCCCTCCCCACGCGTTCGTACAACCACACTGCACGACCCGAGCAAGCGGCATTTTCCCAAGCCGGAAGACGGGTCTGCCGATGTTTGGCGAATGACGATCGCGGCGCTGCTTCTGGTGTTGCCTGCGCTGTGGTGCGTGTACGCCTACAACCGCCTCGTGAAGCACGCGAACCTGGCGCGTGAGGCCTGGAGCGGAATCGACGTTCAGCTCGAGCGACGCCACGATCTCGTCCCCAACCTCGTGGCCGTCGTCGAAGCCTACGCGAAGCACGAGCACGAGGTGCTCGAGAGCGTGACCCGGGCCCGCCGCCACGCACTCGCCGAGCAAGAGCAGGCGCCGGAGCTGCAGCGCCGGGAGAACCGGTTGACCGGGAGCCTGCGGTCGCTGCTGGCGCTGGCCGAGAACTACCCGGACCTGCTCGCCAACCGGAGCTTCGCCGATCTCCACGACCAGCTCGTGGAGATCGAGGACCGCATCCAGATGGCCCGCCGCTATTTCAACGGCTCCGTCCGCGACTACAACATATGCGTCGAATCGTTCCCGTCGAATCTCGTCGCACGCGCGCTCGGCTTCGCGATCCGGGAATTCTTCGAGCTGGCGTCGGCGACCGATCGCCGAGTGCCAGGCGTGGAGCTGAGTTCGTGAACGTTCGCCTGGTTCGCCCGCTGCTGCTCGCGCTGGCAGCAGCGTCGATTGCGTCGAGCGCCTGCGCGCTCGAGCGGATCCTCGCTTACGAGACACGGATCGACATCGCGCGCGACGGTGCTTTGACGGTCCGCGAAGCCATCCGGGTCTCGGCCGAAGGCGACAGGATCAAGCGCGGTATCTATCGCGATTTCCCGACCCGCTACCGCGGTCGCTACGGAACGCGGGTGGAGGTTCCCTTCGATGTCGTCCGGGTCCTGCGCGACGGAACCCCGGAGGCCTTCCACGTCGAGGCCGTCGAAGGCGGCGTGCGCGTCTACATCGGTCGGCACGACCGGAAGGTCGCCCGGGGAATCCACGAGTACGAGCTGACCTACACCACGAGGCGCCAGGTCGGCTTCTTCGAGACGCACGACGAGCTCTATTGGAACGTGACCGGCAATTTCTGGGACTTCGAGATCCTGAGAGCCAGCGCGGTCGTGCGACTACCGGGTTTCGTCTCGCCAGCCGAGATCACGACCGGCGGCTACACCGGGCCGACCGGCGGAAAGGGCCGGGACCTGATCGGCGGCGTCGACCCCGAGTCGGGGGAAATCCGCTTCGAGACCACCACGGCGCTGCCGAGGCGGCACGGATTGACGATCGTCGCGCAATTCCCCAAGGGCATCGTGATGCCGCCTTCGAGGGCCGAGTCGAGGCAGGCCTTCTGGGAAGCCAACGCGTCGTTGCTGACGGGCCTGGCCGGCATGGCGGTCGTCCTGGCGTACCACCTGATCGCATGGATCGCGGTCGGACGCGATCCCGCCGGCGGAACCATCATCCCACGCTTCGAGCCGCCCCGCGGCCAGAGCCCGGCCGCGATGCGGCACTTGATGCGCATGGGTTACGACGACACGTGCTTTTCCGCGGCGCTCGTGAGCATGGCGGTGAAGGGCTACCTGCGGATCGAGGACGACGACGGTAGCTACACGCTCGTCCGGGCCGAAGGGGATCGAAAGCTGCTTTCCTCCGGCGAGCGACGAATCGCGGACCGCCTGGTCCCGTCCGGACGATTCGCCATCCGGCAGAGCGCCCACGCCAAGATCAGCTCGGCGATCGCGGTCTTCAAGAAGTGGCTGAAGCTCGAGAACGAGGGTGGCCTGTTTCGCGCGAATCGAGGCGCCGTGGTGCCCGGTGTCGCGATCTCGCTGCTCGCAATCATCGCAACCGCGAACTCCATGGCGGACGAGGCGTTCCAGGCGGCCGAGGGAATTCCGGTCCTGTTCCTGATCGCCTGGCTCTCGGGCTGGTCGATCGGAGTGTACGCACTGCTCGTCAAGGTCGTCGGAGCCTGGAAGGCGGCGCTGGGATCGCCGACCGGCGCCAGTCGCTTTGCCGGCTCACTCGGCGCAATCTTCCTCACGTTGTTCGCTACGCCGTTCGTGATCGCCGAATTCACCGTCCTCGGGATCCTCGGACACTCGACCTCGTACGCGATGATCCCGACGCTGCTTGTGCTGATACTCGCCAATGTCGTCTTCTACCAGCTGCTGAAGCGACCGACGCGGGCGGGCCGCCGGTTGATGGACGAGATCGAAGGTTTCGAGCTGTACCTTCGCACCGCGGAGGGTGACGACATCCGACGCATCGAAGGGCCGAAGCCGACGCCCGAGCTGTTCGAGCAGATGCTCCCGTACGCGATTGCTCTCGGAGTCGAGAACGAATGGGCCGAGCGCTTCAGCGACGTGCTCGAACAGGCCGGCATGGGAGAATCCCACGGCTACTCACCGACCTGGTATTCGGGACGCGATCTCCGTCTGCTCGGTTCCCACGGATTGGTCTCGTCGGTGGGCTCTGCGCTGAGCGGCGCGGTTTCGACCCACTCCCAGGCCCCCGGCTCGAGCAGTGGTGGCGGCGGCAGCGGTTCGTCCGGAGGCGGGGGCGGCGGGGGTGGCGGAGGCGGCTGGTGAGCGACGCCCTGCCCGCTCGGCATCGCGATTGACAGCCCCGCAACGATCCGGAATGGTCGGACTCCAGCGCGGGAGTACGTCCATTGAACTTCGGAATATCGATCTTTCCCACGGACTATGCGATCGGCCCCGGTGATCTCGCCACAGCGGTGGAGCAGCGTGGTTTCGACTCGTTCTGGGTCCCCGAGCACTCCCATTTCCCGGTCTCGCCCCTCACTCCCGGGCACGACGAGGGTGGCTTGCCGAACATGTATTACGACGTCGGCGACCCCTTCGTTTCGCTCGGCATGGCCGCGCAAGCCACGACCGACCTCCTGCTCGGCACCAGCATCTGCCTCGTCGTGCAACGCGACCCGATCCAGCTCGCCAAGCAGGTGGCGACGCTCGATGCATTCTCGGGCGGGCGCTTTCAGTTCGGCGTCGGCGGCGGCTGGAATCCGCTCGAAATGGCGAACCACGGCACCGACTACAACGAGCGTCTCGCGATCATGGACGAGCGGATTGCCGCGATGAAGCGAATCTGGGCCGACGAAAAGGCCGAATTCCACGGCAAGCACGTCGACTTCGGGCCGATCTACGCCTGGCCCAAGCCGGCGCAACAGCCGCACCCGCCGATTCACGTGGCGGCCAACCTGCCCCAGGGAATCAAGCGCGTCGTGCGCCAGGGCGATGGCTGGTTTCCGCTGCTCCAGGATGGCGACCCGGATTCGGTGATCGACCAGCTGCCCGCACTCCACGAGGCTCTCCGGGCCGCCGGACGCGACCCGGATTCGTTCGAGGTCAGCGTCTACCTCTGCCCGGACGATGAGGATGTCGTGAAGAAGCTGCGCGACGGCGGCGTAAAGCGCGTGATCTTCCTGCTCGAGCCGCTCGCACCCGGCGCCGCGCTCGCCCAGCTCGACGCACGCGCGGCGCTGATCGAACGCTGCCGCTGACCCGCGTCGGGCCTCACTCCCGCAACGCGCTCGCGCTTCCGAGGCAGACGCGCGTGCCGTCGTCCTTCTCGGCCCAGACGTCGCAGTGGACGCGGGTTCGCGATCCCTCGGGCACCTCCTCGCGAACCTTGCCTCGCGCAGTCACCGCCTCGTCGACCCACAACACATTGGTCAACTTGAGCGAAGCCTTGCCGCCCTCGAGCCAGCCGATTCCGAACGCATCCTGCATCACCTGGGATACGAAACAGGTCGACATCATCCCCTGAACCACGATGTTGGGGAAACCGAGCTTTTCGGCCTGCTCCTTGTCGGTGTGATAGTTCCGTCCGGGCCCCGAGAACATCCAACAGCGGCGGCGGTCCACGACCTTCCGCGTCGGTGTCAGATCCACGCCCGTCGCGGTCGGGAACGGCGGGCGTGGCTGCTTCTGACCGGCGCTGCGTTCGTCGACCACGTATTCGTTCTCGCCGCCCTTCGATTTCGGGGGCAGAAAGGATTGAAAGGTGCGTCCACGCACGAGCAGGCGACCATCCGCGGCATCGCATAGATCGGTCTCGTTCACGACGTAGTCTCGACCGCGCTTCGAGAATCGCTCGATGATGGTCGAGCGGGATCGGACCGTAGAGCCGATCCGGATCGGACCGAACAGCTCCCAGTCCTGCTGCGCGTGAAGATTTCCGAACAGATTCGCGAGGTACCACTCGCCAACGAACTTGTAGCACTCGGAGTGGTGGAGAAGCGGCGGCGCGAACTCGCGGTAGAGCGGGCTGTCGTCACCGAGCGCGTCGGCGTAGAATTCGACGCCTTCGCGCGTGACCTCGTAGGTGTTCGAACCGCAGTGTCGCCCGACGTACGCCGGCTGTCCCATCAGATTCACGCCGATCTCCTCCGTTCGAAGGTTTCGTTCCGATGTACCACGTTCGGCGCGACGATGCTGGCGATGCAGGCATCCCTCGGGTATCCAACCGCGCGTGGTCTTCCAGGATGTGAACGTCGCGAGCTGGATCCGGAAGCACGCCGCCGCGTGCGGAAGCCGCGCCGCGCTCAGCGATGCCGATCGACGGCTCGACTACACCGCGCTCGACGACCGAATTTCGCGCAGCGCCGCGGTGCTCGAAGACCACGGCATCCGGAGCGGCGATCGGGTCGCGCTGCTGCTCGGCAACCGCACCGCCTTCGTCGAGATCGTGATCGCGGCGGCCCAGCTCGGCGCGATCACCGTCCCGCTGAACGCTCGCCTCACGGCCTGGGAGATCCGCCGGCAGCTCGACGACTGCCAGCCGATGCTGCTGACAACCGATCGCGAGCATGCGGATGTTGCGGAACGCGCGTGTGACGGCGCGCAGTCGCCGCCACGCTCGCTGCTTTGCTGCGGCGGCGAGCCGGATGCCTACGAAGCCGCGATCGCTTCCGTCCAACCCCGCAAGGCGATCGAATCCGTACATCCGGACCATCCGATGATGATCCTCTACACGTCGGGCACGACCGGGGTCCCGAAGGGAGCCTTGCTACCCCACCGCAAGACGCTCTACAACGGCCTCAACGCGGAGCGCTTCTTCGGGCTGACGCCCGAGGATCGCGTGCTCGTCATGCTCCCACTCTTCCACTCCTTCGGTCTTTCGATTCTCACGCTTCCGGCCCTCCAGGCCGCCGCCTCGGTGACGCTCCAACCGCGCTTCGACCCGGAGGCCGTCTGGAAAACCGTCGAGCGCGAACGCATCAGCTTCTTCGGCGGCGTGCCGACGATGTTCCAACAGCTGCTCGACGTTCTGGATTCGGCCGGAGATCGACGCTACGACCTCTCCTCGCTTCGCTTCCTGTTCACGTCCGGCGCGGCGATCCCCGTCGAACGCGTTCGCGACTTCGAGAGGCATGGGCTCGTTCTCAAACAAGGCTACGGGCAGACGGAGACGTCCACGCTGTGCTGCCTCGAGGCGCGGGACGCCCTGCGAAAAGCCGGCAGCGTCGGTCGCCCCGTCGAACACGCCGAGATTCGCGTCGTCAAGCTTCGAAGCCTCGACGGGCCGGTCGACGAATGGATCGACGCTGCGGCCGGCGAGACGGGAGAAGTCGTCGTCAGGGGCCCGATCACGATGCTGGGTTACTGGCAGCGCCCCGATGAGACGGCGGACACGCTGCGCGGCGAGTGGCTTCGCACCCACGACCTCGCCTGTGTGGACGACGAAGGCTTCCTCACGCTCGTCGGACGTGCACGCGACCTCTACATCTCGGGCGGCGAGAACGTCTATCCCGCCGAGATCGAGGCGGTCCTCAGCGAACACCCCGCGGTTCGCGAAGTTGCAGTGGTCGGAATTCCGCACGAACGATGGGGGGAAACCGGCCGGGCCTACGTCGTGTGCGAAGCGGGCCGCGTCCTGGACGCCAACGCCCTGCTCGCGTGGGCGCGCGAACGGCTTGCCGCCTTCAAACTGCCGAGCGAGGTCGTGAGCGTGGCGGCGCTGCCCCGAACCGTCTCGGGCAAGGTCCAGAAGCATCTGCTTCCGGGCGCCGAGCACGCCACCACCCTGCCGATGAGCTCCTAGCTGGCGATCAGGATGCGCATGCGGTTGCCGACCTTCTCGGCGTGATCGGCCATCCGCGCCACCCATTTGATCAGCTCGTACCAGAAGACCGTACCCACGCCGAGCGAACCCTCCATCTCGAAGAGCTTGCGCTGGACCCGCTCCGCGAGCTCGTCGGTTTCGGTCTCGAGATCGTTCAACACCTTGATCAGCCCTTTGACCCGCTCGACCTCGCGACCGGAGAAGCCGGTTTCGACGAGCTCGTCGAGCTCCTGGATCACCTGGTCTGCATGCTCGCAGGTCGCGATCACCTTCCGGACGAGATCGATCAGCGGCTCGGCGAGCGACTCGGGAATCACCATCTTGCGTTGATCGACCAGCTCGGCGATGTCCTGGGCGCGGTCTGCGATCGAATCCTGGTGATCGAGAATCTCGAGCATATCGCGCCGCTCGAACGCCATGAACAAGCGGTTCGGGAGCTTGCTTCGGATCTCGTGCTTGATGTCGTCGGCCTGGTGTTCGAGCTCGTCGACGCGCCGACGGTGATCCGCGAAAGTGTCCGAATTGCCGGTCACCATGTCCTCGAACAGCGGTAGGATCTCACGCGCGCAGGCGACCGCCGCCTGCATGTGGCGTTGCATCGGGCGGATCGGAGAAGCACCGAAGAGATTACCGAGCAGCGACATGTTTCAGTCTCCCTAGGGTGAAAGCAGACCCTTGAAGAAGTAATAGAAGAAGATCGACAGGCCGGCGGAAATCGGCAGCGTCGCGATCCACGACAGCAGAATCTTGCCGAACACGCGCGCATCCAGCGCGCCGATGCCGCGCGCGAGCCCGACCCCGAGAACGGAGCCGACGAGGATGTGCGTCGTCGACACCGGAATACCGAGGCGCGAGGCCAGCACGATCGTCGTCGCAGCCGCCAGCTCGGCGGAGAAGGCGCGACTCGGCGTCAGTTCCGTGATGCGTTTGCCGATCGTCTCGATCACGCGATAGCCCATCGTCGCGAGACCGACCACGATGCCGATGCCACCGATCATCAACATCCAAGGCGCAACGGGAGCCTTCCCCGCCATGTCGAGTCCCTGCACGTTGTTCACGACCGCAGCCAACGGACCGATCGCGTTGGCAACGTCGTTCGAACCGTGAGCGAACGCGACCGAGCTCGCGGTCATGATCACCAGCACCGCGAACACCCGTTCCACATCGCGGAAGCGACTCTCGCCGGCCTGCCGCGGCAGCGGCTTGATCCGGACCAATACGAAGCGGGATATCGCCGCAGCGATTACGGCAATGCCTCCCGCCCAGCGGAGCGCGGCGGGGAAGTCGAGATCGAGCCCGACGTGCTTCAAGCCCTTGAACATCGTCACGAGACCGATGATGAAGAACACCGAGAAGACGAAGAACGGCCCCGCCTTCTTGGCGGCGTCCATCGGGTCGTCGCGGTTCAGCACCGTGTACTGCACGAGGTGGAAGATCCCGAATGCGAGCGCACCGCCCATGACCGGCGACGTCAGCCAGGAGGCGACGATCTGCGCGACCTTGCCCCAATTGACCGCCTCCGTTCCGAGCGCGACCGCACCGAATCCCACGATCGCGCCGACGATCGAGTGCGTGGTGGAGACCGGCAACCCGAGTCGGGTCGCCCCGAGCAAGAGGGTCGCGGCCGCCGCAAGCGCGGCCAGCATCCCGTAGGTGAGCAGCTCGGGATTCGCCGCAAACTCGCTGGTATCGAGGATGCCCTTGCGGACCGTGTCGGTGACGTGTCCGCCGGCCAGGAATGCGCCCGCGAATTCGAGCACGCCCGCGACGATGATGGCTCGGCGGATCGTCAGGGATCCCGATCCGACGCTCGTCCCCATCGCGTTCGCGACGTCGTTGGCCCCGATTCCCCAGGCCATGTAGAGCGCGAGCGCGCCCGCAATCCAGATGACGGGGGAAATCCCCAGCAGTGTCGCTTCCAAGCGGCCCCCCACCAATCGGTACGAATGCGCGTCGGGATTGTTACCGAATCGTCGTCGCGAGGTGAACCCGGGCGCGGGAAATCGCGCCGATTATTCGGTCGAACACGGGGTTGCCCCCAGGGGATTCGAGCTTCGACCGCGGCCTCCGGGGTGCGTTCGACGAAATAATCGACTGTCTACCCGAAATTTCATGACACCCACAAACGCCTCGCACCCACATCCTCTTTGAAAACAAAATATCCCCTTCCCAGGGAGGCCCGGGACAGTCCCAAGCTGATTCGGGCTTTTCCTGTTTCTGGGGCCCGCCGGCTACTCCGAGCCATCCAGTCGGCACCAACGCGCCTCCGCGGTCGTCAGAACGTCACCCGTCGCACTCTCGATTCGACCGTCGATGAAGTGATCACGGCCGTCGACTCGCCGAAGTTCGCCGCAAATCACGATGGGCGTTTCAACGGGCACCGGTCGCCGGTAGCGCAGCGAGAACTCCGCCGTCACCAACGACGCCGAAACGTGCTCGACGTACGCGGTGTGAGCGGTCGTACCCATGACTTCGTCGAGCAGCGTCGCCTGGATGCCACCGTGAAGTACGCCCGGTGCTCCCTGGAATCGCGCCGCCGCCGTGAATTCGCAGCGAATCGCGTTCCGGGCCACCCGAGTGAAGCGAAGCTGCAACCCCTGTGCGTTCTGCTGGCTGCAGCCGAAGCAGCAGTTCTCCGGATCGTCCCAGCTGAACGTCTCGCCGACGGCGGCCTTAATGGCTGAAGCCCCAGAGTACCATCTGCCCCAGCATCACGAGCACGCACAGCTCTCCCAGAACGAAGCTCAGCGATCGCCAGGGCTGCACACCGAGCAGGTAGAAGACCGAAAACAGCACGCGGAGCAGCGTGAAACCGATGAAGAGCCCGCTCGCGATCGAAGCCGAGGGATTCGTCATCAGGTAGGGAAGCCCGATCGCGAGGAACGGCAGCGTGCTCTCGAGATCGTTGCGGTGGGCGCGCAGGCCACGAGCGACCTCCGGATCCTCCTCCACCGATTCCGGCTTGCTGGAGCGGAACGCCTCGACGTCCTCGGGGTTGAGGATTGCTTCGCGTTTGATTCGAAGAAATCCGGTGAAGTGACCGACGACGATCATCTTCAGCACGAGCAAAGCCGCACAGATGACAAAGACGTCGAAAGCGGGGTGTAGATTGAATTCCATCTCGTCCGATCCTCCTGGCCGCAATTCGACCGTTTCGCTGCCGATGCTGCCGTGTCGTCGCTGCGAACGCTGCTAGATTCGACGACCGCTCGCCGCCCAGTATGGGTCGCGCAGCAGCCGCTTGTAGAGTTTTCCGGTCGGGTGACGCGGCAGCGCAGCCTCGAAGTCGATCGAACGCGGGGCCTTGTAGCCCGCGAGGTGCTCGCGGCAATGAGCGATCAATTCGGCGGCGAGTTCGCTCCCGGGCTCGCGTCCCTCGGCGAGCTCGACCGCGGCCTTCACTTCTTCGCCCATTTCCGGATGCGGAATCCCGAAGACCGCAGCATCCGCCACCGCCGGGTGGCCGACGAGGACACCTTCGATTTCGGCCGGGTAGATGTTCACGCCACCCGAAATCACCATGTCGATCTTTCGATCACTCATGAACAGGTGGCCGTCTTCATCGAGATAACCGACATCGCCGAACGTGAAGACGCCCGACTCGAGGTGGGCGGCGGCCGTCTTCTCCGGATCCTTGTGGTATTCGAAGTCGCTGCCGCGCAGGTTGCGGAAATAGAGCTGGCCCTCCTCGCCCACCGCCGCCCGCGAACCGTCCTCGCAGACCACGATCACCTCGATGTAATCGAGAGGCTTGCCCAGGCTGCCTGGCTTCGCGAGCCAATCCTCGGATCCGATCGCGCTGATGATCGCACCCTCGGTCGCCCCGTAGTACTCCACCACGATCGGGCCGAGCCAGTCGATCATCTTCCGCTTGACCTCGGGTGGGCATGGCGCGGCACCATGAAGCACGAGCGCCAGACTCGAACCGTCGAATTCGGAACGAATGGCAGGGTCGACTTCGAGCAACCGGATGAACTGGGTCGGAACCAGGTGCACGTTCGTGACCCGATGACGATCGATCAGCTCCAGCGTTTCCGCTGCGTCGAACTTGTGGCGCATCACCACCGAGTTGCCACCGAGCATCGGCAGATACGAGAACGCCCACTGCGCAGAGTGATAGACCGGCCCTTCGAGAAGCGTGGTACCGCGTTCGGGAATCCCGAGCATACCGATGATCGCAGCCCCGACGAGCTTCATCGCGGCCACGGGCGCATCGGGAGACAACAGTGAACTCACGACACCCTTCGGCCGCCCGGTAGTACCCGAGGTGTAGAACATGGGGCCGCCCAGCTTCTGATCGTCCGGTTCTTCCGGGGAGGCTGACGCAAGCACCGCTTCGTAGTCGTCGAACCCGTCCGGCGCGGGCCCACCGAATACCAGCTGGAGCGCGAGCTCCGGCGCATCGGCCCGAGCCATGGTTTCCGTCGCGAGCTCGCTGAATCGCGCGTCGACGAGCAGTGCACGTGAATCCGAGTTTTCGAGCACATAGGCGAGCTCCTCGGCCACCCAGTGCCAGTTGACCGGCACGAGCTTCCAGCCGCCGTGACTCGCCGCCGCCATTGCCTCGAATGCCTCGCGACGGTTGCCCGCGACGAGCGAGAACGTGTCTCCGGCCTCGAGGCCTGCAGCTCGCAGCGCATTCACCAGACGATTGATCCGCTCGTCGAATTGCGCCCAGGTGGTCTCGCCGAACTCATCGCGCAACGCGACTTCGTCGCCGTGTTCGATGGCGTAGCCGCGAAAGATGTCCGACATACCGACACTCCGAAGCGAGGTGTCGGCGCACCATCGCATATCCGGGTCGATTCCGGGAGGGGTTCGGGCTGTTGCGCGAGACCAAAGCTGCGTCGCCCCGGCGGCCGCGACGGCGGATCCGCGCTGGTAGCGGTGGCTGGACTTGAACCAGCGACCTACGGCTTATGAAGCCGCCGCTCTAACCGACTGAGCTACACCGCCCCAGGGCGCGAAGCGCCCGGTGATTGCTGCGGACCGGGCGGAGGCGAACTTTAGCGCACCAGGCCCGCTTCGCTGCCAGGTCCGGCCTCCCGCCGACCTGCCCC
>Ga0210064_1001039_pt1 | contig 12399 bp, 8 predicted proteins | sample Muzzi_CordC_D2_FD_185531 | JGI IMG/M metagenome (GOLD analysis project Ga0210064, IMG submission 185531) | Wetland microbial communities from San Francisco Bay, California, USA, that impact long-term carbon sequestration - Muzzi_CordC_D2 (SPAdes) | ecosystem: Environmental > Aquatic > Marine >...
GCCCGCAAGGAAGGCCTGCCGGCAGAAGATACGATTACGGGCTCCCGCGATGAGATCATAGCGGATCTGACCGACTGGCTGCAGCCCGGGGATTGGGTGCTGGTGAAGGGTTCACGCGGCATGGCCATGGAGAAGGTGGTCGAAGGGCTGAAGGATTGGAGTGAATCACAAGATAGTTAATTGTTATTTTATCATCGGATTCTATCGATTTTAATCGCGGTTAAAAACCGCTCCCACAAGAGAAAAAAAGTTAATTGATAATTGATAACCAATTCCAGACTAAAAACTGTGATACCAATAACTAATAACCAGTAACTATAACGATGCTTTACCATCTATTATATCCACTGCATACGACGTTTTCGGTTTTTAACGTATTTCGCTACATCACGTTTAGAACCATATATGCCAGTTTGACAGCCTTTTTTATCTGCTTTCTACTAGGCCCCTGGATGATCAGGAAACTGGCAAAGATGCAGGTGGGGCAGTACATCCGTGATGACGGTCCCAAATCACATTTTGACAAGGCCGGCACCCCGACCATGGGTGGTACCCTGATCATTTTATCCCTGACGGCATCTATTCTCCTGTGGAGTGATTTGGCCAATTATTATGTCTGGATCGTGCTGTTTGTCATCATCGGATATGGGGTGATCGGTTTTGTCGATGACTACCTGATGCAGGTCAAAAAACAAAGCAAGGGCTTAACGGTCCGCAAAAAACTGCTTCTGCAGGGCATTGTGGCCCTGATTACCGGCGTCCTGGTTTATATTACACCTGATTTTTCAACCCAGGTCACCATACCCTTTTTTAAGAATATCAGACCGGATTTCGGCTGGGGTTACATCATTTTTGCGGCATTTGTAATTGTCGGAGCGTCCAACGCCGTTAATCTTACCGACGGTCTCGATGGACTTGCCATCGGGCCGGTAATCATTGCTGCGTCGACCTATATGATTTTTGCCTATGTATCCGGGCACGTCAAAATAGCCAATTATCTACAATTAAATTATGTTTCCGGCGCAGGAGAATTAGCCATTTTCTGCGGCGCCCTGGCTGGTGCCGGATTAGGATTTTTGTGGTTCAACTCTTATCCGGCGCAAATTTTTATGGGCGATGTCGGCTCGCTTTCCCTGGGTGCATTTTTAGGGACAGTCGCCGTCATTACCAAGCAGGAAATTTTGCTGGCCCTGGTCGGCGGGCTATTTGTCATCGAAGCCCTGTCCGTCATATTCCAGGTCGGGTTTTTCAAGATGACCAGCGGTAAAAGGATATTCAAGATGGCACCGCTGCATCATCATTTCGAATTAAAAGGCTGGCCGGAACCGAAAGTTATAGTTCGCTTTTGGATCATCGCCATTGCGCTGGCTCTGCTGGCCATGAGTACGTTGAAACTGCGGTAGCAGAAACAGGTTAATCGTTAATAGTTATTCGTGATTAGAAGTCAAAGGAAAAATATTCGACTGGCTAAACTTAATAAACTTCGTTCCATAAGCCATTAACTAATAACTGATAACAACTAACCAATAACTAACTTTCGCCAAACTCTGACCGCCTCTGCTCTTGCTCAGGCCCTGCCCTCCTGCCAGCAAGGGCGGGGCGGTCGGATTGGAACTTTTAGAAAACTTTGGTGACAAATATTAAGCGGATCGGTTGCATGATGGAGCTGGCAAAAAAAAACATCGTTGTTGTGGGCCTCGGTATAACAGGCGTTGCCGTGACCCGCTTTTTGAAAGACCGGGGAGCAGCGGTCGTTGCAACCGACATGGCATCAAAAAGTGACCTGGGACCCGGAGTGCAGGAGTTTCAGGCCATGGGTGTTTCCCTGGAGCTGGGCGGGCACCGATCTGAAACATTTGAGAAAGCTGACCTGATCGTTTTAAGCCCGGGTGTCCCCCACACAATCGAACCGCTGCTTCAAGCTCGCAATCGGGGTGTGCCGGTCTTGGGTGAGATAGAACTGGCATCAAGATATATCCGGCAACCAGTGGTGGCGGTGACGGGCACCAACGGCAAAACCACAACCACCGAGCTGGTGGGCGATATGCTCATACGTTCGGGATTCAAAGTATTTGTGGGCGGTAACATCGGCAATCCCTTAATCGATTATGCCGGCGGCAAACAGGAAGCGGATGTCATCGTGGCGGAAATCAGCAGTTTTCAGCTGGACACCATCGAAAGCTTCCGACCGCATGTCGGGGTACTGCTGAACATCACCGCTGATCATCTGGATCGCTACCCGAATTTTGCAGCCTACGCCGCGGCCAAAATTCGGTTATTCGAAAACCAGCAGGCTGACGACATTGCCGTTTTAAATGGTTCCGATCCGTTAGTCCGATCGCTGACCGAAAAAATTATTAGTCGCAAATTAATATATCCAAACCCGCTATCCGATGAAGAGGGTGCGGTCTTAGATCATCCTCGCATCACAATAGGATCGGAGAAGTTGGAAACTCGGGATAAAATATTCCGCATTCCGGTATCTATGGATCTTTCCCAACTAAAACTTGCTGGCCGGCACAATCTTGAAAATGCCTGTGCTGCCGGTCTGGCAGCCCTGGCAGCCGGGGCCCGGCCGGAAGCGATTCAGGATTGTTTGAACCAATTTAAGGGCAGTGCCCATCGACTCGAGCATATTGAAACCATCGAGGATGTCGATTTTTTCAACGACTCGAAGGCCACCAATGTGGATGCAGTCAGGCGAGCCGTGGAATGCTTTGACAAACCGGTGGTTCTGATCATGGGCGGTCTGGATAAGGGCGGAAATTTTAAGGAACTCAGGGAAGTCATCTCCCGACATGTCAAAAAACTGTTCGTCATGGGCCGAGCCGCAGATCTGATTCGCACGGCGTTAGCAGACACGACACCCACCGTAGCGGTAACCTCCATGTCAGACGCCGCCAGGCAGGCGTATCAGGCAAGTTCGCCGGGAGATGTGGTGCTGCTGTCACCCGGGTGTGCCAGCTTTGACATGTATGACAATTATGGCCAGCGGGGTGAGGATTTTAAAGATTCGGTGGAAAAGCTTAAACGGAAGAATCCGGTATGAATTCCGACAAACAAAGCGCAAATAACGTTTCATACGACATCGGACTGCTGTTTCCGGTCCTCTTTTTGGTCGGCATCGGTATTGTAATGGTTTACAGCGCCAGTTCCGCAGTCGCTTTAAAAAAGTTTGGTTCGGATTACCTGTTTTTAAAAAGGCAAGCCCTGTTTGCCTTGATCGGGCTCGTTGGGCTGGTTATTTGCCGGCACTTCCCCTATCGCTGGTATCGTCCGCTGACATACCCGCTGCTGGCCCTGGCCCTCATTTTTCTGATAGCGATCCAATTCACCGATTTGGGCCTTGCGGCCGGCGGGTCTGCCAGATGGCTGCATTTCGGGAAGTTATCGTTTCAGCCGTCCGAATTTGCCCGTTTTGCGATGATCGTATTTCTGGCCTATTCCCTGGAGAAAAAGGGTGAAAAGCTCAAAGAATTTTCCGTCGGATTTTTACCGCATGCCGCCGTTTTAGGTGTGTTTGGCGTGTGTATTATCAGGCAACCGGATTTTGGATCGGTGCTCATCCTGGCAGCCCTGACGTGGTTGATGATGTTTGTCGGCGGGGTTCGCTGCCTCCATCTTATTACGTCGCTGATCGCGATGGTGCCGATTGCCTATTTTTTTCTAATCAGCGAAGAGTACCGGATCAGAAGGCTGTTGAGTTACCTCAATCCCTGGCAATACCCGGCCGATGAAGGCTATCAAATTGTCCATTCTTTAATGGCCTTTGGCACCGGAGGCCTGTGGGGTGCGGGGATCGGGAAAGGTTATCAAAAACTGTTTTATCTTCCCGAGCCGCATACGGATTTCATCTTTTCAATTATCGGCGAAGAATTCGGCCTGGTGGGAGTATTGTTGATCATTGTGCTTTACGCCTGGATTCTTTTAAAAGGTCTTAAGATAGCCCGCAAGGCGCCGGACACATTTGGGGCCCTGATGGCCGTCGGCCTGACATCGGCCATGGGATTACAAATATGCATCAACATGGGCGTCACCCTGGGGCTGTTGCCGACCAAGGGGCTCACCCTGCCCTTTTTAAGCTACGGTGGAACGTCATTGCTGCTGAATATGACATCGATTGGGATTTTGATGAATATTGGGGCAAGTATAACAGACACAAAGACCGCCAAAAAAATATCATATTTAAATGTTCAATAACCCGACACATGAAATATATAGCTCAGCGCTCAAGGCTAAAAGCTCAAAGAGCAGTAGTCTACCAACCTCTTTGCTTTCAGCTTTCAGCCCCTCTGGGCCGGGCTTTTTAGCTGCAGTCTGCAGTGGTCCCACAGCATCAAGTACAGGCTATAATAGCTCTGGACAATCATTAGACCGTCCGCTACGCATCATTATTGCCGGCGGTGGAACCGGTGGACATCTTTTTCCCGGAATAGCCATTGCACAGGAATTTGCAGCGCGCAATTCAGCAACCAAAATTATTTTTGTCAGCACCGGCAACCCGTTGGAAAAATCGGTACTTGCAAGAACGGACTTTGAACTTCAGTGCATCACAGCCGCCGGGATTAAGGGACGCGGGATCGGCCACCAACTGCTGTCCGTCCTGAAAATTCCCGCAGGTATTTTGGAGTCAATGCGAATTCTCAAGGATTTCTCGCCGGATTTGGCGATCGGACTCGGAAGCTACTCGGCCGGCCCGGTAATCATCGCTGCCTGGTTGCGGCGCATACCCATTGTTATTCAGGAGCAAAATATATTGCCGGGAATTACAAATAGAATTTTATCCCGTTTTGCAAACCGAATTTATATTTCGTTTGAGAACACCAAATCCAATCTGGATTCGCGCAAGGTTCGGTGGACGGGCAATCCGGTGCGCCGCGATCTGCTGGAATATTCAGCCCGTCACGCGGCCGAAAAAATCGACGACACCGGCGACGGGATTTTTACCGTGCTGATCATCGGCGGCAGTCAGGGGGCCCACCGCATTAACATGGCGGTCATTGAAGCCTTGGGGCACCTCGAGGATAAAGACCATCTGCAATTTGTTCATCAGACCGGCGAAGCCGATGAACAGCAGGTCAGTCAAGCATATCGCCGGAGCAATATTCGATGTACGGTGCAGTCGTTTTTCAACAATATGGCTGAGTTGTACAGCCGGGCCGATCTGCTGATTTGCCGGGCCGGTGCAACCACGGTGGCTGAGGTAACAGCCCTGGGCAAAGCGGTTATCTTTATCCCCTTTCCCTACGCCGCCGACAACCATCAGGTGCTCAATGCCGGCATTCTTTCAGATGCAGGTGCGGCCGAGATAATCATCGAGCAGGATCTCAGCGGTGAGATCCTCAGCGCGAAGATCTCATACTATGCCGCCCATCGGGAGGCCTTAAATGAAATGGCCGTCAAAGCCCGTCGCTTCGGCAATCCGGATGCGGCCAAGGATATCGTGGATGATTGCTATAGGCTGATAGCGGAGCGCTCCGCTTGAGGAGCGGCCCTGCTGAAGCGGGCCTCAAGGAGCGTCTGTCTCCTTCGGGAGACTTAAAGATGGATTTTACGGCATCGAAAGAGAAAAAGAAAGATGCAAAAATAAGGGGAGATTCTCGAAGATAGAACAGCACAAGGAGCAGTGGGATAAAATTAGCAATGAGTAAAAATAATCGGAATATAGTTTCGCTGTTGCCTCAAGGCACGAAGGGCCGATCCTCGAGTGCCGCCGATATCTATCCGGGACGCTCCTCGAGCGAAGCGCTCATTCCTCTGGAATAAACCTATGTATCAAAAAAAATATCACATCCATTTTGTGGGTATCGGTGGCATCGGCATGAGCGGCATTGCCGAATTGCTTCTCAACCTGGGCTACAAGGTATCCGGCTCGGATCTGAAGGTATCCGATATTACCGAACACCTCCAGATCTTAGGCGGTATTATTTTTCAGGGGCATCAGGCGAATCAGATCAGCGGCGCCGATGTGGTCGTCACTTCTTCGGCCGTCGGCCGCGATAACCCGGAAGTCCTGGCTGCCGAACGCGAATCCATTCCGGTGATCCCACGCGCTGAAATGCTGGCGGAGCTGATGCGCTTGAAATACAGCGTGGCCATCGCCGGCGCTCACGGTAAGACCACAACCACTTCGATCGTAGCGTCGGTTTTGGCCCGGGGCGGACTCGATCCGACGGTGGTCATCGGAGGCAAACTGAAAAGTATCGGTTCCAATGCCGTGCTTGGCCAGGGGGATTTTATCGTTGCCGAAGCCGATGAGAGCGATGGATCATTTTTAAAATTCTCGCCCGCGATTGCCGTTGTGACCAATATCGATCGGGAGCATCTGGATTTTTACCCGGATTTGGATGCCATTAAAGCCGTATTCTTGAACTTTATCGATCGCATACCGTTTTATGGCCTGGCGATACTCTGTCTGGACAACGAACCGATTCAGGATCTCATCCCCGAGATAAAAAAACGCTATACCACTTACGGCATGAGTACCCAGGCGGATTTCCAGATACGGGATGTGGAATTTAAAAAGCGGCAAAGCCGTTTCACGGTCATCCACCAGGGGCAAAAACTGGGTCGCATAACTTTGAATCTACCCGGCATTCACAACGTCTATAACGCCACGGCCAGCATTGCCGTGGGCATCGAGCTGGATGTGCCCTTTGCGGCAATCAAAAGCGCGCTGGAAACCCTTGAGGGCGTCCAGCGCAGGCTGGAAATTAAAGGTGAAGCAGGTGGAATTACAGTGGTAGATGATTACGGGCATCATCCGACTGAAATCAAAACCACCCTGGATGCCCTCGAGAAATGCTGGCCCGATCAACGCAAAGTCGTGGTATTTCAGCCCCATCGCTACAGCCGAACCCGGGCCCTGTTTGATGATTTCACCCGCGCCTTCTATCAGTCCGATGTTCTGCTGGTGTTACCGATCTATGCCGCCAGCGAAAAAGCAATTGAAGGCATCACCGGGCAGCTCCTGTGTGAAGGAATCCAGGCTCACGGTCACCGGGAAGTAGTTTATGTGGCTGAGATGAAAAAGGCAGTGGCTTACCTGAAGCAAAATTTAAAATCGGGTGACATCCTGCTGACGCTGGGCGCCGGAGATGTCTGGAAGGTCGGAGAGCAGGTGTTAGAGGAATTAAAATGAGCGAACCTTCGGCCCTCGAGGAGTGTTTCACTTGCGGAGCGCTTCGCTTGAGGGAAAAAGTACCGGGGACTGAGTGCTGAGGACTGAGAAGATTGAAGGCGGAAGTCGAGATGCGGGAAAAAGACGAAGCTGGGAAGTTGCGAAGGTGAGAAGGTGAGAACCTACTAGATTGGGCAACAGGGATGACAGAGCACAGAGAGCATGGCATGTGGAGTTCAGAGGTTAGGAATCTTAAAATTAAAGCGATTCCATCCTTTTTTGCCTCAAGCGCAGCGCTCCTAAAACGAAGTGCTCCCGAAGTGATGAGGTTTCAATTGTTTAAACGAAATAAGCCGCGCAAAAATTACCGCAAAGGCCAAAAAGCCCAACTCTGGTTTCGGTTCCTGGGCCGGATCCTGCTGGGATTTAAGGTGGTGGTCGCGGTCGCCGCGCTGGCGACGGTAACCGGCTTTTTTATTCTGATTCACGAAATTGTGACCCAGTGTGATTATTTTGCGACCGAAGCGTTAACTATCGAAGGAACACAACGGCTCACCCATGAGCAGGTAGCACGGCAGGGTCAGGTCCATGTCGGCGATAATATTCTTGCCATAAATCTGATCCTGGTCAGAAAAAGACTGCTGGCCCATCCATGGATCGCCGAAGCTGAAGTCAGCCGCGAAATTCCGGATCGACTCATCATTCGGGTTAAAGAGCACACTGCGCTGGCGATAGTTGATTTTGGACAAAAATTTTTAATCAACCATCAGGGCCGGATATTTAAAGCATGGGATCCTGCAGACGGAGTGAATCTGCCGCTAATCAGCGGACTTGAACTATCCGATCTGCAAGTCTATGGCCGATTGGCGTCCTCAAATGCGGGTCAGACGCCGGCTGATTCGGCACCACTCAGGGCCGTGATGCAGGTTCTAGAACTTGGAAAACAGCAAAGCAGCATATTGCCGAATCATCTTATCCGGCAAATAAGTGTGGACCGCCAAATCGGCCTGACGATCTATGCCTTTGATCGTCTCAAGTCCATAAAACTCGGTTACAGTGACTATATCGGGAAATATCACATGCTGGCAAAATTATTTTCGTATCTCAAACGGCAGCGCAGCATATTTGATTTTGATCGAATAGATTTGAATAATTTACAGCGTATCGTGATTAATCCCATTAAAACGGAACCCTAAGGTGGATCCGCCAAGGTGGAGAATTGAAGATTGAAGATTTAAAGAAATAACTTTTAAGAACCCAAGGAGGGCAAGCATGCGTCGACAAGAGGACATTATCGTGGGTCTTGATATCGGAACGACCAAGATCTGTGCAGTTGTCGGTGAAGCATCCGGGTCGGATATCAACATCATCGGTATTGGAACTCATCCTTCCATCGGATTGCGCAAAGGTGTGGTCATCAATATCGAATCAACAGTGGAATCGATTAAAAAAGCGGTGGAAGAGGCGGAGCTTATGGCCGGCTGTGAAATATCATCGGTGTGCGCCGGTATTGCCGGCGGGCACATCACCGGGTTTAACAGCCGCGGTATTGTGGCCATCAAAGGCTCGGAGATCACCGATAACGATGTCGAGCGGGTAATTGATGCCGCCCGGGCAGTGGCGATTCCAATGGATCGTGAAGTCATTCATGTTCTTCCCCAGGAATTTATTGTCGATGATGAATCGGGGATTCAAAACCCGGTCGGCATGGCCGGAGTTCGATTGGAAGCGAAAATTCATATTGTTACCGGGGCAGTGGCATCGGCCCACAACATTGTTAAATGTGCCAATCGATCCGGACTCGATGTTTCCGATATCGTCCTGGAGTCCCTGGCATCCGGCGAGGCCGTGCTGACCGATGAGGAAAAACAACTGGGAACGGCCCTGCTGGATCTCGGCGGCGGCACCACCGATTTGGCGATCTTTTCAGGGAAAAATATCAAGCACACGTTTGTGCTGGCTTTAGGCGGCAACAACCTGACCAACGATATTGCCATCGGTTTGCGGGCACCCCAGGCCGAAGCCGAAAAAATCAAAAAGAAATACGGAACTTGCCTTGCCGGTGACATCAGCAGTGACGAAACCATCGAAGTATCGGGTATGGGAGGGCGTGATCCCCGCAAACTGCCGCGCCAGATTCTGGGAGAAATTTTAGAACCCCGGCTGGAGGAAATTTTCGAGTTGATCTATCGGGAGGTTTATCGCGCCCGAATGGAACATGCAATTCCCTCTGGAATCGTCTTAACGGGCGGAACCTCCCTGCTGGAAGGGGTGTCGGAGGTGGCGGAATCGGTCTTCAAACTTCCCGCCCGCATCGGCAGACCCCAGGGAATAAAGGGCCTGGTGGATGTGGTCAATAACCCCATGTATGCCACCGGAGTGGGGTTGGTTTTATTTGGTGCGCGCAACCAGGATGCCAAAAAATTCAGGATCCGGGATAAAAATATCTTCAACCGGGTGATGTCCCGGATGAAGCGGTGGTTTAGTGAGGTGGTTTAGTCTCCAGAGGACAGATAACAGAAGACAGAGGATGTAAGAATTCGGAAGTCGGAATGCGGAGGTCGGAAAAAAAAGCATAGCGCAAAGGGCGTATAGGACAGAGGTCAGCAGTTAACAGTTAGTAATAAGGAATGACAAATTTCCAATAACTAATAACCAATAACAAATAACTATTTTTTATTGATCATGAACCAAGAACCATTAACTCAAATCGGCAGGAGGGCAAAAATGTTTACCTATGTTGACCAGGAAAAATCGGCAAAAATCAAGGTTATCGGAGTGGGTGGTGCCGGCGGTAATGCCATCAACAACATGATCGCCTCCAATCTTCAAGGGGTCAAGTTCATTGCGGCCAATTCAGATGCCCAGGCCCTAGAAATTTCCAAGGCTCCGATCCGAATTCAGCTGGGAGAGGCAATTACCGAAGGGCTGGGGGCCGGGGCGAATCCCCTGGTCGGCCGTGATGCGGCCCTGGAAAATGAAGAAGAACTCAGACAGGCCCTGGCCGGCAGTCACATGGTATTCATTACGGCCGGATTTGGCGGTGGGACGGGCAGCGGAGCCGCCCCCGTTATCGCTGAAATCTGCAAAGACCTGGGAGCCTTGACGGTCGCAGTCGTGACCCGGCCGTTTTCCTTTGAAGGCAAGAAGCGGGCCAAAATTGCGGAAGAAGGAATTGCAGCCTTGAAAAAGGTGGTGGATACGGCCATCACCATACCCAATGACCGGCTTCGCGGCCTGGCATCCAAAAAAGCAACGCTGATGGAAATGTTCGTCAAAGCCGATGAGATTCTGCTGCATTCGGTAAAAGGCATCACGGATCTGATCATGATGCCGGGGGTAGTCAACCTGGACTTTGCCGATGTCAAAACAACCATGTCCAAAGCCGGCCTGGCCCTGATGGGCATCGGCATCGCCTCCGGCGAAAACCGTGCGGTGGAAGCTGCCGAAAAGGCGATTTCACATCCCCTGTTGGAGGACATTCCCATTAAAGGGGCCAGGGGGGTTTTGATGAACATCACCGCCACCAGTGATATGGAATTCGAAGAGGTCGCCGAGGCATCGGAGTTCATCCACAAGGAAGTCGGAGAAGAGGCTGAAATCTTCTGGGGCACCTCAGTGGACGACAGCCTGGGTGATGAAATGAGGGTGACGGTTATCGCAACCGGAATCGGCCAGGAACCCCAGATTCAAGGGCGGGTGGAGCAACCGCTGCGGGGTAAGATCAGAGACATCACGCCGGAAGATCTGGATAAAATCATCGATTACGATGAACCGACCTTCATCCGCCAGAAAAGAGCGGTGGGCGAATCATCCGGTGCCGTTTACCGGGGCACCAGTGGCAGGATCATTGATGAAAGCCAGTTGGACGTGCCCACCTTTTTAAGAAGAAAGGCCGATTAAAGGTATTTATTGTACGTTGTTTTGCCAAAATCCGTTGTTCCGCGGCAGGCGTATCTGTTGATGATGGGCATTGCCTTGTGCCATCCGGCCGGCTGTCCTCCGGGCAGTCAAACCGGATTTGACGCAGTGGGCCGTCTTTCTGTCGAAAGCCGGGTCACCCATTGACTATTCGCTGAATGGTCTCATTTTAATAGCTGGGCATCCTTCAATAGTGCCGGATGTTTTCAGCACAGCCTGTTATTGTTCCGGCATTTTTTTAGAGGCCGACGACGATCATGCAAAGTATCCGCCTGTGGCGGAACAACGGACAATCGACCTTATGCAGCGCAACTCTGACCGATCGCCCCTCCCGGACACTCGCGCCGAGATTGGAACCATACGAAAATCCTGGCACTCAAGAGTCAGTATCGCCCTGGTTTACCCCAATCACTATCACGTGGGCATGTCCAATCTCGGGTTTCAAACTCTGTATCGGCTTTTTAACAGCTATGATCATGTGGTTTGCGAAAGAGCTTTTTTGCCGGATGACGGCCGGTCTCAAACGACTCAGTTGAAAACTTTTGAATCGGGCAGATCTCTTGCCGCGGCCGACATCATTGCCTTTTCTTTGTCCTTTGAAAACGATTACCCCCATCTGCTCGCCATTCTGGATAAAGCCGGGATACCGCTGCGAGCCGCTGCGCGAAGCGACGACCACCCCTTGATCATTGCCGGAGGTGTCGCCTGTTTTTTGAATCCGGAACCCATTGCGGCCTTTATTGACTGTTTTCTGATCGGCGAGGCTGAGGGAATCCTGCCGCGGTTTTTGGAAATCTTTGAACCTCATTTGGTTAAGAAAAATTTGCTAATGCACCTGGCACGCGAAGTCCCGGGGGCTTATGTGCCCGCCTTTTACCGAACCCGATACAAAAATGACGGCACCCTTGAAAGCTTTGAACCAGGGGCGGACGTTCCGCCAAAAATAGAACGCATCCGGATGGATGACCTGGATCAGGATGCCACCTGCAGTGCGGTTCTGACTCCCCACACCACCTTTGAGCAGACATTTTTAATTGAAACCGGCCGCGGCTGCCCCCACGGCTGTCGTTTTTGCAGTGCCGGATTTATTTACCGGCCGCCACGATTTCGCCCCGTCTCACAGCTTGAAGCATCCATCAGGCAGGGTGCCCAATTGACCGATCGCATTGGACTGGTGGGAGCAGCGGTATCCGATCTTCCGGGAATCGAGCAATTGTGCGAAAAATTCAAGGATGAAAATCTTAGGATCTCCTTCAGTTCACTGCGCGCCGACCGCTTAAGCGACAGTCTGCTGGCGGCACTGAAACAAAGCAACGTCAAAACAGCAACCATAGCACCGGAAGTCGGTTCACAGCGTA
>Ga0210064_1001040_pt1 | contig 12387 bp, 11 predicted proteins | sample Muzzi_CordC_D2_FD_185531 | JGI IMG/M metagenome (GOLD analysis project Ga0210064, IMG submission 185531) | Wetland microbial communities from San Francisco Bay, California, USA, that impact long-term carbon sequestration - Muzzi_CordC_D2 (SPAdes) | ecosystem: Environmental > Aquatic > Marine >...
GTGCCGGGACGCAACCCCTTGCTGGACGGTTTCGGCCTGATCGCCTTTGCAAGCGTTTTCCCCATCATCGCGGTGCTTGCCTACGCACAACTGAGCGTTCGGCGAAACCGCACAAACGAGTCTGAATAACCGCCTGGAGGAAGTGACCATGCACTTCAAGCTCATAATTGCCTTCACCGAAGATGCCCGTACCGATGCCGTAATGGAAGCAGCGCGAAATGCCGGCGCCACCGGCGCCACCCTCATCAGCCAGGCCCGCGGCGAGGGGATTGAAGCCACCAAGACTTTTTTCGGCCTCACGCTCGAGACCCAGCGAGACATGCTGCTGTTCCTGGTCGAAGAGCATCTGGCCCGCAACATCCTGGAGACCATAGAGCAAGTCGGCGGCATGGAGGAAAAGAGAACCGGAATTGCCTTTCAAATCGATGTGGAGGACGCGGTCGGTGTCAGTCATCAGGTACGCGCATTGATGCAGCGTGTGGAGGAAGAGATATGAGTCAGCGCAAGATAGTGCGTGTTCGCGACGTGATGAACCCCAACTACGATATCGTCGACGGCGCTATGACCGTCAAAGACGCGCTCATTTTGATGCAACATCCGGAGAACAAATGCTTCATCGTCGAGAAGCGTCACGATGACGACGAGTATGGCTTATTGCTGGTCTCCGACGTCGCCCGAAAAGTGTTGGCAGACGACAGGGCCCCGGAACGCGTCAATGTCTACGAGATCATGCAAAAACCGATCATTTTCGTCGACCCCAGCATGGACATCCGCTATTGCGCGCGGCTTCTGCAGCGTTTCGAGATCACGCGAACGCCCGTCATCGAAAACAACAAGGTAGTCGGGATTGTGAGCTTTACCGAGCTGGTAATGGGCGGCATGCGGGATCGATGGAAAGGCGAGTGAACCGCCCTCTCCCCCAAAGATACCCGCTGACCACTCAGTAGACTAAATAACAGCGCATAAATACACGACACCAGCGTATCAGACTGAGTCCCCTCCCCCTCGCCTCGAGGGGGAGGGACAGGGTGGGGGTGTAGACAAGGAGCGTGCAGCGAAGCCGCTTCTACCAGAGATTAAGAGTCCTTTCGTGTTCAGGGTGTAGACAAGGAGCGTGTGGCGAAGCCGCACACGACACGGGATTCTGCAGACCTACCTAATAACGCCCGTGTTGCTTCATGATGTAGTTGGTGAGCTCTTCCATCTGCTGATTCACCCCCAGCAACGCGGTGTGCGCCGTGCGCGTTATGGCGCGCATGATGTGATAGACGAGGCGCGGGTGCTGCTCCACGAGCGTTTCGAATGCACCGCGCTCCAGAGAGTAGATTACGGCATCCCCTTCGGCATGCAGACTGGCCGAGCGGGCCATGCCGTCCACGAAGCCCATGGCGCCCGCCAGCTCACCAGCGGTCATGGTATGCAGCTTGAATGAATGATCGGCCACCGCCGATTTTGTGACGGCGAGCTTTCCGCTGGCGAGAAGGTGCAACGCGTTGTCCTCCGCGCCCTCCTCGACGAGAACCTCGCCATCTTTCAGCCGCCGCACCTCCATGACATCCAGCAGGGTTCGACATTCATCCTCGCTGAGCTCCTGACCCAACGGTGAGTCGTGGATGACTTGGTAACTCTTTTCCTCGGCCATGTGATTAAAGCTTCGCTTGTGGGCATCAAGCAGAATTCTTGCCCATAACATCTGGCGGGTGATTGATTTGCGTCAATAAGCGTCGGAAATCCCCAGCGAATCAGGCTCATACCCCGGCCGTGCTTCCGAGTCCGGCCAGCAGCCGCCTCACTCGCCCCTCGATCTCGTCGCGAATCGAACGGACCGTCTCGGTGCTCTGGTCCTTGGGATCGGCGACCGGCCAGTCCTCGTAGCGCTTGGCGGAATAAACCGGGCAGACGTCGCCGCAACCCATGGTAATCACCACATCCGCGCGTTTGACGACGTCGTCGGTCCAGGCTTTGGGAATCTGAGCCGAGAGATCGATGCCCGCCTCGGCCATCACCTGGACCGCAGTAGGGTTGACCTCGCTGGCCGGCTCCGATCCGCCGCTGTAGACCTCGACAGCGTCACCGCCGAGGTGTTTCAGCCACGCGGCTGCCATCTGAGAACGCCCGGCGTTCTGCACGCAGAGAAACAGCACGGCCGGCTTCCGGGCCTTATCGCTACGGCCCTGTTGCTCATCTTTGTGCTTCGGCATAGGCTCTCCCTCAGATTAGCCGCCAGACGCTATGCTACTGAATCCCGGCTACCGGTGCAGAGCGCGCCACGCTTGCTTGGCCGGCGCGGCCCGAGCCGCCACCCTACGGACATTCCCCGCTCGACCGCGCGTGTTTTCGGTATAGTTCACCACAGGGAGGGCCTCGACCCCGTTGATCCAGGTCAATGGGCCGCGCCTGTCACCGCCGTATCTTTGCAGCCGCGCACTGCCCAAAGCCCATTCTGGAGAACAATCACGATGGCGAAAACCGGCACCGATCGACCCTCGCCACCGGCTGGCGATCAACCGGCTGCGCCCAAGGCACCAAAGCGGAAAACCGCACACCATCGGCTCAAACTCCGCGCGCTGGAAGAATCAGACTACGAGTCCATTCGAGACATCATGGACCGCGTCTACGACCACGCCGGCGGCGCGTGGACGCGTAAACAGTATCGCGCCATGCTCGGGCGTTTCGCCGAAGGCCAGCTGTGTATCGAGGACAAGGGCAAGGTTATCGCCGCGGCGTTGAGTCTTATCGTCGACTACAAGCGCTACGGTGACTTCCACACCCACGAGCAGATCACCGGCAACGGCTATTTCACCACCCACGATCCGAACGGGGACAGCCTTTATGGTGTCGATGTGTTCGTCGATCCCGAATATCGCGGTCTGCGGCTGGGACGGCGGCTCTACGATGCACGCAAGGAGCTTTGCCGCAAGCTGAATCTCAGACGGATTATTTTCGGCGGGCGCATTCCGAACTACGACAAGTACGCCGACAACTTGACGCCGCAACGCTATATCGAACTCGTCAAAAATCGCGAGGTGCACGATCCGGTGCTCAGCTTTCAGCTCAGCAATGACTTTCACGTGCGGCGCGTGATCACCGGCTATTTACCCGAAGACACGCAGTCACACGCATACGCGGTTATTTCACAGTGGATCAATATCAACTACGAGGACATGAAGGCCCCGTTGGTGGGCGAGCAGAAGCGCGTCGTGCGCGTCGGGGCCGTCCAATGGCAGATGCGGCCTGCCTCCGCTCTTGACGAGCTTCGCGTGCAGCTTCGCTACTTCGTGAGCGTAGTTTCGGAGTATCAAGCCGACTTCGTCGTGCTCCCCGAGTACTTCAATGCGGCACTGATGGCGCACTTTCACACCAAGAACGACGCCGATGCGATACGCCAGCTGGCCGAGTACACCGAGCCCATCCGCGTTTACCTCGAGAACCTGGCGGTGCAGTACAACATCAACATCGTCGCCGGAACCTTGCCCGAGTACCGCGACCACGTGCTGCGAAACGTCTGCTATTTGTTTCGGCGTGACGGCACCTGGGATTATCAGTACAAAATTCACCCGACACCGGACGAAGAGCGTGAATGGGCACTGGTGGGTGGTGACGAGCTCAAGGTCTTCGACACCGACGAGGGCAGGATCGGCATTCTCGTATGCTACGACGTGCAATTCCCGGAGCTGCCTCGCATGCTCGCCGAGAAAGGCATGCAGATCTTATTCGTTCCCTATTTGACCGATACGAAAAGCGGCTACCTCCGGGTGCGGCGCTGCTGCCAGGCGCGCGCGATCGAGAACGAATGCTATGTCGTCGCCACCGGAAGCACAGGCTCCGTGCCAAACCTGGCGTATATGGACATCCACTATTCGCAGTCCGCGATCTTCACCCCCTCGGATTTCATCTTTCCACACGATGCGGTCAAGGCCGAGGCCACGCCGAATACCGAGACCACGCTAATCGCGGACCTGGACCTCGGCTTGCTGAAAGAGCTTAATCAAACCGGGGCCGTGCGCAATCTGCGCCAGCGAAGACTCGATCTTTACCACGTCGAGTGGATTGGCGAAGGTGGCGTTAGTATTCGCAAATCAACGCCGCAACCCGAATCGGAAAAGAAAAAGGGGCAGGACGCCGCGAGCAGAAAACACGTGACCAAAGGCTAACTCCCGATTTGCCCATGCTCCTGAAGCAGGCCGCTCGATTGCGCAAGCATCCTGTCTCAATCGATTAACGCTGCCGGACAATTCGGGTTCCTCAAGGAGATTCCGTCGGGCTCCGCCTCGATCCAATTCAAGCGTTTGGAAAAATGGAAAAATGGAAAAATGGGGACAGATCTATTTTCCGGTGCCGATCGCGCCCGCAAGCGGCACGGGAAAATAGATCTGTCCCCATTTTCCTTACCGCCAATAGCGTGGCCCCATGGCCCGGATTGCGTCACTTCAAAGGCGCGCGGCCGGATAGAATGATCGGCTCCGCTTGTGGTCTCCCCAGAATCATATCCGACGCTTTCTCGGCAACCATCATCGTCGCTGCATTCAGATTCGCCGACAACATGGTTGGCATGATTGACGCATCGACGACCCGCAGGGCCTCCAGACCGTGGATCCTTAGCTGATCGTCGACCACGGCACGATTATCGGTCGCCGGCCCCATACGGCAAGTCCCTGAAGGATGGAATGTGGTGGTTCCGCGCTCTTTGGCGGCAGCCAACAGGTCGTCGTCGCTTTGCACCTGGGGACCCGGAAAATCCTCGCGCTCGTAGTACGGCTGAAGCGGTTTGGATGCAAGCAACTGGCGCGCCAATTTCATTCCGGAGAGCAGAACCCGCCGATCGAATTCTTCAGCCAGATAATTGGGTTGTATGAGCGGCGCGTCGAAAGGATCGGCACTGCGCGCGCGCACATAGCCGCGGCTCTCGGGACGCTGCTGCCAGGACGCGACGGTCATCCCCGGCTCCAATTCGAGCTGGCCCTGAACGCCTTCGCGATAGCTGGCGGGAGTAAACGTAAGCTGCAGATCCGAGCTTTGCGCCGCTTCACTGGAATGCCAGAAGCAGTAAACCAGGGTCGGGCTCAGGGCGAGAATGCCTTTGCGCGTAGTGAGCCATTTGACGATCTGTCCGGCGAGCCTGGGGCCCCGGGCAAGCTCATTGATGGTTTGGATGTTCTTTACCCGGGCGACGAATCGAGGCGCATAGTGATCGCGCAAATTCTCGCCGACGCCGGCAAGCGGGTGCTTTACCTCGATTCCGAGAGATTGCAGCAGCGCCGGCGGACCGATGCCCGAGAGCTGCAGAAGCTGTGGGGAGTTATAGGTCCCGCCGGATAAGATGATTTCCCGGCGGGCGCGAATTTCGCGCACGGCTCCATCCCGGCCGCCGCTTCGGTAGCGCACGCCCACCGCACGCTTGGCGTCGAGGACGATCTCGATAACATGAACGCGGGTACGCACAACGAGATTCTTCCGCTTCATGGCCGGGCGCAGGAATACACCGGATGCACTGACGCGCCGGCCCTTGTGAATCGTGCGTTGCGCATAGGCGACGCCTTCCTGCACGGCGCCATTGTAATCGGGATTTCGCGGAATACCGTGTTGCACCGCGCCTTCGATAAAGGCATCACACAAAGGATGGCGCCAGTCGATGTCCGTCACCACGAGCTCGCCCGTCCTGCCGCGATACTGTTCGTCGCCTGCTCCGATGCGCCTCTCCATTCTTCGAAAGTACGGGAGCACGTCGGCGTAACCCCAACCCCGGTTGCCGTATTGAGCCCATGTGTCGAAGTCCAGATTCTGGCCCCGGTTGTAAATATGTCCGTTGATTGAGCTCGAGCCCCCCAGGGTCTTGCCCCGCGGCGCGTGGATTCGCCGACCACCGGTCCAGGCGCCAGGCTCCATGCTGTAATTCCAGTTCACGCGAGGGTCATAGAAGGTCTTGATAAAACCGGCAGGTATATGGATGAAGGGGTGCCAGTCCCTTCCTCCGGCCTCGAGCACGCAGACGCTGGCGGTGCCGTCCGCGCTCAACCGGTTGGCGAGCACGCTGCCGGCCGAGCCGGCGCCCACGATGATGTAGTCGAATGTATCCAAGGATCGCTTCCCGTCTTCTCATGGCGCAGCCGCCGGTCAGCCTGGTGCTCTCCCCGGTCTTGCCCGCCACTAGTCGCTCGAATTCTACCGGTGTTTGCCCTGACATCCACATAGGGGGCCCGCTCCGGCGCAGCCTCTGTACGAGGATGCACCGGACGCACGGCGCCGAACCGCCGGGGAACGCCAGTATGGGCAAAAATTGTGGACTTTTTCCCGTCGGACACTCACGATTGGCACAGCCTTCAGGGTTGCGGGGCCGTATTTTCTGGCCTCCGGGCATTGGCTGAGCGAGAACGCGGAATGGCAAGGCCTGATCCCCGTCGCAGCCGCAGATAAAAGCAAATAATGGCTATTAAGGAGGAAAATCATGAAATTACCAGTCAGCCGGCTTCTCGTCACGATGCTCGTAGCAGCGTTCGCGGGTGGCGCGTTTGCCGCCGAAGAGAAAGTCCTCAATGTTTACAACTGGTCCGATTACATCGCCGAAGACACGATTGCCAATTTCGAACAGCAGACCGGCATTAAGGTCAACTACGACGTATTCGACTCCAATGAGGTTCTGGAGGCCAAGTTGCTGGCCGGCAACAGCGGCTACGACGTGGTGGTGCCCAGCGCCGGCTTCATGGAACGTCAAATCCAGGCGGGCGTGTTTGCCAAGCTAGACAAGAGCCAACTGAAAAACTACGCCAATCTCGACAAAGACATCCTCGAGCGTGTGGCGGCCCACGACCCTGGCAATGAACACTCCATTCCCTATATGTGGGGTACGACGGGATTCGGGTACAACATAAACAAGGTCAAGGAAGCCATGCCCGACGCACCCGTGGACAGCTGGGCAATGTTGTTTGATCCGAACGTCGTCTCCAAACTGTCGAGCTGCGGGGTAACCTTACTCGATGCGCCGACGGAGATATTCGCCAACCTGATGCGCTATCTGGGCCGCGACCCCAACAGTGAGAAGAAAGAAGACATCGATCTTTTCACCGAGCACATGCTGAAAATTCGACCCTACATCAAATACTTCCACTCCTCGCAGAACATCAACGATCTCGCCAACGGCGAAATCTGCGTGGCCATGGGTTGGAGCGGTGACATGTTAATCGCCAGAGATCGCGCCGACGAGGCCAAACAGGGCGTCGAGATCGCCTATGTCATTCCCAAAGAAGGCGCCGTCATGTGGTTTGACAATCTGGCCATTCCAACCGACGCGCCACATCCGGGAAATGCCCATCTGTTCATCGACTACATCATGGAGCCGAAGGTCGCGGCGGCCATCTCGAACTATGTTTTTTATGCCAACGGCAACAGTGCTTCACTTGCTTATGTAGAAGATGACGTGAAAAACGATCCGGGTATTTATCCGTCCGCCGAAGTGAAGGCAAATCTTTTCCCCGACCTGGCCGACAGTCCCAAATTTACGCGTTTGCTGACTCGCGCATGGACCAAGGTAAAAACGGGGCAATAAGAGCAAAAAGAATCTGAATGCCGGAAGTGGCGGGGAAAGCCTTCCGGTGCCACAGAGGCGGCCCTATCGGCGTCGTTAGGGCCGCTGCCTACTTCAAACCCATTCGGGGGAAACATGGAGCAGTCTTCACATTCGGGATCCGGGTTGGAGCCATGGAATGACCCAGATGCCAAACCCTATGTTCGCATCGACGGGGTCACGAAGAAATTCGGCGAATTCGTCGCGGTCGATAATGTCTCCCTCGATGTCTATCGAAACGAGCTGTTCTGCCTTCTAGGCGGATCCGGCTGCGGCAAGAGCACTTTGCTGCGCATTCTCGCCGGCTTCGAGTCGGCTTCCATGGGCAAAATCTACATCGACGACGTGGATATGGAGGGTATCCCGCCATACGAACGCCCGGTCAACATGATGTTCCAGTCCTATGCCTTGTTCCCGCATATGAACGTCGAGAAGAATGTCGCCTTCGGACTCAAGCAAGACGGGCTCAACAAGGCCGAGATCGCCAAGCGCGTTGCAGATATGCTCGCACTCGTGCAGCTCGAGCCATTCGCCCGCCGAAAACCGCATCAGCTATCGGGTGGACAGCGCCAGCGCGTCGCCCTGGCCCGCTCCCTGGTAAAGAAGCCGAAGCTACTGCTGCTCGACGAGCCGCTGGGCGCTCTCGACAAGAAGCTGCGCGAGGAGACTCAGTTCGAACTCGTCAATATCCAGGAGCAAACAGGCATCACCTTCATCGTCGTAACCCACGATCAGGAGGAAGCCATGACGCTGTCCTCGCGTATCGGCGTCATGAACAATGGTGAGATTGTCCAAAAAGGAACACCAAGTCAGATCTACGAGTACCCCGCTTCGCGATTCGTAGCCGACTTCATTGGCTCGGTAAATATCTTCCAGGGCCGGGTTGTCGAAGACGAGGCCGATTATGTGCGCATCACATCCAGCGAGGCCGGCTGTCCTTTGTACATAGACCACGGCGTGTCGACGGTCGCAGGGGCACAAGTGTGGGTGGCCATCAGGCCTGAGAAGATGACCGTCTCAAAAGAAAAGCCTGCAAGCGAAGACAACTGCACTCACGGCACCATTGACGAGATTGCCTATATGGGCGATTTGTCCGTCTACCATGTACTGCTCGACTCAAAAAAGCGCGTGCGCGTCACGATTCCGAATTTGACACGCACCGGCAGTGGCCGCTTTACCTGGGATGAAAAAGTGTATCTCAGCTGGCAGGGATCGAGCGGCGTGGTACTCACCTCATGAGTCGGCAGGGCTATGTGGAGCTCGGCAAGCAAATGACGGCGGCCACATCTCCTATTACGCGTCTTATGTGGCGCTTTCCGCCCTATCGCTGGTCCATCGTATTGATGAAGCGATTGGGCGTCACGGGCCGCACCGCGGTCATCGCGATGCCCTATCTCTGGCTGCTGTTGTTTTTCCTGGTTCCTTTTGTCTTCGTATTGAAGATCTCCCTGGCCGAGGCGCTCATCGCCCGCCCGCCGTACTCACCTTTGATCGAGTGGTCCGAAGAGACCTATCTCACTATTCGCTTGAACATCGCGAATTTTCTCTTTTTGATCGAGGACGATCTTTACTGGAAGGCCTATCTGAACTCGATAAAAATCGCGGGTATATCGACCTTATTTTGCCTTTTCATCGGCTACCCCATGGCGTATGCGATGGCGAAAGCCACACCCAGCACCCGTAATGTGTTGCTCATGCTGGTTATTCTGCCCTTCTGGACCTCGTTCTTGCTGCGTGTCTACGCATGGATCGGCATTCTGAAAAACAATGGCTTAATCAATAACATCTTGATGGGACTGGGGGTGATCGACGAGCCCATCGTTATGATGCAAACGGATTTTGCCGTCTACGTCGGTATCGTCTACTCCTATCTACCCTTTATGATTCTTCCACTCTATGCGAACCTGGAACGGCTGGACAATTCGCTGCTGGAAGCAGCCTCGGATCTCGGCTGCCCGCCGACAAAGGCGTTTTTGTCAATCACGCTACCGCTCTCTCTTTCCGGCATCATTGCCGGGTGCCTGCTGGTATTTATCCCGGCGGTGGGTGAATTTGTCATCCCCGCGTTGCTGGGCGGCCCCGATACGCTGATGATCGGCCGGGTGCTGTGGGACGAGTTTTTCTCCAACCGGGATTGGCCGGTAGCCTCGGCCGTGGCCATTGCGGTACTGCTCTTGCTGGTGGTGCCAATGATGTTATTCCAAAAATTCCAGGCCAAAGAAGCGGAAGGGCAAACATGACGCACATAGAACCGACTTGCTGTCCGCCGGGAGGATATTGACCGATGCGTGGCAACCGCTCGCTCTTCCTCACGTCTTGTCTTGCCTTTGGCTTCGCCTTCTTATACGTGCCTATCATTTCCCTGGTCGTATTTTCATTCAACAAATCCAAGCTGGTAACCGTGTGGGCGGGATTCTCCACCAAGTGGTACGGCGAATTGCTTCAAAACGATCAGATTTTGCAGGCCGCATGGATAAGCGTTCGCATTGCACTCGTAAATGCCACATTTGCCGTGGTACTGGGCACGCTGGCGGGTTTTACGCTTGCACGGCTTGGACGTTTTCGTGGGCGAACGCTGATGACGGGGATGGTGACGGCGCCACTGGTGATGCCGGATGTCATTACCGGTCTTTCATTGCTGCTTCTGTTCGTAGCGATGCAGGAGCTCATCGGATGGCCCGATGGCCGCGGCATGACCACCATTACCATTGCTCACATTACCTTTTCGATGGCCTATGTGGCGATCATCGTTCAATCGCGGCTATCCAGCGTGGATGAGTCCCTGGAAGAAGCCGCACTCGATCTCGGTGCACGTCCGGTAAAAGTTTTCCTTTTGATTACCATTCCCATTATCGCCCCGGCCCTGATTTCCGGATGGCTGCTTTCATTTACCATGTCCTTGGACGATCTTGTCATCGCGAGCTTTGTCTCCGGTCCAGGTTCGAGCACCCTGCCGATGGTCATTTTCTCGAAAGTACGCCTGGGCGTGAGCCCCGAGATCAACGCGCTCGCGACGATCATCGTGCTCATTGTGGCCGCGGGCATTATCACCGCCGGCATCCTCATGCATCGCCAGGAGAAAATCCGACAAAAGGAAGTTCAAATGGCGATCGCCGCCAACGAGTAGCCTTCGGCTTCCTGGCCTCGGTCGCGGGCACGCCGATGCACTGCTTTCGTTCGCGATGGACTCATCCCCCGTCGTCCCCGGGCCGCATTGCTGCAATGGCTACGCACGCGACGGCATAAGCTCGAGGTAGACGTCAGCCATGCATGTCCGCCATCCCGTAGGCCTCAGCACCGTACCAGCACCGGGCGCGGGCACCTTTGCCCGGCTATTCGCGATAGAGTCCCTGTCCCGTTCCCTGCTTGCCACGGTCATTTCCCTGCAGGCGCTGGCTTTGCTCGGTGATGCGCGGGATGTGAGCATGTTGTTCACAGCGGTGGGCATGGTAGGACTGATAGCAAGTCTGTTCATCCCCCGAATCGTGCACCGGATCGGGCAGCGCTGGGTCTATACGCTCGGCGCCGGCATGCTCATCGGAGCTGCAATCCTCCTCGCCACCGTCACCCTCTTCGGGCAGGCCTCGGGCATGCTGCTGCGCACGTTTGGCGCGGCCTGTCTCAGTATCGTCAGCAGCCTGTACATCATGCAATATATTCGCCGGCAGGATCTCACCCGCAGCGAGCCGCTGCGACTACAAGTATCCGCGGCGGCTTGGACACTTGGGCCCGCTGCTGGCGTTTGGTGTTATCAGAACCTCGGCTCGACCTGGCCATTCGCGTTCAGCGCGCTCACGTCGGTGGCGTTGCTGACCTACTTCTGGGTGTTGCGTCTGCGCGAAGACTCGCCACTTCAGGCGGCCACGCAAGCGCCTCCGGATCCAATTCGAAACATCCACCGCTTCTTCGGCCAGCCGCGCCTGCGTCTGGCCTGGCTCATCGCATTCGGGCGTTCGAGTTGGTGGGCGTTCTTTTTTATCTACGCACCCATATACATGGTGCAATCCGGTCACGCCGGAATAGCGGGCGCGCTGTTGGTGTCCGCCGGCAACGCCATGTTGTTCCTAAGCCCGGTCTTCGGACGCATTGCACACCATTACGGCATACGCCGCGTACTGCGGGTAGCCTTCACCATTGGCGGCATTACGACGGCGATGTGCGCCGCCGTCTTCGATAAACCAATGCTGGTCGGCGCGCTGTTGACTGTCGGGGCTCTAAGCTGTGTGGCCCTGGACGCCCTCGGGAACATCCCGTTTTTGCGTTCCGTGCGGGCTCGCGAGCGTCGCCAGATGACTTCGGTGTTCCGCACCTATATCGATGTGTCCGAGCTGGTGGTGCCCGGGCTGTTCGCCCTGCTGCTGACGCTTTTCGACATGCGCAGCGTTTTCCTGGCCGCCGGCGCCGCCATGTTCGTATTCGCCATTCTTTCGAGCCGTCTTCCCCGGCGCATGGGAATCACCACCCCCCGCATGATCAGACCGACCCGGATGAGGAACGCAGAGGCGCTCACAGCCAACGCCATTGCATGCGGCGTGGATGACACCAATCGATAATTACATCTGCGATTTTCGAACACTATTAAATCAGAAGAATACAATACCGGCGGGGTATTGCCTGCTGGCTGGCCGGTTCACTGCTCCAACCACCACGGCTCTTCCATGTAGTAAGGCCCGGGATTGCGATAAAGATCTTCATATTTGCACAACTGCGGCTCCGTGCCGAGGGGCGTCGATTCACCATCTTTGAACGCCCACTCGCCCCGGTCGGTAGCGTCGGCGCGCGCATAGCTGTTGATGTTGAAGCGGCGGTCCCGCGAAGAGCGGTTG
>Ga0210064_1001043_pt1 | contig 12373 bp, 10 predicted proteins | sample Muzzi_CordC_D2_FD_185531 | JGI IMG/M metagenome (GOLD analysis project Ga0210064, IMG submission 185531) | Wetland microbial communities from San Francisco Bay, California, USA, that impact long-term carbon sequestration - Muzzi_CordC_D2 (SPAdes) | ecosystem: Environmental > Aquatic > Marine >...
GAGTTTGTTGAATTTCTTCCCAAAAGCCCCCAGGGGAAAATTCTTAAAAAAGACATTCGTAAACAATATCGGGAGCAGAAATAATATTGCAGACCAGGTATTTTCAGGAGGATTAAATGGCTGAAATCAAGCGCGTACGAACGGTTTGCCGGAGCTGTCACGGCGGATGCGGCGTCATGGCCCATGTAAAAGAGGGTAAAGTTATCAAGGTGGAAGGGGATCCCGCGTCTCCCATCAGCCACGGCAGTATGTGTTCCAAAGGGCTGGCAATCACCCAGTTGGCTTATCACCCGGATCGGGTCCTTTATCCCATGAAAAAAAACGGTGGAAACTGGGAACGGATTACCTGGGACGAGGCCCTGGATACGGTTTCCGGAAAGTTTAAGGAGGTTATCGCAAAATTCGGTCCCGAGTCCATCATCGTCGGCCAGGGTACGGGGCGGGATTTCGAAAGCCACTTCTCCCGCTTCGGTAATTTATTAGGCACGCCCAACATGTTGACGGCCGGCCACATGTGTTATCTCTCCCGCATCGGTGCGACCCTGACCACATGCGGCCGACATCCGGCTATTGACTACGCCAATAACCCCAAATGTATTGTTATGTGGGGCTGTAATCCGTTGTGGACCAACCCGGATGAATATAAAGGGGTCAGTTTCTGGCGCGCTTATCAAAAGGGTGCCAAACTGATCGTCATCGATCCGCGGCAGGGTTTTCTGGCTAAAAAAGCCGACCTCTGGCTGCAGTTGCGGCCGGGCACGGATGCGGCCCTGGCCCTGGGGTTTTTTAGTGTGATCATCGCAGAAGGACTGTATGATGCGGATTTTGTGGCCAATCATATTCACGGCTGGGAGGCCTTTGCGGACCGGATTAAAACCGATTACCCCCTCGAGCGTGTGGCAGAGATCACCTGGGTGAAACCGGACCTTATCCGTCAGGCCGCCCGCCTGTATGCAAATACAAAGCCGGCCGGGATCCACTGGGGAGTGCCGACGGAGCAAACCATCAATTGCACCGATTTCACCCGCACCGCAGTCGGCCTCATGGCGGCTACCGGAAACCTGGATGCACCCGGCGGCAATGTTTTTCACGAGCCGCCCGGCACCCGGAAGATTTCCGAATTTTCCGCGCACATGGCTTTGTCCGACGAGCAGAGGAAAAAACGTTTGGGCGGGGATCAATACAAGCTGGCCTCGCGCATGACCATTGTCACCCCCAAGTGCGCCTGGGATGCAATTTTGACCGGCAAACCCTATCCCGTCAAAGCCGGGTATCTGGTGGCCACCAACCCGGTGGTGTCCAGAGCGAATGCCAATGAAGTCCAGGCGGCCCTGAAAAAACTTGATTTCCTGGCGGTGTCGGATTTCTTCATGACCCCGACAGCGGAACTGGCCGATATCTTTTTGCCCGCCGGCACCTGGCTCGAGCAGGATCACGTGTCGGAAAACTGGAAATATCACGGCTACGTGCTGGCCAGGCAAAAGGTGGTCGAGATCGGCGAATGTTGGCAGGACCACAAAATTTTTATGGAACTGGGCAAGCGTATGGGCCAGCAATGGTGGGACACCATCGAGGATTCTCTCAACTGGCTGCTGGAGCCGACCGGCCTCAGTTGGGAGGAATTCAAACACAAAGGCTACTTGCATGGCGAACAGAAATATTACAAATACAAGGAAAAAGGGTTTTCCACCCCCACGCGCAAAGTAGAGCTGTATTCCACCGTTCTTGAGAAATGGGGCCGTGATCCACTGCCCAAGTACACCGAGATTCCCGAAAGTCCGGTTTCCCGTCCTGATCTGATTGAGAAATACCCGTATATTCTAAATGCCGGCTTGCGCACCCCCACATTTTTTCACTCTGCCAACCGGCAGATCCCCTGGCTCAGGGAGATCCGGCCCGACCCCATCGTGGAAATCCATCCCGCGACAGCTGAAAAACACGGTATCCGGCAAGGAGACTGGGTCTGGATCGAATCACCACGGGGCCGTGCCAAAGAAAAGGCCAAACTGAACGACGGTATCGATCCCGCCGTGATCGTGGCCGAGCACGGTTGGTGGTACCCGGAGATCAAGGACTCCGGTCACGGCTGGGACCTCTCCAACATTAATTTGTTGACAGACAATTCGCACGAATCTATGGATCCGGTGATGGGAGCCACCAACTTGAGGGTTTTGTTGTGCAATATTTCCTGTTGTGAAGATGTATAGGAGAAAATGTGATGGAGAAGATCTCGTTGCTTTTCAGCAGGAAGAACTGTATGGGTTGTCATGCCTGTGAAGTTGCCTGCAAGCAGGAACACGGCCTGGGCGTGGGGCCGAGATTGGTGCGGGTGCTTGAAAAAAGCCCTGACTACATCCCCATTTATTGTCACCATTGTGCCAAAGCCCCTTGCAGAGAGGCTTGTCCGGTGGACGCAATTTCACGCAATGAACAGGGCATCGTCTTAATCGACAACGAGCTTTGCATCGGCTGCCGGGAATGTATCGAAGCCTGCCCATTCGGCGCCATGCAATTCGAAGACAACCGGGAAATAGCCGTAAAATGTGACCTCTGTATTCAGCGATTGGCGGAAAACAAAAAACCGGCCTGTATGAGTGTCTGCCCGACCGCATGTATTTATTTGGACGGCCAGAAAAGCATTGCGACTGTGTTTGAGAAGGCGACCTCGCCGGAGGTTAGATGATGCCATGATCTCTCTTGTCAGATTTGAGGGTCTTCTGTTATGAGTCCAAATTGAAGCTGAATACCGTCGGAGAGCTGATAAATGGAAAATGATCGGCAGGTTAAAATACATGTTGACAACCTCTTGCTCAGTTTTGGCGGTGTCTTTGCCCTTAATGAAGTCAGCCTGGATGTCAGGGATAATGAGATCCTGGCCATCATTGGCCCAAATGGGGCCGGTAAGACCGCCCTGCTCAACTGCATCAATGGCTTCTACAAACCCCAGGGGGGCGAGATCTACTTCGATGGGAAAAAAATTACCCGCATGCGTCCCGATAAGCTGACCAAACTCGGCATTGCTCGAACTTTCCAGAACATCGAGCTATACACGGGGCTCAACACCCAGGATAACATCATGGCTGCCCGGCACGTGCTGATGAAGCAGAGTTTCGTCACCGGAGCACTATACTATGGCCGGGCACTTCAGGAAGAAATCAGGCACCGTCAGGCGGTTGAGGAGATTATTGACTTTTTGGAAATGGCGCCGATGAGAAAACGAGTCGTCGGCGTATTACCTTACGGAATGCAAAAAAGAGTTGAGTTGGGAAGAGCCTTGGCACTGGAACCGAAAGTGTTGCTGCTGGATGAACCCATGGCCGGGATGAATCTGGAGGAAAAGGAGGACATTGCCCGCTTTATTCTAGATATATTTGAAGGCCAGGGAGCCACCTATCCTGACACCCCTGTTCTCAGAGATGGGATTCGCAGCATCATCATGGTCGAACATGATATGGGGGTGGTGATGGACATCGCCGACAGGGTTGTCGTCCTTGATTTCGGACGCAAAATTGCCGAGGGCACACCGGCTGAGATTAAATCCAACCCCGAGGTTATCAGTGCTTATTTGGGGAAAGAGGCATAAGGTGTCAGGTGTCAGCGCAGCCGCTGGCGGTGAAGCGGCCAGTTTGATCAATAAAAGAAACTAATGAACATCGAACATCGAACGTCCAACATCGAACATCGAATAAAGGAATTCTATCGATTTTAATCGCGGTTAAAAACCGCTCCCACACGAACTTAGAATGTAGTTTCATATGAGGTGTTCAAGCTTGCACCGGGACGGGCCGCGAGTGTCCAGTTAAATTAATTAAGAAACTGATACATATAGAACATCAAACGTCGAATAAGGATTTCAGTCCATTTAAAAAAGAGTGAGCGAAGCGACTCCACATTGAAAGTTCGACGTTGAATGTTCGATGTTCGACGTTCAATACTTTTGCAGGTCTGACCAGACGAAGTTTTATCTAAGAATGAGGTGGCTTTGGAGCCTGACACCCGAAACCTGACACCTGAAACCTTTGAAATATCGAAACACCCGCAAACCTCGACAACAATTGTCGATAAAAGCCCCTAAGGGCCTGAGGCTGATCAGACAAAATGCTGCAAGTCAACAATATTGAAGTTGTCTACATGAATGTTATCCGGGTGCTGCGAGGCGTATCGCTGACGGTAGCCGACGGTCAGATCGTAGCGCTGCTCGGAGCCAATGGCGGTGGCAAAACCACGACGCTCAAAGCCATCTCAGGCATGCTCAAAACCGAAGAGGGCGAAGTCACCGACGGCAGCATTGAGTTTAATGACAAGCGCATCGAGCGGTTGGGTCCCGAACATATTGCGGTTTTGGGCATCAGCCAGGCCATGGAAGGACGCCGGGTGCTCGAGCACCTCAGCGTCGAGGAGAATCTGCTCGTGGGAGCTTACTGCCGCAAAGACCGCCAGGGAGTCAGGCATGATCTTGCAATGGTCTTTGACTATTTCCCGCCCCTTAAACGCCTCTGCCGCCGGATGAGCGGTTATCTGTCCGGCGGTGAACAGCAGATGCTGGTGATCGGGCGGGCACTCATGGCGCGTCCTAAACTGATGCTCCTTGATGAACCATCGCTGGGCCTCGCCCCGTTGATGGTGCAGGAAATATTTGAAATCATAAAGAAAATCAATGCCGATCAAAAGATGGCCATCCTGCTGGTGGAGCAAAATGTCAGAGCTGCCCTGGGTATCGCCGAGTACGGCCATGTTTTGGAAAATGGCCGCGTCGTTCTGAGCGGTCCGGCCGAGAATTTAAGAGATAATGAGGACGTGCGCGAGTTCTATATGGGACTGTCGGCAATCGGCTGCCAGAAGAGTTATCGTGAAGTCAAACACTACCGGCGCAAAAAACGCTGGTTGGGTTAACCGAATTACACGGGGAAATGACGATCAGGATGGAGCAACTCTACCGGGAAAAGGGTGATACCTGGCCCAAGATACTCAAATACAATTACGAAAAATATGGTGATCAACGCCGCGCCATGCGTCACAAGCACTATGGTGTCTGGCAGCCTTATACCTGGAAAGACTATTATCTCAATGTGAAGCACCTGGCACTGGGGTTGCTGGTATTCGGCTTTGAGGCCGGAGACAAGGTGCTGATTATCGGTGACAATGCCCCCCAGTGGTACTACGCCGAACTGGCGGCTCAGGCAAACCACGGCCTGTCCGTCGGAGTGTTTTCGGAGTTGCTGCCATCGGAGATAAAATACATTGCTAAAAACTGTGAGGCCCGCTTTGCCGTCGTTGAAGGCCAGGAGCAGGTTGATAAGCTGCTCGAAATAAACGATGCGCTTCCCCTTCTTAAAAAAGTCATTTACTGGAACTACAAGGGGCTTGCTCACTATGATAATGAGATTCTGGTCGGATACAGGGAGGCGCTAATACAGGGGAAAACTTATGAAGCAGACCATTCCGGGCTCTTTGAACAGAATGTGGCAACCGGTAAAGCGGATGATGAATGCGCCCTTATTTACACTGCGGGAACCACCGGGGCTGAGCCCAAAGGAGCCATTCACACTTTTCGCACATTGAGAGCGGGTGCCGACTATCATCTGCAGCTCGACCCGTGGACTGAGAATGATAATTTTGTGCCCTATCTGCCACCCGTCTGGATCAATGAGCAATGGATCGGGATTGGTTGTCACCTGTTATCGGCCGGCATCATCAACTTCGCCGAGGCGCCGGAAACCCAGCAAAGGGACAGCCGGGAAACAGGACCGAGTATCGTATTCTGCGGGGCACGGCTATGGGAAAGCCAGGCTGCTATGGTGCAGGCCCGGATTCTGAGAGCGGATGTCATTAAGCGTTTTGCCTACCGGCGGTTGATGCCGATAGGCTATCAGACCGCCGAATTGAGATATCGCCGGCAAAACCGAGGCGCAATCTTGAAAATGCTTTATTATTTCGCAGATATCTTCATGTTCAGGTCCATCAAACGCAGCCTGGGTTTGTCTAATGCCAGAATCTGTTATACGACCGGGGCGATACTCAGCCCGGATGCCTTCAGGTTCTACCACGCCCTCAATATTCCGCTTAAAAGCTTGTATGGAACAACCGAAGGCGGGGCGCTCACCGGCGCCGGAAATGATGAGATCCATTTTGAGACGGTCGGACCTGCTCATGCGGGGACGGAGGTAAACATCAGCGCAACTGGTGAAATCAAATATCGTCAGCCGGGTATTTTTATCGGGTATTACAAGGATCCTGTGGGGACGGCAGCGGTGCTTAAAGACGGGTGGTTTCACAGCGGCGACAGCGGATCGATTCGAGAAGATGGACACCTTGTTTTTACCGATCGACTCAAAGACCTTGTGGAACTGTCCGGTGGCCATAAAGTGGCTCCCCAATATATTGAAAGCCGGCTGAGATCCAGTCCCCATATAAAGGATGCCTGGATAACGGTCGGTCCGGAAGGGGCCTACCTTTCGGCGATTATCGTCATTAACTATGATAACGTCAGCAGGTGGGCGGGACAAAACAAAGTGGCGTTTACTTCCTTCGCCGAACTCTCCCAGACACCGGAAGTATATGAGCTGGTGAGGCAGGACATCGATAGAGTCAATCAAACGGTGCCTGCCGGTGCCAGGGTTAAAAAATACATCAATCTGCACAAGGAACTCGATCCCGACGAGGGGGAGCTGACCAGAACCAGAAACTTGAAAAGATCGTTTTTGGAAGTACGCTACCGAAATGTAATCGATGCTATGTACAGCGACAATGACGCGGTGTCGACAGAAGCTCGGGACGGATACCGTGACGGGCGGACGGGAACCAGCGAGACATCGCTTCGAATCCTGTCTGTCGAGGGAGCTGGCTGATGACCTTTTTTCTACAATTAATCGTAACCGGCCTTGCCCAGGGCATGGTTTATGCGTTGATCGCCATCGGCTTTGTGATCATTTTGAAATGCTCGGAGGTGTTTAACATTGCCCAGGGACACTTTGTTTTAATCGGCGGCTATCTCGGCTGGACCTTTCTGGTACCGTTGGGTTTACCTGTATGGGCGGCTCTGCTGGCGGCAATCGCAACAGCCGTCATTATGGGTTTGTTGATAGAACGGCTGATGCTGCGCCCGATGGTGGGGCAACCGGTATTGGCTGTCGTCATGATGACCATCGCCCTTTCCACGGTATTGGGCGGACTGGCGACCCTACTATGGGGTGCCGAATACAAGGCCTATCATGGACTACTGCCGACGATAAACATGAACATCGGCGCGATATCTATACCTTCGGAGTCATTGATCGGACTCATCGTCTCCGTCATATGTGTGGCGATACTCATGTTCGTTTTCCGCTATACCAAAATCGGACTGGCCATGCGGGCCACGGCCGAGGATTTGCAGGTGGTGCAGAGTGTGGGTATTAAGCCGACAACCGTCTATGCCGTTTCATGGATCATTGCCAGTGTCGTCGGGGTTATCGGTGGCATCCTGATAGGCGGCGTATCCGGAGCGAATATGGATCTCGCCAATATCGGCCTCAAGGCATTCGCGGTCGTACTACTGGGCGGGGTGAACTCCGTCGGAGGAGCCATTGTCGCCGGAATCATACTGGGAATGCTGGAAAACGTCGCTGCCGGGTACCTGGACCCGTTGCTGCCCGGCGGCGGGCTGGCCCAGGTATTTCCCTTTTTTGTAATGATCATCGTCCTGATCTTCAGGCCGCACGGGCTCTTCGGTCTTGCACATATAGAAAGGGTTTAAGCAATGGGTTTGCGCAGCGGAACCTTTCATGAAAATTATGCACAGGAAATGGCGATCTTGAGCTCCAGGCGACAGTGGGGGATGGTTGTTGTTTTTATCGTATTACTTTTCGCCTGCCCCCTTTTTCTCAGCGACCGGATGCTGACCATTCTGACGACAATGGGGATTGCCGTTATCAGCATCCACGGACTCAATATTCTTACCGGCTACTGCGGCCAGATTTCCATCGGCCATTCGGGATTTATGGCTGTCGGCGGTTATACCTCGGCTATTTTGTGCGCCAAGCTCGGTTGGCCGTATTGGGCCGCTCTGCCCAGTGCCGCGCTGGCCGCGGGAATGGCCGGTTTGCTCTTCGGGCTGCCATCTCTAAAAATCAAGGGCTTTTACCTGATTATGGCCACCATCGCGGCCCAATTTATTATTATCTGGTTCATTATCCAGCTGCGCGGTATCACCGGTGGGACGGATGGACTGCTGGTACCCAAACCGGCGATCGGCCCTATCGCGTTGAGTTCCAAAACCAACTATTACTACCTGGTGATGGTTTTTGCCATCCTGGCAACGATTACGGCTCACAACATCGTCAGAACCAGGGCCGGCAGGGCCTTTATCGCCATCCGGGACAACGAACTGGCGGCGGAGGTCATGGGAGTCAGTCTGTGGAGCTACAAACTGCAGGCATTTTTTATCGGCTGTATCTATGCCGGCGTGGCCGGATCGCTGCTGATTCACTATGTCCGATTCGCCAGCATAGAACAGTTTCCTTTTATGGATTCCGTCTGGTATCTCGGAATGTTGATCGTGGGGGGGATGGGCAGTACGGCAGGGGCTATCTTTGGTGTGGTTGCTCTCAAGGTGCTGGATGAGCTCGTTACTGTTGCCGGACCGATCCTGGCCGCCGCTGTTGCGCCTCAGGCAGCCGCCTCGCTGGCGCTTATTTCTCACGGGTTGATCATCATCATTTTTCTCATATTTGAGCCCCGGGGGCTTCATCACCGCTGGCAAATGGTCAAGGCCTATTTCAGGCTCTGGCCCTTCTCCCATGAAGTGTCGGAGTAAAAGGAGGATTTGTGTCGTTTTGTATAAACCCAATCAACATTGGATCAGAAAGGAGGCAACCCATGACTAAAAACAGATGGATGTTAGCAGCTTTCACGATTATTTTAATGGTGGCAACAACCTTATTGCCCGTCAGCGCTCGAGCTGAAAAAGTACTGTATGTCGGTGGAACCCAGTCGCTGACCGGGCCCTTTGCCGAGGATTCAGCGGCCGTGCTGGCTGCCATTGAGGACTATGTCAAATATGTCAATGAGACCAAAAATATGGCTCCGTGGCGCAAAGAGAAATTTCCCGCCGATATAACCCTGGAGGTTCTGTGGCGCGATGATGAGCTTAAACCACCCAAGGCGTTGTCGATCTATGAAGAGCTCAAAGCCAAAGGCATGCTGGTCGCCAGAATATCGGGCTCACCCATCGCGCTGGCACTCAAAGACAGATTATGGGAGGATCAGACGGGCGCCACGAGTATGGCCACCGGACCCTACTACCTGTCGCCGCCTCAAAGCTGCTTCACCTATTATCCCATTTATACCGATTCTATTGCGGCTATCGCCGACTGGTTTAAATCCAACTGGAAGGAGGCGCGAAAGCCGAAGGTAGCCTACCTGACTGCTGATAACGCCATGGGCCGGTCGATCGAGATACCGGAGATGAAGGCGTATCTCGAGAAGGCCGGCTATGAGTTTGTGGGCACCCAGTATGTGCCGCTGGTGCCGACCTCGCCGCCAACCACCCAACTGACCTGGCTCAAGCAAAAAGGAGTCGACCTTGCCTTGGGGGTTATGATCAATCCGGGGTCGCAGCCGACGGTCAAGGAGATGGTCCGGCTGGGCATGGGACCCAATCAGCCCTACAAGATGACCTTTGGCGTACCTGCACCGGGTCACGCAGCCGTGTTCGCAGCAGCCATGGGTGAACTGGGCGACGGCTATGTCTGCGCCGGCAGCTTCCGCCCCATGGATGATCTCGCCACCCCCGGAATCAAGTTCTGCAGCGACCTGCAGGATAAGTATCGCTCCGGTAAACGGATTACTCACATTATGTATGAGGCCGGAATTCTTGAAGCGATGATCCAGGTTGAGGCGTTGCGACTGGCCCTGCAAAAGGTGCCTTTTGAAAAGCTCACGCCGCGTGTCGTGCTGGAGGAAGGCTTCTACAAGATTAAAAACTTGCCCACCGGTGACATCAGCAGTACGCCGCTAACTTATGGCAAAGGTGATATCGAGGGGGTTGATCAGGTGCGTATTGACCAGGTGCAGAAGGGCAAGTCGGTAAAAGTGGGAATTTACCCGCTGCGCCACATTTATACCAAAAAATAGGGACGACGATTTATTATTATTCCGGGAGCTCTAACCCCAATAGTGCTAAAAACAATTGGCAGTTATTCGTTATTGGTTATTGGTGAAAAGTTTAAAGGGAATAAAATCCTTTAATGACTAATTGAGCGTTTTCCGCTCACTCAGGGTCTGAGCCCCCGGAGATCATCAGTATCGTTCAGTGTGACCTCCATAACGCTTCAACAGTAAGAGATAAGCGGCAAAGGAACCGTTTCAGATGATGCTTAACAAAAAAAATCAGGCGATCTTGCAAAAGTTTGACTTCGACGTACCGCCGGTTGGCGTTAAATTCCTGGCCAAACCGCCGGACATGGTCGCGAGGCTGGATGAGAACATGGCTTTCTGCGAAATGCTCAAGCGGGCCCAGGACGGGCAGGCATTTTTTGCCGACCTAAAAAACCATACCTGTGAAGCCGGTCTGTATGTGTTGGGGCAGGCGGAGGCTCCGGAGCCCTTTATCAGCGGAGAATTCGGAGCCGGCCTGCAAATCTATGATGAACCGCGGTCTGCAAGCCGGCTTTACCATCATATCCCCAGGATCGGCCGAGGCGTCGTTGACCATGTAGCCTTTTCCCCGCTGGACAAGCTCACTTTTGAACCGGATCTATTGATTCTCCTCGCCGAAACCAGTCAGACCGAAATCCTGCTGCGGGCAATGAGCTACCGGACCGGGCAAATGTGGGTCAGCAAGTTCACTCCCGCCATCGGATGCGCATGGACTTATATTTATCCTTATCTAACTGGAGAGCTGAATTATTTCATTACCGGTCTCGGCCACGGGATGAAGCGCCGACAACTGTTTCCAGAAGGCCGGCAGATTATTTCCATCCCTTTTGATCTGTTGCCGTCCCTGCTGCAATCATTGCAGGACATGCCATGGGTCCTGCCGGCCTATAAACCCGACGGGATGGAATTTGTCAGGCGACTGCTCGAAAAGTTGGGCATAAGTTAAGCGCTTCGCCCCAACTGGTCTCCGACCCCTAAGGCCTATGCCTCGAGGGAATGTTGGAATTCTGGAATATTGGAATCATTCCATGCGGCTTACGAAGTGAATGACTGCAAAAAATACTGTGATTCCAATAAATGGTAGAAATTCCGATACATTTAAGTATTTCCCCAAATCTCACGGGCGGTATTGACCACCAGCTCCAGTTTGGCCCATTGGTCATCTTCGCTGATTTCGTTGCCGTGAAGGGTGCTGGAAAAGCCACATTGAGGGCTCAGACACATGTTTTCCAGGGGCATATACTTTGCAGCTTCCTTGATACGCAGGATTAAATCCTGACTTAATTCCAAATCCGGCAACTTGGTGGTGACCAGACCCAGGACCACGGTTTTACCTTCCGGCACAAAGCGCAAGGGCGCAAAGTCTCCCGAGCGTTCGTCGTCATATTCCAGAAAATAGGCATCGACGTTTAATTCATTAAATAAAACTTCGGCAATCGGCTCATATCCGCCTGCGGCGAACCACGTGCTGCGAAAATTTCCGCGGCAAAGATGAACACCAATCGTCAGATCTTGCGGACGATCATCAATTACGGAATTGATCAGGGCCGCATAAGCGTGAGGCAGTTCATTGGGGTCGTCACCCCGCTCTAAGGCGCCGGCTCTCATCTTGGGGTCGCACAGATACGCCAGATTGGTGTCATCCATTTGAATGTAGCGGCAGCCGGCCTGGTAAAGGGCATCGATCTCATCGCGGTAGCATTGGGCCAGGTCGCTAAAAAAATCTTCCAGATCGGGGTAGGCTTCGATATCGATCGCCTTGCGGCCACCGCGAAAGTGAACCATCGTCGGCGACGGAATGGATACCTTGGGCGTCTGTTTAACCAGGGATTTGAGGTAGTTAAAATCATCGACCTGAATGGTTCTGATGTGACGCAGTTTGCCCGTCACGCTGAGTTTGGGCGGGGTGAATCCCACTCTTGCCTGGGCGTCGGAACTGGCTGCAATGCTGCCCGTGACCGTCACCCCAGCCAGCTGCTCTAAAAAATCAAGGTGAAAGAAGGCACGTCGAAATTCACCGTCCGTAACACTTTGCAGCCCGACGGCTTCCTGTTTTCTAATCACTTCACCAATGTGGAGATCTTCGATCCCACGCAACTCCTGTTTGGAAATCTCATTGTCCTGGTGGCGCCGGCGGGCCTGGAGCAGCGCCTTCGGTCTGAGCAGACTGCCGACATGGTCGGCACGAAACGGCGGATTTATTTTTGACATGGGAATAACCTCCTTGGCAGTTATT
>Ga0210064_1001046_pt1 | contig 12362 bp, 9 predicted proteins | sample Muzzi_CordC_D2_FD_185531 | JGI IMG/M metagenome (GOLD analysis project Ga0210064, IMG submission 185531) | Wetland microbial communities from San Francisco Bay, California, USA, that impact long-term carbon sequestration - Muzzi_CordC_D2 (SPAdes) | ecosystem: Environmental > Aquatic > Marine >...
CAGCCGTTGGTCACCTGCAGGATCAGGCTGTAGGCCTCCGAGGGCGGGCGGAACAAGGGTTCGGTGTAAGCGGGCAGTTGCGGCATGGGCCTCCGGATTCCGGTATCGAATCAGCCCGGCCATGATAGCATTTACACCGCGCGCGAGACCGTCGGCAAGACATCCCGCGCGGTTGCGGGAAACGGCTTTTTCCGTTCACAATGCCGTGTCGAACGATGCGACGCCGCGTGATGGGTTCACAATGACCACTAAACAACCGGGGACGGCCGGCCCGAACGGCAAGGAAACCCTGCTGGCACGCCGCGCGCGGCTCATGGGCGCTGCCTACCGCCTGTTCTACGACGACCCGGTACACGTCGTCAGCGGCCGGGGCGTGTGGCTGACCGATGCCGAGGGACGGCGCTACCTCGACGTGTACAACAACGTGCCGCACGTCGGCCACTGCCACCCGCACGTGGTCGAGGCGGTCTGCCAACAGACCGGCACGCTCAACACGCACACGCGCTATCTGAATGAAACCGTGCTGGACTACGCCGAGATGCTGACGGGCCGTTTGCCGCCCGGCCTCGATGTCGCCATGTTCGCCTGTACCGGCACCGAGGCCAACGAACTGGCCCTGCGTCTCGCCCGGGCCGCCACCGGCGGTGACGGCATCATCGTCACCGAGCACGCCTACCACGGTAATTCATGGGCCATCGCTCAGATTTCGACCGACACTCCGTTCCCCGGCACACGCGGCGAAAACATCGTCACGGTGCCGGCGCCGGACCCCTACCGCGGCGCCTGCCGCGGCGACGACGCAGCGGAGAAGTATGCGGCGCACGTGGAGACCGCCATCGAAACCCTGCGTCGGCGCGGTCACAAGCCGGCCGTCTTCATCGTCGATACGGTCTTTGCCAGCGACGGCCTGCCGCGGGTGCCCGCCGGATACCTGCGCCGCGCGGTCGGGTCGGTGCACGCGGCCGGGGGCCTGTTCGTGGCCGACGAGGTGCAGCCTGGCTTCGGCCGGACCGGCACGTCGTTCTGGGGTTTCGAGAACCACGGCGTCATGCCCGACATCGTCACGATGGGCAAGCCGATGGGCAACGGCTACCCGGTCTCCGCCGTGGTCACCGGTCCGGGTGTCGTCCGCGAGTTCCGGCAACATACGCATTACTTCAACACCTTCGGCGGCAACCCGGTGGCCTGCGCCGCGGCCCGCGCCGTGCTCGAAGTGCTGGACGAGGAACGGCTCCAGGCCAAGGCGCTCGATGTCGGCGGCTACCTGCTCGAAGGGTTGCGGACACTGGCGCAGCGTCACCAGGCGATCGGCGACATCCGCGGTTCCGGCCTCTTTATCGGTGTCGAACTGGTAACGGACCGCGAGACCCGCGAACCGGCGGCGGAGACGGCCAAACACGTTATCAACGGCCTGCGCGAGCGCGCCGTGCTGGCCGGTTCGACCGGCCCCGGGGACAACGTCATCAAGATCCGGCCGCCGATGGTGTTCAAGCGCCGGCACGCCGACATCCTGCTGGAGCGTCTCGATGAGGCGCTGGCGGCCGCGGCCGATCCATGATCCCCGGCTTTTCCGGGAACCTTCAGCCTGGCGGCGCACTACCCTCGGGCCAACCCGGGAGGTATAATAAAAAGATGAGACACGTTCTTCTGGCACTGTTCGTATGGTTCGCAGCGCAGCCGGTCCCGGCCGCGCTGATAAGCCCCTGCGACGGCATGGACGGGTCTCACGCCACGCACATGACCATGCAGGCCGGCGATCACCAAACGATGGACTGCTGTGACCACCACCAGACCGGCGGCCACGACGGCTGTAACCCGCAGTCACACTGCGGCGGCTGTGTCGTCGCCGCGGTGGTCATCGATAACAAGGTCTTGCCGGCCCCGTTTGCGGCCCCCGTGCAACCCGGCTTCGGTGATGCGCCCACCACGCTCGCCGGCGCATATTCTCCACCCTTCAGACCCCCGATCGGCTGATCCATTACGGCCGTGGCCGCCCGTTGCGGCGGTCTTGATCTGATTGTTTTGAACAGGCGCCGCAGCCTTGAGGCTGTGCGCTCCTGGAGTGGAGATAACGATGTACCCGATGATGAAAACCTGGGCCTGGCGCGTCCCCGCCGCGCTCGCACTTTCACTGTGTCTCGGCGGCGGCGCCTTCGCCGCCGGCCTGACGCTGCAGGGCGCGGAGCAACTCGCGCTGAAACAGGACTACACGCTGCAGGCCATCGAGGCCCGCAGCGAATCGATCCAGCAACGCTCGGTGGCCGCGGCGCAACTGCCCGACCCACAACTCAAGGTCGGCTTCGCCAACCTGCCGACCGATACCTTCAGGCTGGACCAGGAGCCGATGACCCAGGCGGTCGTCGGTGTGCGGCAGGTGTTTCCCCGCGGCCACACGCTGGCCCTGAGCGGCGCGCGCCTGCGCGAGTCCGCCGCCCGTAACGACGCCGAGGCCGAGGACCGCAGACAGCAGGTGTTGCTGGCGGTCAGGGAGGCCTTCACCGACGTCTACCTGCACTTGCAGCGGCAGGAAATCCTGAAACAATCCGAAACCGTCTTTTCGGACCTGGCGGAGATCACCCGTGATTACTACGCCAGCGGCCGCGCCCACCAGCAGGACGTCGTCCAGGCCCGGCTGGAACTGTCCAAGGTCGAGGAACGGCTCAGCCGCATCCGCCAGCAGGAAGAGGAGGCCCGCGCCCGGCTGGCCGGCCTGATCGGCGATGACGCCTACGGTGAAATCGACGCCGGCTGGCCGCAGCTCACGCAGCCCGGGAAGGCCCGGGCCATCATCGAAGGGCTCAGGAACCACCCGCGTCTGCGCGCATGGCAACACGAGATCGAGCATTCCAGGACAACGGAGGATATCGCCCGCCAGGCCTACAAGCCGGGCTTCGCGGTCGATCTCGCCTATGGCGGTCGCGCCGGCGAGAACATGGACGGCAGCAGCCGCGCCGACCTGTTTTCGGTCATGGTGACGATGGACGTCCCCTTGTTCACCAAACAACGACAGGACCGGATGCTGGCCTCCGATGTTGCCGCGACCGCGGCAACCGAGTACGCCAGGGACGATGTTTACCGTTCCATGAAGGCCAGCGTGGAGGCCTACTCGGCATCCCTGGGGCACGAGCAGGAGCGGCTGCGGCTGTACAGGGACACGCTGCTGCCGCAGGCGGCCTACAACGCCGAAACCGCCTTTGAAGACTACCAGGACGCGGTCAACGACCTGACCACGCTGATGCGAGCGCGGATCGGCGAATACGAACTCAGGCTCAGCAATGCCGCCTTGCGCGCGGACGAAATCATCACCCGCGCCCACCTGCTGTACCTACAGGGAGAAACCTCATGAACACGCGTAAATCGTCCAACGGCCTGGCGAACCTGAGGCTGCTCATGGCGCTGGTCGCCGGCCTCGCCGGCGGCGTCCTGATCGCCAATTACACGATCCTTGGCCGGCGCCCCGCCGCCGACACGGCGGCGCCGGCGAAGACCGAGCGTGAAGCCCTCTACTGGGTCGCGCCGATGGACCCGAATTTCCGCCGCGACGAGCCCGGCAAGTCCCCGATGGGCATGGATCTCGTGCCCGTCTTCGCGGACGACGCCAGCAATGGCGATACCGTCAGCATCGATCCGGCCGTGGTGCAGAACCTCGGTGTGCGCACCAGCAAGGCGCAGCGACGCGCGTTGTGGCGCAAGGTCTACGCCACCGGCTATGTCGGCTACGACGAGTCGCGGTTGAGCCAGATCAACGTCCGCACCGAGGGCTGGATCCAGAAACTGCTGGTGGAAACGGTCGGCCAACGTGTGCAACGGGGCCAGTTGCTGTTCGAATTCTATTCGCCGCAACTGGTCAACGCGCAGAAGGAATACGTCCAGGCCAAGCGGCGCGGCGACACGCCCATGGTGAGAGCGTCCGGGGAGAAGCTGCTGGCGCTGGGCATGGAACCGACCGATCTTAAGCGTCTGGCAGAGACCTCGAAGGTCTCCAACAGCGTCGAGGTGCTGGCGCCGCAGGACGGTATCGTCACGCGGCTCAACGTGCAGGAGGGGAAATTTCTCAAGCCGGACACCGAGGTCCTGGGTCTCGCCGACCTCTCCACTGTCTGGCTGCAGGCCGAGGTCTTCGAATCGCAGGCCGACTGGGTGCGTAAGGGCCAGTCCGTCGAGGCCCGTCTGAATTACATTCCCGGTGAGGTTTTCACCGGCAGGGTCGACTATGTCTACCCCGTGCTCGACGCGAAAACGCGCACGCTGCAGGTGCGCCTGCGCTTCGACAACCCGGACGAGCGCCTGAAACCCAATATGTACGCGCGGGTCACCATCTTCGGCACATCCCACCCCGGGGCCCTGAGCATCCCGCGCGAGGCCTTGATCCGCGGCCAGGAAACCGACCGTGTCGTGGTCGCACTCGGCGGCGGCGAATACACGGTGCACGAGGTCATCAGCGGGATCGAAAGCGGCAACTGGGTCGAGATCATCGCCGGGCTCGAGGCGGGTGACGATGTGGTCACCTCGGCGCAGTTCCTGATCGACTCCGAAGCCAGTCTCGCCGGCAGCGTGCAGCGTCTCGACGCTGCTGCCAGGACGCCCGGCGCGGACCGCAACCAGACCGTCTACGCCAACGGGGTGATCGACGCGGTCAACACCCAGGCCCGGCGCGTGCGCATCAGCCACGGCCCGGTCGAGGCGCTCGGCTGGTCGGCCATGACGATGGAATTCGATGTCCTGCCACCGGTCGACCTCGCCGTGCTCAAGGCCGGCCAGCATATCAATTTTTCATTGCGCCAGTCGGATTCGGGCGATTTCGAAGTCCAGTCGATCCGACGCCGGCAGCCCGACGACGCGGCCGCGCCCGGGGAAGGTGATTCATGATCAGGGCCATCATCCGCTGGTCGCTGAACAACCGCTTCCTGGTCCTGCTGCTGACCGTCATCCTGACGGCGGCCGGCATCCGCGCCATGATGACGACGCCCATCGATGCGCTGCCGGACCTGTCGGACGTGCAGGTGATCATCAAGACCAGCTATCCCGGCCAGGCGCCACAGGTGGTCGAAGACCAGGTGACCTACCCGCTGACAACGGCCATGCTCGCCGTGCCCGGCGCCGTCACCGTCCGCGGCTACTCGTTCTTCGGCGATTCCTATGTCTACGTCATCTTCAAGGACGGCACCGATCTGTACTGGGCGCGCTCACGCGTGCTGGAATACCTGAACCAGGTCGCCGGCAGCCTGCCGGCTGCGGCCAAGCCCGCGCTCGGCCCGGACGCCACCGGTGTCGGCTGGGTCTACGAGTACGCGCTCATCGACCGCAGCGGGACAAAGGACCTTGCCGAGCTGCGCTCGATCCAGGACTGGTTCCTGAAATTCGAACTGCAGACGGTGCCCGGCGTCGCCGAGGTCGCGACCATCGGCGGCATGGTGCAACAGTACCAGGTGGTCGTGGACCCCGACGCCCTGCGCGCCTATAACTTGTCGCTGGCGCAGGTGCGCCGGGCAATCCAGCGGGGCAACCAGGAAGTCGGGGGCTCCGTGGTGGAAATGGGCGAAGCGGAGTACATGGTGCGGGCGACCGGTTACCTGACGTCGATCTCCGACCTTCGAAAAATCCCGCTCGCCGTCAACGACAAGGGCACGCCGGTGCGTCTCGACGACATCGCCGAGATCCACAAGGGCCCGCAGCTCCGGCGCGGCATTGCGGAACTCAACGGTGAGGGTGAAGTCGTCGGCGGCGTAATCGTGATGCGCTACGGCGAAAACGCCCGCGCCACCATCCGCGCAGTGAAGCAGCGGCTGGCCGACCTCCAGGCCAGCCTGCCCAAGGGCGTGGAGGTGGTCGAAACCTATGACCGCTCCGCCCTGATCGAGCGCTCGGTGGACACGCTGAAATCCAAGCTGGTCGAAGAGTTCATCGTCGTGGTGCTGGTCTGCATCCTGTTCCTGTTCCATTTCCGTTCCGCCCTCGTCGTCATCCTGTCGCTGCCGGTGGGCATCATCGTCGCCTTCCTGGTCATGCGCATGCAGGGTCTCAACGCCAATATCATGTCGCTCGGCGGTATCGCCATCGCCATCGGCGCGATGGTGGATGCGGCCATCGTCATGATCGAGACCGTGCACAAGAGGATGGAGCGGCCCGGCTACGACCCCGCCAGCCATTGGAAGGTCATCGGCGAGGCGGCTTGCGAGGTCGGCCCCCCGCTGTTCTTCTCGCTCTTGATCATCACGCTGAGTTTCCTGCCGGTATTCACGCTGCAGGCACAGGAAGGGCGCATGTTCGCGCCGCTCGCGTTCACCAAGACGTATTCCATGGCGGGCGCCGCCCTCCTGTCGATCACGCTGGTACCCGTGCTGATGGGCTATTTCATTCGCGGCAGGATTACGCCGGAGCACAAAAACCCGCTCAACCGCCTGCTGGTCTGGGCCTACCAGCCCCTGATCCGGGCCGTCACCGGGCGGCCGCTATGGGTGCTCGGCGCCGCCGCCCTGTTGCTGCTCGTCGGCCTGTGGCCGCTCACCCGGCTCGGTTCCGAGTTCATGCCGGACCTGAACGAGGGCGACATCATGTACATGCCGACGACCTTTCCCGGCATATCGATCGGCAAGGCGCAGCAACTGCTGCAGCAGACCGACAAGCTGATCCGCTCGGTGCCCGAGGTCAAATCCGCATTCGGCAAGATCGGGCGGGCGGAGACCGCCACCGACCCGGCCCCGCTGACGATGATCGAGACGGTGATCCAACTCAAGCCGAAGTCGCAATGGCGCACGGGCGTCACGATCGACGACATCAAGGCGGAATTGAACCGGCGGCTCAAGCTGCCGGGCGTCACCAATGCCTGGGTCTGGCCGATCAAGACCCGCATCGACATGCTCGCCACCGGCATCAAGACACCGGTCGGCATCAAGGTCGGCGGCGCTGACCTCAAGGTCATCCAGAGTATCGGCAAGGACATCGAGAAGGTCCTGCAGGCCTTGCCCGGCACGGCCTCCGCCTACGCCGAGCGCGTTGCCGGCGGCCGCTACGTGACCGTCGACATCGACCGCGAGGCCGCCTCCCGCTACGGGCTCAACATCGATGACGTGCAGGATGTCATCCGCACCGCCATCGGCGGCATGAACGTCACCGAAACCGTCGAGGGCCTGGAACGCTACCCGGTCAACGTGCGCTACCCGCGGCACGTGCGCGATTCGCTGGACCAACTCAAGATGCTGCCTGTCGTCACGCCGGCCGGACAGCACATCCCCTTGCAGGCGGTCGCGGACCTTCGAATCGAGGATGGCCCACCGCTGATCAAGAGCGAGAACGCCCGCCTGAACGGCTGGATCTACGTCGACATCAGCGGTGTCGACCTGGGTACATACGTCGCCAACGCACGCCGCGCGGTCAGTGACAAGGTCGACCTGCCGGCCGGCTATTCGATCACCTGGTCCGGCCAGTACGAGTACATGGAACGGGCCAGGCAACACCTGGCGCTGGTGCTCCCGGTCACCGTGGTCACGATCATGCTGCTGCTGTTCCTGAATTTCAGGAACCTGACCGAGGTGCTGATCATCCTCGGCACGCTGCCGATGGCGCTGATCGGAGGGCTGTGGCTGTTGTACCTCTTGGGTTACAACCTGTCGGTCGCCGTCGGTGTCGGCTTTATCGCGCTGGCCGGCGTGGCGGTGGAGATCGGGGTGGTCATGCTGGTGTACCTGAAACAGGCGCTGGCCCGGCAGATCGAAACCGCGGAGCAGGCCGGCCGGCCCTTGCACCCGCGGGACCTCGAAACGGCCGTGCACGACGGCGCGCTGCTGCGTGTGCGCCCGATCATGATGACCGTGGCCGCCATCATCGCCGGTCTCACGCCGATCATGCTCGGCAGCGGCACGGGCTCGGAGGTCATGCGTCGCATCGCCGCGCCGATGGTCGGCGGCATGGTCAGCGCCACCGTGCTGACCCTTGCGGTCATACCCGCCATTTTCCTGCTCTGGCAGAGACTGAAGCTTGAGAGGCAACAGCCGTGAGCGGCGCGGCGCGTAACGGTTTGCGCCGCCGCGGCTCTTTCAAGGCGGCCCGGCGGCGAAAGCCCTCCGCCGCCGGTATACTCGGGGACGGGAGCCCAGGATGATGATCGCCCACAACGACGGCGGGAAGAATAAAGAGGCCCCTGCCCCTTGCCCAGGGCAGGGGCCGCGGGACATGCAGCACTTGAAGGTTTTCGCTATCGAAGCGAACGAATCGAGCAGGAGTCAATAATGCAACACGGAATCGAACGAAAAATTGGCGAGGGGTTCACCGACCCCGTCTGCGGCATGACGGTCAAGCCCGACAGCGCCCACCGATTGACGCACGACGGTGTCGAATACCGTTTCTGCTGCAATGGGTGTCGCGAAAAATTCGCCGCGGACCCCGAAAAATACCTGCACCCCCGGCCGCCCGAGACGGATCGGTCTTCCGGGGCGGCCCTCTACACCTGCCCGATGGACCCCGAGGTGCAGCAAGAGGGGCCGGGCACCTGTCCCAAGTGCGGCATGGCGCTGGAACCGATGGGTGTGCCCGCCGTGGCCACCAAAACGGAATACACCTGCCCGATGCACCCGGAGGTCGTGCAGGAGCACCCCGGCGCCTGCCCCAAGTGCGGCATGGCGCTGGAAGCGCGCTCGGTGGAGGTCGAGGAAGACAACACCGAGCTCAACGACATGAGCCGGCGGCTGTGGCTGGGCGCCGCGCTCGCGATCCCGGTGTTTGTGATCGCAATGGCGGCAGGGCTGTGGCCGCAAGCGGTCAACGGCATCATCCAGCCAGGATATCGCCAATGGCTCGAACTGGTATTGGCGACACCGGTCGTGTGGTGGGCCGGCCGGCCGTTTTTCCTGCGCGCTTGGCAATCGGTGAAAACGTGGAACCTGAACATGTTCACGTTGATCGGCCTCGGCGTCAGCGTGGCCTGGTCCTACAGCGTCGCCGCGGTACTGCTGCCGGGTATCTTCCCTGCCTCGATACGCAACGAAGCCGGCGTGATACCGGTTTACTTCGAAGCCTCGGCCGTGATCACCGTGCTGGTTTTGCTCGGGCAGGTACTGGAGCTGCGGGCCCGCAGCAGCACCAACGCGGCCATCAAGGCCTTGCTGGGGCTGGCCCCCAAAACTGCACGCATCGTACATGACGACGGCAGCGAGGAAGACATCCCGCTGGATCAGGTCGAGGTCGGTGCGATCTTGCGGGTGCGGCCGGGCGAGAAGGTCCCGGTCGACGGCACGGTGACGCAAGGCGGCGGCAGCGTGGACGAGTCGATGGTCACCGGCGAGCCCATCCCGGTGAGCAAGGCCGAGGGCGACAAGCTCATCGGTGCGACCATCAACGGCACGGGCAGCCTGCTGATGCGGGCGGAACGGGTCGGTGCCGACACGCTCCTGTCGCAAATCGTGCAGATGGTGGCTGAAGCGCAGCGTTCGAGGGCGCCGGTGCAGAAACTGGTCGACGTGGTGGCCGGCTACTTCGTCCCGGCGGTCGTCCTGGCCGCCATCGTCACGTTTTTCGTCTGGCTGAAGTGGGGGCCGCAGCCGGCGCTGGCTTATGCCGTCATCAACTCGGTGGCGGTGCTGATCATTGCCTGCCCGTGCGCGCTCGGCCTGGCGACGCCGATGTCGATCATGGTCGGCACCGGCAAGGGCGCCACGCTGGGCGTCCTGATCAAGAACGCGGAGGTCCTGGAAGTACTGCGCAAGGTCGACACGCTGGTCATCGACAAGACCGGCACGCTGACGGAAGGCAAACCCGCCCTGGCGGCGGTGACCGCCGTCGGCGGTTTCGACGAGGACGAGTTGTTGCGTCTCGCCGCCGGTCTCGAGCGGGGCAGCGAACACCCGCTGGCCGCGGCCATCGTGCGCGGCGCCGGCGAACGCGGGATCGAGTTGCCGAAGGGCGGCGACTTCGAGTCGGTCACCGGCCAGGGCGTGCACGGCACCGTCGACGGACACGCCGTGGCGCTGGGCAATCGCAAGCTGCTCAGCGGCCTCGGCATCGAAACCGAAGCGATCGCGGACGCCGCAGAGCGGGGACGCACCGACGGCCAGACGGTGATGCTGGTGGCGATCGACGGCCGCGTGGCCGGGCTGATCGGCGTGGCCGACCCGGTCAAGGCATCCAGCCGCGAGGCCGTTTCCGACCTGCACGATGAAGGTCTCGCGGTCGTGATGCTGACCGGCGACGCTCGCACGACGGCCGACGCCGTGGCAAAGAAACTGGGCATCGACCGGGTCGAGGCCGAGGTGCTGCCGCAACAGAAGGCGGATATCGTCAAGCGCCTGCAGGCGGAAGGCCGCGTCGTCGCAATGGCCGGCGACGGTATCAACGATGCACCGGCGCTGGCGCAGGCCAATGTCGGCATCGCGATGGGCACCGGCACCGACGTGGCCATGGAGAGCGCGGGCGTGACACTGGTCAAGGGTGACTTGCGCGGTATCGTGCGAGCCCGCCGACTGAGCCAGGCGACCATGCGCAATATTCGCCAGAACCTGTTCTTCGCCTTCGTCTACAACTCGCTGGGCGTGCCCATCGCGGCCGGTGTGCTGTACCCGGTGACGGGGCTGCTGCTGTCGCCGATGATCGCGGCCGCGGCCATGAGTTTCAGCTCGGTATCGGTGATCAGTAACGCGCTGCGCTTGCGCTCGGTACGTATCTGAGGCCGGGGTCGGCGTCCTCGCGGGACGGGACCGGCGCGGTCATTTTGCAAAGACCGCAAAGGCGCGTAAAGTTCAGGGTTCAGGCGGTGGCCGAAAAAGCCGCCCCGAACTGACGAGGGAAGCGGAGCGACAAAAGCGTGTATAGCGAGGCTCAGCCACAGAACCGGCCGGATTATACGTTCACGGTGTCGGCCCGCGGAAAACCGCCGAAGGCGCCGGTTTTCCGCTTTTTGCGCCGCCGCTTCGGTTTCCTGTCGCTGGCCAGCATCGAAAGCCTGTTCGGTTTTGTCGAGCACTCGCCGCTGTATGGCGGCAGACCCTTCAGCCAGCGCGAGTTGTCCGAACGCGACGTGCTGCAGCTCAACAACTGCGGCATCGGTGTGCGTCTGCCGCTGTCCAACCACAACGTCAGCCGCGAGGAGTACGAGCAGAGTTTCGAGTTCCTGGCGAAATACCACCGCCAGCCCAATTCGGTGATCGTCACGAACGACGACCTCGCACGCTGGATCCGCGAGGATTTTCCCGATTACCGCATCGACGCCAGCGTCATCAAGAACGTCAACAACACACGCAAGCTGGACGAGGCGCTCGAACTCTACGACGAGGTGGTGCTGCCGATGACCGCCAACGAGGACAGGGCGTTCCTCGAGTCGATCGAGGCACGCGACCGCATCACGCTGTTCGCCAACGCCGGCTGCGCCTTCACCTGCCCGTCGAGGATCTGCTACGCGTCGATCTCCAAAATGAACAAGAACGAGCCGGGCGCTGAATTCGCCTGCTCGCAGGCGTTCAAGGACCGCGAACAGCTCGGCATGATCGATTTCGACCTCGAACCGCTGGTGGCGATGGGCTTCCGCAGCTTCAAGCTGCTGCGGGCCGCGCCCGGCGGCAAGACGGGTTACTGACAGACGGTCCGCCGCCCCCGTCGGCACCCGCCCGCCGACACAGGCTCTTCGCCGGTCAGCACCAAGCGGGCGAACACATGCCCCAGTTTATGCCGCCGGCGCCGGGCGAGCCCCGCGAGCAGTAAGGTGCCGATGGTCTTCATGCCGCCTCCTCGGCGCAGGTGTTTTCCGGCGTCCCGTCACTGATCGGCCGGCCGACCGTCAGCTCGCGGCGCAGGTCCTCGTCCAGTTGCGTGAACGGGCTGTCCGGCTCCGAGCCGAGCGCGTCCAGGAGCTTGGAGAAAAAGCAGCGGCTGGCGGCGACGGCAGCGATGTCGAAAATCTCGTCATCGCCGAAGCCATGGACCTGCTTCAGCGCGGCGACCTCGCCGGCCGTGATCGCGGATGCGTCCGCCGCGATCCGGCGCGCGAAGCGCAGCATCGCGCACTCGGCTGCGCTCAACACGTCGCGGTCCCTGCCCTGCGCGATGGCCAGCACGGCCTCCTTGCCGATCATCTTCGCCAGTTGGTGCCCGTGCGCCAGCGAGCAGGACGAATGCCGCAGTTCGAAGGCAACGGCGAAAGTCACGAGTTCGCGGCGGCGTGCGTCGACCGGCCGCTTTACGGCGGCCAGCAGGCGCCCCCAGCGCTCCATCACCTCGGGCCGATGGCAAAAGACCTTGGCGTAATCGGGAACATAGCCCCACTCGTTTTCCTGCCGCTGGTACATGGCCAGCACCTCGCCCTTCGCGGCGGCTGCCGGCAGTGTCTCAATGAATGCCATGATGTCTTACTCCTTAAGCTGAAATCCGGTATTGAG